>Ga0265325_10002518_pt1 | contig 12329 bp, 15 predicted proteins | sample 41420metaG_FD_202090 | JGI IMG/M metagenome (GOLD analysis project Ga0265325, IMG submission 202090) | Rhizosphere microbial communities from Carex aquatilis grown in University of Washington, Seatle, WA, United States - 4-14-20 metaG | ecosystem: Host-associated > Plants > Roots > Rhizosphere...
GCGCCGCGAGTGCGCGAAGATCCGGGCCGCCGGCATCCCGACGACGGTCATCGGCTGTGCCGGCGACACGCTCGTCACCTGCGCGAACGCCCGGGCGCTCGCCGAGCTGCTCGGCGCCCGCTACGAGGAGCTCGACCTGCGCGGCGGCCACATGTGGATGCTCGCCGACGGTGCGCGGTTTACCGCAATCGTCGCGCGTGGCGGCTGCTAGAATAAAGATGTACACGAGCGAGTGCCGGCTGCGCGACCTGCGCCTCCATTGCCCGTTCTTCACGTGGCAGAGGAGGTGTTTCATCTATGGCAACCGGAATCGTTAAGTGGTTCAACGACGCGAAGGGGTACGGCTTCATCACTCCTGACGCGGGTGGTAAGGACCTGTTCGTCCACCACAGCGCTATCGCCGGCGACGGCTACAAGTCGCTTCCCGAAGGTGCGAAGGTCGACTTCGAGGGTGCCGAGGGCGCCAAGGGCCCCGAGGCAACGAACGTTCAGCTCGTCGCTTAGAAGCGTGACGCTCGAGTGGGGGGCGCCCGCCGCGCCCCACTCGACGAAAGGTGGGCTCTGATGCAGGGCACAATCGTGTGGTTCAACCTCGACAAGGGGTTCGGATTCATCCGAACCGAACAAGGTGAACGGCTGTACGTCGCGCGCAGCGGCTTCTCTCCCGAGCACGTCCCGACCGAGCGCGTCGCCGGTCGCGACGTCCGCTTCGACCGCGAGGTCGCCGAAGGCGACCCGTGCGCCGTCAACGTGATCTTCCCGGTCACGGTCGACGCGCGCCGCGCACGGCTGCGTCACCAGCGCTGACGGACGGCGTCTGTCAGGAGTGGGCGTCGTCGGCTGAGCCCGCCGCCCACTTCGGGTGGTGGGCACGCGCCCAGTCCTCGTCGACGGTGCCGACCGTCATGCCGCGCAGGGAGTGCCGCGTGGCCGGATGGATGAGCGCCAGGTAGAGGTGCCCGGCGAGGAGCGCGAGGGCGACGTACATCACGCCGTCGTGGAGGACGACCGTGCTGGCGAAACGGAAGCGCGTGTCGCGCTCGCCGAGCCACAGCAGCAGCCCGGAGACGAGGAAGAGCACGGTGAACGCCGCGTTGAGCGAGGCGTTGACCTTCTGACCGGCGTTGAAGCGGCCCTGCGGCGCCGGTCGCCGGCGGCGCAGCCAGCGGACGTCGTCGGCGTCGAAGGTGTCGAGCTCGCGCGCCGTGCGGAGCAGCCCGCGCCGGTCACCGAGCAGCGCGATCAGGGCGAGCGCGCAGACCCAGCCGACGCCGGACCACGCATGAAGGTCCTTGATCAGCGGCCGCCGGCCGACGAGCACGGACAGGCTGGGCAGGTACAGGATCAACCCCGTGGCGAGGAGCATGAAGAAGCCGAGCGCGTTCACCCAGTGCAGTGTGCGCTCCGTGCGCGAGAAACGCCGCAGGTAGCGGGTCACCGGGTGCGAAACCCTCTGGGCGACGAGCCCGCCGGGGCGGACACCGGCGCGGGCGGTTGCGAGGACGACGTGTAGCCGTTGGAGCGGCCGACCCACGCGTCCTGGTCGTAGCCGAGCTGCTCCCAGTAGCCGGAGGCAACCGTGCTGACGAGGTTGATCTCGTTCAGCCACTTCACGTTCTTGTAGCCGTACATCTCCGGGATGATCAGGCGCACCGGTGCGCCGTGGTCGCGCGGGAGCGGCTTCTCGTCCATCTCGTACGCGAGCATCACGTCGTGCAGGAGTGCCTGCGGCATCGTGAGGTAGTCGATGTACGGCTTCTCGGCGGACACGAACTGCAGCGCGCCGGCCTCCGGAAGCGGGTTCGCCCGGTCGAACAGATCCGTGAGCCGTACGCCGCCCCAGTGCACGTTCTGGACCGTCCAGCCGGTCACGCAGTGGAAGGTCGAGATCTGCTTGACCTTCGGGAGCGCGAGCAGCTCGTCGTAGCTGAGCGAGACCGGCTTCTCGACGAGGCCGCCGACCTTCAGCCGCCACGTCGCCCGGTCGAACGTCGGCATCGAGCCGGAGATCGTGTAGATCCGCCAGCCGCCCGTGGGCAGGAACGGCGCCAGCGACGACGCGATCGGCGAGACCGCGCCCGAGACGTGCCCCCAGACCGACTTGCCCCAGGCGAGCGAGGAGATCCCGCCCGCCACGGTGAGGAGGAACACGCCGCGCCCGTAGCGCTTCGGCCTCGCCTCCCCGCTACCGGGCTCTTCGATCGGTTCGCTCATCAGGGTGTGTCTCTGGACAGATTGCCATGCGGAAGGATCGTGCTGTGGGATTCGGGCAGCCGGCCCGATCTCGAGTCGGCCTCGAGCTCGCCCGGTTCGTGCTGGTCGGCGTCGGCAACACGCTCGTCAGCTTCGTCGTCTAGTCGCTCTTCGTCCACGCCGGGCAGCTCGGCGAGCTCGCGGGCTACGCCGCCGCGCTTCCGCTCGTCACGGCGGCGACGTTCCTCGCCAATCGCACGTGGGTGTTCATGCCCTGAACGAGGGAGGGCCCCGCTGAGCGGGGCCCTCCGAGCGTGCGTCTCCCCGCGCCGGCGCTACGTCGAGGCCGGCTCGTCACCCACGAGGAACGGTGCGGGCTCGCTGAGGCCCGGAACGTCGGTCTCCGTGCCCAGCGTGTCCGTCACGGGCGGGAGCGACGGCGCTTCGACGCCGACCACTCCGGGAGCGATCACGCCGCCGGGAGTGGCGGCGGGTGTTCCTGTCCGGCTCGTTCCGGTCCTTGCGCGCGTGGTCGAAGTGCCCCCCGGGCGGGGGGCGGCCACAGTGCGCTTGGCGGCGGGAGCCGCGGTGCCCGTCTTACGCCCGGCCGCGCCCGTGCGACGGGTTGTGGTGCGCTTCGTTGTCGCGCGGGCGCCGGTACGGCCGGCGGTCTTGCGCTTCGCGGCCGCGCGCTTCGTGGTGCTCTTGCGCTTGGCTGCGGTCTTGCGCTTTGCGGGAGCCCGCTTCACCGTGGTGCGCTTGGCGGCGGTCTTCCGCTTTGCGGTGGTCCGCTTCGCGGTGGTGCGCTTGGCGGCAGTCTTGCGCTTCGCCGTCGTGCGCTTCGCGGCGGTCTTGCGCTTGGCGGGAGCCCGCTTCGCGGTCGTCTTGCGCTTGGCGGGAGCCCGCTTCGCGGCGGTCTTGCGCTTGGCGGGAGCCCGCTTCGCGGTGGTCTTGCGCTTCGCCGTGCTCCGCTTCGCGGTCGCGCGCTTCGCCGTCGTGCGCTTCGCAGGTGCCCGCTTCGCCGTGGTCTTGCGCTTGGCGGTGGTGCGCTTCACGGTCGTGCGCTTGGCGGCCGTCTTGCGGGCCGTGGTGCGCTTTGCGGTCGTGCGCTTTACGCCGCCGCTTTTGCGGGCCGAGGTACGGCTGGCTGCTTTACGCGAGCCTGCCCCGGTCCTCTTCCGTGGTGTTGCCATCTGCCTCCTCCTGGTCGGCGAGAGTTAGTGGCACCGACTCTGTTGAAGTATGAGCGGTGCATCGGCCGGATTCACCCAAAACAGCGACGTTCCTGCGCTATTTCGACATGATTTCATTCGAATGAAGAGAACCCGAACGCGGTGCAGCACATGACACGGTACTCGATGTTGTCGTCAGCGCAAGCGATTCGCGAACTTGCACTGTCGTTTCCGCAGACGTACGAAGACGCACCGTGGGGTTTTCCTGTCTTCAAAGTTGGTGCGAACAAGTTGTTCGCGTTGTTGATCGAAGAAGCCGATCGCGTCGAGCTCACCGTCAAGCTCACGCAAGAGGAACGTCAGATCGCAGAGCTGCTGCCGTGGGTTCGGCAGGCGAGCCACATCGGCCGCTATGGGTGGGTCACCGCCGAGGTGACCGACACGGAGACGCTTGCCGCGGCGCTCGAATGGCTGCGCGAGAGCTACTGGCTGAAGGCGCCGGCGGCCGTCCGCGAGGCTGCCTTCGAAGGCTCCTGATTCACCTCGCGCGCGCGTGTAACTAATCTCTCGGGAGTGAAGGTCGTCCTCCCCGACAGCTCCGAGCTCGAGCTTCCCGACGGCGCCACCGGCCTCGACGCCGCGCGGGCGATCGGGTCGAAGCTCGCCGAGCAGGCCGTCCTCGTGCGCACCGACGGCCGCGCCCAGGATCTGCGCCTGCCGCTCGCGGACGGCGAGCGCGTCCAGATCCTGACGACGCGCGACACGAGCGACCCCGACGCGCTGTACGTCCTGCGGCATTCGTCTTCGCACCTCCTCGCGGAGGCAGTCCGCCGTCTCTACCCCGGTGTGAAGGTCGCGATCGGCCCGCCGATCGAGAACGGCTTCTACTACGACTTCGAGTTCCCGGAGCCCATCCAGGAGGAGGACCTCGCGCGGATCGAGGTGGAGGTCGACCGCGAGCTGAAGGAAGGTCGCGAGTGGACGCGCGAGGAGATTTCACGCGAGCAGGCGAAGGCGCGTTTCGCGCAGGAGGGCGAGCCCTACAAGGTGGAGCTCGTCGACACCGCGGAGGGGCAGATCACGCTCTACACGCAGGGCGACTTCACGGACCTCTGTCGAGGCCCGCACCTGCAGAACTCGAAGCCGATCAAGGCGTTGAAGCTCACCGGCCTCGCCGGCGCGTACTGGCGCGGCGACTCGTCGAAGCCGCAGCTCACGCGCATCTACGGCACCGCCTTCTATTCGAAGGATGACCTTGCCGCGTACCTCGAGCGGCTCGAGGAGGCGCGCCGCCGCGACCACCGGAAGCTCGGCGTGCAACTCGACCTGTTCCACTTCGACGAGCACTCGCCCGGCTCGCCGTTCTGGCATCCGAAGGGGATGGTGATCTTCAACGAGCTCGAGCGCATCCGCCGGCGCGAGAACGCGCGGCGCGGCTACCTCGAGGTGAAGACGCCGCTGATCTACGACAAGGCGCTCTGGGAGACCTCGGGCCACTGGGAGAAGTTCCGCGAGAACATGTTCCTGATCCCGATCGACGACGAGCACACGTACGGGATCAAGCCGATGAACTGCCCCGGACACATGCTCCTCTTCGGGAGCTCCCTGCGCAGCTACCGCGACCTGCCGCTCCGCTACGCCGAGGCTGCGCCGCTGCACCGGAACGAGCTCGCGGGCGCTCTTCACGGGCTCACCCGGGTGCGATACGTGACGCAGGACGACGCGCACATCTTCTGCACCGAGGAGCAGATCCCGGCCGAGCTCGACGGCTGCATCGACTACATGCGCTACCTGTACGGCCTCTTCGGGCTCGAGCCGCGTGCCGAGTTCTCGACCCGGCCGGACAACAAGCTGGGCAGCGACGAGGAGTGGGACTTCTCCGAGGGCGAGCTGCTGGCGGCGCTCGAGCGGAACCGGATCGCCTACGTCGTCGGCGAGGGCGAGGGCTCGTTCTACGGCCCGAAGATCGACTTGCACATCACGGACGCGCTCGGACGCTCGTGGCAGCTCGGCACGATCCAGCTCGACCGGCAGATGCCCGCGCGCTTCGGGCTCACCTACATGGGGCCGGACAACGCGGAGCACGCCGTCTTCGTCATCCACCGGGCGCTCTTCGGCTCCTTCGAGCGCCTGATCGGCATCCTCACGGAGCAGTACGCCGGCGCCTTTCCGTACTGGCTCGCGCCCGTCCAGGTGCGGGTGCTGCCGGTCGGCGAGGCGCACGGGGAGGCCGCGGCCGGAGTCGCCGCCAGGCTGCGCGAGACCGGTGTCCGGGCCGAGGTGGGGGAGGCGACGGAGACGATCGGCAAGCGGATCCGGACCGCCGAGCTGGAGAAGATCCCCTATGTGATCGTCTACGGCGACCGGGAGTCGGACGAGAGCCTGGCCGTGCGGACGCACGGCGGCGGGCAGGAAACGCTCGGCCTGATGGAATTCATCGCCAAGCTTGCTACCCTTGAGACCTGAAAAGCAGGAGCGGACCCGTTCCTCACCTCCCCGGGCAGCACGCCCGCGTGGGGTTCAACCGAGTCGGAAGCGACGAGGATCGGGGCCGCTGCATGGCGGCCTTTGCCATTTTCGAAAGCTATTTGAGGAGGAGTAAGCCCAACTTGGTGATCAGTCTTTGAGGCCCAGACGCCGGCCGGTCGAGCACGTCCGTCCCGCCAATCGTGACACCACGCGCATCAACGACGCGATCCGCGTCCCCCGCGTGCGGCTGATCGACAACGACGGGGCGCAGCTCGGGATCAAGACCACGGACGAGGCGCGCGAGCACGCCTACGCCAAGAACCTCGACCTCGTCGAGGTGGCGGCCCAGGCCGACCCGCCGGTCGCCAAGGTCATGGACTACGGCAAGTACAAGTACGAGCAGGAGCAGAAGGCGAAGCAGGCTCGGAAGCATCAGAGCCAGATCCACGTCAAGGAGATCAAGCTCCGCCCGAAGATCGGCGTCCACGACTACAACACCAAGAAGGGTCACGTAGAACGGTTTCTGAACCAGCGCGCGAAGGTCAAGGTCACGATCATGTTCCGGGGGCGGGAGACCACCCATCCGGAGCGGGGGCGGGACCTCCTGATGCGACTCGCCGACGACGTCAAGGAGATCGGGCTGATCGAAGCCCAGCCGATCCTCGACGGCCGCAACATGGTGATGGTGCTCGCGCCGACGAAGAACGCAGGGGTGAAACGAGATGCCGAAGATCAAGACACGCCGCTCAGCGACGAAGCGGTTCAAGGTGACGGGGACGGGGCGCCTGCTCAGGAAGTCGACGATGCGCGCGCACAAGTTGGAGAAGAAGTCGTCGAAGCGTAAGCGGGCCTTCGGGCGCGACTTCGAGGTCAAGCCCGGCGACACCAAGTCGGTCAAGAAGATGCTGGGGATGCACTAGCCATGCCGAGGGTCAAGCGATCCGTTCACGCGCAGAAGAAGCGCCGGAAGGTCCTCGAGCAGGCCAGGGGCTACTGGGGGCTCAAGAACTCCCATTACCGCTACGCGAAGGAGCAGGTCGACCGCTCGCTCGTCTACGCGTACCGCGACCGGAAGGTGCGGAAGCGGATGTTCCGCCGGCTGTGGATCACCCGGATCAACGCCGCGGCGCGCACACACGGCCTCTCCTACAACCAGTTCGTGAACGGCCTCGGCAAGGCGGGCATCGAGCTCGACCGGAAGGTGCTCGCGGACCTCGCCGTCAGCGACCCGGCCGCCTTCGGCGCGATCGCCGAGCGGGCGAAGGCCGCGCTCGAAGTCTGATCACCTCACGCGACAACGAACGGCTCAAGCTCGTCCGCAAGCTCCGCGACCGGCGCTGGCGGGACAAGCTCGGGCTGTTCGTCGCGGAGGGGGAGGATCTGGTCGCGGCTGCCGCCGCGACTAGGGCGGAGGCCGTCGACTTGCTGATCGCGGGTGAGAACATCACTCCCGAGCTGCTCGCCGAGGTGTCCACGCTCGCGCACGCGGCACGCGTGATCGGCGTCTACCGGCGCGGCGACCTTCCGCGCGGGTTGCGGCCGGTCACGCTCGCGCTCTGGCACGTCGCTGACCCGGGCAACGTCGGGACGCTGCTGCGGTCGGCGGACGCGTTCGGGGCGGCGGTCGCCCTCTCGGCGGGCTGCGCCGACCCGACGGGGCCGAAGGCGCTCCGCGCGTCGATGGGGGCGGTCTTCCGCGTGCCGACCTCGGGCTTCGAGGAAGCGGCCGGCCGGCGGGTGGCGCTCGTTCCTCACGGCGGCGAGCCGCTGCCGGAGGTGGATCTCTCGGGCGAGACCGTGTTCGTGCTCGGCGCCGAGCGCGACGGGCTGCCGGCGGAGGTGCTCGAGGCATGCGAGGTCAGAGCGTCGATCCCGCAGGCGGGCGCGGCGGAGTCGCTCAACGTCGCGATGGCCGGGACGGTCGCGCTCTACGAGCGGAGCAGACGCACGTAGATCGGCAACCAGGTCTTCGACCTGGTTGCGGTCTTGCAGACGGAGCAGACGGCCGCAACCTGGTTGAAACCAGGTTGCGACGAGCGCGAACGGAGCAGACGGCTGCGACCTGACTGAAGTCACGTCGCGGACTCACCGAAAAAAAGAGAAAAAAAGTCAGCGAGCCGGTGGCGCTTTCGTCCACCTCGTCCAACCGGCCTTCCGCCTCGGGGTTGCCCCCTCTTCGTAGAACCGCTCGGTCGAGGTTTCGACCTAGTCGCGCTCCGTGCTCGCTGCAAGGGAGAAACTACACCTCTCACAGCAAGGGTCAAGGAGCGCCGCAACAATTTTGTCGCAATTTGCGGGCATCACCTTCGACTCGCGATCCACACCGAGTCTTCACCACCCGTATACGGCCGCCGGTCGAACCAGCCGTAGCACGCGTCGACCGCGAAGCCCGCCTCGGCGAGCAGCGCGTGCCAGCGTTCGGGCGCGAGCCACCACAGCGTCATCGTCGACTCGCCGGTCGCGCCGCGCACCGAGAGGGTCAGCGTCTGTTGCTCGAGATCCCAGTCGGCGCGCTCCCAGATCGCCGGCTCGCGCTCGAGCCAGAGGCCGTCCGTCTCGGCGATGTCCTCGGCGGACGGGCTGAAGACGTCGAAGACGAGCCGCCCGCCCGGCTCGAGCAGGCGGCCGGCGGCGCGCAGCGCCTCGAGCCGGGCCTCGTCCGACGGCAGATGGAGATAGGCCCGAAACGGGCAGGTCACGAGCCTCACCCGCTCGTCCACCGGCGGCCGGCGCAGGTCGCCGGGGCGCAGGTCGAGCAGGGGCCCGACGCCCGCCTCGCGGCCGCGCTCCGCACAGACGGCAAGCATTCCCGGCGAGGAGTCGACGCCGATCACGGGCACGCCGGCCAGCGCAGTCGGGATCGCGATGCGCCCGGTGCCGACACCGAGCTCCACCACCGTCCCGCGCGCGGCGACTGCCTCGTCGACGTAGAACGAGATGTCCTCGACGACGCTCGCGCTCCACGGGTCGTAGAGGCGCGCGATCGGGTCGTAGTCGCTCACAGCCGTATTGTGCGGAAGCGGTACAGTCGCCGCCGTGGACACGCAGGCGTTGCAGCAGGAGGCGCTGGCCGCCGTTGCGGACGCCTCGACGGTGGCCGACCTCGACGAGGTGCGCGTCGCGTACCTCGGGCGCAAGTCCGAGCTGAAGCTCGCGCTCCGCGACGTGCGCGACCGTGAGACCGGCATGGCGTTGAACGCGGCCCGCGAGGCGATCGAGCAGGCGGTGGCCGAGCGCGAGACGCTGCTCGAGCGCCAGGAGCTCGACGCGAAGCTGAGCTCCGAGCAGGTGGACGTGACGCTGCCCGCCGAGCTGCTCGGCCCGCTGCGTCCGCGCCCGCGCGGCTCGCTCCACCCGTCGACCCAGGTGCGCCGGGACGTCGAGGACATCTTCCTGGGCCTCGGCTACGAGGTCGTGGACGACCGGGAGGTCGAGACGACTCGCTACAACTTCGACGCGCTCGGCTTCCCGGCGTGGCACCCGGCCCGCTCCCCGCGCTCCTCGCTGTTCCTCGACGACGAGACGGTGCTGCGGACCGAGACGTCGCCGGCTCAGATCCACAAGATGGAGTCGCAGCGGCCGCCGATCTACATGGTCTCGATCGGCCGCGTCTACCGGCGCGACACGATCGACGCGACCCACTATCCGATCTTCCACCAGTTCGAGGGCCTCGCGGTCGACAAGGGGATCACGATGGCCGACCTGAAGGGGACGCTCCTGCACGTGATGCGGGCCCTCTACGGGGCGGAGCGCGAGGTGCGCTTCCGCACCCACTATTTCCCGTTCACGGAACCGTCGATGGAGCCGGACGTCTCGTGTCCGATCTGCGGCGGCTCCGGCTGCCGCGTCTGCAAGCAGTCCGGGTGGATCGAGATGGGCGGCTCCGGGATGGTAGACCCGTACCTGTACGAGTTCGTCGGCTGGGACCCGGACGAGTACACCGGCTTCGCGTTCGGGATGGGGATCGAGCGGACGGCGCAGCTGCGCAACGGGATCCCGGGCATCCGGCCGTTCTGGGAGAACGACCTTCGCTTCCTGAGGCAGTTCTGATGCGCGTCCCGCTGAGCTGGCTGCGCGACTACGTCCGCGTCGACGCGACCGCCGAGGAGATCGTGCAGGCGCTCTCGATCGCGACCGCCGAGGTCAAGGAGGTCGGGCGCCAGGGCGTGTCGGAGGAGGACGGCAATCTCGACCGCTTCAAGGTCGGGCTCGTGCTCGAGGCGGTGAAGCACCCGAACGCCGACCGGCTCCAGCTCTGCAAGGTCGACGTGGGCGGGACGGAGCCGTCCCAGATCGTCTGCGGCGCGTGGAACTTCGGGGCCGGCGCGAAGGTGGCCGTGGCGCTGCCCGGCGCGACGCTGCCGAACGGGCTCACGCTCGAACGGAGGGAGCTCCGCGGCCAGGTCTCCGAGGGGATGATCCTCGCCGAGGACGAGGTCGACCTCGGCACCGACCACCACGGGATCATGGTGCTCGACGAGTCGCTCGTGCCGGGGACGCCGCTCGCGGACGTGCTGCCGCTCGTCGAGCACGTGCTCGAGGTCGAGCCGACGGGCAACCGCTCCGACCTGCTCTCCGTCTACGGGATCGCGCGCGAGGTGGCCGCCCTCTTCCACGCGGAGCTGGCGCCGCTGCCGGGAAGCGAGCCCGATACTGGAGCGCGTAGCGCTGAGCCGGTCTCGATCGAGATCGAGGACTTCGAGGGCTGCCCGCGCTACATCGGGCGGCTCTTCCGCGATGTGACGATCGCCGAGTCGCCCGTCTGGCTCAAGGCGCGGCTGCGCGCCGCCGGCGTGCGGGCGATCTCCAACGTCGTCGACGTCACGAACTACGTCATGCTCGCGCTCGGCAGCCCGCTGCACGTCTTCGACCAGGAGACGCTGCACGGCGGCCGCGTGATCGTCCGCCGCGCCCGTGAGGGTGAGGAGCTGCGGACGCTCGACGGGACGCTGCGCAAGCTCCTGACCAGCGACCTGCTGATCGCGGACGCCGACCACGCGATCGCGCTTGCGGCGATCATGGGAGGCGAGGAGACGGAGGTGACCGACAGGACGACGTCCGTCCTGCTCGAGGCGGCGAACTTCGAGCCGACCGGCATCCTCCGCAGCTCCGAGCGGCTCGGATTGCGCAGCGAGGCCTCGAACCGGTGGGAGAAGGGCGTCGACCCGCACATCGCGGGCGCCGCGGCGACGCTGGCCACCCAGCTGATCGTCGAGCTGGCCGGCGCGCGCTGGACCGGCGCTGCCGATGTGCAGGGCACGCTGCCGGAGCGGGCGCTGATCCGGCTCCGGCCGGAGCGCACCGACACGGTGCTCGGGCTCGCGGTTCCGGCGGACGAGCAGGCGGCGATCCTGGCCGGGATCGGCTTCGACCCCGGGCCGGACGGCTTCCTCGTCCCGACGTGGCGCGCACGCGACGTCACGCGCGAGATCGACCTGATCGAGGAGGTCTCCCGCTTCAAGATGAGCGAGATCCCGTTCACGCTGCCGCGGCGCGACGCGATGTTCGGGCGCCTGACGCGCTGGCAGCGGCTCCGCCGTGTCGTAGAGGACGTACTCGCCGGCTGCGGCTTCTACGAAACGTACACGCCGACGTTCGTGGCGGACGGCGAGCTGCGCCTGCCCGAGCCGATCTCGGCGGAGGCGGCGGCGTTGCGGACCGCGCTCGCGCCGAGCCTTGTCGACTCGGCGCGCCACAACGTCTCGGTCGGCAACGCGGAGATCGCGCTGTTCGAGATCGCGCGCGTCTACCGCGCCGGCGCGGAGAGGCTGCCGGACGAGCACTGGCACGTCGCCGGGATCGTCGAGGGCGGCTTCGCAGACTCGAAATGGGCGGTGGAGCAGCTGTACCGCGCGCTGAACGTCGAGCCTGCGTACGAGCGCGCGTCCGAGCCGTTCCTGCACCCGGGCAAGTCCGCCCGCACCGCGGAGGGCTGGGTCGGCGAGCTGCACCCGTCGCTGCTCGAGGGCACCTGGGGCGCGTTCGAGCTCGACCTCGACGCCCTCGTCGCCGCCGCGCCGGAGGCAGTGGAGTTCGAGGAGGTGAGCCCGTTCCCGGAGGTGCGGCAGGACCTTGCGTTCGTCGTCGACGACGGCGTGCCGGCGGCCGCTCTCGCCGCCGCGATGCGCGAGGCGGCGGGCCCGGAGCTGCGGTCGGTCTCGGTCTTCGACGAGTACCGCGGCGAGCAGACCGGCGCGGGCAAGCGGTCGCTCGCCTTCCGCGTGGCCTTCGGCTCGCCCGAGCGGACGCTCACCGACGAGGAGGCCGCCGTCGTGCGCGGGCGGATCGTCGACGCGCTCGCCGAGCTGTTCGGCGCCGTGCTGCGCGCCTAGTGTCCGACCACTTGCAATCCGGCCGGCCCGGCGCGCCGTAGGAGGGACATGCGCGCGCTGACGCTCGTCGTCATCCTGCTCGTCTCGGCGCTCGGGGCGGCGGGCGGCGCGCGCGCGGACAACCCCGTCCTGACCGGCAGCGTAGGCGCGAACGACGCGTTCA
>Ga0265325_10002520_pt1 | contig 12326 bp, 10 predicted proteins | sample 41420metaG_FD_202090 | JGI IMG/M metagenome (GOLD analysis project Ga0265325, IMG submission 202090) | Rhizosphere microbial communities from Carex aquatilis grown in University of Washington, Seatle, WA, United States - 4-14-20 metaG | ecosystem: Host-associated > Plants > Roots > Rhizosphere...
CAGACACCGGCTCGGAATCCGTTGCGCAACGCCTACTTCGGCGATCTGCACGTGCATACCAGCTATTCGCTCGACGCGTACACGCTGGGGAACCGCAACGATCCTCGCGCTGCCTACGGCTTCGGGCGCGGCGAGTCCATCACGCTGCCTGGAAATGTGAAGGCCCAGCTTCGTGTGCCTCTGGACTTCATGGCGGTTACCGATCATGACATCTGGCTGGGTGAGCTGGCTCTTTGCACGGATCCGAAGGAAGCGGTATACGCGAGCGACGTTTGCCGCTCCATTCGCGAGAGCGATAAGAACCCGCGAGCCGCCATGGCGGCGGTGCTGCGCTTCGGACTGGCGGAAGCGAAGAACCCGGCGGAGCGCGACGCGCGCGTGTGCGGCACCACGGATCCGGCAGCCGGCGTGTGCAACGACCGCGCGAAGTCTGTCTGGCACGAGCTCCAGCAGATAGCGCAGGAGTATTACGCGCCCGGCAGATTCACCACGTTCATCGGCTTTGAATGGACGGCCAATCTTGACCGCATCGGCATGTTGCATCGTAATGTGATCTTCCGGGGCGCATCGGTTCCCGATGTGATTGCCAGCGCGGTTGAGTTGAACAATCGGCCGGAGCGCCTCTGGGAGTGGCTGGAGAAGACCTGCACCGGCGACTGCCAGGCGCTCGCCATTCCGCACAACACGAATTTCGGTTGGGGCGTCGCGCTCGATTCGAAAAACAGCGACGGCACTCCGTTCACCAAAGAAATCCTGGAGCGCCGCGCCCGCACGGAGCCGCTGATCGAAATCTTCCAGCAGAAGGGCAACTCGGAGTGCGCACCCGGCCTTGGGACCACCGACGAACAGTGCGCTTTCGAGCAGGTTTTCGAAGCCTGCAAAAACGGGGAGACTGCGTTCTGCGCGGTGGCGAGCGACTATGTGCGCAATGCTCTGAAAACCGGCCTGGTGCTGGGCGATCAGTTCGGCGTGAACCCATTCCAGTATGGATTCGTCGCCGATACCGACACTCACCTGAGCAATGCGGGCCAAACCGAAGAGAAGGACCAGCCCGCCTATGGCATCCCCATAAATGACAAAGCGCCGCTGAACAAGGCCTTCCCCATTAATATGGGCGCATTTAATCCTGGCGGGCTTGCCGGCGTGTGGGCCGAACAGAATACGCGCGAGTCCATTTTCGACTCGCTGCGGCGGCGTGAAACCTTTGCCACCAGTGGGACGCGCATCCGCGTGCGTTTGTTCGGTGGCTGGAATTATCCCGCTCGCCTCGACAAACGGCGGGATCTGGTGCAAGCCGGATACAAGGGCGGCGTGCCCATGGGTGGCGAGCTGCGTGGAGCGCACGGGACCGCGCCCAGGCTCGTGGTTTGGGCGGTGAAGGACTCGAACAGCGCAAATCTGCAGAAGATTCAAATTGTGAAGGGCTGGTCGAAAGGCACGGAGACGTTTGAAAAAGTGTTCGACGTCGCCTGCTCGGATGGGCTACGGCCCGATCCGAAAGCGCACAAATGCCCGGATAACGGCGCTGCCGTCAGCCTCAGCGATTGCAGTATCACCGCGAACAAAGGCGCCGCCGAGTTGTCGGCGACATGGAGCGATCCTGAGTTCGACAAGGCCGACCGCGCGTTTTATTATGCGCGCGTTTTGGAAAACCCGACATGCCGCTGGAGCACCCACGCCGCGCTGGAGGCCAAGGTGGCGCTGCCGTCGACGTTCCCGGCCACCATCCAGGAACGGGCGTGGAGCTCGCCCATCTGGTACACGCCGGAAGGCCATTAGAGCGATGGCTGCCATAGCCCCGGCAATCGATCTCGTACCGCTCCGCGGCCGTCGCGTTCCGCTGCCGCGGTTCGTGCGCGAGCCGCTGGTTCACTTCTTGATCCTTGGTGCCTTGCTGTTCGTGGTGGCGCGGATGCTACAGAAACCGGCCCTCGCGCCCGCGCGACCGCGTATCGAGGTGGCCGCCGCCGAGGTCCGCCGCATGCGTGAACTGTGGGGGCTGCAATGGCATCGCCCGCCGCAGCCCGCCGAGCTGCAGAGCCTGATCGACGAGTACGTTCGCGAGCAGGTGCTGTTTCGCGAGGCTCTCGCCATGGGACTCGATCGCGATGACGAGATCGTGCGGCGGCGGCTCGTTCAGAAAATGCAGTTTCTGTCGCAGGAAATGAAACACGGCGCGGACAGTTCTGCTGAGCCGGCGGGGGACATCGATTGAGATTCCTTGCCCCATGGATCGCGCTTTTGCTTGTGCTCGTGGGCGTCGTGAATGCGCGCGCACACGAAAGCCTTCCCGCTTATCTCGAAATCGGCGAGCGAAAGGCGGGCGTGTACAACGTCGTGTGGAAGGTTCCCTCGGTGGAGGGCGCGCCCCCGGCAATCACCTTCCTCGCGCCCGCTGGCTGCGAGTCGCTCGAGGAAATACCCGCCGCGCAAGCGCCCGGATCGCTGACCCGCACATGGATGATGGAATGCCCGGGCGGTATCGCCGGAAGGAAGATTGAAATCGTCGGCCTGCCGGCGACGCTGCTGGACGTTTTGGTGCGCATTCGATTCGCGGGCGGTTCCCCGGTGTCTCACATCCTCCGGCCCGCCGACCCGTCGTTCATCGCGAGCGGGTCTGCCAACGAAACCGGCGCACTCGGCTATCTGCGCCTGGGGATCGAGCACATCCTCTATGGAATCGATCACCTGTTCTTCGTGCTCGGCTTGTTGCTCATCGTGCGCGGCACGGGCCCGCTGCTGAAGACCATCAGCTCATTCACCGTTGCCCACACATTGACGCTCGCGTTGGCGACCTTCGGCGTGGTACGCGTGCCGGTGGCGCCAGTAGAAGCCGTGATCGCGCTGAGCATCGTCTTCCTCGGATCGGAACTGGCCCTGTTCCAGCGCGGCGAGATGGGGCTGACGTATCGAAGTCCATGGCTGGTCGCGTTCGCGTTCGGTCTGCTGCACGGGTTCGGTTTTGCCGGAACCCTCGCGCACCTGGGAATTCCGCGCGCGGAGATTCCCTCCGCGTTGTTGCTTTTCAACTGTGGCGTCGAACTGGGCCAGCTTGTGGTAGTGGCCGCGTTCGTCGCGCTGGTGCAGTCGTTACGAAATCTGGAGTTGACGTGGCCGCGCTGGGCGCGCACGACGCTGCCCTACGCCTTCGGCGCCCTGGCCACCTGCTGGTTCATACAACGATGCGTATCCATGATCTAACCAACAAGAGACAACTCGGCGTTCTGACGACCGCCGCCGTGCTCGCCACACAGAGCGCCTCCGCGCATAACATCGCGGGAACGGCAATCGGATTTGTGAGCGGATTCCGCCACCCCATCTCCGGCCTCGATCATATTCTCGCCATGGTGGCCGTGGGAATCTGGGGTGCGCAGCTCGGCCGCCCCGCAATCTGGGCGTTACCGGTGGCCTTCCCGCTGGTGATGTCCATCGGCGGCGTATTGGGTGTGCGTGGCGTGCCGCTTCCGGGCGTAGAGATCGGTGTAGCGGCGTCGGCATTCGCACTCGGTGTGATGATCGCCCTGGCAGCGCGTCCGCCGGTCTGGGCCGCCGCGGCGCTGGTCGGCCTCTTCGCTATTTTTCATGGCCACGCCCATGGAACCGAGTTGCCCCACGCCGCCGAGCCTCTCGCTTACGGCGTCGGATTCGTGCTGGCGACGGGGCTGCTTCACGTGACGGGAATCGGCATCGGCCTGCTTCAACAATGGCGACAGGGCGAGCGTGTCCTGCGTCTGGCCGGCATTGGCATTGCCATCGCCGGGTCGTATCTCTTGATCGGGCTGGTGCGCGCATGAGGTCGCGAATCCTGCTGGTCTTGCTGTTCCTGCCGGCATTCGCCAGCGCGCACCCGATCCAGGGCGTTGGAGATTTCTACTCCGGCATGCTCCATCCCTTCCTCTCGCTGGAACAGCTCCTGCCCATCGTCGCGCTCGGCCTTCTCGCCGGACAACAAGGCCGCGAATCAGCGGTCCGAGTTCTGGATTTGTTCCCGGCGGGTCTGATCGCCGGAGCGTGCGCCGGGCTCTTCTGGCCCGCGCCGTCGTTCCTCGTGCCGGTGAACGCGGCATCGATAGCGCTGCTCGGCGTGCTGGTGGCGGGGGCATGGCGGCTTCCGAAGTTCGCTCTGTTGGCGCTCGCGCCGCTGCTCGGCCTGCTTTACGGATTGCCCGATGGCGCCGAAGTCGGTGGCGCTGTCGAAGCATACCGTTTCATCCCTGGTGTCGCTCTCGCCGGATTCCTGATCGTCGCCTATGGCGCCGGCCTCGTTCGTGGACTGAAAGCTCCATGGACCCGCATCGGCGTCAGAGTGGCCGGGAGCTGGGTCGCAGCCATCGGTGTCATGGTCCTTGGACTGAAATAACAACTACGAATTGGAGAACGGAATGACTTACACCTCACTTAGTCGGCGCGGTCTGATAGCCGTCGCCTCACTAACAACCATAATCGGCACGGCAATCGCGGCAGAAACCGTTTCACCGGCTCCTCCCGCGGTCAAAGCAATCGCGGAGGAGGCATACATCTGGGGCACACCGCTTGTCCTGATGGAGAGGTACGCGCAATTGGCGAAGGACCGGAACTTCCCGCTTAACCGCTTCGCGCTCTCCACCAACCTGTCCACACCCGATGACAAAGTGGCTGGACCGAACGTGGACACGCTCTACGGTTTCGCCTGGCTCGACCTGCGCAAAGAACCACAGGTTCTCCACGTGCCCGACACGGGTGACCGCTATTACTCCATCCAGCTCATTGACGCATATGCCAACTCGTTTGCTTATGTAGGCCGCCGCGCCACGGGCACAAAGGAAGGCCGGTACGCGATTACGGGACCGGGATGGACGGGAACTCTGCCAGACGGCGTCCAGCGCATTGAAGCACCCACGAATCGCGTTCTCGCGCTGACAAGAACGCTGGTTCGGGGCGAGGCCGATCTTACAAGTGCGCAAGCCATTCAGCTTCAATACACGCTCAGCGCGCTGAGTGAACTCTCGCAACCGGCGCAGCCGCCCTTCACGTTGCAATCGGCCATCGGCGCATTCCCGGTTTTCGACCTCAGCGGCAGCGGAGCGAAGTTCTTTGACGATCTGGGCGCGGCGCTTCAAGTCGACCCTCCAGCCGCAAGCGAGGACGAGCGACTCGCGAGATTCGCGCAGGTTGGCATTGGGCCCGGCCTGAGGCCCGCCGAAGACCCGAAGCTGACAGACGTTCTGCAGGAAGCTGCGAAGTCGGCCGAAGCGAAGATTAAAGTCGCAAACTACAGCACGCCGGTGAATGGCTGGCGCGTGAATCTGCAGGTTGCCAGCTTCATTAAGGATCCGCTTGTGAGCGCGTCCATCAATCGCTGGGGACCGGGAACGCACATTGCCAAGGAGGCGCTCTATTTCTTCACTAACTCCGACAACGAAGGAAAGCCTCTTTCGGGCGCCACTCGCTACCGGTTACACTTTGCCGCGGGGCAGCTGCCGCCCGTGGACGCGTTCTGGTCGTTGATTCTCTACGGCCCCGATTTCTTTCTTGTTCGGAACCCCATCCAGCGTTACTCCATCGGTGATCGTACGGAAGGCGTGAAGCGCAATGACGATGGCTCTCTGGACATTTACATCCAGCACGATCCGCCCGCTGAGGGTGCGTCCAACTGGCTGCCGGCGCCTGAGGGGAAGTTCCAACTCATCCTGAGGACCTACCAGCCACGGCCGGAAGTGCTCAGCGCCAATTACAAAGTTCCGCCTGTCGAGCGGGTGCAGTAGTTATGGACCGCCGCGATGTTTTGAAGGGGCTTGCGCTCAGCGCAGGCCTCGCCGGCCTGCCAGCAGCGGCCGCCGAAGGCGATAGCACGAAGGAATCCGCGGCTGCGGCGTCGAGCCTGGCCTGGCGGGAGCTCATTTCGTTGCTCGCGGAAGCCGAGCGCGACTATCTGTCCTACGCCTATGGCATCGACAATCCCGCCGACCAGGTGGAGGGCCGTCTGTTCCTGGCACAGGCGCTCCAGGCCTCGCTGGAGTTCTTCGCGCAGGGCGATGCCGAGCGTCCCTCCTGGACACGCTTTGTCACTCCCCATAAGAAGCTGCTCGGCGATAACCCCGACGCCATTTACTACAGCGCGCCGGTGAATCCGAATCGACGCTACCGCATTAGCGGCAACGTGACGGGCGCGGTGTACACATCATTCACCGTGGAAGCAGGCACCTCCGAGGGCGCGCTCTCGAAACGCCTGCTTGCAACGCTGAACGACACGCAGTTCGACGTTCGCGCCGATGGAAGTTACGAGATCACAGCCGGTGGTCCGGAACAAACCAGAAACTGGCTGGCGCTCGATCCGGAGGCCGGCAGCATCACCACGCGCCATTATTTCGAGTGGCCCCGTTCCGCTGCGGCCGACCCTCTGCTGCACATCCCTCTGGAGATTGAGCCGCTCGATTCTCCGGGAGCAGCAACCCTTCCCTCGGACGCGGTGGTGGCGGCTAACCTCCGTCGAACCGCGCGTTTTTTTCGCGCTCTTACGCTCGACAGAAAGCCGCCGGCGCAGCATCCGGCCGTGAACCAGATCAGCCGGCCTGACCGTCACGCGACCAACAAGAACACGGGCTTCGCGGCGCTCGATAATGTCTACGCGAGCGGCAACTACGAACTCGGACCCGAGCAGGCGCTAATAATCCGCGGCAGGTTTCCCCGCGCGCGGTTCTCCAATGTAGTCCTCTGGAATCGCTATATGCAGACCTTCGATTACGAGAACGGCCGAGTCTCCCTCAACCGGCGGCAGACGAAGATCGACGAGGACGGCTCGTTCCGCATCGTTCTCGCGCACCGCGATCCTGGCATTCCGAACTGGCTTCAGACGCAGGGCCGTCCACGTGGAACCATCTTCTGGCGTTTCCTGCTCCCGGAGGAAGATATAGAACCCCTTCGCACTGAGGTAGTGCGTTTTGCCGATATCATCCGCGCCTGAAGTCCTGATCGTTCCCGGTCTGCATGGCTCGGGACGCGATCATTGGCAGACGATTTGGGAATGTGCAAACCCCTCGTGGAAGCGAGTCGAGCAGCGCGATTGGAACGAACCCTATTTGAAGAGTGGGTAGACGGCTGGAAAACGGTGTGCGTTTTTCTTCGCGTCCGCCGGTGCCGGTGGCACACAGCCTGGGTTGCATAGTCGTCGCGCATTGGGCCGTCCGTCAACAGACGCCCGGTGTCGCCGCGGCACTGCTGGTGGCTCCTGCCGATGTCGAGCGGCCGGGACGTGCCGCGGAAGTCGCGGAGTTTGCTCCCATTTCGCGCGCGCGGCTACCGTTTCCGGCGACGCTGGCTGCCAGCGAAAATGACTCCCACTGCACGCTCGACCGGGCGCGGGCGATGGCTGTTGCGTGGGGCAGCCGCTTCGTGAATGCTGGCTGCCAGGGACATGTTAACGTCCTTTCCGGGCATGGCGTGGCTCTTTTCCAGGAGCTATTGGTCTACGCGGCAGCGGACGCGGCACCGGCCTGCGTCGCTTCGGAAACCTCCAACAGCTTTCCGGTTTGCACATCATAGATACAGCCGTAAATCGGGATGTCCGACGGAACCAGAGGATGCGTGCGGATGCGCACGACGTCGTCCACCACGCTTTGCTTCTGGTCCGCGATGGTCAGCCATTCTATGAACTCGCCTGCGCGCGAGCCGGGACCCCGGCCCGTATCCTTCCACTCTCCGTCCACCAGAGACGCGGTTTCCAGGCTTTGCGCAAGGAGTCCGCGAATCATGTCGTTGGTGAAGAATTCCATACCGCAGTTGGTGTGATGGATAACAAACCACTCGCGCGTCCCCAGAAGTTTGTGTGAGATCACCAGCGACCGGATGGCATCGTCGCTGGCCCGGCCACCGGCGTTGCGGATGACATGCGCGTCACCTTCCGCAAGGCCGGCGTACTTCGCGGGATCGAGCCGAGCGTCCATGCAGGTGAGAATCGCGAACCCGCGCGCCGGTGGCATCGCGAGCTTTCCCTTATCGCCAAAGGTGTCGGCGTAGGTTTTATTGGCCTGCCGAACTTCATCATGAATCCTGCTCATGTTGTCCTCCTTCTTCCCAGACGTTCGCGGCTATGCGCTCATTCGCCGCGCGAGCAGATCGGCCCCGGACTCGTCGGCGGCGATGATCTCTCTCGCGATCTCCACCATGGGAGTTCGGCGCTGCCGGCTATGAAAACGGATCTGCATATACGCCGCCTCTTCTGTCAACCCTTGCTCCTGTAACAGGCCCTTCGCGCGCTCGACGAGCTTCCGCTCCTCGATCTTCTGTTCTAATTCCACCTCTCTCGTTCGCGCCTGTGCGAGTTCGGCGGAAACGAACCGGAGTCGTGCTCGCAGCGATTCATTGGCGAAGCTCTCTTCGAGCACTCTGGCCAGACTACCAATGATCTCCGCGCTTCCCGGCGTGAACTCTTCGGCACGGGTCCGTCCGATGGTGACGATGCCGAGAAGGCGTTCACCGTCACGCAATGGAGCGACGAACAACCGTCCGAAGCGGTATTGCAGCACCTCCGGGAATTTCTGGAACAGCGGATCCGATACCGGATCAACGTCGACTGCGGTGCGCAGCTCTCGCAACGCCTGGGCATGAATGCCGATGAATTCCACCGAAAGGCGGCCAATCGAATTCGCGGCAGAACCCTGAGCGAATCGCAGAACAAGACGGCTTCCCGCGAGGTCGGTTTGATAAACGCAAGCCGCCCGCGCATCAATGCCAGTCATCGCGAGCTCGATCAGTGGTGCTGCCGCCAGCGATGTATTCTCCGTGTCGGACTTTTGAAAAACTACAGACAACCTGTGCATATAAGTCTCCCCTTGGCAACTGAAATCGAATTCAGCCTGCTATCGCAGCATCGGGGGCGACAGCGGACGCAGAGTGAGTAAAGGTCAGCGACAACAACAGGTGTGGGGGTGCGTTGGACTGCGGTGGCAGGCGGACGAAAGGTCCGTGAGTGCGTTCGGCAGTTGGATGTTAGCGATGTCCATCATCTCTATCAAGATTAGGATATTCCACGCGAGAAATCAAGAGAAAGCGATGACTAGAAGGCCCAGGCTAGTGACCATGTTGGTGCCGAAACGCACTTGACCCTGCGCCCAGCGTTGCTATTCTTTCTTCGGCGTGACGTCCGTGACCGGAAGGTCCCAGTGAGCCAGCAGGATCTCGAACCGGCGCTGTTCCTCGCGTCTGTATGTTTCCTGGTCAGGCCAGAGTTGCTTGATCAGGCGATCCTCGTCGGGATTGGCCGTTGTCGCTACCGTTGAGTTCCTGAACCGAATAGTGACGCGATAGTCCCAGCGCGCATCCTCGGTCATGTGGTTGGACGGCGTCTCGATCTTCACTGAGATCATGCGGCCGGTATCTACGATCTTCTGCAGCAATGGGTTGTGATTCTTCAGGAATAGCTGTAGGAATTCCTGCTGATGCCCCCATTGCGTCTTGTAATAATACTCGACCGTGTAGGGCTGGTCGGGAGCCACCTGGGGCGGTGCGCCCTGGCCAAACAGCGGCATTGTAACGACGAACAGGAACAGGCTTAGAAACGTAGGTCTCATCGATCCTCCAAAAGCATTTACACCAGGTAGTAGAGTTTTTCCTCGGTCCTCGTGACGCCCTCCACCGGGCGGCAATGCGCGCATGAGTTGTCCTTCAGAAGCTCATATGCCCTGCGTACCGCTTTGATGGTTGACGAATACAGCTCCTCCTCTTCGAGGAACACCCGGTCTGTGGGAAGCCAGTCCTGGAAGCGCAGGCTCTTCATCGGTACGGCCAGTTCGGGACGAACACCGCACAGCAGCACGGTGCGGCCGGCGCGATCCATTTCGTGCAGGAAATGGTCCAGGCGCTCGAAGAAAACCAGGTCGGGGTTGCGTGTGCGCTTCAATCGCAGCACGATGGAACTGATACCGTCATCCCCCGTTCGCCGCTTTAACTCGGCGAAACAACGATCGAGTTCCGGGCCGGATCCGAAGAACACTTCGCCTTCCAGGTCATAAATGATGACCGCGCTGCAGAATGGGTCTGACGGTATTCGCTCACGCACCACGCGTTCCTCGGTCAACACGAGTTCGCTGCCTCGCAGGCGAGCCGCTCGGGGGACGAAGAGCAGGATCGATACAGCCACGCCGATCAGGATTGAGAACTCGACACTGATGAAGACCGAGGAGAACGCGGTGATCAGGACCAGGCCGGCATCGTATCGAGAAGCGCGGAAAGCGTAGCGCATTCGCTTCCAGTCGACCAGACGGGCGGCAGTTACCATCAGCAAGCCCGCCAGCGCAGCCTTGGGGATGAAGCGCGCCGACGGCGCCAGCACCAGAACCCCCAGCGCCACCACGGCAGCCGCGAAGACACCGGACAGGCGGCTCACCGCACCCGCCTGATGATTGATCGCTGAGCGCGTGAGAGAACCGGAGCCGGGCAGCGATTGGAAAAATCCACCCACCAGGTTGGCCAGCCCTTCGGCGAGGCACTGACGGTTGTAGTCAAGCTGCTGGCGCGTGTCGCTGGCTATGGATTTGGCGATGGCCAGTGCCTCCAGCAATCCAAGGAAAGCAATGGCCAGCGCACTGCTCGACATCTCCTTCACCCACCAAAAATTGATTTCCGGTATGTGCGGGCGGGGCAGGGTGGCTGGCACGTTTCCCACCACCGACAACAGCGTCTTGCCGTTGGCGCCCGGGATCGACCATCCAAAGTGTGCGGCCACCAGCGCCGCCGCGATGAGCGCGACCAGCATATCCACCTGCGGTAGACGGTAGCGTCGAGCCAGCTTCCGAAGGATAACGACCAGCAGAATGGTACCCACCCCAATCCCCAGCGCATATCGATTGGGCGTACCTGCCTGGGTGATGGTGAGCCAGAAACGCAGAAGCACGTGTTGGTGCCCGGTTCCACGATCTTTGATGCCCAGAAAGTTGGCCACCTGTCCGAGAGCGACGAGGAATCCGGCCCCGGCCATGAACCCGATTACCACCGACTCGGATATGTAGCGAGTCAGATCGCCCAGCCTGAAAACGCCGATCACGATTTGAATAATGCCAATCATGATGGCTAACAGAAAGGTTGCCTGGTAGGCGTCGAAGCGAGCTTCCGGATCGAGGAAGGCAAGAGCGCTGAATACCACCAGCGAGATCGCGTTTGTTGGGCCGTTGATCAGGTGTGACGACGAACCGAAAATGGAGGCCACCAGCGTCACCACGATTGCGGAATACAATCCGAATCGCGGATCGATTCCAGCGATCAACGCATACGCCATCGCCTGCGGCAAAGAGATGGCGGCGACCGTCGCTCCGGCCAGGAGATCCCTACGCGCCTTGTCCCAGGAGTAGTTCAGTGTTAGCGTCATGACTTCGCCTTCGGTTTGTAGATCACATCGAAGATGCCGTTCTCGGCGAAGAATCTCTGTTGGGCGTCGTCCCAGTCTTTGGCGAGAATTGTCACCGGGAACAGGTCGATGTTCGGGAACCGGTTCGCGTGTTTTCTTAGTGTTTCTGCATCGATGGGCCTGTAGCCGTATTTGGCGAGAGTCTCCTGAGCTGGGGCGGTATAGAGAAACTCCAGATACGCCCTCGCGTAATCCGCCGTGTGCCGCCGGGCGACGTTACTGTCTACCCAGGCCACGCTGGGCTCGGCCAGGATGCTGACCGGCGGATAGACGATCTCCAGTTCGCCGCCGGAGTCCGCCACTTCCCGGAGGGCCTCGTTCTCCCAGGTCAGATGTACGTCTCCCACCTTCTCGTCGGCGAACGTAGTGGCGGAGCCCCTCGCCCCGGTGTCCAGAACCGCGACGTGCGCGTACAACCGCCGCACATAGTCGCGAGCCTGCTTCTCGTTCCCGCCTCGGTGGGTCACCGATCCCCACGCGGCCAGGAAGCTCAGCTTGCCATTACCCGATGTTTTTGGATTTGGGGTAATCACGCTCACATCAGGACTCACCAGATCGGGCCAGTCGCGGATATGAAGTGGATTGCCTTTTCGCACGACGAAAACGATGGTGGAGGTCCAGGGAGCTGAATCGTGGGGCAGCCGTTTTGCCCAGCCATCGGCAACCAGACCCTGTTTACGCAAAGCATCCACGTCCGAGAAAAGGGCCAGGGTGACGACATCCGCTTCCAGACCGTCGATCACGGCGCGGGCCTGCCGCGCTGAGCCACCGTGAGATTGTCTGATAACCAGTTTTCGACCGGTCTCGTTGGCATACTTCGCGACGAACTGCCGATTCAGATCGACGAACAACTCCCGCGTTGGGTCGTACGAGACGTTCAGCAACTGTATGGATGTGCCGTGATCGGTGTTGCCGACTACCACCAGGACCGTTGCCGCAGCTGCCG
>Ga0265325_10002521_pt1 | contig 12324 bp, 13 predicted proteins | sample 41420metaG_FD_202090 | JGI IMG/M metagenome (GOLD analysis project Ga0265325, IMG submission 202090) | Rhizosphere microbial communities from Carex aquatilis grown in University of Washington, Seatle, WA, United States - 4-14-20 metaG | ecosystem: Host-associated > Plants > Roots > Rhizosphere...
CCGGAATGACCGGGGGGTGAGATATGGGTGCTTTTCACCGTCATTGCGAGCGCAGCGAAGCAATCCATCGCGCGGCAAGAAAAGTATGGATTGCTTCGTCGCTTCGCTCCTCGCAATGACGGCTACTTCGGAAACCGCGCCGCCGTTTCCTCCAGCGGCAGGTCGAGCCCGTTCGCCAGATACGACACGGTGCGATAGAAGCCGCAGAGCAGGATGATCTCGAATATCTTTTCATCGTCGTAAAGCGCCGACAACGCCGCAAATTCGGCATCGCTCAGCGTGGCGCGGTGATGCAGCGCATCGACCGCCGCGATCAGGACCTGCTCGCTTGCCGACCAGCACGGCGCGTCGGCGGCCCCGTGCACGGTGGCGCGGACCTGCTCGTCGGTCAGTTGCGCCGGCCCCGCAAAGGTCGCGACATGGACGCCCCATTCATATTCGCACCCGGTCAGCGCGCAGGTGCGGTCGATGACGATCTCGCGTTCGCGTAAAGCCAGCGGCCCCCGGTCCAGCAGGCTGCCGGCGCGGAACTTCTCCCAGGCGCGCGCCTGGCCGGCGATCACCCGGAACAGCACCAGCGGCGGCGCGCCGCGCATGATGCGGTCGAACTGACCCTGGATTTCCGGAGCATACGGCGGCTCAAGCGGCGCAATACGTGACATGACGGGCTCCCGTGCCACAATAAACGTAGCGACACGCTACATTATCCGTAGCGGGCCGCAAGGGAGACTTCGATGCCGGAACAAGCTTCAGCCAGGAAGAGACCGGAGAAAAAAGCGGAGAAGAAACGCAGCGTCCGGGGTTCGAACACGGGCCGGCCGATCATGGTGCTGCTCGACCTCCTGGGCCGGCGCTGGAGCCTGCGGATCCTCTGGGAACTGCGCGAAGGACCGCTGACCTCGCGCGCGCTGCGGACGGCCTGCGACGAAGCCTCCCCGACCGTGCTGCAGGCGCGGCTGTCGGAACTGCGGCAGGCGGGCTTTGTCGAGCTGCTTGCCGCCGGCGGATACGGGCTCACCGGGCTGGGTAAGGAACTGGAGCAGAACTTCCTGCCACTGCACCGTTTCGCGGAGCGATGGAGCAAGAGCTAACAAGCGAGTGTTTGGGTCACGTCGGCTACTTCTCCCTCGCCCCGCTCTTGCGGGGAGAGGGTCGGGGTGAGGGGCTCTCTCAACGAATACCGGACACGCGGTGAGTCCCCCTCACCCGGATCGCATCTTCCGATGCGATCCGACCTCTCCCCGCAAGCGGGGCGAGGTAAAGATTAGTCACGCCACCGCCACCGTCAGGCTGGCGCCGTCGGCCTGCACGATTTTGACCCGGCTGCCGGCCGGCGTGTCGGGGCCGGCGACGCGCCAGATCGTGTCGTCGATCCGCACCGTACCGGCGCCGTCGATGATCGGCTTTTCCAGCGTGAACACCCGCCCCACCAGCGCGTCAGCGCGCTTGTTGAGGAACGGATTGCTCAGACTGGCCGCCGTGCCGGACAGCGCGATGCGCCGCCACAGCGGCACCGCGCAGGCGGCGAAGATCGCGAACATCAGGATCTGCGTCTGCCAGGACGGATTGATCAGGAACGACAACAGCCCGACCAATAGCGCGGCAAGCCCGAGCCAGAACAGGAATACCCCGGGCGCCAGCAGCTCGAGCGCCATCAGCACGATGCCGAAGATCAGCCAGTTCCAGGTGCCCAGCGTGGAAAACATGTCGGTCATGGGATCAACTTTCCGGTCATGGCCGCGGCGTCGCTGGCGGCGGGGTGGGACCTGCCGACGGCACCGAGGAACGGCGCGCGGCGGCCTGCGCCGATGCAGCACTTTCCCCAAACGTCGCTTTCGCGATCTCGCCGATGCCCGCGAGCGAGCCCAAAATGCTCATTGCCTCGATCGGCAGCATGATGATCTTCTGGTTCGGCGAATCCGCCAATTGCCCGAACGCCTTGATGTATTTGTCGGCGATAAAGTAGTTCAGCGCGGCGACGTCACCTTTTGCAATGGCCTCGGAGACCATCTGCGTCGCCTTGGCCTCGGCTTCGGCGGATCGCTCGCGCGCCTCGGCGTCGCGGAACGCGGCCTCCTTGCGGCCTTCGGCCTGCAGTATCTGGCCCTGCTTGGCGCCCTCGGCGCGCAGGATTTCCGATTGCCGCTGGCCCTCGGCCTGCAGAATATCGGCGCGTTTGACGCGCTCGGCCTTCATCTGCCGTCCCATCGCCTCGACGAGATCGGCGGGCGGCACGATGTCCTTGATCTCGATGCGGTTGACCTTGAGCCCCCACGGCGACACCGCGGCGTCGACCACGCGCAAGAGGCGCTCGTTGATCTCGTCGCGATGCGACAGCACCTGGTCGAGGTCCATCGCGCCCATCACCGAGCGGATGTTGGTCATGGTCAAAACGATGATCGCCTGGTTGAGATTGGAGACCTCGTAGCTTGCCTTGGCGGCGTCGAACACCTGGAAGAACGCGACGCCGTCGACCGTCACGGTGGCGTTGTCCTTGGTGATCACCTCCTGCTCGGGAATGTTGATCACCTGCTCCATCATGTTCATCTTGCGTCCGACCTGGTCGAAATAGGGCACGATGATGTTCAGCCCCGGCGCCAAAGTGCGGGTGTATTTGCCGAACCGTTCGATGGTCCAATCGTAGCCCTGCGGCACCGTCTTGACGCCTGCGATCAGCGTGAAGATAACCAGCAGCACCAGCGCGATGGCGAAAATGTCAAACCCAGTCATAAATCCTCCCAGGCGGGAAGCGACGCGCTCCCGCGCAAAATCCCTCGTCAAACGTGTCGCACGAACGCCGCTTCGTTTTGTCGGCATAGCGGCGGCGCCGGTTCACCCGGACGTTGTTGCGCTCAGATAGCTATGTATCCCTTTGCGGCGTTCCAGATGCGCATCTTTGGGCGCGGCAAGTGGCTTGTTTGATTGAGGAAAACGGCCAGCTTCAATGGTTAATACTATTCGATCACCTCGTCGGCGATCGCCACCAGCGTTGCGGGGATCGTAACGCCGAGCGTTCTGGCGGTTTTGAGATTGACCACAAGCTCGAATTTGGTCGGGTTCTGAACCGGAAGATCGACCGGCCTTTCGCCCTTCAGAATGCGATCGATATAGGCCGCCGCGCGGCGGACGATATCGCTATTGTCAGTACCGTAGGCCATCAACCCGCCCTCATCGACGAACGCGCGATTCCAATAGACCGCCGGGAGGTTGGCTTGTGCCGCGGACGCAAGGATGGATGCGCGGTTCGTGAGCGTGAAATAATCGGCCAGAACGAGCAGGGCCGTCTCCTTTTCCGTGCGCAGCGCGGCGATCGTCGGCGCGATCCCGGCAGCATCATGAAGCGGCACCGCCCGCACGGTCACGGCCAGGGACCGGGCAGCGTCCTGCATGGCGCGCAGCATGAGGTCGGCGAAGGGCGCGGTCGCGGGATTGTAGAGGACGGCGACATGCGCGGCGGGCGGCGTGATCTGCGTCAGCATCTCGAGCCACTTGCCTGCCATCGGCCCTTCGTAATCGGTAAACCCGGTGATGTTGCCGCCGGGATGCGCCAGGCTCGCGACGAAACCCTGACCGACAGGGTCGGTAACGACCGCGAACACGATCGGAATCGTGCCGGTTCGCCGCCGCAATTCCTCGACGCACGGCGTACCTATGGCGAGCAGAACGTCGGGGGCGGCCGCCACCATCTCGTCCGCAAACCGTCCGATCAGCGCAAGGTCGCTGCCGCCGTCACGCCAGTCGATGTGCAGATTAGCGCCTTCCCGCCAACCGAGCGCAGCCAGCGTCTGCTTCATCACGGCGGCACGCACCTTCGTAATGGGATCGCCGGCGGCGACGACCGTCAGAACACCGAGCCGGCGCATGCCCGCGGGCGATGGCTGCGCCCGCGCTGCCACCGGCAAAATGGCGCCAATGACGATGCCGAGAAACCCCCGCCGCCTCATGGCTATTCCCGAAGTTCGCGGCCCGGCGGTCAAATCCAGCCCTGAAGCTCGCGCAGCACCAGTTGGCGGATGACGTCCATGCCGGGATCGCTGTCGTTCAGGCAGGGGATGAAGGAAAATTGCTCGCCGCCATTGTGCTTGAAAATCTCGGCGTTTTCCTGCGCGATCTCTTCCAGCGTCTCCAGGCAATCGGCGGAGAAGCCGGGGGTAATCACCGCGATGCGGCGCACGCCTTCCTTCGCCAGCCGCTCCATGGTCTTGTCGGTATAGGGCTGAAGCCACTCGTCGAAGCCAAAGCGCGACTGGAAGGTCAGCAAGAGTTTTGAGGCGTCCAGCCCCATGCGCCTGCGCAGTGCTTCCGTGGTCGCGACGCATTGCGCCTGATAGGGATCGCCCTTGTCGACATATTTCTGCGGCATGCCGTGGAACGAGGCCACGATCAGCTCCGGCTGAAACGGCAAGGTTTTGAGATGCGCGTCGATCGAAACCGCCAGCGCCTCGATATAATCGGGATCGTCGTAATAGGGCGGCGTCACCCGCAGGGTCGGCTGCGCGCGCATGCCGGCGAGCACGCGGAACACTTCGTCGCAGACGGTCGCCGACGTCGCGGCGGAATATTGCGGATAAAGCGGCACCACGAGCAGGCGATCACAGCCCCGCGCGATCAACGCATCGATCCCCGCACGGATCGACGGGTTGCCGTAACGCATCGCCCAATCCACCTCAATGTGGTCGTGGTCGGCGATGCTGCGAGCGAGCTTGTCGGACTGCGCGCGGGTGATGGTTTTCAGCGGGGATTCGTTCTTCTCGGTATTCCAGATCTTCAGATAATCGCGCGCCTTGCGGCGGGGGCGGACGCGCAGAATGATACCGTTGAGGATCAGTTTCCACAGCAACCCTTGGTCCTCGATCACCCGGGCGTCGCTGAGGAATTCCTTCAGATAAACGCGTACCCCTTTGGCGTCGGCGGTGTCGGGGGTGCCGAGATTGACCAGCAGCACGCCGACGCGCTCCGCCCTGGTCTCGGGGGCCGCCTTGGCTTTCTCGATGGGCGCAACCGCTGTCATGGTAGCCGTGGCTTCGCGCGTTGGGCTAACCTTGTCAAGATAATGGGCCGTTCGGTACTGTCAGCCATGACGGGAGGTCGAGGAAAGCCATGACGGTCGCCGAATGGTGCGTTTTCGGAACGCTGATGCTCTATCTGCTGACGATCGCATCGGTGAAATGGATCGGATTTCGCCGCTTCGACAATTCGAAACCGCGCGATCCCGCCTTCTACGCCGACCCGATCCGCGCGCGTGCGCTGGGCGCCCATCAGAACGGCATCGAGGCGTTTCCGTTCTTTGCCATCGCCGTTCTGCTGGCGGAGTTCCGCGCCGGCCCGCAGCGGACGATCGACGAACTGGCGGTGTTGTTCCTGATCGTGCGGATCGCCTATGTCCTCACCTATCTCGGCGACCGCCCGACGCTGCGCTCGATCCTGTGGAGCCTCGGCTTCGCGATCAATCTGGCGATCTTCTTCATGCCGCTGATCCGCGGCTTCTGGCCGGTCTGATCAAAGACAGGTCACCCGCTCTGCGGCGATGTAGCCGAGCAACAGGCCCAGACCGAACAACAGCACCAGCCCGGCGGCGGCGAATTCCACGCCGCGCATCACCAGCGCACCGCCGCCTTCGTTTCTCCCGCTCAGGCGCCGCGCCAGGTCTTTCGCCGACACCGCGAGAACCGCAATGGTCGCCACCGTGATCGCGGTGCCGAGCCCCATCACGAAAGTCGCGGCGATGCCGGCCCAGAACAAGCCCTGCGCCAGCGCGAACACCAAGACCAGGATCGCGCCCGAACAGGGCCGCACGCCGACGGCGAAAATGGCACTGAGACCGCGCCGCCAGCCGCCGGGACCGGCGAGTTCGCTGGGATCAGGACCATGGGAATGGCCGCAATGCTCGTCATGGACGTGGTCATCGTGATGGTCGTGGTGGTGGCCATCGTCGTGGTCGTGGTGATGCGCCGCCATTGCGGGCACCGGCTGGGACGCCTGCAGCGCACGCATAAACCCGCCGCCCTTGGTCCAGACCAGCCGGGCGCCAAAGGCGGCGATCAGGGCGTAGCTCGCGATCTCGATCGCCTTCTCGGCCCCGCACATGGTTTTGGCGGTGGCGTTGAGCAGCCACGCGCAGACCGCGACGATCACGACCGCGACCAGCGACTGCATCAGCGCCGAGGCAAACGACAGCACGATGCCGCGCCGCGCGGTCTCCTGGTTGGCGACCAGATAGGACGAGATCACCGCCTTGCCGTGGCCGGGACCCGCGGCGTGAAAGATCCCATAGGCAAACGAGATCGCGAGCAGGGTCCAGACCGCCGACCCGTCGGATTTCGCGGCGCGAATGGTCGAGGACATCTCGCGGTAAAATTCCGATTGTTTTGCCAACAGCCATCCGACGATGCCGCCGGCCTGCGGCTCCGCGGCGGCCGGGCGCGGACCGCCGAACGGGTTTTGCGCCATCAACTCGTGCACGGCGCTGTCGAACATCAGGACAAACAGCAGCGCGACGGCGCCAAACGCCAAGGTGCGCGCCACGTTGGAACGGGATGGCCGCCTCACGGGCATTGCACCGTGATCTTGTTGGCGAACATCATGCCGTAGTTGGCGTTGTCGCCGCCTTTAAAGGACTGTTCGTCGAGCTTCTGGGCGTTGGCGGAGCCGTCGCGCGGCCGCTCGAACTGCATCTGGCAGGCAGCAGGCGCCCCGACCAGTTTTATCGGATCCTTGTCGGCATATTTGAAGTCGATGAAGAACTCGCGATCGAACACTTCCAGCACCAGCTCCTTCGATTTCACCGGCGTCTTCAGCGGCAGCGTGAAATGCAAGGTCAGCAGGCCATCCTTGTACTCGAGGAAATAGTCGACCGGCTCCTGGAATTTCTCCTTCCGGCCGTCGGCCTTGGCAAACGTGAAGAAGCCGAATTCCTTCAGCGACTCGACGTTGGTCTGCGCCAGGGGCGCCAGTTCCTCGTGGCTGTAGACGCCCTTGGTCCTGGTCTCGATGCCCTGCAGGGCATAGGTCGAGAACATGTCGTCGAAGGTCCAGGCGTGGCGCACGCCGGTGATCGAGCCGTCGGGCGCATAGATCAACTCGCTGGTCGCGGTGATCCAGACATGCGGATGGGCCTGCGCCGCTTGCGCGCCAAGCGCGATGGCGCCGGCCAGCACCAGCAACGCGACGGCCCGGCGCAGCGCGTGCTTCACCTCAGGCGGCCTCTGGCGTTTCCAGGAGGCCGCGCCGGCGCAACAGCGCATCGGGCTCCGGCTCCCGGCCGCGGAAGGCGACATAGGCGTCCTCCGGATCGCGCGAGCCGCCGGAGGAGTAGATGTCGTCGAGCAGGCGCTTTGCGGTTGCCGGATCGAAGATGTTGCCGGCCTCCTCGAAGGCGCCGAACGCGTCGGCGTCCATCACCTCCGACCACATGTAACTGTAATAGCCCGCGGCATAGTGATCGCCGGAGAAGATATGCCCGAACTGGGTCGGCCGGTGCCGCAGCGAGATTTCCGCGGGCATGCCGATCTTTTCCAGCTCCTGCCGCTCGAACGCCCGCACGTCTGATATCGCCGAAGCCGGCTGGGAGTGGAATTCGAGATCGACCAGCGCCGAGGAGACGAATTCCACGGTGGCAAAACCCTGGTTGAATTTGCGCGCGGCGAGGAAGCGTTTCAACAGATCGTCCGGCAGCGGTTCGCCGGTCTGGTAGTGCCGGGCAAACTGCCGCAGCACCTGCGGCTGCTCCTGCCAGTGCTCGTAGAGCTGCGAGGGCAGCTCGACGAAATCGGTGAACACGGAGGTGCCCGACAGCGAGGGATAGGTCACGTCCGACAGCATGCCGTGCAGGCCGTGGCCGAATTCGTGGAACAGCGTCCGCGCGTCGTCCGGCGACAGCAGCGAGGGCTCGCCGTCGGCGCCCTTGGCGAAGTTGCAGACATTGATCACCAGCGGCGCGACGGCGCCGTCGAGCTTCTGCTGGTCGCGCAGGGACGTCATCCAGGCGCCCGAACGCTTCGAGGGCCGGGCAAAATAGTCGCCGTAGAACAGCGCCTTGTGGCGGCCAGCACTGTCCTTCACTTCCCAGACCCGCACGTCCGGGTGCCAGACCGGGACATCCCTGCGTTCGGAGAAGGTGACGCCGAACAGCCGGGTGGCGCAGTCGAACGCCGCCTCGATCATGTGGTCGAGCGCGAGGTATGGCTTGATCGCGGCGTCGTCGAAATTGGCCCTGACCTGCCGCAGCTTTTCGGCGTAGTAGCGCCAGTCCCATGGTGCGAGGGCAAAGTTGCCGCCCTCCTCGGCGACCATTGCCTGCAGATCGTCGCGATCCCGCATCGCCCGGGCCCGGGCGGGCTTCCAGACCCGCTCCAAGAGGCCGCGAACGGCCTCCGGCGTCTTGGCCATGGAATCCTCCAGCCGGTAGGCGGCGAAGGTCGGGAAGCCCAGAAGCTTCGCGCTCTCCTCGCGCAGCTTCAGGATCTCCAGGATGGTTTCGTTGTTGTCGTTGGCGTTGCCGTTGTCGCCGCGCGCGGTGAAGGCCCTGTAGGCCTTCTCGCGCAGCTCGCGCCGGCTCGAGCTCTTCAGGAACGGCTCGACCGAGGAGCGCGACAGCGTCACGATCGCCTTGCCCGGCATGCCGCGGTCGGTGGCGGCGGCTCTGGCAGCTGCGACGAAACTGTCGGGAAGGCCGGCGAAATCGGTCTCGCCGAGTTCCATGAACCAGCCCTGCTCGTCGCCGAGCAGGTGATGGCTGAAGGCGGTGCCGAGATGGGCCAGCCGCTCGTTGATCTCGGCCATCCGCTTCTTGGCCGCCTCGTCGAGGCCGGCGCCGGCGCGGTGGAAGCGGGTATAGGTGCGCTCCAGCAGCCGCAGTTCCTCGCCGGTCAGACCCAGGCTGGCGCGGTTGTCGTGCAGCATGGCGATCCGGCCGAACAGCACCGCGTTCATCATGATCGGGTTCCAGTGCCGCGCCATCCGCAGCGAGACCTCCTTGTCGATCTCGAGCAGCGCCGGATTGGAGTCCGCCGACACCAGGTCGTAGAACACCCCCGACACCCTGGAGAGCAGTTTGCCGGAGCGTTCCAGCGCCGTGATGGTGTTGGCGAAGTCCGGCGCCGCCGGATCGTGCTCGATGGCGGCAATCTCGGCGGCGTGATCGGCGAAGGCCTGCTCGAAGGCGGGGAGGAAATGTTCGGGCGCGATCTCGGCGAAAGGCGGGGTCTCGAACGGCGTCCGCCACGCCTGCAGAAGCGGGTTCGCCGGGCCTTGCGCCGTGGCCGTCATTTGCTGGGTTTCCGACATCATCATTCCCGTTTGCGTGCCAAATTGGCTGCGCCAGCTATATCACGCGATGGGGCTTTTTTGGGCCTTTTGCGCTTGATAGAGCGGGCCTTTTCATAGAGATTGCGGCTCGCAACAGGACCCATTTCATGAGCGCTCAGCCCTCCCCGACCGCGCCCCGCCAGATCATCTGGCAAAGCGTCATCACCGTGATCTCCGCGGCGATCCTGATCGGCGCCGAAGTGTTCGGCGCGGCGTTCGCCGGCGGCTGGGCGCTGGCGATCCTGTTCGGTCTCGACGACACCGGCGCGCACATCCTGCAGGCCGTGCTGTTCGCGCTCGGCGTCTTCGTCATGGCGGCGTTCATCCGCGCCGCCCAGCGCGTCGAGCCGTTCACGCGGCGCGCGTAAGCAGACCTCGCGCGAGAAAACGCGGCGCGCCGCCCGCGTCAGATGCTCGCGCTTCGCTGGCAAAACTTAACGGCCGTTCACTTTCAGCGCCGCGCGCGTGCTCCAGCAGCAAAATGAAAGCAGCTGTTAGGGAAATTTCCCCACAGCCTAAAAAAAATCTTGCGAAGCAGAGTCAAAACCCTTATGTGCGGACTTGCCCAATTTCGCACGTGCCTGTGGTCGTGTGTCAGTCGGTAGGTATCCGGACAAGAGGCCGGACAGCCGCCAAGGGATGAAGAACCGAGGGTCGATCAAGTCGCGAGACTTGGGAGGCCAGCATCTCTCTCAAGAGATGCCGTTGAAGGTCCCTTCACCCCTTGCAACCGTGACTGGCAGCCGGAGGCGAACCGGCGCACCTCGTTCTCAACGGGGGACGCGACTTAAAGCAACGACGGATCGGGCTTTTTTGGTCTCTGCCGGCTTTCCACCAGCCGGCGCGAATACCGAAGAGGCTTGTCCTTCATTGCCAGGTGTGCGGGCGGGATCCTTCCCAACCAATCCACGGCAGCACAATTCGGTCTGAGCTTTTTGGCCCCATCGCGCCTCCATCGCGCGAAGTGGCCGGGACGCTTTGATCCGAGATCATTTTTGAACGTGTCCCGTCGCTGGGCCGTTTGGGAGGGTGCTACTATGACCGAACGTATTCAGGAATTCCTGCGCAACCGCCGCAACGAGGGCCAGGACATCGAGCCGTGCCTCGTCGTCGACCTCGAAGTCGTGCGCGACAACTACCAGAACTTCGCCAAGGCGCTGCCGGACAGCCGCGTGTTCTACGCGGTGAAGGCCAATCCGGCGCCGGAAGTGCTGTCGCTGCTGGCCTCGATGGGCTCGTGCTTCGACTGCGCCTCGGTCGCCGAGATCGAGATGGCGCTGGCCGCCGGTGCGTCGCCGGAGCGGGTTTCCTATGGCAACACGATCAAGAAGGAGCGCGACATCGCGCGCGCCTTCGTGCTCGGCATTCGCCTGTTCTCGGTCGATTGCAGCGCCGAGGTCGAGAAGATCGCCCGTGCCGCCCCTGGCGCCAAGGTGTTCTGCCGCATCCTCTATGACTGCGCCGGCGCCGAATGGCCGCTGTCGCGCAAGTTCGGCTGCGATCCGGAGATGGCGGTCGACGTGCTCGACCTCGCCAAGCGCCTCGGGCTGGAGCCGTACGGCATCTCGTTCCATGTCGGTTCGCAGCAGCGCAAGGTGAAGGCGTGGGACCGCGCGCTGGCGATGGCCTCCACCGTGTTCCGCGACTGCGCCGAGCGCGGCATCAACCTGTCCATGGTCAACATGGGCGGCGGATTTCCGACCAAGTACCTCAAGGACGTGCCGCCGGTCGTGCAGTACGGCCGGTCGATCTTCCGCGCGCTGCGCAAGCATTTCGGCAACCAGATCCCGGAAACCATCATCGAGCCGGGACGCGGCATGGTCGGCAATGCCGGCATCATCGAGACCGAAGTCGTTCTGATCTCCAAGAAGAGCGACGAGGACGAGGTGCGCTGGGTCTATCTCGACATCGGCAAGTTCGGCGGTCTCGCCGAAACCATGGACGAGTCGATCCGCTACGCCATCCGCACCCCGCATGACGGGGCGGAGATGACGCCGTGCGTGCTCGCAGGTCCGACCTGCGATTCCGCCGACGTGCTGTACGAGAAGATGCCGTACCCGCTGCCAGTGACGCTCGAGATCGGCGACAAGCTGCTGATCGAGGGCACCGGCGCCTATACGTCGACCTACTCGTCGGTGGCCTTCAACGGCTTCCCGCCGCTGCGGACCTACCACATCTGACGCCGCCTCCTTGAGGCCAGGATAACCCGGGAGCCGGTCCGCCGGCTCCCCTCCCTTCACATGCGAATTCATTGACAACGCTCCCGCGCGGCTTGCTGCCGCCGGGAAGCGGGGACTGACGTGCCATGACTGCTTTGCGCAAGACCCAGATCGCCCTCATCCCCGACGCCGCTCCGTTCTCGATCCGAGCGGAGCGTGCCTCGGACGTCGCTGCCCGTGAGGCGCTGCTCGATGCCTGCTTTGGCGAAAATCGCCATCTGCGCTCCTGCCAGCGCCTGCGCGACGGACGCGTGACCGCCGAAGGCCTCGCCTTCTCGGCGGTGCACGAGGGCCGGCTGGTCGGGACGCTGCGGTTGTGGCACGTCAGCGCCGGGGACGTGCCGGCGCTGGTGCTGGGCCCGCTGGCGGTCGACCCGTCGTGCCGCAAGTTCGGCGTCGGGGCCGCGCTGATGCGTCAGGCGCTTGCGGCAGCCGAGGCGGCCGGCCATGGCGCGGTGATCCTGCTCGGCGACGCGCCCTATTATGCCCGCTTCGGCTTCTCGGCGCAGAAGACCGGCGAGCTGTCGCTGCCGGGCCCGTTCGAGCGCGACCGCCTGCTCGCCCGCGAGCTGCGCGAAGGCGCGCTCGACGGCGCCTGCGGCATGATCGTGCCGACCGGCGCCTCGGTGCCGGAGACCAAGCCTCGCCGCGCCAGGGCGGTGCGGCCGGCCCGGCGCGCCGCCTGATTGCCCAATGTCATGGCACAAGACCAGCCCACCACGCGCGACGCTCCGAACCCCCGCGGGCGGACCATCACCACGATCCTGGTGATCCTGATCGCGGTCATGATCGTCCGGGA
>Ga0265325_10002522_pt1 | contig 12317 bp, 13 predicted proteins | sample 41420metaG_FD_202090 | JGI IMG/M metagenome (GOLD analysis project Ga0265325, IMG submission 202090) | Rhizosphere microbial communities from Carex aquatilis grown in University of Washington, Seatle, WA, United States - 4-14-20 metaG | ecosystem: Host-associated > Plants > Roots > Rhizosphere...
GCGCCACCTGGCGCACGTCGAGCAGTTTCGGCGTATGCGCGGCGTCGAATTCGACGATCTTGTAGTCGGTGCCGGACGCGATGCAGTGCCCGGCGGTGAGCACGAGATCGCGCGCGATTGCCGCCCCCGTACAGAACGTGCCGCCGGAGCCGACGATCATCACCTCGTGCCGGCCGCCGGGCAACGCGGTCGAGGTCGCGCCAACCATGGCGGCGGCCGGTGACGCGGCGATCAAGGCGAGGGCGGCGAGCAGATGTCGCATGGCGCCGATGAGCCTCTCGCCAGTGAATTTGTCAACGAGAGTGCGTTTCATTCATTTGTCATCACCGGCCTTGTGCCGGTGATCCCGCTTAGGAAGGCATTGCCTCCCTGATCGGGATGGCCGGGTCAAGCCCGGCCATGACAGTAACAAGAGCACCACCATGCCCTCCATTCTCCTGGCCGGCCCGGCAATCGAGCCCGTTTCGCTCGCCGAGGCCAAAGCGTTCTTGCGTGTCGAGCACGACGATGACGATGATGTGATTTCGGCGCTGATCGCCGCGGCCCGCCTTTATGTCGAGGCGCAGACCCGCCGTGCGCTGATCACGCAGAGCTGGCGGCTCGTGCTCGACAACTGGCCGCAATCCGGTCGCATCGAGGTGCGCCCGGCGCCGTTGCGCACGCTCGCCGCGGCGCGGGTCTATACCGGGCTGAGCACGACGCAGACCGTCAATGTCGCGGCGTTTGTGGTCGAGACCGCCGGTTCGGCTTTGATTTTTGCACCAAATTTCGGACCTTGGACGCTGCCGCAGCCGGCGCGCACGGCCGCCGGGATCGAGCTTGATGTGACGGCGGGCTATGGCGACGCGGCGATCGACGCGCCGGAGCCATTGCGCCAGGCGATCCGGCTCCTGATCGCGCATTGGTACGAGAATCGCGGGCTGGCCACTACCGGCGCCAATTATGCGCTGCTGCCGGCGACGGTGCCGGCGCTGCTCGCGCCGTACCGCATGGTGTCGCTGTGACCGCAATTGGCGATCTCGACCGCCGGCTGGTGCTGCAGGCGCCGGTCGACAGCGACGACGGCTCGGGCGGCGTCACCCGCAGCTACCAGACGGTCACGACACTATGGGCGCAACTGACGCCGGCGCGGGCGCGCGCCGATGTCAGTGCCGACAGCCTGGCCGCCATCGTCACCCATTCGATCGTGATCCGCGCGCCGCGCGCGATTTCAACGCTGCATCGTTTTCAGGACGGCGAGCGGATTTTCCGCATCGTCGCCTATCGTGACAGCGCCGACCGCCTGCAGCGCTGGTGGCGTCCGGTCTACGCGCTCGAACTGACCTTGTTTGAATGTCCCGGCTTTGGCGTCGTGCTGTTTCACGCGTTGTGGGCCGGCGCACCGCAGACGGTCAACGGTTTTGCCAACCTCTCCGGACTGATCATGGCCTATATGGCGGCGCGCTTCGGCGTGCTCGGCGTCTATGTATCCGGGCGCTCGAAGGAGAAGCAGGCCGCGGCGACCGGCGCGGCGGTGCCGACCGCCGTCGGACAGCTTATCAAGGCGGTTGCCAAGCGAGGCTAGCGCGGACGGTGCCGGCTATTTCAGCCGCTCACAGGTGTAAACCTGATTGTCGAATGCGCTCAGGCGCGGCGCCTTGTTGTAGAACTCGCCGGCCAGTTTGGGATCGTCCGGCGGCGGGTTGGCGTTGTCCATGACGAAGATCTTGCTGCCGTCGACGTCGCCCCGAATCCAGCACGAAGCTTCCGGCCGCACGATCGTCGAAAAATATTTGCCGTCGCGCAGCCGGCGGGTCTGCTCCTTGTCGAGCCAAATGCGGAATACACCGTCCCTTTGTTCGATGCCCTCTCCGTTTTGACTGCGGTCCAGCGGCACGAGGCTCATCAAGGTGCGGCCTGTGTCGTCGGCCGCGCCGAGCTTGACGTCGAGCCATGGTCCCTGACGCGAACTGCATTTGAACAGCGCTTTTTCCTTCGACGTGTCGTTCCAGTTGTCGGGGTATTGGGCGCGTTGCGCGTCGCAGCCATCCGGCGCGAAGGCCGCCGCCGGCCGCCCACAGAGAGCCGAGAGCAAAATCATTGCCACGAGAGTTGACCGGGTTTTCATCGTCGGCTCCGAAAAGCCCATTATAGCACGTCGATAATTTCGGTCTTTCCTCCCGCCGCGTCAGCAGCCACACTCTCCGCGACCATCCAAGGCGCGCTCCCCGCGCGCATCGCGGAGACGCCCCCATGGACGTGCGTGACGCCGTCGCCTCCCGGTATTCCTGCCGGGCCTTCCTGCCAACTCCCGTTCCCGAACAAACCGTCCGCTCGATCGTCGAGCTCGCAGCGCGCGCGCCGTCGGCCGGCAATATGCAGCCGTGGCGCGTCTACGCGCTGGCCGGCGAACCGCTCGAAAAGCTCAAGGCGCTGCTTCAGCCGCGCATGAAAGAATTGCCGAAAGGCGAGGGCACCGACTACACGATTTATCCCCAGCCGCTGAGCGAGCCTTACCACACCCGCCGCTTCGTGGTCGGCGAGATGCTCTACCAGGCGCTCGGCATTCCGCGCGAGGATAAGGCGGCGCGCTATCGCCAGTTCGCCAATAACTGGCAGTTTTTCGGCGCCCCGGTCGGGCTGTTTTTCGCCCGCGAAAAGTCCCACGGCCCCGCCCAGTGGGCTGATATTGGCGGCTACCTCCAAACGGTCTGCCTGCTCGCGCGCGGCTACGGTCTGCACACCTGCCCGCAACAGGCCTGGGTGTCCTTCCACAAGACCGTGCGCGCCTTCCTCGATCTCCCCGACAATCTGATGGTCTATTCCGGCATGTCCATGGGCTATGCCGACGACACCGCCCCGATAAACCACTGGCGCGCGCCACGCGAGCCGCTCGACGGCTTCGCCAGGTTTTCCGGCTTTGGCGGTTGATCAGGGCCATGGCCCGCGTTCAGCCAGTATTCACCCGCTTGCCGATAACAGGCAGCATGGCTCATCGTGTCCGGATCGCTGTTTTGCTGATCGCGGCGGCCTGGTGTCTAGCGGTGCCCGCGCGCGCGCAGCAAGGCATTCAGGCCGTTTGCCTCGATCCGATCCAGCAACGCGCCGCCGTGCTTCAGGGTCAGGCGATGCCGCTTGGGCTTGCGCGCCGGGCGCTGCATCCGGCCGACGGCGACGCGCTGGTGCGAGCGCGACTCTGCTACCGTGGCAATAGTTTGGTCTATGTTATGACACTTTTGTCCCGCAATGGCGCGGTCACGAACACGATCGTTGATGCGCGCGAAGGCCGCGTGATCGCACCGCGCTGAGGGGGCCCATGCGTCTGCTTGTCGTCGAGGACGATCCCGATCTCAACCGCCAGCTTGCCGCCGCGCTGACCGACGCCGGCTACGTCGTCGACCGCGCCTTCGACGGCGAGGAAGCACTCTATCTCGGCGAGAACGAGCCTTACGACGCCGTCATCCTCGACATCGGCCTGCCGAAAATGGACGGGTTCTCCGTGCTGGAATCCTGGCGCCGTGCTGGACGCCTCATGCCGGTGCTGATGCTCACCGCGCGTGACCGTTGGAGCGATAAGGTGCAGGGTTTCGATGCCGGAGCCGACGACTACGTCGCCAAGCCGTTTCATCTCGAAGAAGTGCTGGCGCGCGTGCGCGCTCTGCTGCGCCGTTCGGTCGGCCACGCCAAAAGCGAGTTCGTCTGCGGGCCGGTCCGGCTCGACACCCGCAACGGCCGTGTTACCGCCGACGGCAATCCAGTCAAGCTCACCAGCCACGAATACCGGCTGCTGTCGTATCTGATGCATCATGCCGGCCGCGTCGTGTCCCGCACCGAACTGGTCGAGCATCTCTACGATCAGGATTTCGACCGCGACTCCAACACCATCGAAGTCTTCGTCGGCCGCATTCGCAAGAAGCTCGGCGTCGACATCATCCAGACGGTGCGCGGCCTTGGCTATTTGCTGAACGAGCCCGGCAGCGCGTGATGCGCAACTCGCTTGCGCTGCGTCTGTTCCTGACCGCGACGGCGTGGACGGTCATTATCCTGGCTGTCACCGGCTTCATCCTCTCGTCGTTTTACAGCCGCGGCGTCGAGCGGGCCTTCGACGGCCGGCTCGGCGTCTATCTCAGCGTGCTGGTCGCCGACCTGGCGGCGCCGGAAGAGGGCGCCAACGAAAAATTTCCCTCGACGCTCGGCGAGCCGCTGTTCGAACTGCCGCTGTCGGGATGGTATTGGCAGGTGACGCGGCTCGACCCCGACAAGGCCGACGTTCGTTCGTCGCGGTCACTGTCGGACGGCACCTTGCCGCATCTGCAGGACACCGGCGTCAAGGCCGACATTGGCGGATCGCGCGAGGGTTATGTCAAAGGGCCGCAGGACCAGCGCCTGCGCGTGCTCGAGCGCACCATCGATCTCGGCGACGACGGGCATTATCTTGTCGCTGTTGCCGGTGACGCCGGCGAGCTCGCCGATGACAAGCGCATTTTCGACGAGGCGCTCGGCGTCACCTTCTCGGTCCTCACCGTGGTGCTTCTGCTAACGACGATGTTTCAGGTCCGCTTCGGCCTGGCGCCGCTCAAGCGCATTTCCGAGAGCCTCGCCTTGATTCGCTCCGGCCGCGCCGAACGACTGGCGGGAAATTTTCCGCAGGAAATCGCACCGCTGGCCCGCGAAACCAATGCGTTGATCGAAGCCAATAAGGAAATCGTCGAGCGCGCCCGCACCCATGTCGGCAATCTCGCGCATGCCCTCAAGACGCCGTTGTCGGTCATCGTCAATGAAGCGGCAACACGTGGCAACGACCCGTTCGCCAACAAGGTGCTGGAACAGGCCGATATCATGCGCGACCAGGTGTCACGCCATCTCGAGCGTGCCAGGCTGTCGGCGCGGCTGACGATGATCGGCTCAATCACCGAGGTGACGCCGGTGGTGCAGGCCTTGGCCCGCACCATGGAGAAGATCCATCATGAGCGCGCGATTGCGATCGATGTGCACGCGGATGCGGGCGCGCGTTTTGCCGGTGAGCGGCCCGATCTCGAGGAGATGGTCGGCAATCTGGTCGACAATGCCTGTAAATGGGCGGCGTCTCGGGTCTCGATCGACATCATTTGTGATCGGCCGGACCCGATCAGCGCCGCGCAGAAATTGCGCATCGTCGTTGATGACGACGGCCGCGGTCTGTCGCCGGCCGAGCGCGAGCAGGTTGCAAAGCGCGGCCAGAGACTTGATGAATCTAAGCCTGGATCGGGTCTCGGACTGTCGATCGTGATGGAATTGGCTGGGCTTTATGGCGGTTCGCTCACGCTCGGCGCGGCGCCGACGGGCGGGCTGCGGGCCGAGTTGGTGTTGCCGGCCGCCTAGGTCACAGGCCGCGTTGGCGGACCCAAACGTAGAGCGCCACTGTCGACACCACGATCAGGCCCAGCGCGAACGGATAGCCGTAGGTCCATTGCAGTTCCGGCATGATCCTGAAATTCATGCCGTAGATCGCACCGATCACCATGGCGGGCGACAGGATCACGCTGACCAGCGTCAGAATGTTCATCACCTTGTTCTGCAGCAGGCCGATATAGCCGATGACGCCGTCGAGCAAGAAGCCGGCGGTCGCCGATAGATCGGATTCCGCTTCGTCGATCGACTTGAGATCGTGCTCGAAGGCTTCGAGCTTCGGCATCAACGTCTTTGTGCTGTCCTGATCGCGCAGAAAAGCGATCATGCGCCGGAAGCTCAACACACTGCGTCGCAGCTTGACCAAGGCTTCGCGGGTCGGCCCGAGTTCGGTCAGGATGTGTTCGAGTTGACGATTGCGCTTACGAGGAGAGCTACGCAACAGGCGGCGCTGCGTCTGCGGCATGTGGTGTTGAAATACGGTGTCATTGATGCATTCGAGATCGTGACCGATCTTGTCGAGAATATTGTCGGTATGATCGACGATCATGTCGAGAATAGCCGCGAAAATGTCATCGCGGCCGGAGCGGTGCGAAAAGCAGTTTTCGCATTCCTTGATCAGCGCGGTCAGGCCCGCGGTGCCGCCATCTGAGACGGTGATCAGTTTTCCCCTGGCGCGGATGAAGGTGATCTTCACCAGACGTGGATCGTCGTCGCGCAGCGTCAACAGCAGGCCCGTCATCGTCAGCTGGTGCGCGGTGGCGCTGAAGTGGCTTGAGACTTGGTACGGCTCGTATTCGTTGACAGGATCGACATCGATATCGAGCGCGGTCTCGACGTTGCGCTTTTCCTCATCGCTGGCGTCACAAAGGTCCAGCCATTGGATCCGTTTGAGATGAGCCGGCGTCAGTGTCGCGTCGATCTCGGTGAGCACCGATTTTTCGACCATGTAAGCCTTCAGCACATTCGTCTCCGCCAGCACCCACTATTCGTTTCGCGCCAACAACGCTGTCGAGTTCCAATAGTTGCCAACGCTCTTAATGGGCCTGAGTTTTGCCCGAATCTATCGCTTTGATTATGAATCGCGGGCGTTTCGGCGAAATCGGGGGTGAGCATGACAATTCGCATCGGCGCCTTGCGCATCGTCATTGGCCTTGCTTTTGCCGCCGGTCTTGCCGCTTGCGCCGGAGACCCGAGCGGCTATGGGCCGGGTCCCAAGGAAAATACCGGCACGCTGCTCGGTGCCTTGAGCGGGGCGGCGATCGGCTCGGCCTTCGGCGGCGGCGCTAGCGGCCACGTGGCTGGAGCGTTGATCGGCGCCGGCGTTGGCGGACTGATCGGCAACCGCATCGGCGCCTCGCTCGACGAGGACGACCGCCAACGCGCCTACGCCGCCGAGGTCGAAGCACTCGAGCGTGGTCCGGCGGGCGCGCCGGTCGGCTGGCGCAATCCTGGTAACGGGCGCTACGGCTCCGTCGTGCCGGGGCCGGCCTACGTCGATAACGGCCGCAACTGCCGCGCCTTCACCGAGACGATCTATATCGACGGACGCCCGCAGACCGCGCGCGGCACCGCCTGTCGCAATCCCGACGGCAGCTGGACGCCGATCAGCTGAGGCGAAGCCAATATCCTTAACGGGTTCTTAATGGCGGCGGCGCTAGGAACGTGACGGGCTGAAACGGGTTGAGGCCATGGCGAGCGGCGGGGCAACCGTCGACCGGTTACGCGATTATCTGCGCGAGCTTCCCGCGGATTCGCGCTCGCTGCTCATTACTGAATTTGAAAGTAAAATTGCGAGCGGCGAGAACGTCGCCGGCGCTGATCTCGTCCTCAAGGAATTGCGGCGGCTGCATCGCGAGTCGCGCGAAACCGCGCCGCGCCAGGACAATGCCGCGCGCGTCTTCTATTTGCCGGTCGAGCCTTTCCTGGTCGATGATGCGGGCGCGCGAATCCATCCCGGGCGCATCCGGCGCACCGCGCTCGATCAGCTGTGGACCTGGATCCGCCGCGATCTTTTGCCGGAAGAGGCGCAGCACTTTATCGAAGCGGCAAACGACGCTTTGACGGCCGGCGATCAGGCCGCCGCCGAATTATCGGCGCGGGAATTTCAGGATCGGGCCGCCGCGGCGATCGCGCGAGCGCTCGACGCCGCCACCGACGAGAAGGCGAAACGCCGGCTTGCCGCGCAAATCGCCACGCCGCACGCGGCAGAGGACGCGACCAAGCTGATGCGGGTTCTCAAGATGCGCGATCCGCTGGCGATGCTGGCCGAGCATCTACCGGGCTATATCGCCAATCTCGGCGACACGCGGCTCACCGAGACCAAGGCGCTGATCGCGTCCGCCGCTGCACAAGAGCCCGACATCGTGGTTTATGCGCTGCTTGTCGTCATGCGGCGGATGGCGGCGCCCTGGCAATTGATCCGGCTTGCGCCGCACTCGGCCGGCAGCCTCTCTCATGCGGCGGACGGCGATCGCTCCTACGGCGCGGCGGTGGCAATTGTGATAGGCGAACTTGGCCGCCTGACCGACGAGTTGCGAAGCGAATTGCAAAACGGTGGCGTCGGCACTATCGGCCTGCTCCAGGCCATCCACGACGACATTCGCGGACTGCGGATCGAACTCGATCCGCCGCCGGAGAGCCATTACGGTCGCGAGCTTGCCGCGTTGCGGGCCCAAATCTCCGAGTTGCTCCAATCCCAAATCGAGTCGATGCCAGGCCGGGTGCGCCGCCTGCTGCGGGCGCGGCCCGCCGCGGAGATTCGTGCCAATTCCACGCTCGATGCCGACGACGTCGCCGAGACCGAGGCCCTCATCGCACTGGTCGGCGCCTGCCGCCAGTTCGCCGGCGAACTGGCGCTCAATGAGATGACGCAACGCAGCTATTCCGAGGTGCAGCACTATCTCGACACCAGCACTGCCACGCTGCTCGACACCCTGCGTCATTCGGGTGCCGCCGAGCGCAGCTTCTGCCAGTCCCAGATCGACGCCGCCGTGCGCTTCTGCCGCCTGGTGTTTGGAACGGACCGCGCCGCCATGCTCGCCAAGGCCACCGCGGTGAGCGACGACCGGGAACCGGCGCCGCAGACCGGCGCCTGAGCGACTCGATGTCGTGGCGCCGAGCGCGCGGAGCGGATAAAGAGCGGACATGACTCTCTGGCTGGCTTTTGCGCTGATGACGGCAGCGGCGATTTTCGCCGTGCTTTGGCCGTTGTCGCGCACCGGCAAGCTGCGCTCTGGCAGCGACCTCGCCGTCTATCGCGACCAGCTTGACGAAATTGTTCGCGACCGTGGCGCCGGGCTGATCGGCGAGGCCGAAGCCGAGGCCGCGCGCGTCGAAGTGTCGCGGCGGCTGATCGCGGCAGGCGAAGCGCAAACGGGGGCAATGCCGGAAAATCCCGCGGGCGCGCTGTGGCGCCGCCGCGCCGCGGCGCTGGCCGCGCTGCTGTTCGTACCGGTCGCCGCCGGCACTATTTATCTCCTGCACGGCTCGCCGCAATTGCCGGGGGAGCCGCTCGCCAGCCGGCTCAGCGCGGCGCGGGAGAACGGATCAGTCGCCGCCTTGATCGCGCAGGTCGAGGCCCATCTCGAGAGTTCGCCGAACGATGCGCGGGGCTGGGAAGTGCTGGCGCCGGTCTATCTCCGGCTCGGCCGTTTCGACGATGCGGTCAGGGCACGGCGCAACGCGCTCAACCTCGGCGGCGCCAATGCGCAGCGCGAGGCCGATCTCGGCGAAGCGCTGGCTGCGGCGTCGAACGGCATCGTCACCACCGAAGCCAAGACTGCCTTCGAGCGGGCGCTGGCGCTCGAGCCGGGCGACCCGAAATCGCAATTCTATCTCGGCCTCGCGGCGCAGCAGGACGGCGACAAGGCCAAAGCGGCGACCATCTGGCAGGGCTTGCTCAAAAACGCGCCGGCCGATGCGCCGTGGCTCGCGGCGGTGAGCGATGCGCTGGCCGGCATTGGCGAGGCGCCCGCAGCCCGATCCGCCGCGCCGCCTATCGCCGGCGACGCCGGCCCGAGCCCGTCCGATATGGCCGCGGCCAGCGCCATGACAGAGGCGCAACGTGGCGAGATGATTGGCGGCATGGTGGCGCGCCTCGCCGACCGGCTCAAGCAAGACGGTTCCGATGTCGAAGGCTGGATGCGTCTGCTGCGCGCCTATATCGTGCTCGGCGAACGCGACAAAGCAAAGGCCGCCGCCAGCGAGGCGCGGCGCGCGCTGGCCAGCGATCCCGATAAGCTGCGCCGCATCGACGAGCTCGCCAAAGGGCTCGGCTTGAATGGTTGACGACATATGACTCGCAAGCAGCGGCGATTGATCCTGATCGGCTCGAGCCTCGGCGTCCTCGCCATCGCCGTCGCCCTGATTTTGAGCGCGCTGCGGCAATCGATCGTGTTCTTCAATTCGCCGAGCGATATCGTCGAGCAGCACGTCGCTTCGGGCGCGCGCGTGCGCATGGGCGGGCTGGTGAAGCCGGGCAGCGTCGCGCGCGGCGCCGATCTGCGGATCACTTTCGCCGTGACCGACGGCAAGTCCGACATTCCGGTCGCGTATCAGGGCATCGTCCCTGACCTGTTCCGCGAAGGGCAGGGCGTTGTGGTGGAAGGCCGCATGGCCAATGGCCTGTTCCAGGCCGATACGGTGTTGGCCAAGCACGACGAACGCTATATGCCACGCGAGGTGGTGGATGCGCTCAAGAAGTCCGGCCGCTGGCAGGAACGTGAAGGCACGCAGAAATGATTCCCGAGCTCGGCCATTATTCGCTGGTGCTGGCGCTGGCTTTGGCGCTGATCCAGTCGGTCGCGCCATTGATCGGCGCGCGCGCCAATGACAGTGCGCTGATGCGGCTCAGCAATTCGACCGCGCTGATGCAGTTCGCTTTCGTCGCCTTGGCGTTTGGCGCGCTCGCCGCCTGTTACCTGACGTCGGATTTTTCGGTGGCAAATGTGTACGAGAATTCGCATTCGCGCATGCCGACGATCTACAAGTTCACCAGCACCTGGGGCAACCATGAAGGCTCGATGCTGCTGTGGGTGCTGATCCTGTCGCTGTTTGGCGCGCTGGTCGCCGCGTTCGGGCTCAATCTGCCGGCGACGCTCAAAGCCAACGTGCTGGCGGTGCAGGCCTGGGTTGCAAGCGCCTTCTATCTGTTCATTTTGTTCACCTCCAATCCGTTCCTGCGGCTGGCCGACGCGCCATTCGAGGGCCGCGACCTCAACCCGGTGTTGCAGGATCCCGGCCTCGCCATTCATCCGCCGCTGCTCTATCTCGGCTATGTCGGCTTCTCGATCGCATTTTCATTTGCCATCGCAGCGCTGATCGAGGGCCGCATCGATGCCGCATGGGCGCGCTTCGTGCGGCCGTGGACGCTTGCCGCCTGGATGGCGCTGACCGTCGGCATCGCGATGGGCTCCTATTGGGCCTATTACGAGCTCGGCTGGGGCGGCTGGTGGTTCTGGGATCCGGTCGAGAACGCCTCGCTGATGCCATGGCTTGCCGGCACAGCGCTGTTGCATTCCGCGGTGGTGATGGAAAAGCGTAACGCGCTGAAAGTCTGGACCATCCTGCTCGCGATTCTGACGTTCTCGCTGTCGCTGATCGGCACGTTTCTGGTGCGCTCGGGCGTGCTCACCTCGGTCCATGCCTTCGCCAACGATCCGACGCGGGGCATTTTTATTCTTGGCATCCTGGTTCTGTTCATCGGCGGCGCGCTGGCGCTGTTTGCCTGGCGCGCGCCATTGCTGAAGCAGGGCGGGCTGTTCGCGCCGGTGTCGCGCGAGGGCGCGCTGGTGTTCAACAATCTGTTTCTGACCACGGCTTGCGCCACCGTTCTGGTCGGCACGCTTTACCCTTTGGCACTCGAAGCCTTGACCGGCGAGAAGATTTCGGTCGGCGCGCCGTTCTTCAATCTGACCTTTGGACCGCTGTTTATTCCGTTATTGGCGGCGATGCCGTTTGGCCCGTTGCTGGCGTGGAAGCGCGGCGATCTCTACGGCGCCGCGCAACGGTTGATGGCCGCCGCCGGCATTGCGCTGGTCGCGATCGCCGTCACCTATGTCGCCGAAGGCGGCGACGTAACACTGGCGCCGTTCGGCATTGGGCTTGCGCTGTTCGTCATGGGCGGCGCGCTGACCGATCTGGTCGAACGCACCGGCGTGTTCCGGCTGCCATTTCCAGCGGCATTGGGCCGCGCCGCCGGCTTGCCGCGTTCGGTCTGGGGCACCGCGGTCGCGCATTTCGGCATCGGCCTCACGCTGCTTGGCATCGTCAGCGAAACGCATTGGGCAGCGGAGCGCATCGTCGCGCTCAAGCCGGAACAGTCGGTCGTCATCCGGCATTACCAACTTACCTTCGACGGCATCATTCCGCGCGAAGGCCCGAACTACCGCGAGCAGGCGGCTAAATTCACCGTGCGCAGCGGCGGCGAAGTCGTCGGCGTCATGATGCCGTCGAAGCGCACCTTCATGGCGCGCGGTTCGACCACGACCGAAACCGCCTTGATGACGCACGGCTTGGGCCAGCTTTATCTTTCGCTCGGCGATTTCAATGCTGACGGCTCGATCGCGGTGCGGATCTATCAAAAGCCGCTGGTGCTGCTGATCTGGCTCGGCGCCGTGGTGATGATGCTGGGCGGCGCGCTGTCGCTGTCCGATCGCCGCCTGCGAGTCGGTGCGCCGAAACCGGCCGGACGCAAGCCCGCACTGGCGCCGGCGGAGTAGGCCATGCGTTGGCTCGCCATCATTGTGACAATGCTTGCGCTTCAGATCGCGCCGGCCATCGCCGTTCAGCCGGATGAAATGCTGCGCGATCCGGCGCTGGAGGCACGCGCCCGCGCGCTGTCGCAGCAATTGCGCTGCATGGTTTGCCAGAACCAGTCGATCGACGACTCCGACGCGCCGCTGGCGCACGACCTGCGCGTGCTGGTGCGCGAGCGGCTCAGCAAAGGT
>Ga0265325_10002524_pt1 | contig 12314 bp, 7 predicted proteins | sample 41420metaG_FD_202090 | JGI IMG/M metagenome (GOLD analysis project Ga0265325, IMG submission 202090) | Rhizosphere microbial communities from Carex aquatilis grown in University of Washington, Seatle, WA, United States - 4-14-20 metaG | ecosystem: Host-associated > Plants > Roots > Rhizosphere >...
GTCGGGCGTCCGGCCCGCCGCCGGGGCCGCCGCTGCTTGATGCTGCCCAACTTGTTTGCCGCCTGTCCATTATTTGCGCAGCGTCGGCCCACACCTAATACATGGGGAGGTGCGCTGCGCGGTATCTTCGCAAAATAGAACTCCGCCGCAGGGCGGGCCTGCGGCGGAGCAGTTTTATCGGCGCGCGATGATGAAGCGCGTCCGGTTCAGTTCCAGGCGGTGCGGCGCGTCACCTTGAAGCGCGCCAGTTCGCGGCTGGCGGCGGTGTAATCGGGCTTCAGCGCCACTGCCTGTTTGTAGTCGCGATAGGCGGCCTGGTAATTGCCCTGGTCGTCCTCGATGACGCCGCGGTTGAAATAGGCCACCGCCAGGTTGGAGGCATTCAACTGCATGCCCCTGTCGATATCGGCCAGGGCTTCGCTGTTGCGCTTGAGGGCGATATAGGCGCCGGCGCGGCTGACATAGGCGTCGCCCATCTCCGGATTGATCGCGATGGCGGCGTTGTAATCGGCGAGCGCGCCGTTCACGTCGTTGAGTTTCACCTTGATGACGCCGCGATCGACCAGCAGCGCGTCACGATGGGACATCAACGGATCGCGCAGCGCGACGTCGCAATATTCCACGCCCTGCTGCAGAGGGCCGGCGTCGCTGGCGGCTGCCGAGCATTGCGCGGCGGCATCGACATTGTAGATCATGCGCTGCACCGGCGTGCCGGCATGGGCGGCGGTGGCGATGATGGCGGCGGATGCGAAGGCAAGTTTGATTTTCATTTTGATACTCCCTGAACGGGATCGCGGGGACGATCCGTGAGGTGCTTTGTACACCCCGCCGCTGCCGGCCAGTCATGAAAAATGCTCCGGCCTGCCAAGCGCATCCGATGCCGCGCATTTGTGCTTGCACGGCGATTGGTCAGGCAGCGGTCAACGAACACTGTTCCAGGATCGGACATCGACATATGCGATGATCGAAGTCACGCCATCGCAAGAGTGTCATCAGGCGCGCACGGCGACGCCAGTCGCATCAAGAACGCACTCGCTTTGACAGGGCACGAAGCAGTTCTGCCTTCGAGAGTCGCCCGGCGTCATCGGCTGGCCTCCCGGAAGTTCCGCGGCTGTCGGCGTGCCCTTTATAAAAGCTCGTTTTGCTGGGCGGGGAAGGATTTGCTGCAACGCAGCATTACGGCGGAATTCATCCTTTGCGGGGATGTGGAATTTCCCCACCGGCAAAACTTTGATAGCCTCCCGCAATTATGTTGCGGCTGGCCCAGGCTGGCTCCAGGGGATCAAGGCGTCCAGCAAAACGCCGAGCGGAAAGCAAAGACTTGCGATGAGAAGATCGGTTTTCGCCTCGACGTTCGTTTGGGCGTTTGCCTGCGCCGCCACGCCCGCTTTGGCGGCGGGCGCCCCCGATCTGCAGAAGCAGTTTCAGACCGTGGTGCAGCCCTTTGTCGGCAAATATTGCGCCGCCTGCCACAGCGGCCCAATGCCCACGGCGCAGTTCGACATCAAGTCCTACACTTCCCTCGATATGGTGAAGGAGGATTTCCCCCGCTGGTCGCTGGTTGCCGATCGCCTGACCGCCGGGGAGATGCCGCCCAAGCCGATGCCCCAGCCCACCGCGGAGCAGAAGCAGCAGATCATCGACTTCGTTCATGCCGTCCGCACCGAAGAGATCAACCGCCAGGCTGGCGATCCAGGCACCGTGCTGGCCCGACGCCTCAGCAATGCGGAATATGACTACACCATCCGCGACCTCACCGGCCAGGACATGGCTGTGGCGCGCCAATTCCCGGTCGATCCCGCCAACACGTCCGGCTTCGACAATTCGGGCGAGTCCCTCACCATGTCGCCGGCGCTGCTGAACAAGTATCTTCAGGCGGCGCGCCAGGTCGCCGATCATATGGTGCTGAAGCCCGACACCATCGATTTCGCGCCGCATCTGATGCAGGTGGAAAGCGACCGCGACAAATATGCGATCCAGCGCATTCTGGCCTTCTACGCGGATCAGCCCACCGACTTTGCGAGATATTTCGAGGCTGCCTGGCGCTATCGCCACCGCGCCGCGCTGGGCCATCCCGATGCGACGCTGGCCTCGGTGGCGGCGGAAACCAGGGTCAGCGCCAGATACCTGCCGATGGTCTGGGGCGTCCTGCATGACAAGAACGCAGTGGGACCGGTGGCGAAGCTGCAGGCGATGTGGAACGGCCTGCCGGCGCCAGCTCACGGCGTCGCGCAGCCGCAAGATCAATTCGCCCAGATGCGCGAATTCGTTATCCGCATCCGTGCCCATACCGCGATGCAGTTTGCCGCCCCGGCGGTGAAAGGATTGCCGGGGCAATCCGAGCCGCTGCACAATTGGCGGCTCCATCTCTATGCCACGCATCATCGCGACAGCGATCCGGCCGATTTGCGGGCCGACAGCGACCCCCCACCCGAGCTGCCGGAGATTCCGAAATATCCCCCGCTGCACCAGGACGCCTCGCCGCGCTGGGCGGCGATTTCGGCCCATGCCCGCGCCGGCGACAGCGATCTCATCTATCCGGCCGGCCAGAAGGACCGCTATCAGAAGGCGTTCGCGCGTTTCGCTTCGGTGTTTCCCGATGCCTTCTATGTCTCGGAGCGCGGCCGCTATTATCCCGACGATTCCACCGACCGGGGCCGCTTCCTCAGCGCCGGCTATCACAATACCGGCGGCTATTACCGCGACGACACCGCGCTGATGGAACTGGTGCTGGATGCAAAGGGGCAGCGCGCGCTCAACCGGCTGTGGAACGAGTTCGATTTCGTCGCCGACCAGACCGCCCGCACCTGGACCCAGTATTTCTTCAACCAGAGCGGCGAGGTGGACGGCAAGGGCGATGAATCCGGTTCGCCGCGCCCGACCGACCATCCGATCACCGACACCGCGGTCATCATGGGATTGCGCGACAAATATCTCGCCAAGGCGGCGGCGGACCCGGCCAATGCCAAGGACGCTCCGCTGGCCATCCGCGATCATTTCGCGCGTGTCGATGCGACGCTGCGCGCCTTGGAGAAGGAGCGCGCCGCCGCCGAGCCCAAGCACCTGGCCGCCCTGGTGCGCTTTGCCGAGCATGCTTATCGCCGGCCTCTGTCGCCCGCCGAGCGCGCCGACCTCATCGCCTATTACCATACGCTGCGGGACAAGGCCCGGCTGTCGCATGAAGACGCGATCCGCGATTCCATTGTCGGCATCCTGATGTCGCCGGATTTCCTCTATCGCTTCGATCTGTCGAAAGCCGCCGCCAGGGTCGCTGCCGCGGATGGGAAGGCGCAGAAGCCGTTTCTCAGCGCGCCGCTTTCCGACTACAGCCTGGCGAACCGGCTGAGCTATTTCCTGTGGTCCAGCATGCCGGACGCGGAATTGCTGCGCCACGCGGCGGCGGGCGACCTGCACCATCCCGATGTGCTGCTGGCCCAGGCGCGCCGGATGTTGAAGGACCCCAGGGTCAACGGCCTTGCCACCGAGTTCACCGGCAACTGGCTGGTGTTCCGCCAATTCGAGACCAACAATTCGGTCGACCGCCAGCGCTTCCCGACATTCGATGACGATCTGCGCGAGGCGATGTTCCAGGAGCCGATTCATTATGTCGAGGACAACATCCTCAACAACCGTTCGGTGCTCGATCTTCTGTATGGCAACTACACCTTCGTGAACCCGCCGCTGGCGCGCCATTACGGCATCCCCGGGGTGACCGGCGATGTGAACAACTGGGTCCGCGTCGACAACGCCGGCCAATATGGCCGCGGCGGCATCCTGCCGATGGCGGTGTTCATGACCCAGTATTCTCCAGGCCTGCGCACCAGCCCGGTCAAGCGCGGCAACTGGGTGGTGCAGAAGGTGCTTGGCATCCGGGTGCCGCCGCCGCCGCCGGTGGTGCCGGAACTGCCCAGCGACGAATCCAAGACCGACCTGCCGATCCGCGAAATGCTGATGCAGCATCACAAGAATCCGTTCTGCGCCTCCTGCCATGAGCGCTTCGATTCCTTCGGCCTGGTGTTCGAAGGCTATGGCCCGGTGGGCGATGCGCGCATCAAGGACCTGGCCGGGCGGCCGGTCGATACTTCGGCGACCTTCCCGGGCGGGGTGCAGGCGTCGGGAATTTCCGGCCTGCAATCCTTCATCCGCGACCATCGCCAGGACAAGTTCGTGGAGAATCTGTGCCGCAAGCTGTTGTCCTTCGCTCTCAACCGGTCGCTGCAATTGTCCGACGAGGCGCTGGTCGACGCCATGAAAACGAAGCTGGCCGCCGATGGCTATCGCTTCCGTGCCCTGGTGGGGGCGATCGTCGTCAGCCCGCAATTCCTCAACCGCCGCCTCACCGTTGAGACCGCTGAACCCAAGGAGCCGGCGCCGCCGGCCGGCGGCAAGCTCATCAAGGCAGATTTCCGAAAGGCGAATTGACCATGACAAGGCCGACTGAAAATCCTTTCCGGTCCCGCGCCTTCTCCCGCCGGGTGGTGTTGCGCGGCGCCGGCTGCAGCATGGCGCTGCCCTGGCTGGAATCGGTCAACGCCCTGGCCGACTCGCCTTCGCCGGCGGATTTCCCCAAGCGCTTCGGGGTGGTGTTCCTGGGCTGCGGCGTCAACGAGGACCATTGGAGCGCCGAAGGCAACGGCGCCGACATGAAGCTGAGCAAGACGCTTCAGCCGCTGGAGCCGCTGAAGCAGAAGATCAACTTCATCGATGGCCTTTATGTCAAAACCCTCACCAATGAAGGCATCCATCCCGGCCAGACCGGCAGCCTGTTGTCGGGGGCGCCCATCACCAAGGGCGCCATTATCCATTCGGGCATCAGCGTCGACCAGATGATCGCCGCCCATGTCGGCCAGGACACGCCGCAATCCTCCATCGTGCTGGCCTGCGAACAGCCGATGACCGGCTATCACGAGACCAATTTCTCGCTGGCCTACAGTTCGCATCTGTCCTGGCAGACCCCCGATTCCCCGGTGCCGGTGGAGGTCTATCCCTCGCTTGCCTGGGACAATCTGTTCGACAATCGCGGCAGCCTGCTCAATCTTTCCATCCTGGACCGGGTCAAGGACCGCGCCCAGGACCTGTCACGCAAGATCAGCGCCGGCGACCGCGGCAAGCTGGACGAATATCTCACCAGCGTGCGCGAAATCGAAAAGCGTGTCGAACTGATGCGCAAGGCCAAGGACAATGCGGCGGACGCGGCCAAGGGCAACAACATGCCGCTCGCCATGATGGAGCGGCCCGCCAACGGCCTGCCGGAGGATTTGCGCGACCACGCCAAGCTGATGTGCGATATCATCGCCATCGCCTTCCAGACCAACAAGACCCGTGTCGCCTCCCTCATCATCTCGCGCGATCTGTCGGCGATGTATTACCCTTTCCTGGATGTGAAGGACGGACACCATGCCGCGTCCCACAACAACAATTCCGACGATTACGAGCGCATCGCCCGCTTCCATGTCAGCCAGTACGCCTATCTGGCGTCCAAGCTGGACAGCATGAAGGAAGGCGACGGCACCGTGCTGGACAATAGCTGCCTGATGTTCCTGTCCAACATGTGGATCGGCCGCAAGCACGATAATTTCCGCCTGCCGCTGGTGCTGACCGGCGGCCTGGGCGGCACGCTGCAGACCGGCCGCTCGCTGAGCTACGTCAATGAGAGCGAAGACAAGCGCCGGATGTGCGGCCTTTATCTGTCGCTGATGGACCGTTTCGGCGTGAAGCTGGACCAGTTCGGCGACGCGCAGGCGCGCCTGGAACGGCTGTAACCGGCCGCTTGATTGTCGCGCGCTAGTCTTGCGCCGCCGCGGCAGGCCGCGAATCAGCGGCAGACCGCTCCGGCAATGATTGATGCATTTACCTTGATGCCGTGGCGAAAACTGCCGCGCGTGGTTATGCGGCAACAGCCCGATGAACCGCTTGTGGCGCCCTCGGTGTCTCGCTGGAATTGTGACGATCCGCGGCAAGTACATCTCGCCTGATGAGACTGACTGCATCGCATCGTGAGAGCGGGTGCGTGAAACGACGCGCTCATGTCATCCAACGAGATCGGAAAAATCATCCGGTGAGATCGGACCATACCGCGCACGTCAGGCAAACGATGATATCGCATGCCCACGCCGTGAGATCGCTTTTGACTTTGGTTCGACTTCCTACCGACGCTCCCGACATGCCTCTTGACTGAGGAAGCGTATTAAAATTGTGATGACCTCCACGTAAGGGCCACGGAATACCGAGGGGGGAAATCCAATGGACAATCTTTGCAAGAAACTCATGCTGGGCGGCTCGACCGCTGCCTTGTTCGCGGCAATCGGCGCGCTCGCCGCCTATGGCCAGGAAGCCGGCCAGGAAACCGTCACGGTTTCCGCCTCACGCATCAACATCCAGGGCTATGATCAACCGACCCCGGTCACGATGATCAACGCCGCTTCGCTGGCGCGCGACGCCAAGGTCGACATCGGCGATGCCATCCGCGAACTCCCTTCGGTCGGCATTTCCGACGCCCCCGACAATGGCTCCCATGCCGGCAACGCCTCCCAGGGCGACGCCGGTATCGATACTATCGATCTGCGCAGCCTGGGCGTGGTGCGCACCCTGGTGCTGTTCGACGGCCAGCGTGTCGCGACCTCCAACCCCAACGCCTCCGGGCCGCCCGCCATCGGCGGCGTCGATCTTTCCACGATTCCGACCACCGTCATCGAGCGGGTGGATGTGGTGACCGGGGGCGCCTCGGCCTCCTGGGGTTCCGATGCCGTGGCCGGCGTGGTCAACCTCATCATCAACAAGCACTTCACCGGCCTCAAGGCCAATGTGATGTATGGCAACGACTCGGCAGCCGATCACGAGAGCTTCCGGGGCGAACTGACCTGGGGCGCCGATTTGCTGGGGGGGCGCCTGCATACCGAGGTCGCTGGCACCTACACCATGAGCCCGAATACCATGTTCAACTGGAGCCGGCCCTGGTACAGCAACGACGCGCGCGAGCTGTTCCCCTGCGCCTTGGTCAATCCCGGCAGTTCGGCCAATTTGTGCCATACCGCCACCGGCGCTTTCACGACCTCCTTCACCAATGGTGGCCTGATCACTGCCAGCCCGGCGGTGACCGCCGCGAACCAGGCCGCCAACATAACCGCCATCAATAATCTCGGGCAGAATTACGCAAATCTTGGCACGTCCCTCGCGGCCGCCAATATGTTGAAGGGCATCCAATTCCAGGGTCCGACCGCGCAGGCGGTGCCGTTCAATTACGGCATCGCGTCGGGCAGCAACTGCATCCAGTGTTCGGCCAATGCCTTCACCGACATCAGCAACGGGCCGCTGACCGCGGTGCCCTATCACAATGTGACGCTGTTCAACTATACCAGCTACAAGGTGACCGACGACATCACCGCCTCGCTCATGCTGAACTATGGCTATAACGCCGAACAGAACCAGGCCAATAATGGCCGCCAGAGCCAGCAAACCATCAGTATCGATAATCCTTTCATCCCGGCGCCGATCCGGGCCCAGATGATCGCCGCGGCCATTCCCAGCTTCTCCCTGGGCACGGCCGCCAATGAAAACATGCTGGTCAGCGATGTGACAGGTGCGGCGTCGCTGCGAAATGCCTATGCAAAGGCCATCGGTCAAAACTATATCCAGAACTACCGCCAACTGATGCGGGGCGTCTTTACGCTGGCGGGGGATTACAAGCTGTTGGACCAGGACTGGTCGTGGAACGCCTATGCCCAGCACACCTATGTGCGCGAGTGGCAATATGCGCCCTACAACACCCTGACATCGAACTTTGGCAATGCCGTCGATGCGGTGACCGTGACCGCAACCGGTCTGGATTCGCTGGGCGGCGGGCAGACGATTACGCCGGCCACACCCGGATACAGCGTGGCCGTGGGCGGCATTCCCCTGCTGAACGGAAGCGTGGCGCTGAACGGAACACCGCTGGCGAACGCCGTTGCCGCAAATCTTACATCCTCCGGTGTGCCGGTGCCGCAGGTCGGCAGCATCGCCTGCCGCTCGGCCCTGACCGCGACGGCTTGGGGGACCTATACCAATTCGATCGGCCAACAGGCGGTAAGAAACGGGGGCCCGGTTGCCGGGGCCCTGACTCCCTCATATGGCGGCGGCCTGATGCCCGGATGCGTGCCGATCAATCTGTTCGGCGACGGCAACACCAGCCAGGCCGCGCTCAACTATATCGCGCCCGGCCGCCTCAACAAGTCGGTCGAGGATGCGGCGCTCTACCGGATCAACCAGTCGGTGTTCTCGGTCTCGGCCCAGGGCACGCTGCCCTGGGGACTCGAGGCGGGAAAGATCGCGGTGGCGATCGGGTTTGAAGACCGCCTGGAACAGCAGCGGGTCCAGCGCGATCCACTGCAACTGGGCGCGACCGGCGGCTGGGAATCGGGCAACTTCGCCCAGTATGCCGGCCAGTACAATGTGCAGGAGGGCTTCCTGGAGCTCAACGTCCCGGTGCTGAAGGATGACATCGTCCAGTCCCTGGACTTCAACGCCGCGGGCCGCATCACCTCCTATTCCACCAGCGGCCTGGTGGAAACCTGGAAGCTGGGCGCCACCAGCCAGGTCAATGAAGATTTCCGGCTGCGCGCCTCCCTGTCGTCCGACATCCGCGCCCCGGGCATCGGCGAGCTCTTCCAGAACCCGCTGATCAGCACGCAGACACAGACCTATCCACCCAGTGGTCCCGGCGCGACCACCTACAACGTCCATTTCAGCGCGGCGGGCAATTCCAATCTGGTGCCGGAACAGGCTCTGACCGTATCCGGTGGCGTTGTGCTGACACCGCACTGGATCGAAAACCTTTCCATGTCGTTCGACTGGTATTCGATCACTTTGCACAACGGGATCTTCGCCCCTTCGGCCGGCCAGATCTTCGACCAGTGCGCCAACCACCATGTGTTCAATTTCTGCTCCCTGGTCTTCTTCGGCCATGGATTCACCAACGCAAATACGGCGGTGACGTCGGAAGTCGACGGCAATGGCATCTCGCCCGGCCTGGCGGGCCCCATCGGGACCTTCACCGCCGACAGCGAAGGCGCCTTCAACTTCTATCTTCAGTCGCCGGTCAACGCGAACCGGGAAACCGTGTCGGGCCTGGACTTCCAGACCGACTATCGTCACGACCTGTTCGACGGCACGATGGACTGGCACCTTGTGGGCAACTACACCGACGAGAAAACCCGGACCTCGCTGGGTATAACCTCGGACGGCGCGGGGGCGGTCAGCACCGATGCGGCCGTCAATCCCCTGACCGGATTTACCGATCCCAAGTTCCGCGCCACGCTGACATCGACCTACGCCGAAGGCGACTGGTCGTTGACCGGCCAGGTGCGGTGGCTCGGTTCGGCGGTGCTGAGCAACACCTACAATACTCCCGGCAATCCCACCGTGGACAATAATGGCGTGCCGGCGGTCTTCTATGGCGACTTCCGCGGCTCCTATCGCTGGGGCGAGAAGATCCAGTTCTATGCCGCGGTCGACAATTTGTTCAATGCGCCGCCGCCGAATATAGCGACCGCAAGCGGCGGCGGGACGGAGTGCCGGATTTACGACTGTATTGGCCGGTCCTACCGCGTCGGCATCAGGTTCGACGACTGAATTGCGCGCCGCGTAGCGGGACAGGGCGCGGCCATGCGGTCGCGCCCTGTCGCTTTATCGGACCTGGCCGTGCCTCACTGTTCCAGGGTCAGATTGAAGCTCATCGATATCCTGTCGCCATCGCTCCTGTTCGGCAGCACGAAGTGCTCCAGGTATGACGGAAACAGGATGACAAGCCCTTCGGACGGGGTGAAGAATTCGCTGTCGCCATCGTCCTTGAACAATCTCCTGGGCGCGTGATTTGCCCCGGGCCGCGGATCCCGGAAGACGATGTCCCCGGAATCCCTGGGAACATTCAGGTAAAAAACCCCCGACAGGTCGTAATTGTTGGTGTGGGAATGAATCAGGTTCTGGTCGTGCTTTTTATTGATGCAGGCCCACATCTGATGAAATTTTGCGCCCTTGACCTTGAACATCCTGGCGCAGAGGGCGCTTACAGCGTTGCACAAAGGGTTGAATACGTTGTTCTCGTGCAGCTGCACATCGCTTTGCCAGCCGCCGTAATTTGATTTCTTGACGCTGCCGGCAATGCCGGTCAGGCGATAAACCTCTTTTTTCATGTCTTCAAGATTTTCCGCGTAAGCGGACTGCAGGATGATCGTCGGCCACAAGGCTGAAATCTTGATATCCGGTTCCTGGTCCATGACCTCATCCCGCCAGCGACAGGACGAGTCTATTGCGGGGATGCGGCCTGATCCAGAGGGCACAAGCTGTGCTAATATGGCCCCAGACCATGGCTCACCGCTTCTGCCTTGCGCTGCTTTTGCTGGCGGTATTCGGCCGGCCCGCCCAGAGCGCGGACTGCGGCCCGCTCAAAATCCTTTCCACGGTCCAGATGCAGCCCCTGGGCCGCGGCCCGCTGATGCTGGTGCCGGTACGGGTCAACAGCGTGCGTGAGAATTTCCTGCTCGATACCGGCGGCTCGGTCAGCCAGCTCATCCCGGTCGCCGCCAACGATCTGCGCCTGTCGGCGGAACCGGCCAAGATCCGGCTCTATGACATCTATGGCAACAGCGCCGCCCGGCAAACCATGGTCGAGCGGTTCGATGTGGGCAACCTCGAAGCACGCAGCCTGGCGCTGTGGATTGCGCCCAGCCGCAGTGGCGACGATTACCGCCGCGATTTCTTCCCGCCGCCGCGCTGGCGCCCGCGCCACGGCATGGACGGCGTGCTGGCGCCGGACCTGATGTCGAACTACGACGTCGAACTGGATTTCGGCAGCAATACCCTCAAATACCTGTCCCAGGATCATTGCGCCGGGCAGGTGGTCTACTGGAACGCCGGCATCGCCGCCGTGGTGCCCATGCAATTCCGCAATCTGCAGATCACCGTGCCCGTCGAGCTGGACGGCCATGCCCTCACCGCGCTGATCGACACCGGCTCGCCGCGCAGCACGATGAATCTCGACGTCGCGCAAAGTGTTTTCGGCCTGGCGCCGGGGGCGGGCCTGAACCGGGCCGGCACGCTGGGCATGACCGGTCAGCCCTTCTACACGACACGGATGCGGCAAATGTCGTTCGAGGGGGTGGAGGTGGACAATCCGGTTCTGGACGTGATCCCGGACCTGATGCACCCCAGCGCGCAGGCCGCCAATACGTCAAACCCGCTGGCCCTACCCCAGCTGCTGATCGGCATGGACGTGCTGAGCAAGCTGCATCTCTATTTCGCGTTCCGGGAAAAGAGGATCTACATCACCGAAGCCGCGCGCTGAGGCCCGCCGCAACCTCAGAAATCGTAGGAGACGTGCAGATAGGCTCCGCCCGGCGATGCGTCCAGGCTGGTATTGACATTGTACCGCCGCTTGAACGGGGTCGTCAGCAGATAGCCATAGCCGGCGGCGATCGCATCGCTGGCGAAGGTGTCGTACCAGTGGTGCTGCCTGGCCTGCACCCGCGAATAGGCGACGAATTCGGTCGCGGCAAAGGCGGGAACGCCATATTCCCAGCCATAACGGCCCCACAGAAAGGCCGCCCCCGACGCCGCCACCGCGGTGGTGTCGGAGGGGAAGGACTGATAGTCCGATCCGTCGGGGCGCCGTTCGCGGACGAATTGCTTGAGGGCATAGGCGGTGCCGACCGTCAGCAGGGTCTCGACGCCGAGTTGCGCGGTCCCCTTCCAATCATGCTTTTCGACGGTGAGACCGGCGGCGATGAGCGGCAGGGCGATCGCGACCGCGGTTCCGGCCGTCTCGACGCTTTTGCTGCCATTGGAACCGGCGGCGCGCGCCGGCGCCGTCGCGGCAAGCGGCAGCATAAGGGCAATGCACAATAGAAGTCCGGATCGCATGCTGAGAACCTAGGGAACGCCTCAGGGAAAAGCTTGGGTGATTGCCGGACATTGGCAATTTGTATAGCCGCGAATCAAGAGACAGCCGGAAAAGCGATCTCGATGGCAAAGCCCTGGCCGGTATCGCTCTCGGGCCGCAGCCTGGCACCATGCAGATCGGCGATGGCGGAAACCAGCGCCAGCCCCAGGCCATAGCCCGGCTTGGTGCGGCTGGCTTCCAGCCGGTAGAGGCGGCGGAAAAGTTTCTCCAGTTCGCTCCTGGGGACCCCCGGCCCGTCATCGCTGATCCGGACGCTGGCGCCCGCGTCATCCTTCACAAGGGTGACGGCGATCCTGGTGCCTCTCGGGGTATGCATGATCGCGTTCTCGATCAGATTGGAAAAAAGCTGAACCAGCAGGTCGCGGTCGCCGCCCACGGT
>Ga0265325_10002533_pt1 | contig 12302 bp, 8 predicted proteins | sample 41420metaG_FD_202090 | JGI IMG/M metagenome (GOLD analysis project Ga0265325, IMG submission 202090) | Rhizosphere microbial communities from Carex aquatilis grown in University of Washington, Seatle, WA, United States - 4-14-20 metaG | ecosystem: Host-associated > Plants > Roots > Rhizosphere >...
CAAGCGAGTGGCAGGCTTGGCATTTGCGGAAGACCAGCCGGCCGGCTGCGGCATCGCCCGCGCCGGCACTCGTTGCCGCGGGTGGCGCTGCTTGGCCGCTGGTCTCTTGGGCCGGGCTGGGCATCGACATGGCATGTTGCGCAGGTGCCGGAGCAAGTGCCGGTGATTGTGCGGAGGCGGAATTGACCGCGGGCGGCTGACTGACGGGCGTCGGTGCTGCGGTCGGCTGCGCCGGTTTGACGGCCGCGGCGGGCGGCGGGGTTTGAGCCGCGGTTCGCGGTTGAGGGGCAGGGCTGCTTTGACTGTTAGACGCGTTGCTTGCGGCCGGCGGCGTTGCGGGGGCTAGGTAGGAGGCGGCTCCGATAAAGGCGAGGATCGCACACACGCCAATAGCGAGAATGCCCCAACTGACGGCAAACCTGCGTAATCCTGGCAGCATCGTCCGTCTCCCCGCAAAAACCAAGATCTCTTGAAAATGTGCTCATGCTGGCGGCTTGCTTTCTTTGATCTCGCGCAAGCTTCGAGAGAATATTTTCGTTATGCGAAGTTGCGGTACGTTGGTCGCTATTGATGCTGTGGACGGCTCCTCCACCGGCACGTGAGTGCCATGAATGTGGGTGCTGTTAAGGCCCCCACAATTTGGAGGAGCCAAGCATGCAAGCGGTCACGACGATCGGTCTCGACATTGCCAAGTCTGTCTTTCAGGTCCACGGCATCGACGCCGAAGATAGAGTCATCATCCGGCGGCAGTTGAAGCGCCGCTACGTTTTGGCGTTCTTTGAGAAGCTGCCGCCCTGCCTGATCGGCATTGAAGCCTGTGCGTCGTCACATTATTGGTCGCGGGAGCTCAGGGCGCTCGGCCACACGGTGCGCCTGATGCCGCCGGCCTACGTAAAGCCCTACGTCAAACGGCAGAAGAATGATGCCACTGACGCGGAGGCGATCTGTGAGGCCGTTACCAGGGCGAACATGCGGTTCGTTGCGACCAAGACGCCCGAGCAGCAGAGCTGTCTAACCCTCCATCGCACGCGCCATCTGTTCATCCGCCAGCAGACCGCGGTGATCAATGTGATCCGGGCCCATCTTGCTGAGTTCGGGATCGTCGCGCCGATCGGACGCAAGGGTGTCGAGGAATTGCTCGATGTTGTCGCAGACCCCAGCGACAAACGGGTGCCAGACGTTGCACGGATGTGTCTCGCAGCCCTGGGGGCACAACTGCGCAGGCTCAAGCAGCAGATTCTGGAGTTCGACCGTATGATTCTGGCTTGGCATCGATCCAATGAGGCGAGCAGGCGGCTCGATGCGATCCCCGGCGTCGGCCCGGTGCTGGCCACCGCTCTGGTTGCCAGCATCGCTGACCCAAAGGCCTTTCGCTCAGGGCGCAGCTTCTCAGCCTGGATCGGGCTGGTGCCGAAGCAGCACTCAAGCGGGGGCAAAGACAGGCTCGGCAGTATCAGCAAGCAAGGTGATCGCTATCTGCGCAGCCTGTTCATGGCCGGCGCGATCGCCGTCATTCGCTATGCCAAGATCCACGGCACCAAGCATCGGCCTTGGCTCACGGCATTGTTGGCGCGGCGGCCGACCAAAGTCGCCGCCATCGCGCTTGCCAACAAGATCGCCCGAATGGCCTGGGCGATGATGGCCAGGGGCGAACGTTACAAGGAACCCGTCGCGCTCGCGGCGTAAACGAGATCGCGCCGGACATCCGGCGTGATGTGAAGGTTGGAAAGGGCGAACAGCACGTAATGCAGAGCCGGTCGACCCGGCGATCGGGACAACCCACTAGTGCCAACGCATTGTCGAATGCGAGCTATTGACCGGGACCTGATCCGCGGAGGGCATTATGGCCAGCGGCCAAGTGTGCCGCACTAACAGGCCGAACACATGGCTGCACCGACCAAGGCTGCAAACGTGAAGAAAGTTCTTGCCAACTCGGAGCCGTCCACACATGGCACTTAGCGACATGCTCCGCACCGCAATAGTTAGATTTCGGAATCCAATTTCGTCAGTGACCTCCGAATTCGCTGAATCGACAATGAGGCATCAGGGACGGCGAATCCCGGTTTGTTGACGGAACTTATGCCCTCGGGGCCGATTATCTGGTCACACCCATGGAGGTGAAAATCATGAAAAAGCTGGTCATATTGACGCTGGTCATACTTGCTATGCCCCTGGCAGCACAGGCCCAGGGAATCATCGGCGGCGCGCAACAAGGCGCCCACGAAGGCAATCGCGCGGCGGGTCCGGTCGGAGCTGTCGTGGGCGGCACCGTCGGCGCGGCCGTCGGCGGCGTCGAGGGCGCGATCGGGGTTCCTGATCATCGCCGCTACTACTACCGCCACCATCATCGCTACTACTATCGCGATTAACGCGACCGATGGGACAGTCGATGAGGCCGTCTCGGTTGGCGGCCTCATTTATTCAATCTCGGCGTGAGATGTCGGCTCTTGAACGATTGCGCCGGACGCGCGTTGAGGGGATCATCGGATTACCGATTTCCAATCGCGATATTGATCGTGAGGTTCAGCCATGCGCACGTTTTTTGAGGTCTTCGAGGCTCCAGAGATGGTGGCGCTCCTCTGCTTTGGGCTTATTGCCGCTAGCGCAGCGTTTTGGTTGCAAAATTATTCATTCTAAATTGGCGAAACCAGACGCAGCCGTGTGAGACAACTTAGGCCGCCTCGTCTCAGCCGCATCCGCGTTTGTGCGCTTTCGGACAACAATACCCACTTAAGGCACTTAGCCGACACCGAGATGGATGTCCGCTGAGCGAAATTGAACAGAGAACCACTGCAAAGTGCGTATGCTGCCGGCGTGGCACAGGACGCGAAGCGCTAACATTCGCCCAAGGAAAGCAGCTAGAGGCCGCCAGAGTTGGCGGCCTCCTTTATTCTGAATTTGCCGCGATGAGCGTGAGCAAAAAAGCCCGGCATCGCTGCCGGGCTTTTCGATTTCGTTCGTGGAATAGCCGGCGTTAGGCCGCTTATTGCCCCCAGGCGCGGAACGCTTCCTCGAACACGCGCTGGCCGGCGACGCCTTTTTCGATCGCCAGGATGGCGCGCTTGCCGCTGGTGTAGACGATCGGCACGTCGAACCAGTCGCGGGTCTTCAGCATGTCGGCGTTACGCTGGACGTCGGCATCGACCGCGGACAGGCCGATCAGGAAGTAGCCGTTGGTCACCTTGACCGCGAGACCCGCGAGCGGCACGCCGCGCGCCTGTTCGTCCGCCTTCACCAGCACGCCGGGCACGTTGCCGATGCCCCCTTCGGAAAAATCCGCCGGCAGCGTGAACGTGATCTCGATGGTGTGGCTCGCCGGCAGCGCCTTGTCGGTGTTGCGGCGCAACGACCAGGTCATGCGCAGATGCCGTTCGGGAATTTCCACATCGGCGCGGATCGCGATCTCCGGCGCGAGGCCGGGACCGGGCGACACGGTTTCGGTGCGCCACAGCGCCGAGCCGACATAGCGCTTGCCGTTCGGATCGCTCTGGTCTTCGTCGTAGAGCACGACCTTCTGCGCCACCGAAGCGGCTGGCGCATTGGCGGTGCCGGGCGTACCGCCGCCGACGCGGTCGGTGATCTTCGGCCGTCCGGCCGGCAGGCTCGCCTGCGGTGCCGTTGTCGTGGTCGCAGACGGCGCGCTACGCAGACCGGCAACCAGCGTGGTGATGGTGTTGCGCTGCCAGTAGCCGATGCCGGCGATGGCGGCGACGACCAGCACCAGCACCACGAGCTTGATGAGGCGGCCATAGGAGCGCACCGGCGGCGGGTACTCGGGCTCTTCCTCGGTGCGCGGCTCTTCGAATTGCGGTTGTCGCGGCGTTCGCCAGTCGGCGGCGGCGCGCGGCTCCTCGGCGGGGAGCTCAGGAGGCGCCTGCTCCCTCGGCTCGTAGGGCTGATAGGTTTCGCCGTCGTCGGCCGGCTGCGGCGCGACGTCTTCACCGACTTCATCGACCGCGGCCGGTTCGGCCTGGGTCTCGGGGTGCACCTCCGGCACATAGTGCTCGGCCGGCTCCTCGGCACGCTCGCTCGGCACCGCTTCATAGACGTCATGCGCGGTGCGATTGGCGGCGGCGGCGGCATCGCCCAGGCCTTCGGCCTCGGCGACCACGGCGCGGAAACCACGCAGCCCTTCGTCGGACAGCGACGGCCGGCCCGGCTCTTCGGGCTCCGGCTTGCGCTTGGAGGCTTCGGTCTCGACCTTGCGGATCGCCTCCTCGAGCGCGAGGCGCTCGCGGGTGATGTCGGACTCGTTGAGCGGCGGATCGACGCTGCGCAGCTGCCCGACCAGAGCGGCGCGCGCGCGATCGTAAAGAACGCGCCGGATCTCGCCAGTGTTCTTGTCCAAGCCGCCGACGGCCTTCGCGATCAGCGGATAATAATCAGCCATAGCTTGCCACGCAGCCCTGCTGTGTCCCGCGCACGACGTTGCCGGCGCAGGCCCCGCTACATTCAACATCAGTCCGGATGAATTTTGGCATTTTTTAGCGTCTAGTTCTCGAACGGGTTCTTCATCAGAATGGTGTCTTCGCGCTCCGGGCTGGTGGAGAGCAGCACCACCGGGCAGCCGATCAATTCCTCGACGCGGCGCACATATTTGATCGCCTGCGCCGGCAATTCGACCCAGGAGCGGGCTTTCGCGGTCGGCTCCTGCCAGCCGTCGATGGTCTCGTAGATCGGCTCGACCTGGGCCTGGGCGCGCTCGCCGCCGGGCAGATAATCGATCTCGCGGCCCTCGAGGCGGTAGCCGACGCAGACCTTGATTTCGTCGAAGCCGTCGAGGATGTCGAGCTTGGTGAGCGCGAGGCCGTCGATGCCGCAGGTGCGTACGGTCTGGCGCACCAGCACTGCGTCGAACCAGCCGCAGCGGCGCGGCCGTCCGGTGACGACGCCGAATTCCTTGCCGCGCTCGCCGAGCGTCTTGCCGATGACGTTGTCCATCTGGTCGGTCGGGAACGGCCCCTCGCCGACGCGCGTGGTGTAGGCCTTGCAGATGCCGAGCACGAAATCGATGGCGTTCGGGCCGACGCCGGAACCGGTCGCGGCCTGCGCCGCCACCGTGTTGGACGAGGTGACGAACGGATAGGTGCCGTGGTCGATGTCGAGCAACGCGCCCTGCGCACCCTCGAACAGAATGCGCTTGCCTTCGCGCCGCTTGGAATCAAGCAGCGACCACACCGTGTCCATGTAGGGCAATATCTTCGGCGCCAGCGCGGCGAGATCGTCGTAGATCGCGCGGGCGTCGATCTCGTCGAGGCCGTTGCCGCGGCGCAGCGCGTTGTGATGCGCCAGCAGGCGCTCGATCTTGGCGCCGAGCGAGGGCAGATCGGCGAGATCCATGAAGCGGATGGCGCGGCGACCGACCTTGTCCTCGTAGGCCGGGCCGATGCCGCGCTTGGTGGTGCCGATGCGCGTGCTCGCATTCGACGACTCGCGGAAGGCGTCGAGCTCCTGATGCAGCGGCAGGATGAGCGGTGCGTTCTCGGCGATGCGCAAATTGTCGGGCGTCACCGTCACGCCCTGCGTCTTGAGCTGGGCGATCTCGGCGAGCAGCGCGTGCGGATCGACCACGACACCGTTGCCGATGACCGAGAGCTTGCCGCCGCGCACCACGCCGGACGGCAGCAGCGACAATTTGTAGGTGGTGCCGTCGATCACCAGCGTGTGGCCGGCGTTATGCCCGCCCTGGAAGCGGACGACGATGTCGGCCTGTTCGGAGAGCCAGTCGACGATCTTGCCTTTGCCTTCGTCGCCCCATTGCGAGCCGACCACCACCACATTGGCCATGCAGATCGTTTTCCCTGTGCCAGCGCCCGGACACTTGCGCCGGAGCGAGGCCGGCCAGGTCCACCCTCGGATAAAGGAAGCCGACGGCGGAGGCAAGGCAAACGACGCGCCCGCGGACGATGAACCGACGCTTTAATGTCTTGATTTTTCTGGTGTTTGAAGGCTGAGGACCCCGCCCTGCCCGGCGATTGCAAAAGGAGACGCTACCAAGTGTACTTCCAGATGTCCGGAGGGGTTCGGCTCTTTGGGGGAACACGATATGCGCGTTTTTAGGACGGCGACAGCATTGGCCGCGCTCGGACTTGCCGTTTTGGGGATCATGAGCGCGCCCGCGCAAGCGAGTTACCGATACCAGGTGGCCTGCGTCGCTCCCAACGGACCAAGCTGCCGCACCGCCTGCGGCAGCAACACCCATGCCGTGGTCTGCTACGCCTCGGTACAGACCGGCCGCTGCGTTCGTTATTGCGGCCGCCCGCGCTGACCGCACCGCTTCAACTAGCTGAATTTCTTCGAGAGGCCGACGAAAAATCCCCGGCGCGGTCCGTACTGCGGCGCGAACACGCCGATGCCGCTGCCGTCGCGGATCAAGTAGGTCGAGTCGAACACATTGACCACGGCAAAGCGCGCGGAGAACCGTTCGCCGTCGGGTAGCATGAAATCGCGGCTTGCGCCGACATTGACCTGCGCGTAACCGGGCACGTGGTTTGTGTTGAAGTCACCGCTGCGCAGACCGCTGCCGTAGATGAGGTCAGCGCTGAAACGCGTTCCGCCCCACAGATAGGACGCGCCCGCCGAACCCGTCCAGGTCTGCGCATGGTCGGTATAGACGTAATGCGCGGCGATATAGGCGAGCTCGTCGGCACCGAACAGATATTGGTTGGAGACGATGTTGGTGGCGAGTTGCTTCGCCCAGGCGAGATTGCCATAGGCCTTGAAGTTTCCATTGGTGTAGGTCGTGCTGAACTCGATGCCGAAATTCCTCGCCTTCTCGTAGTTGAAGGCATCGAACACCAGGCCGGGGCCGAAGGTGCCATCGTCGAGCAGGTCCTTGGCGATCTTGTAGTAGCCGTCGACACCGACTTGCAGTCCGGGCGCCAGCATCTGCACGACGCCGACGTCGAAGTAATGCGAGCGCTCCGGCTTCACCGGGTCCTGCTGCGTGGTGTCCGGCGGCACGAAAGTCGGCACGAAGGCGGCGGCATTGACCGGGCCAGACAGGACCTGCGGCGGCGGCGTGAAGTAGCGCGCGTAGCCAGCGTGGATGGTCGTCCCGTCGAGCGGCTTGTAGACGAGATTGAGCCGCGGGCTGAGCTGGTTGGCGTCGACATATTGCCACATCTGATCGAAGCGCAGGCCGGCGTTGAGCGTGAGCTCATTAGTGATGCGCCACGCGTCCTGCACATAGAGGCCGCCGATCCAGCCGAGCTTTTGCGTGCCGTCATCAATGGTAAACGGCGCATCGGCGCCGCTCGCCGGCAGCACCGTCGAGACGTTGCTGACGCGCGTGTGCTCGCCGCTGACGGTAAAGCCGCCACGCAGCGTGTGGGCGTCATTCAAGGCGTAGGCGGCATCGCCTTGCAGGCCGCTGGCAACGCTTTCGCGATAGACGTCGGTTGCCTGCCCGTTGAACAGGACGTCGCCGATGGTATCGGGCAAGAAACGCAAGGTGCTATAGCGCGTGAACGACGCAAGTTGCGTGTCGAAACCGTTGATCGATCTTTGCACGGCGACAACCGCGAAATTGTTCTGCTCGGCCTGCCTTTCATTCAGATTTGCCGAGTCGAGCGACGTCACGCCAAACGCCGATGCAACAACCGGCACCTGCCCCGGATTGTTCGGGATCTGGTAGCGGTTGGTGGTGTTGCCGAAGATCGTCGCCACGCGCGTGAAATCGTCGATCAGGGTCGAGGTATAGCTGAAGAAGTTGCCCTGCCAGGTGCGGTCGTGAATGGCGTTGGCGCCCGGCGTCGGATTCTCGATGCCGAGATTGCTGGTGAAGCCGCGGCCCGCAAAGAAATACTCGGTGTTGCCGAACCGGCCGGTGTAATCGAAGGTCGGCGTCACCGTATCATGGCTGCCGCCATAGATACCGATCTGCCCGCCCGGCATCAGCGCGTTGCCACTTTTGGTCTGGATGTCCACGACGCCGGCGGTGCGCAGCCCGAACTGCGCTGGCAGCGCGCCCGTAATCACCGCCAGACTGCCGATCAGGTTCGTGTCGAAGACGTGACCGAAACCGGAAATGCCGTCCGGCAAGGTAATGCCGTTGATGCGGTACTGCACATTGCCGTGCTCGTTGCGGACATGGATGTCGCCCGCCGCCGCGGAATCTTGCGACACGCCGGGGGCCTGCAGCAGCACTTTCTCGATCGGCGTATCGGCGCCTTGCGGCATCGCCTCGATTGCCGCACGATTCATGTCGAAGGAACTGGCGCCAAAGCGCGGCGACAGATTATCGCGCGCGACATCAAGGTTGGTATTTGCCGCGGCGACCGGCGATGCCGCGCCGGACTGCGGCACGTCTGAGGGACGCGGCGGCGCCGGCCGCTGCGCCTGAACCACGATTTCAGGCAACACCGTTTGCGCCGCGAGCTGGCTCGCTCCTGCCAGCACTGTTCCGAACGCCAAGACACAAGCCCATCCGTGGATAGAAACTCCCATACGCAAGCCCCGCCACACTCTCGCCCCGCTGATTGAGTTATGTTATAACGTTACCGGCTTTGTCAACGGAGCGCCCGGCCCATTCGAAACCAGCGGGCAACCATCATCGTGTTTGACCCGGCGCGCCGGCACGGCGCGGGCAGACACGCGCCCAGCGAGGAGGACACAGAGAGCAGGCTCGACGTTGTTCCTGCCGAAGTGGCGCCGGGCGCGGCAAGGGCGAATGACTACGGCCCATGGCTGACGGCTGCCGCGGCCGGCGCCGCGCATTTCGGTATTTTGCTCGCCCTCTGGTTCAATCTGTGGGCCGTCGAACCGGCCGGCGGCGGCGGGCAATATCTCGACGCGATCAGCGTCGAGCTGGTGCCGTCGCAGGTGCTGGAATCACAAGTGCCGCAACAGGCCGCCACGCAGAATGGCGGCAGCACAGCCGATATCGCCCCGGCCAAGGCCGAGGATAAACCGAAGCCCAAAGCGCCGACTGACGAAACAAAGCCCCGAAGCGACCAGGAGCCGCCGCCGCAACAGGAACCGCAGCCACAGGTCGAGCAATCCGACACACCGCCGCAGCCAGAGCCGCCCAAGCCGCCGCCGAAGCAAACGGAAACGGCCAAGGTGCCGAGCGGCGCGACCTCGCGCGCCGCCGTCGAATCGGCGGGCGCGGCGGCTGCCGCCTCTGCCAGTGCAGGCGCGGTCAGCCGCTATGCCGTGCGCGTGCGCGTCGCGCTTGCGCAAAACAAGCCGCGCGAGCTCCGCCGCCAAGGCACCGTGACCATAACTTTCGCCCTCGACGCAATCGGCAAGCTGCGTTTTGCGCGCGTCACCGCTTCGAGCGGTCATGGGCCGCTGGACGAGGCGGTCTTGGCCGCCGTGCGAAACACGGCTTTCCCTGCGCCGCCAGCCGATATGACCGCGCAGCAACTCACCTACATCGTCCCCTTTCACTTCGAGTGAGCGGCCGGCCGTCAGAAATGCAGCGGCTTGGCCTGCTGCACCTGCGGCAGCGCCCGCACCCTGGCCAGCACGGCGTCGGGCAGTTCGCCGTCGATCTCGATGAGCGCTATGGCGTTGCCGCCGGGCGCCTCGCGGCCGACGTGGAAGGTGGCGATGTTGATGCCAGCCTCGCCCAAGGTCGACGAGAACCGACCGATGAAGCCCGGCTTGTCGAGATTGGTGATGTAGATCATCGAGGATCCGAACTCGGCATCCATGCGGATGCCCTTGATGTTGACGATGCGCGGGCGGCCGTCGGCGAACACCGTGCCGGACACCCAGCGCGTCTGGTTGTCGGTGACGACCGTCACGGTGATCAGGCTCTCGTAATCGCCTTCCGCCTCGCGCGTCGTCTCCTCGACCGCCATGCCGCGCTCGCGCGCGATCACGGGCGCCGACACCACATTGACGTCGCCGAGCATCGGCCGCAGCAGCCCGGCGAGCACCGCCGAGGTCAGCGCCTTGACGTTCATCGCCGCCACCGCGCCCTCATAGGTAATCCGCACTTCCTTGATGGCGTTCTCGGTGAGCTGGCCAGCGAAGGAGCCGAGCTTCTCAGCGAGCGCGACGAAGGGCTTGAGCTTCGGCGCTTCCTCGGCGCTGATCGAGGGGAAGTTGATGGCGTTGGTGATGGCGCCCCGCAGCAGGTAGTCCGACATCTGCTCGGCGACCTGCAGCGCGACGTTTTCCTGCGCCTCGCTGGTCGAGGCGCCGAGGTGCGGCGTGCAGACGACGTTCGGGAGGCTGAACAGCGGGCTTTCCGTGGCCGGCTCGGTGGCGAACACGTCGAACGCCGCGCCGGCGACGTGGCCTGATTTGAGCGCCTCGGCGATCGCCGTCTCGTCGACCAGTCCACCGCGCGCGCAGTTGATGATGCGCACGCCTTTCTTCATTTTCTTCAGCGCCGCGGCGTCGATGATGTTGCGGGTCTTGTCGGTGAGCGGGGTGTGCAGCGTGATGAAGTCGGCGCGCCTGAACAAATCGTCAAGCTCGACCTTCTCGACGCCGAGATCGGCCGCGCGGTCAATCGAGAGGAAGGGATCGTAGGCGATCACCTTCATCTTCAGCCCGAGCGCGCGCTCGGCGACGATCGAGCCGATGTTGCCGCAGCCGATGACACCCAGGGTCTTGGCAAAGATCTCGACGCCCATGAACTTGTTCTTTTCCCACTTGCCGGCGCGGGTCGAGGCGTCGGCTTCCGGGATCTGCCGCGCCAGCGCCAGCATCAGCGAGATGGCGTGTTCGGCGGTGGTGATCGAATTGCCGAACGGCGTGTTCATCACGATGATGCCCTTGGCCGTGGCGGCGGGGATATCGACGTTGTCGACGCCGATACCGGCGCGGCCGATGACCTTCAGGCTTTTGGCGTTTTCCAGGATCTTCGGCGTCACCTTGGTGGCCGAGCGGATGGCGAGGCCGTCATAGTTGCCGATGATCGCGGCGAGCTTGTCCTTGTCCTTGCCGAGACTGGGCTGGAAATCGACCTCGATGCCGCGATCCTTGAAGATCTGCACGGCCGCGGGCGACAGCGCGTCGGAAATGAGAACTTTGGGCATGGTCAGGCCGCCTTCGACAGAGCGGCTTTGGCTTGAGCGAAAGCCCAGTCGAGCCACGGCGTCAGCGCTTCGACGTCGCTCTTCTCGGCCGTGCAGCCGCACCAGATGCGCAACGATGCCGGCGCGTCGCGGTGATTGGCGATGTCGTAGGCGACGCCTTCTTTGTCGAGCATCGCTTCCATGCTCTTGACGAAGGCGATCTGCGCCTCGGCCGGCAGGCTGGTGACCGCCGGGTCGGTGAGACGCAGGCAGACCGAGGTGTTCGACGCGGTCGCCGGGTCCCTGGCGAGATTGGCGATCCAGGGCGTGCGCGCGGCCCAGTCGATCATCACCTTGGCGTTGGCGTCGGCACGGGCGCGCAGCGCCTTCGCGCCGCCGATCGACTTCGCCCACTGCAGCGTGTCGAGATAATCCTCGACGCACAGCATCGACGGCGTGTTCAGCGTCTCGCCGACGAAAACGCCCTCGTTGATCTTGCCACCTTTGGTGATGCGGAAAATCTTCGGCAGCGGCCAAGCCGGCTTGTAGGTCTCGAGCCGCTCGACGGCGCGAGGCGACAGGATCAGCATGCCGTGCGCGCCCTCCCCGCCCAGCGCCTTCTGCCAGGAGAAGGTGACGACATCGAGCTTCTTGAAATCGAGCGCCTGCGCGAAGGCAGCGGAGGTCGCGTCGCAGATGGTCAGACCCTTGCGGTCGGCCTTGATCCAGTCGGCGTTGGGAACGCGCACGCCGGAGGTGGTGCCGTTCCAGGTGAAGACGATATCGGTGTCGGAATTAACCTTGGACAGATCGGGCAGCTCGCCGTACGGCACCTTGAGCACGGTGACGTCCTTGAGCTTGAGCTGCTTCTCGACGTCGGTGACCCAGCCTTCGCCGAACGATTCCCAGGCCAGCATGGTGACGGGCCGCGCGCCCAGCATCGACCACATCGCCAGTTCGACCGCGCCGGTATCGGAAGCCGGCACGATGCCGATGCGGTAATCCGCCGGCACGTCCAGCACTTCGCGGGTCATATCGATGGCGCGCTTGAGCTTCGCCTTGCCGATCTTGGACCGGTGCGAACGGGCTAAAACTGCGTCGGTGAGGGCTTGAAGGCTCCAGCCAGGGCGCTTGGCGCAGGGGCCGGACGAGAAGTGCGGAATAGCCGGCCGCACGCCGGGCTTCGCTGTCGTCATGATCTATCCTTCCAGATAGTCGCCTCTCGTTGGGGAGAGGTGTCCCACTGGTGGAAATAAGCGAGAGCGAAGCCGCAGTCAACTGCCGCCGCCTCGGTAATTGTGCGCAGGGGGAAAGAACCCGATCAGG
>Ga0265325_10002534_pt1 | contig 12298 bp, 10 predicted proteins | sample 41420metaG_FD_202090 | JGI IMG/M metagenome (GOLD analysis project Ga0265325, IMG submission 202090) | Rhizosphere microbial communities from Carex aquatilis grown in University of Washington, Seatle, WA, United States - 4-14-20 metaG | ecosystem: Host-associated > Plants > Roots > Rhizosphere...
GAACGACCGGTCCTGGTCGTCTCCGGCGGCTGTCAGATCCGTTTTCCGCAGGTTGCCCGCGCGTAGTTCCCCGGACGCACCCTCCGTGAAGTAATAAATCCCCTTCTGGGGCTTTATGCGCTCGTACACGTGTTCATGGCCGGAAAACACAACCTGAACTCCATACTTCACAAAAAGCGGCTCCAGCACAGCGCGAAGTTCCGTGGACGATCCATGGAAGGCTCCCGAAGAATACAGCGGGTGATGGAAGTAGCAGATCTTCCAATCCTTTGTTCCAGCGTTGGAAAGCTCCTTATCGATCCAGGCCAGTTGCTTCGGATCGAGGTAGTTGCTGTCCAGAACGAAAAAATGAACGTCGCCTTTCGTGAACGAATAATACTGCTGACCATTCATGTTGAAGAACTTGTAGAAACGCTCATTGGTATCGTCGTGGTTGCCGAGGGCCGCGTAGAACTGCACGCCGGCATCGAGCAAAGGCTTGTAGGGCGTCTCGAATTTCTTCTGCAGGTCTCCCGGACTCTTGCCGCCATAGATGTTGTCGCCCAGCATGATGACGAACGTGTATGGAAATTTCTGGTGAAAGTCGAGCATTCGCTGCGCGATATCGTACTGCGCGCGGTCGCCCGTTCCCATGTCGCCGATGGCGACGAAACGAACCGAGCCCGATTTCATGGGTAGGGTCACGTCCTGCGCATGCAGGAACAATGTCAAAAGAAGAAGTGTCAGGCGTCGCATGTCAGGTTGAGGGAACAGCCCCGGCTATAAAGTCGATAATCAGTCTGGCTTCGGTGTCTTCGAGAACAAAATCATGGCCAATGATGCGATAGGCGACGCCAGTGGGAAGCTGCGGTAAGTGGAGCAGCAACGTTGGAGGAACCGTGGTCACCGGAACATGGGCGGGATAGTTCTCATTTACGGTGAGATGCTGCTGCGGAAGCGGTTCTCCCTGTCGCACCGTCTTACGGACTTTGGACGATCCCGGTCCCTGAAAGACGGTCTTAATCACCGCACGAAACTCTTCCGTGCCAGCCGGGGTGAAGATATCGCCGGCCTTAGCATTCGCGCGCGCTCCTCGAATCTTCGCCGCGAGGTCCTGCTGGCGCTGAATGATTTCCTGCCGCTTTTTGGTGGTTCGCGGCCGTGGAAGAGATTTTTGCAGTTTGACGTAATCCTGCACGCGCTGCGAGAATTCCGCGAATCCCGGAGAGGGGGCCGCGGGGGGCGGATTCTGCGCCGATGCAGCCAAAATCAGCAGAATGGCCGTTGCCAGAAATCGGTCTTGTCGCATCAGCCGGCCTGTTCCGCTGGAGCTAGTTCGTTTACAGCTTCCGAAACCGCTTTCTTGACGACGTCCTTCAGGTTCGATTTCAGCTCGTCATGAGCGAGGGCGTCCTGTCCCGCGCGGGCAACGGCCTGTTTAATAGCCTTCTTCACGGTGGTCTTCAGCGGCGACATCTCTTTAGCCAGCGCTTTGGTGGCTTTTCCCGACAGAGCAGGCTCCATTGCCGAGGTCGCGGTTTTGACGGCATCACGAATCTCTTCGAAGCCGGTGGTGACCCAATCCTGCTCAAATGTGGCGGCCAACGCTTTCACCACACTCGCGTCCCGCACAATGATGCCGATCTCCCGGCGCAACTCCAATTCGGGCTGCCGCAGGCTCTGGCTTCCCACGAAAGCCTGGCTGCCGTCGCGGATAATCGTGCGGGTGTGCAGACGCATGCTGGTGAGCGGAGCGACAGGCAGGCGTCCGCTGGAAGACGATGAACTCCCGATAATCCTCACATCCAGACCCGCGCGAACATGGTCCTCAAGCAACCGTAGGATGTCTTTGTCGGCGATCTTGGGATCGTAGATCAACAACTGTTTCTTTGCCTGCTTAATGAAAGTTGTAAGCTGTTTGCGGGCATTCGTAGGGCTCACGATGAACGAGTTTAGACCGGCGGTATACGTCTGCCGGTTCAGATCGGACTCAAACAGCTTGACTGCCTCCTGCACCACTCGCGCGTTCTTCGTGACAATACCGAAGCCGCGGCTATGGTCGATGTCCATATGGACATAGTTGAAGGAAAGCAGGTACAGGGTGCGGCGATCGACGATCATCATCTTGCCGTGATAGCGGATCAGGTCGTCTGCAGTCCGGCCGACGGTGATACCCGCTTCGAGAAAACGCATTTCCAGATTGCGCAACTTAGGCTCGCCCCCGCGGTTGGTGTGAGCGATCAGCGCGCGCACGGCAATTCCCCGGGCCGAGGCCGCCTTCAGGGCGGACTCAATCTCCTTCCAGTCCATGCGGAAAATGAGGATGTCGATACTCTTCCGGGCACCCTTGATCCCGGCAAGAAGGGGGGCGATCCCATCACGAGGTTGAACCAGTAGCTTCATGTCGTTAGACGATCCCAGAGTCTGAAGTGCACGTAGTGTGCCAGGTCCGGGCCATGAGTGGGGCGGGAGATGCCCAGTGGCGGGCTGAAATTTCTGCATTCAGGCGGCAACATATTCATAGGAAACAGGTACTGTTCGCTTTTCGGGGCTACGAAGCGTTGCCGGAAGCGATGGGATGAAACGGTTATCGGCGTGCCTCCCTTGTTCCAGCCAGGAGATTCGATGAACCGACCACGAAACGTATACCATGCCTGCTGCCTTGCGGTAATACTCGTCTTTTTGCTCCCCGCTCGCACATATGAGGCGCAACAGGACCCGGCTCCGGCGCCTGAACAGGCTCCGCCTCCGAGCGCTCCACAGGATAGCCCGGCTCCAGTGCCTGAACAGGCTCCGCCTCCGAGCGCTCCACAGGATAGCCCGGCTCCAGCCGCCCCGGACCAGGCCGCCCCTCCGGCGGCACCAGAGCAGACTCCACCGACGGCCGCTCCGCAGGAGAATCCAGCGCCGGCCGCACCGGAGCAGCCGCCAGCGCAGGAAGCGGCGCCAGAGAAGGCCCAGCCCAACGCCGCGGCGAACGCAGGTCCTCTCGCGGCTCTTTGGCAGGATCGAAACATTGCGTCGCTCGATGTAATCGACGGGCCCGGCGGGAAAAAGGATCAGCCCGCGGGTAAGTTCACCTTCGTCAGGGAAGACATGAGCGGTACGTCCGCGAAGTTTGACGTTGTCGATGAGCAGGGCGTCAAGTGGCGAGTAAAGATGGGTTCGGAGGCGCGGCCCGAAACCGCGGCCACTCGCCTGGTTTGGGCGGCCGGCTACTATGCCGATGAAGATTACTTCCTGTCCGAGATCCGCGTGGAGAAGTTGCCTAAACTGAAGCGCGGTAACCAGAACGCTCTGGGCGACGGCATCGTTCACGATGTCCGGCTTGAGCGGAAGCGGAAAGGCGAGAAGAAGAGCGGAAACTGGAGTTGGTCGAAGAATCCTTTCGTGGGCACAAAAGAACTGAATGGCCTGCGCATTATGATGGCTCTGATCAATAACTGGGATCTCAAGGATGTCAACAACTCCATCTACGCGGAGAAGGAAGGAGGCACTCGCTACGTGGTGACCGATCTGGGCGCCACCTTCGGGCGAACGGGAAACACGATGACCCGATCGAAGGATAATCTCAAGGATTATCGCGACACGAAGTTCATCCAGGAAGCGAAGGCCGATTACGTCGATTTCTATATGAGCAGCCGCCCGCTTTCCGTGACGGTGGTGGACCTGCCGTATTACGAGAAGCGGACGAAGATGCAGAGCATTGCGAAGCACATTCCAATCGGCGATGCGAAGTGGCTGGGACAGGTGCTGGGGCAACTTTCGGCGGAGCAGATACGCGATTGTTTCCGCGCCGCCGGATACACGCCCGAGGAAGTGGAAGGATACGCAACGGTGGTGCAGGGCCGCATCGCGGAACTGAATCAACTTCCCGGAGAAGCCCGCGAAAACATGGCTGACCGCAAATAAAACGAGGATCAGGCTGGGGTTGGCGGTTCCTCCATGGTTCCCAACTGTAATCCGTAGAGTTCGGAGTAAATGCCTCCCGCGGCGAGCAGTTCGGCATGCGTTCCGTGTTCGGCGATCTGATAGTCCTTGATCACGTAGATGATGTTCGCTTTCTGGATGGTGGCCAGATGGTGTGCGATAACCACTGAAGTGCGGCCTTCCATCAGGCGGCCGAGAGCCTCGAAAACAGCCTGTTCCGAAGCCGCGTCCAGACCTGAGGTGGGCTCGTCCATGATCATGATGGGCGTGTCGCGAATAACGGCGCGGGCGATAGCGATGCGCTGACGCTGGCCGCCGGAAAGCGAGATTCCACGCTCGCCCACCAGAGTGTCGTACCCGTCGGGCATCTTCTCGATGAACTCGTGCGCGTTGGCCATTTTCGCGGCGTTGATGATTTCGTCGCGGTGGGCTTCCGGTTTGCCGTATGCGATGTTTTGCCAGATGGGGGCACGGAAGAGAACGGTGTCCTGCAGCACAAAGCTCATCTGTTCGCGCACGGATTGCAGAGTGTATTTGCGAATGTCGGCTCCGGAGATGCGGACCTGACCCGAGGTGGGGTCGTAAAAACGGGGGATGAGGCTGATGATGGTGGATTTGCCGGCTCCGCTGGGGCCTACGAAGGCGGCCACTTGCCCGGGTTCAATCTGGAAGCTGATTTCCTGCAGGATGGGGTTGTCGGGCTGATAGCTGAAGGAAACGCGATCGAACTCTATTTTGCCGTTGAAGCGCGGGGCGCGGCGTGCTCTTGGAAGGTCGCGCACGCGGCTGACGGTGTTCAGAACTTCCTGGATGCGCTCGTAACTGACCGTGGCTTTGGAGACGGTGTCGCCCATTTTTGATAGGTCGCGCATGGGCTTGTACATCTTGCCGAGATAGGAAAGATAGATGATGAGGTCGCCCGCGGTAATCTCGCCGGCCAGCGCGAGCCGGGCTCCATACGCGAGTACAAGACAAGTCCCCACCGCGGCAAGCACTTCGACGATCGGTGAGAGCCGGGCCTTCAGCGAGCGAGCCTGTAGCGCGGTTTCCACGTTTTCAAGGCTCTGCTCCTCGAAGCGGCGCTGCTCATAGTCCTCCCGCGAGAAAGCTTTGACAACTCGAATGGAAGAGAAGACCTCCTGGACGATGTTGACCAGCTCGCTCTCCTTCTGCCGCACGGCGCGAGACGCCTTCTTAATGCGCTTGGTAAAGATGAAAACGACGACAAAGAGTGCCGGAACGATGGAAAGTGCGATGAGAGCGAAACGCCAGTTGTAATACAGCATCACCGCGACCATGCCGACGATGGTGAGTATGTTCACCAGCATGCCGAGCAACGCGGAGGTGATGAAATCCTGCACCGATTGGATATCGCTGGTGACTCGACTGATCAGGTCGCCGGTTCTTTTTTCATCGTGTTCGGCAAGCGAGAGGTGGTGGATGTGCTGATAAAGGGTCCGGCGCAGATCGTGCATCACCCATTGGCCGACGCTGGTGGTGAGATACGATTCGGCGTAAGAGCTGACGGCGCCGACGATGGCGATTACCGCCACGGCGGCCACTGCGAAGTTCAGGACCGCGTATTTGTCGTGATGGCCGACGGCGGTTACGATTCCATCGAGCCAGGACGGCAAGGGTTTTGACTGGAGCAGGTTGTCGACGATGATTTTGAGGGGCCACGGGTCCAGAAGATCGGTGACGGTTTCGCCCAGGACCGCTAGCAGAGCCAGGGTCATGGCTTTCCAGTGCGGACGCAGCAGACTGACGATCTGGCTCCAGCTGGACTTGGTTGAGGAGGGCGCCGCAGGGGTTTCTGGCATGGACGCTAGCTGACTGTGCCTGCCCAGAGCGTCCAAACCGCCGGGCGTGCGTAATCCAGCTCACAACTATAGAGATCTTTCATGACCCGCTGGCATGGATCTAGCACGCGAAGTGCCACCAGGATCGAAACTCCCATGACCGGGTGGGGTTCAATCTTTTTCCGCTACAGGTGTCTGCAGCAGGAGCGCGGCGAGATTCTCCCGGGTGGCGAGTAGAAGATACTATTCAGGCTTACCGTACGTCTGGCCGAGCGGCTTTGGTCTCCCCGGTGCAAATCACGGAAATGTAGTATTGACTGGGGCTGCCCCGTTCGTGCTAAGTATGGATTCGGGCTACAACGTTCCTGGAGGGACGGTATCTAATGGCTGCACCCAGTTCCAGTCTGCCTATCGGGATGGCTTCGTCGGCGGGCCCGAGTTTTTACGACAAGCTGAATTCGCAGTGGCACGAGCGCTCATTGCAGATTTTCATGCTGGTCGTGCTCGGTCATTGGGGTGAGCATCTGGTACAGGCTTACCAGATCTGGGTGATGGGTTGGCCGCGCCCGCAGGCCAACGGCATCCTGGGTCTGTGGTATCCGTGGCTGATTAAATCGGAAGCGCTGCACTATGGCTACGCGCTGGTGATGCTGACGGGAATCTGGTTGCTTCGCAAGGGCTTCACCGGGCGCGCACGCAAGTGGTGGACGGTGGCTCTGGTGATTCAGTTCTGGCACCATATCGAGCATTTCCTGCTCATCTGGCAGGCGACTACGCACCACAACTTCTGGCACAAACCGGTACCGTTCAGCGTTCTGCAGTTGGTGTTCCCGCGCGTGGAACTGCATCTTTTCTATAACTCGGTGGTGTTCATTCCCATGGTGATTGGGATGTACTATCACATGTTCCCGCCCAAGGGCGAAGCGCAACACAGCACCTGCACCTGTGAATGGCGACCTCGAGCCGCAAAGGCTTAGAGAATTTTGATTCGATGGATTCTGTCGATCGCGTGCGTTGCTTTAACGGCGGCCGGATGTCGTAAGGCCGGCGATCCGGCGCACGCGTTTACAACCGAGTTGCAGATTACGCAGCAGTCCCCCCACATGGGTGCCGTCACCGTAGTTCTCAATCTGAAGGATGCCCGTGCCGAACCGATGACGGGGGCCCATGTTGCGCTCGAAGGGGACATGTCGCATCCCGGGATGGAACCGGTTTTCGGTAAGGCCGAAGAAACGCAACCCGGGCGTTATCAGGGACATCTTGTACTCACGATGGCCGGCGACTGGGTTGTACTCGCGCACATCACTCTCGCCAACGGTGAGAAGCTGGAACGGCAGGTAGAGGTGAGCGGCGTCCAGCCGAACTAAGTGACTGATTTACTGCGAGTCCCCGTTCTGGGCCGGTTTCTGCACTGGCGCCATGCCCGGACGGTATCGCAGATTCCGCTGTTTCTCATCAGCGCGGTGATGATCCTGCATGGGCTGTTCGGTCCCACGCTCGCTCCTAAAAATCTGGCGACCACGCTGAGCTGGGTGCACTTTCGCGGACTCCTGATTCTGACTCTGCTTTGCGCGGGGAATTTCTTTTGTATGGCGTGCCCGTTCATGCTGGTACGAAACGCGGCGCGCCACTTGTTTCGACCGCGCTGGAACTGGCCGCGCAAGCTGCGGAATAAATGGCTGTCGCTGGGCCTGTTCGTGCTGATTTTGTTCAACTACGAATTATTCGGGCTGTGGTCGTCGCCGTGGTGGACGGCGTGGTTGATCATCGCGTACTTCGTGACGGTGCTGGTGGTGGACGGATTCTTCAAGCACGCCTCGTTCTGCAAGTTCGTGTGCCCGATCGGCCAGTTTAACTTTGTGTCGTCGCTGGTTTCGCCGTTCGAGGTTCGCGTCCGCGAGGAGGATGTCTGCGATGCGTGTAGAACGAAGGACTGCATTCGCGGCCGGCGCGCACCGGAAAATGAACTGGTGACCATCCAGCGCGGTTGCGAGCTGGCCTTGTTTCAGCCACTCAAGGCCGGCAATATGGACTGCACGTTTTGCCTGGATTGTGTGCAGGCGTGTCCGCACGACAACGTTGGCATCATCAGCCGCCCGCCAGCAGTCGAGTTGATGACCGATCCGATGCGTTCGGGCATTGGCCTTTTTTCCCGGCGTAAGGACCTTGCAGCGCTCGCCATTGTATTCACGTTTGGATCGCTGCTCAATGCGTTCGGCATGATTAGCCCGGTGTACCGGCTGGAGGCGTGGCTCGCGAAGCTATTCCACGTACAGCATCTGGCGCCGATCCTGGCTCTGTTGTTTTTCGTCTTCCTGGTGGTGGAACCGGTGATGCTGCTGGGGTCAGCGGCCTGGCTCACGCAGGCTGGCGGAGGCAGTGAGCGCGCGTTGTTGCCGCTGGCCGTTCGTTACAGCTATGCGCTGGCTCCGCTCGGCTTCGGAATGTGGTTGGCGCATTACGGCTTCCATTTCCTGACGGGCTTGCTGACGGTTGTGCCGCTAACGCAAAATGCGTTGGCAAGTCTGGGTTGGCCGGTGCTTGGCGAGCCGCTGTGGAGGCTGACGGGCATCCCCCGTGGGCTGGTGCAGCCGCTGGAGATGGGATTTCTGCTGTTGGGGCTGGCCGGTTCGCTGCTGGTGACGTATCATCTGGCGACTAAGGACGCGCCGGGCCGGTCGATGAGAGCCTTCCTTCCCTGGGCGGCCGTATGCGTACTGCTGTGGGTGGGCGCCATGTGGCTGATCGGACAACCTATGGACATGCGAGGCACGTTTATCAGCGGATGAGGACGTTTTGTATACTGCTGGCGCTGGCCAGTTCCAGTCTTCCGGTGTACGCGCATAACGGGCCGCCGTTTCCCATCATCGTGGACAAGCGAATTGGCCCCTGCATTGTCTCTTTGTGGACTCATCCCGACATTGGCATCGGGACCTTCTGGGTGATTGTAGACCCGCCGCTGGGCGGCTCCGTTCCGAAGGACCTGAAGATACAAGTGGGGGTTCAGCCAATCAACGCGCGGATTCCCGAGAGGCGGTTCGCTGCGGCGGTTGACGATTCCAGTTCGCAGTTGCAGTACAAAGTGGAAGCGGAGTTCGACCGGGATGAGTTTATCCACGCGCGTGTGATTCTGACCAGCGCGAAGGGAAGTGGCGAAGCAACGGCTACAGTGGAGGTCACTCCAACTGGGTTCGGCCGCTGGGATCTGCTGTTTTTCACACTGCCGTTCCTGGGCGCGGGATACCTATGGTTTCGGGCCCTTGCACGCCGGCGCAAACGCAATTCATAGGGCAATTCCCGACTATCGGGTGTTCCCGCGATTTGCTAGCATGTGCGCATGTTGCTGCGGCGGAGAATTGTATTTACGGTTTCGTTTGTTCTGACAGGACTTCTGCACGCCCAGGTCAGTGTACTCACCTGGCACAACGACCAGGCGCGAACCGGACAGAACCTGTCGGAAACAATTCTGACTCCCGTGAATGTGAGTAGCACGCAGGTATTCGGAAGGCTGTTCACAATCGCCGTGGACGGCAAAGTGGACGCGCAACCGCTTTACGTTCCATCGCTGACCATCCCGTCGCAGGGTGTCCACAATGTTTTATATGTGGTGACCGAGCACAACAGCGCATATGCGTTCGACGCCGATAACGGAACACAGCTTTGGAAGACAGTGCTGTCTCTGACGAACGAGACGACATCGGATGACCGAGGCTGTGGTCAGGTGACGCCGGAAATTGGAATCACTGCAACACCCGTAATCGACCCGCAAAGCGGACCCCACGGCACCATCTACATGATCGCGATGTCCAAAGACAACGCGGGAAATTATCATCACCGGCTTCATGCGCTGGATTTGACAACGGGAGGCGAGGAGTTCAGCGGCCCGAAGGAAGTCGCGGCAACGTGGCCGGGCACGGGCGATGGAAGCTCGGGCGGAACGCTGACATTCGATCCCAAGAAGTACAAGGAACGTCCCGCGCTGTTGCTGAGCGGCGGCATCGTATACACCACGTGGTCCTCACACTGCGATTCGTATCCCTACACAGGATGGGTTATGGGATACAACGAGACGACGCTCGCGCAGGTGAGTCTATTGAATCTGACGCCCAACGGTGGCGATGGCGCGATGTGGAATGCCGGCGCAGGGCCGGCAACAGACGCAACAGGCAACATCTTCGTGATGATCGGCAACGGAACATTCGATACCACTCTGAACGGAAGCAGTTTTCCGAGTAACGGCGATTTCGGCAATGCCTTCGTGCGCCTGGTGCCGGGTAGCGGTTCGCTCACGGTAGCCGATTATTTCACCATGGACAACACGGTATCGGAGTCGGGCGGCGATGTCGATCTTGGATCGGGAGGAATGCTGCTGACGCCGTCCGTGATCGATTCCAAAGGGCATTCGCGCAATCTTCTGGTCGGTGCGGGGAAAGATACGCACATCTACGTGGTCGACCGGACCAACATGGGCAAGTTCAATCCGAACTCAAACAACATTTTTCAGGATATTCAGGGGGCGATCGGCGGCGGCGGAGTGTGGTCGAGCCCGGCGTGGTTTAACGGCACTTTGTATTACGCCGCGGTGAACGATAGCCTGAAGGCGTTTCCGTTCGTGAATGGCTCCTTCGCAACGACGGCGGCGTCGCAATCGGTGATCACATATCCTTATCCAGGCGCCACGCCCGCGATATCGGCCAACGGAATCGAGAACGCGATCGTGTGGGCCGTGGAGAACAGCGATACAGCGACTCTTCATGCGTTCGATGCGAATAACCTGGCCACGGAGCTTTACAACAGCAACATGGCAGCGGGGGGGCGCGACCATTTCGGAGCGGGGAACAAGTTCATCGTCCCGACGATCGCGAACGGGAAGGTGTATGTTGGCACCACCGCTAGTGTCGGCGTATTCGGGTTGTTCTGCTCCGGCACTCTCTCAGCGGACGCGCATGTGGCTGTGGGCGGCGGTGGCGGCTCAGTCACCGTCACGGTTCCGTCGGGATGCAACTGGACAGCGCAAAGCAACGCAGGCTTCGTTTCGTTGACCGGTGCAACGGGTGGGACGAACAACGGAAACGTAACCTACAGCGTGGCCGCTAACACCGGCGCGCCGCGAACGGGCACGCTAAGCATCGCCGGGAGAACGTTCACGATCACACAGGATGGCCTGGCGCTCAGTTTTGTCCCGACGACGCCGTGCCGCGTCGTCGACACTCGCTACTCTAATGGCGCTTTTGGATCGCCCTCCCTCGTGGCCGGGGCCACTCGTAGTTTTACGATTCCCAGCAGCTCGTGCGGCATTCCGACAAGTGCCGCGGCATACTCACTGAACGTCGCTGTGGTGCCGAAAGGAACGCTGGGCTATCTAACGATTTGGCCGAGCGGACAAACCCAGCCGGTCGTCTCCACGATCAATTCCCTTGAGGGACATATCAAGTCCGTCGGTGCCGTAATTCCTTCGGGTGCTGGCGGAGCCATCAGCGTGTACGCCACCAATAACACCGACCTTGTTCTGGATGTCGATGGCTATTTTGTTCCGGCTACCACGCCGTCCACGCTTGCCTTCTATCCAGTAACCCCGTGCAGAGTGGCCGACACCCGTAATCCCAATGCGCCTCTGGGAGGGCCTTATCTGAGCGCAAAGAGCACGCGCGCCTTCCCGGTTCTGGAGGCTACAGCCTGCAATATTCCCGCGTCCGCCCAAGCCTATTCAGTGAATCTGGCTGTGGTTCCGCGTGGCGGCCCGGTCGGGTATCTGACAGCGTGGTCCTACGGACAGGATCGGCCCGTAGTCGCGAGCTTAAATGATCCCACCGGCATTATCCTGTCGAACGCGGCGATTGTGCCGACCGATGCCAGCGGGCAAATCAATATGTACGTCACCAATGATACTGATCTGGTGATCGACATTAATGGCTATTTCGCCCCGCCCGGCAGCGGCGGGCTGTCGCTGTATAATCTGGCGCCGTGTCGTGTGTTGGACACACGGCAGCCATCGGGCAATCCACCTTTCAGTGGAACCATGAGTGTCAACGTGACGGCGAGTGCTTGTTCTGTTCCAGGCAATGCACAAGCGTATATCTTCAACGCCACGCTGGTGCCGCCGGGCAAGGTCGGGTATCTAACTTTGTGGCCGCAGGGTATCCCGCGTCCTGTAGTCGCCAATCTGAACGACGTAGATGCAACCATCAACGGGAATATGGCGGTGGTACCTACGAACAACGGGTCCATCAGCGCGTACGTCACCAGCCCTACCCAACTGGTTCTGGATATCTTTGGCTATTTCGGGCCGTAGGGCGCGCGCCCCGCCGGCCACGTATAATCTTAGTCGATGGACGTGTACGACGAGCTGTACCGGCTGCGGAAGCTGGGGCAGAAGTGCGCTCTCGCCACGATTGTGCAGGTGAACGGCTCGATTCCGAGCTACGAAAGCGCTAAGCTGCTGGTCCGCGAAGACGGATCCATGGTGGGCACAATCGGCGGCGGATGCGTCGAAGCCGAGGTTTGGAATGCGGCTCGTGAAGTGATGGAAACGGAGCGCCCGCAGCACCTCAATTTCAGCCTGGGGCAGGATGCGGCGTACGATAACGGCC
>Ga0265325_10002536_pt1 | contig 12296 bp, 11 predicted proteins | sample 41420metaG_FD_202090 | JGI IMG/M metagenome (GOLD analysis project Ga0265325, IMG submission 202090) | Rhizosphere microbial communities from Carex aquatilis grown in University of Washington, Seatle, WA, United States - 4-14-20 metaG | ecosystem: Host-associated > Plants > Roots > Rhizosphere...
CAGCCGGCATCGGCGAGCTCGTGGTATTCCTCGTTGAAGGCGTCGGCGATGGCGAACATCCGCTCCGGCACGCTCTTGTAGTATTTGTCCTGCAGCGCGAACGCCACGATCTCGGCCGACACCGCGCCGAACTTGACCGGCTTCTCGGTGAACCGCTGCGCTGCCTTCCACATCGCCGTGTATTGCAGGTTGCCGCGCCCGACCGGGCCGACGATGCAGGGCATCACGCGCGATTCGAGATAATCGTGCAGGATGTGGCCGCGCGGAAACCAGACGCCGCCGCGGCCGGCCGGCGTCGGCAGCGGCTCGTCGCGGCTCAGTCCGGTCATGTGGTTCGGCGGGTAGCCGGTCCAGCTCTGGCCGCCGACGTCATCGTCGAAGCGGCAGTCGCCGTCGGTGACGATGTCGAGACCGGCGAGCTCCTGATCGCGCAGATAGCACGCCAGCGCGTCCTCGTACTGCTCGCGGAAGCGACGCGACACCATGGCTTCGAGGAAATGCCGGTTGCCGAGATTCTCGGTGTACCAGGTCGGCCGCGGCAGCGAGCCGGTGATGGTGGTCGGCAGCATGATGTCCTTGGTGGCGCGATACATGGATGTCCTCCCCGTTGTTGCGGAGAGGATAAGCGAGCCCATGCGTCAATTGAAAGACGTGGGCTGCGCCGCAGGATTCAATGGGCTTTGGCCCAATGCCCGGCGGCACGGGGCCTCATGCTGAGGAGCCGCGCGAAGCGCGGCGTCTCGAAGCATGGGGCCGCCTCGTCCTTCGAGACGCGGCCTTCGCCGCTCCTCAGGATGAGGCGGAGAGAGGTTGTCGACCGCGAAGGCTTCGCCCTATTGTCCGGCATGGCCGATGTCACAGCCAACGTGATCGATGCGCCGGCAGCGCCGCGAGCTGAGTCGCGCCTGCATGTGCTGTGGCGCAACGCATTTCCGTTCATCGTGGTGTTCGGGCTGTGGGAGATCGTGGCGCGGGCCGGGATTTTTCCGCCCAAGCTGTTTCCCTCGCTGGTCACGGTGGCCCAGGCGCTCGTCGACCTGACGATATCGGGCATCCTGCCGCACCACGTGTTCGACACCGTGCTCCGTCTGCTGGCGGGATTTTTCCTCGCCTCGGTGTTCGGCGTGGCCTTAGGCATTTTGATGGGCCGGTCGCGGCGCATGGAGGACGTCTTTCTGCCGCTGGTCAGCATCATGGCGCCGATCCCGGGCCTCGCCTATGCGCCGCTGTTCCTTTTGTGGTTCGGGCTCGGCAACAAATCCGCGGTGCTGCTGGTCGCGTTCGTGTCGTCGTTCTCGGTGATCTTCAACACCTGGACCGGGGTCAAGGCGGTGAAGGAGATCTGGGTGCGCTCGGCGCAGGCCATGGGCGCCGACGACCGCCGGCTGTTCATCAAGGTCATCATCCCGGGCGCCCTGCCCTACATTCTGACCGGGCTGCGGCTCGGGCTGGCGCAGGCCTGGCGCATCCTGGTCGGCATCGAGATGCTGGCTGCCGTGCCCTGGGGCCTCGGCTGGATGATCTTCGGCGCGCGCGAGTTCCTCAACACCGACGTCATGCTCGCCGGCGTCGTGGTGATCGGCGTGATCGGGCTCGCGCTGGAGAAGCTCGTATTCCAGAAGATCGAGCAGTACACCGTGATGCGCTGGGGGATGCTGACATGATCGCGCCCGACCGCATCCGCTCGATCCGGCGCGCCACGATCACGCTGGTGGTGGCCGCGCTGCTTTACGAAGCGGTGGCGCGCACCGGATATTTCCCGCAGGCGCTGATGCCGACGCTGCCGCAGGTCGGCAGCACGCTGCTGGCGTCGCTGCTCGACGGCACCATGCTCACCCACGCCGCCGCCACCATGTACCGCGTCATGATCGGGCTCGGCCTTGCCGTCGCGGTGGGGTTGCCGCTCGGCATCCTGATGGCGCGGTGGAAGCCGATCGAGAATTTCTGCATGCCGCTGGTCAGCGCATTGATGCCGATCCCGTCACTCGCCTGGGTGCCGGTGTTCATTCTCTGGTTCGGGCTCGGCAACACCGTTGCGATCCTGATCGTGTTCTATGCCGCGCTGTTTCCGATGCTGCTGAACACCTGGTCGGGGGTGCGCGCGGTCAACCCGCTGTGGCTGCGCGCCGCCGGCGCGATGGGCGCGAACGAGCGCGCGTTGTTCTGGAAGGTGATGGTGCCGGGCGCCTCGCCGTTCATCATCACCGGATTGCGGCAGGCGTTCCTGCGCGCCTGGATCGCGGTGATCGGCGCGGAGTTTCTTGCCGCCTCCGACTTCGGCCTCGGCTGGGTGATCTTCGATGCCAAGGAGTTTCTCAACACCGACATGATGCTGGCTTCGCTGGTGGTGATCGGCGGCATCGGCTTCCTGTTCGAGCGGCTGGTGTTCGGCTCGATCGAGAAGGCCACGGTGCAGCGCTGGGGCATGGTGCGAACGGTCAAGGGCTAGCAGGCCCGCCCGTTCGCAGCGTTCGGCCCGGTGTCCCATTTTGGGTTAACTTTGTGGCCTAGGTTTTCCAAAAAACAACGCAATTTGAATGACATATATGGTTAACGCCGGGGCCGTTCGGCGCTACATTGGGGTCAGATGCGGCCACATCACGGGGTTCGACAATGCGCGTTGCGGCGGTTGCCTTCGCGATTCTATCGATGGGCGCACTGACGGCGGTCCGCGCCGAGGCGCAAAACTACGGTCCGCCCCCTTACGGCGACGATCCACGTTCCGGGCCGCCGCGCTATTCGAACGAACGTCCGCCGCGGCCCGATAACGGCGGCATGCCCTATTTCACCGACCGCGCGCCGCCGGGACGCGGCGGCGAAGGCTTTCAGTCGCCGCCGCAGTATCGCGGTGCGCCGCCCGACGACGAGCACCGCTACGATCGCACGGGCGAAGGCCGGCCCGACTCGCGCTCGCAACCCTATCCGCCCGATCGCGAGCCGCCGGGCGTTCGCCGCCGTGTCGAGCAGGGACCGCCGCCAGGCGGCGAGCGCGAGACCCGCACCACGATCTGGCCGCCGGTGCGCGGCGCCGGCGCGCCGCCACCGCAGCACAGCGCGGGCCGCCCGCCGATGCGCCCGGCGCCACGGGACGCCGAACAGATGACGATCTCGGTCGCCGAATTCCGCGATCTGGAGAATCGGGTCCGCGAGTTGGAGCGGATGCTTGCCGAACGGCACGATTTCCGGGAGCCGCCGCGACAGACCAGTCGGCCGCCGGTCATCTATCGGTGATGCCGATCGTCAGTGCGCGTGGCCGACCAGGACCATGGAGATCGCGGGCACATAGGTGACGATCAGCAGCGCGACGAAGTTGAGGATCACGAACGGGATGACGCCGCGGTAGATGGTCGCGACCGGGATGCCGAACACCGCCTGCGCCGCGAAGATGTTGAGCCCGAACGGCGGCGTGTAGAGGCCGATGCTCAGGTTCACGGCCATGATGATGCCGAAGTGCACCGGGCTGATGCCAATGGCGACCACGATCGGCAGCAGCAGCGGCGTCAGGATCAGGATCGCCGGCGCGGGCTCGAGAAAGCTTCCGGCGAGCAGCAGGCCGACGTTGATCAGCAGCAGCGTCTCCCACGGCGTCATCTGCAACGCCTCGATGCCGGCCACCACCTGCTGCGGGATGCCGCTGGTGGTGAGCAGCCACGAGTAGAGCCCGGCGCCGGCGACGATCAGCAGGATCTGCGAGATCAGGAACGCCGAGTTCAGTAGCACGCGCCAGAGATCGGCGAGTGTGAGCTCGCGATAGACCACGACGGTGACGAACAACGAATAGATCACGGCGACCCCGGCCGCTTCGGTCGGGGTGAACACGCCGCTGTAGATGCCGCCGAAGATCACCACCACGGTGCCGATCGCCCAACTCGCCTCCTTGGTGGTGGCCCAGATGTTGGCCCAGCGCGCCCGCGCCAGCAGCGGCACCGCCTTGAGGTGCGAATAGGCGAAGACATAGCCGGCGTCGATGAGGCCGATCAGGATGCTCGGCAGGACACCGGCGGTGAACAAGGCCAGTGCCGACTCTTGCGCCGTCATGGAATAGAGGATCATGGCGATCGACGGCGGGATGATCACGGCAACGGCGCCCGACGAGGTGATCAGCCCGATGGAGAAGCGTTCGTTGTAGCCGCTGTCGCGCAGCGACGGATAGATCAGCCGCCCGACCGCGACCACGGTGCCGACCGAGGTGTGCGCCATGGCGCCGAACAATTCGGACGAGGCCACGGTGGTCACGGCGAGCGAGCCGCGTACCCCGCCGATGATCGAGACCACCCAGGCGACAACGCGTCTGGCAATGCTGCCCTGGGCCATGATTTCGCCGGCCAGCACGAAATACGGCACGGCGAGCAGCGGAAAATTGTCGAGGCTGCCGAACATGTAGGTCGGCACCGCAACAAGCGGCACGTCGGCGACCAACAGGATCGCCGCAACCGAGGTGAGGATGAGGACGAGATAGATCGGAAAGCCGAGGATCATCAGGATCGCTGGCAGCGCGAAATAGACGAAATGGGCCACGATCAGCGCCTCAGTGCCCGGACGGACCGTCGGCCGGCACGCCCGCGCGAGCATTCCGGGTGATCAGCGCGACAGCGATCAGTGCGCCCATCAGCGCGAAGCCCACCGGCATGGCCGCCTGCGGGATGACCAGCGGAAAATTGGCCGCCTGGCTGCGCTGGTCGAGCTCGGCCAGCATGGTGATCACAGGCCAGGACAGGGCGGCCAGAAAGAAGCAGGTTGCGATCTCGACGAGTTCGACGACAAATTCGAGCGCCTGCCGCAGCGTGGGCGGCAGCAGTGCGACAAAGGCGTCCATCCTGATCTGGCGCCGCGACCAGCCGACCGCGCCGCTGCCCAGGAACACGCAGCCGATCATCATGAACAGCATGATCTCCTCGGCCCATTGGATCGAGACCGAGAAGAAATAGCGGCCGATGATGTTGGCGAAGTTGATGGCGACGCTGCCGGCGAGCAGAATCGCGGCGGTGGCGCGGATGATGGCAATCAAAGCCTGCGCGCCTCGCAAGAGGGTTTCGACCATCGCTCAAGTCTCTGTCGGCCGGCCGCTGGGACGGCGGCGCCGCGAGGGCGCCGCCGCAGAGGCCTCAGTGCTTGGCCGCGATCTCGCGGACCTTGACCAGCATGTCGTGCACCGCCGGCTGGTCTTTGGTGACCGCGTCGCCGACGCCGCCGAGCTTGGTCTTCATCGCGGCCATATCCTCAGCGGAGAGAGTGTGGATGTCACCGCCAAGCTTGCGCCAATCGGCGTCGAGCTGCTTGTTGAACTCGAGCTCCCAGGCCTGCGCCTGGGTTTGCGCGGTGTGCGCGGAATCGGTCACGGCCTTCTGCAGGTCCGGCGGCAGCTTGTCGAACCAGACCTGACTGACCACGGCCAGCGCAACCAGCATCGTGTCGTTGGTGACGGTCATGGTTTTGACGAGTTCATTCATCTTGAACGAGACGAACACCGACGTGCCGCTGATGGTACCGTCGATGGTGCCCTGGCTCAGCGCCGGCATCACCTCCGACAGCGGCATGGCGATCCCGGTGGCGCCGAGTGCGCTCATCTTGGCGCGCTCCAGGGCGGTGCCGTTGATGCGGAGCTTCTTGCCTTCGAAATCGGCGAGCCGCAGCAACGGCCGCTTGGCGGCGTAGTTCGCGGAGCCGATGCCGATGGTGGCGACGCCGACCATTCGTTTGGCTTTGGCCATTTCGAGAATGGCAGGCTCAAGTGCCGGATCGTGAATGGTGGCGCGCATGTTGTCTTCGTCGCGAAACAGCATCGGCGCGCTGAACACGCCGTAGCGCGGCTCAAGACCGACGTAGAAGTCGACCGGGCCGATGTAGCCCTGGATGCTGCCGAGCTGCACGCCCTCGATCTCGCGGGGGATCGGGCCGAGTTGGCTTGCCGGATAGATCTGCACCTCGATGCGGCCGCCTGACGCCTTCTCCAGCGTCTGCTTGTAGATCTTGAGGAACTCGTGCTGGGTCTCGTTTTGGGTCGCAGTACCGAGCTTCATGACGAAGTCGGCCGCCGATGCGGGCGGCCCGCCGACCGTCAATGCCAGCGCCACGGCGCCGATGACAAATCCCAAAGCTGTCCTTGTCCCGATCATCACGTCCCTCCCCTGTGGTTTTATTGGCGGCGAGACTAACAAAGGAACCAGCGGCCGGCCATCACCACAATTGCTTCGAAGCGAGGCGCGCGCCCTCGGCGAGCGACGCCAACTTCATCCAGACGATCTTGGTGTCGACCTGGACGCGCCCGGCGAAGGTGCCGAAGCCGCAGTCGACGCCGGCAATGATGTTTTCCCGACCCGCGGCCTTCGCGTATTGCCCGATGCGGTCGGCGACCAGATCGGGATGCTCGACGAAATTCGACGTGGAATCGATCACGCCGGGAATGATGATCTTGCCGTCGGGCAGCTTGATATCGTTCCAGATCTTCCATTCGTGGCCATGCCGCGGGTTGGCGCCGGGAAACGACACCGCCATGGGCTTGGCCGTCAGGATGATGTCGACGATGTCCTTGATCGGGATATCGCCGTGATGCGGGCCGAGCGTGCTGCCCCAGCAGACGTGCATGCGCATCCGGTCGGCGGGAATGTCCTTCACCGCTTCGTTGAGCGCGGCGACATTGACGCCGATGATGCGGCGATAGTCGGCAATGGTGATGCCCGGATAGAGCGCGTAGGACATCGCGAGGTCCGGGCAATCGAGCTGCAGGACGAAGCCCGCCTCGACGATGGCGCGGTATTCGCGCGCCATGACGGCGGCAAGCGTGAACAGATACTCCTCGTCGGTCTTGTAGAAGTGATTCTTCAGATAGCGCGCGATCTGGCCGGGCGACGGCGAGGTCATGAACGCCTCTTCGACACGGGCCTCGGTCATCGCCTCCTTGGAGCGGACGATGTCGGCTTGTGCCGCCGCGAAGTCCTTCCAGGTCACCGGGCCGGAGCAGGCCGGCCGATGCTGGAACGGCGAGGCGAACTGGCTGAGCAGCGAGGCCAATTCGGGAAACTCCGGCTCGCCGGTGCCAAGCGGCGGCGTCGATTGGCCCTCGAAGCCGTTGAGCCGATCGATGACATGCACGGTGTAGTCGGTGCGGCCCTGCTCGCCGTCGTTGACGATGTCGATGCCGGCGGCTTTCTGCTTCGCGATGACCTCGGCGATGGCCTCGCGAACCGCGGCGTCGAGTGAGACGCCATCGCCTTTTTTCGCGGCCAGCAATTGTTCGACCACCTTGGCCGGTCGCGGCAGGCTACCGGTGTGGGTGGTCAGAATTCGCTCTGTGCTGCGCCGCATTTCGCTCCCCTCGTTTCGTCCGGCGCTTTTTTATCAGCTAAGCTTGCGCCGCTGTCACGGAGAGATGCGGTGGGCCAGCCGTCGAATGCCAGTGGGCCGGTGCTGTGGGAGGTCGATGGCCGCGGCATCGCGACCGTCACGCTCAACCGGCCGGAGGTCAACAACGCCTACAACGGCGAGCTGATCGAGGGGCTGTTGCAAGCGCTCGATGCGCTTGGCACAGCGGAAGGATTGCGTGCCGTCGTCATCAAGGGCAACGGCCGGCATTTCCAGGCCGGCGCCGACCTGAAATGGATCGACGCGGTGCGCACGTCGTCGCGGCAGGAGAACATCCGGGTGTCGCGGGCGACGGCCGAGGCGGTGGCGCGGCTGAACCGCGTGCCGGTCGTCACCGTGGCGCTGGTGCAGGGCGGCTGCTTTGGCGGCGGCACCGGACTGGTGGCGGCGTGCGATGTGGTGATCGCCGCCGACAACGCCATGTTCTCGATCGCCGAGGTGCGCTGGGGCCTCACCGCGGCGATCATCGTACCGCAGCTCAACGACGCCATCGGCGTGCGGCAGATGCGGCGTTATGCGTTGACCGGCGAGCGCTTCGGCGCGGGAGAGGCGCGGCGCATCGGCCTGGCGCATGAGGTGGTGCCGGCGGCGGAGCTTGCCGCAGCCGGCGAGCGGGTGGTCGCGGCGGTTCTGGAGAATGGACCGCAGGCGGTGGCGGCGACCAAGGCGCTGACGCTGCAATCGGCGTTCGGCGATTTCGACGAAGCCGCATTCGCGCGGCTGATCGAGAGTCATGCCGATAAGCGGCAATCGGCGGAGGCCGCCGAGGGGCTCGCCTCGTTTGCGGAAAAGCGCGCGGCGAAGTGGAAGCCGTGAGAGTTCATAAGCCAAATCGGCCTCATGCTGAGGAGCGCTGCGCAGCAGCGCGTCTCGAAGCATGGGCCGCCTCATCCTTCGAGACGCGGCCCATAGCGCGTCGCAGACGCGCGTGAACGCGCTGGTGGGCCGCTCCTCAGGATGAGGGCGGAGTGAGCTTCGCCCTCAATCGATCGAGATGTTGTTCTTCTGGATCACTTCGCCCCAGCGCCGAGTTTCGCCCTGGATGAAGGCCGTGGTTTCCGCCGGCGAGCCGCCGCCCGGTTCGACGCTGAGCGCGCGCAACTTTTCGATCACGTCGGGCATGTGCAGCACGTCGATGAAGTCCTTGGCGATCCGGTCACGCAACGCCGGGGCCATTTTCGGCGGACCGGCCGCGGCAAACCAGCCGGCCGAAAGAAGATCGGGCAAGCCCGCTTCGGCCGCGGTCGGAACGTCGGGCATCTGCGCCGAACGCTTCTTATCCAGCACCGCCAGCACCTTGACCCGACCGTCGCGCCAAAGCGCCAGCGCCGCCGAGACGTTGCCGAAGAACAGGTCGACCTGACCAGCCAGCATGTCCTGGAGCACCAGCACTTCGCCGCGATAGGGCACGTGGACCATCTGGGTGCCGGTCATCGCCATGAACATCATCGCGGTGAGATGCGGCGTCGCACCGTTGCCCTGGCTGCCGAAGATCACCTTGCCGGGGCGCTCCTTGATGTAGGCGATCAGCTCCTTGAGCGAATTGACCGGCAGGTCCTTCTTGACGATGACGACGTTCGGCACGGCACCGAGCACGGTCATCGGCAGGAAGTCGGAAGGCTTGTAGGACAGCTTCTTGTAGAGAACCTGATTGATCGACAGTGGCCCAGGCGCGCTGACAAAGATGGTGTGGCCGTCAGGATCGGAATGGGCCGCGGCATCGGCGCCGATGTTGCCGTTGGCGCCGGTCTTGGTCTCGATGATGATCGGCTGACCCCATTTGGCCTGGAGCTTGTCTGCGGCGATGCGCGCCAGCACGTCGTTGATGCCGCCTGCCGGAAACGGCACCAGGAATTTGATCGGCTTGCTCGGGAACGGCGCTTGGGCCGACGCGGCGAGCGGCGGCACTGCAAGGAGCGCGAGCAAAGTCAGAAAGCGCAGCACGCGAGATATCATCGGCGGTTCCCCGGATTGGCTGGATCAGTTGATGCGCATCGGCAGGCTTTGCAGGCGCAGCTCGCCAACCGCACCGCGATAGACCGGCACGAAGTTCGGATCGGTCATGTGCGCCTTGGGGAAGCGCGCCAAAAGCCGGGTGATCGCGATGGTGATCGCGGTGCGGCCGAGGATGTTGCCGATGCAGTGATGTGGCCCGGCGCCGAACGACATGATGCGCTTGGGCTTGCGGCGGACGTCGAAGCGCAGCGGATCGGGGAATACGTCAGGATCGTAGTTCGGCGACAACGGCGACGGCCGCACCACCATGTCCTTGAAGATGCGGGTGCCGCCGACCTCGGTGTCGCGGGTGGCGACGCGCGGGAAGGTGAAATAGCCGTTGGAGCCGAGGCGCAGGCATTCCTCGATGGCGTCGGGGATCAGGCTCGGATCGTCGATCAAAAGCCGGCGCTGGTCGTCATGGGTGTAGAGCAGATACAGTGCGCCGCCGGCGGCGCGGCTGGTCGCCGACAGCGAGCCGCCGCAGATGCCGAAAATCTGGTCGAACAGCTCGCGGTCGCTGAGCTTGTCGCCCTGGTCGCGGGCGTTGACCAGGTCGCTGATGAAATCGTTGCGCGGGGCGACGCGGCGCTCGTCGATGATGACCTTGATCTCGTCCATGGTGTTGTTGAAGGCTCGGCGCAGCTCGTCCGACCACGGCTCGCCCGGCTTGACGTAGGTGGTGCCGGGGATGAGGTCGTGGAAGGCGACGAACACGGCCTTGCGCCGCGGATCCATGCTGATCATGGCGTCGAGCAAGGCATCCACCACCAGATGGGCGCCGAGGTCCTGCATGGCGTCGAACTTGGGGCCACTCGCCTCAATGCGGTCCAGCAACCCGTCGACGATCCTGGTGATGCTGTCCTGAAGCTGCTCGATCCGCCGCGACGAGAACGCCGGCATGATCAGGCGGCGCACCCGGGCGTGCTGAGTGCCGTCCATCTGGGTGATGAACTGGGCGTCCATCATCTTGTGGAATTGCTCCCAGCCGGGGCCCTTGGGCATTTCCGAATGAAACGTCTCGGTGTCGGAGAACACCTTCTGGGCATCGGCGTAGCGCCCGACCACGACCTGCGGCGGGCCGCCCTTGGTCAGGACATAGAACGGCGGGCGGCGCGCCCATTCCGCCATGTGGCGGTGCGCGTTGGCCTTGAACTCGTCGCTGCCAAGGTCGATGTCGACGACGTTGCTACGGTCCAGTTCTGCGATGTTCATCGTCCGATCTTACCCCTTCGTGGGACGGAAGTTGAATGGCTGTCCGATCATTTGGGCTTGAGGCCGGCGGACTCAACCACCTTGGTGATGGTCGAAACCTCCTGGCCGATCATTTTCCTGAACGCCACGGGCCCCTCGCCCACCGGTTCCATGCCCAATGCGGCGAGCGGCGGCACCATGACCGGCTCCTTCATCGTGGCGCTGGCGGCGGCGGCAATCCGGCCGATGATCGGCTCCGGCGTATCCGACCGGGCGTAGAGGCCGATGACGCTGACCATGTCGAAGCCCGGGATCACATCGGCAAGCGGCGGCAGTTCGGGCAGCAACGGCGTGCGGCCAAGCCCGTTGTGGGCCAGCAGTCGGATGCGGCCGGCTTCGACGCCGGCCTTGAGATTTGGATAGGACGCCCACAGCACCTGCACGTGATTGCCAAGCAGCGCCGGCACCGCCTGGCTGGTGCCGCGATAAGGCACGTGGACGATGTCGAGATGCAGCGCCGACTTCATCGCCTCCATCGTCAAGTGATGCGTGCTGCCGACGCCCGCCGAGCCGTAGTTGATCTGCCCGGGATGTGCCTTGGCGTAGTCGATGAACTCCTGAAGGGTCTTGATCGGGGTGTCGGCACTGACGGCGAGGAACAGCGGCGTGCGTGCCAGCGCTGCGATCGGCACGAAGTCCTTCTGCGGATCGTAGGTAAGCTGGCTGATGAACAGCGGACTGACCGACAGCAACGTGGTGTCGACCACGAAGAGCGTCGAGCCATCGGCCGGCGCGGCCGCGATCGCCGCCGCCGCCACGCCGCCGTTGCCGCCGGCGCGGTTCTCCACCACCACGGTCTGGCCGACGCGCTCCTGCAGGTGCAGCGCCAGCAGGCGCGCGGTGGTGTCCGGCACGCCGCCGGGCGCATACGGCACGATCAGCTTGATCGGCTGATTGGGATGCGGCCACTGCGCCTGGGCGAGCGTCGGCAGCCCACAGGCCAACAGCACGGCGACGAATATCCGGCGTGCGATCGGACTCACTGGATCCTCATCGGCAGGCTTTGCAGGCGCAGCTCGCCGACGGAGCCGCCATAGACCGGCGCGAAATCCGGATCGGCCAGGCGCGCATGCGGAAAGCGCGCCAGCAGCCGCCGGATCGCGATGGTGATGGTGGTGCGGCCGAGAATATTGCCGACGCAGTGATGCGGCCCGACGGCAAACGACATGATGCGCTTCGGGTTGCGGCGGATGTCGAAGCGCAGCGGATCGGGGAAGACGTTGGGATCGTAGTTCGCCGCAAGAGGCGAAGGCCGCACGATCATGCCTTTGCGGATTTCAGTGCCGCCGATTGCGGTGTCGCGCACGGCAATGCGTGCGAAGGTGAAATAGCCGTTGCTGGCGATGCGCAGGCATTCCTCGATGGCATCGGGAATGAGCTCCGGGTCTCGGATCAATTCCGCAAGCTGATCGGTGTGGGTGTAGAGCGTGTAAAGCGCGCCGCCAGCCGAACGGCTCGTCGCAGCGAGCGCGCCGAACAGGCCGAAGATCATGGCAAACAACTCGTCGTCCGAGAGCTTGTCGCCGTGGTCGCGCGCCTGCACCAGGTCATTGAGGAAATCGGAACGAAGACCGGCGCGGCGCTCGGCGATCACTTCGTGGGCCAGATCAGCCGCCCGCCGCGAAGCACGCACGCACTCCTCCGGATAAGGCTGGCCCGGCTTGACCGCCGTCGCGAGCGGCAGC
>Ga0265325_10002538_pt1 | contig 12294 bp, 7 predicted proteins | sample 41420metaG_FD_202090 | JGI IMG/M metagenome (GOLD analysis project Ga0265325, IMG submission 202090) | Rhizosphere microbial communities from Carex aquatilis grown in University of Washington, Seatle, WA, United States - 4-14-20 metaG | ecosystem: Host-associated > Plants > Roots > Rhizosphere >...
CGCAGGGCGCTCATGGAGGGGGCTGTTTATACCGCGAACCGGGGCCCGAGAGGCGCTGAAGGTGCGCTGAACGTCACCGGATGGCGCGCCGAGGCGACGGCAAGGACAACCAGCCAGCACGGGGGACTGCTCCGCGCCGGGGCTACGCTTCATGCGACCTCCGCTGTGCCACGGCCCACAACCCATACGCGCATCTGCAACCGTCGGTCAGGAGTCGTTGCACCGTCCTGCGCGCGCCCGCATCGGAACCTAGATGATGCGACGGGTATCATTCGGAGCTCATCTGGCTTTGGGGATCTGCTGCCTCGGTCTGTCGTGCGGTGGCAGTCGTCGCGGACTGGGGGTCGGGGCGGATGCTGGTAAGGCCGAGGCGGTTCCGGATGGGGCCCAAGCGATACCCGATTCGCCGTTCACGGATCGCGTCGACGCGGGCCCCGTCGATCGCGATGACACCGACGGTTGGACGATCGACTCCGCCTACGACAACTCGGGCACCGTGCCGATCGACACTCTCGCTCCCGACGCATTCTCGTCGGCCGGGGGCTGCGGCAAGAATCCCGAGGCGCCTAGCCTGGCCTTCCGAGGCGTGCTGGCCGTTGATTTCGACGAGGACGGAATTGTGGACGAGGCGGACAATTGCCCCGCCACGGCGAACCCCGATCAAGCCGACAGCGACGCTGACGGGCTGGGCGACGCTTGCGATAGATGTCCGGGTGGGATCGATAGCGACCACGACGGGGTTTGCGATGCCACCGACAACTGCCCGTTGGCCTGGAACGCGGCGCAAGTCGATACCGACGGCAATGGGATCGGCAATATCTGTGGGCCCGAACGGTGCTACACGATGCCTTCGACTGGCGAACTTCAGCGGAGCTTGCGTGACCTTCTGCAGAAGACAGCGTTCACGACCTTACTCGCAGATGCACACTGGCGGGTTATCAGCCAAGACAGCTACTGCGCGTCCGCCAGCGAGGGCGGCTTGCCCAATCGGGCGCTGAGACTGCAAATCTTGGACTACACCCACCGCAGGCAATTGAACATGGGCTACCTGGTCGACTCCGACACCCTGCAAAGCCTCACCGTCGTGAACATCGACGGATATCAGGGCCCGCAGCCGTCCGCCGAGGAGGGCTGGGACGCCACCTTCCTGGCCGAACGTGATCCCCAGGTTCGGGCTGTCCTCGACGGCCTTTCGTCGCTGAGGTCGGACGGCCCCTTCTTCTATGAATTCGGAGAGCGGCCCGGCACCAACGACTCAGCCTTTCCTGGGTGCGAGACCGGGCGTTGCATCGACGTCCTCTACAGTGGCGTGGGTAGTGACGGCGGCTACCTTCACTACTCGGTCGTGGTCGATCTGGAGACCTGCGTGGTGCTCGGGATCAGGTTGCGGCAGTAGGATCGGTGGAATTGTCGCCACCGGCCTAGCAGTGTCGCGGCGGTCGTATTGGTCTTGCTCGGTGGGGTGCTCTCGGGGAAGGTAAACCGGAGCGCTCGAGACGACCCGCTACGAATTTCCGCGTAGCGGTCGGAACGCGGCACTTGCTCAGTAGACGTGGCAACGTCGCGGCTCGCAATCAGTATCCCAGCCTCGGCGACAGCAGTCGTTCTGCTTCGTCCATGCTGATGCCTTTGCGGCCGGCGTAGTCTTCCACCTGGTCACGGCCTATGCGGCCGAGGTCGAAGTAGCGGGCCTGCGGGTGGGCGAGGTAGATCCCACTCACGCTGGCGGCCGGCCACATGGCGAAGCTTTCGGTCAGCGTGATGCCTGCGGACGGTGCTCGAAGCAGGTCGAACAGCTTCACCTTCTCGCTGTGCTCGGGACAGGCCGGGTAACCGAAGGCTGGGCGGATGCCGCGGTACTTTTCGGCGATGAGATCCTCGCTGGATAGCTTTTCGCCTGCGCCGTAGCCCCACTCGCGGCGGACCTTCGCGTGCAGCATCTCTGCGAAGGCTTCTGCCAGCCGGTCGGCCAGCGCCTTCACGATAATGCTGCTGTAGTCGTCGCGTGCCTCTTGGTACTGCTTGGCCAGCTCGTCCGCGCCGAGCCCCGCGGTCACGGCAAAGGCGCCCACGTGATCGGCAAGCCCCGAGTCGCGCGGGGCTACGAAATCGGCCAGGCAGCGGAACGGCGCCTCGCCGCCCTGCTGGCGCAGCATGGGAAAGCGCACAAGCTCGCGGCTGCGGCCTTCGTCGGTGAAGAGCACGATGTCGTTGCCTTCGCTGGCGGCAGGCCAGAAGCCGTACACGCCGGCGGCGCGGATGCGCTTGCCCTTGACGATCTCGTCCAGCTTTTTCTGTCCGTCGGCGAAGAGCTCGCGCGCGGAGGCGCCGTATTTGGGATGTTGCAGGATCGCCGGGTAGCGCCCGCGCAGCTCCCACGCAGTAAAGAAGAAGGTCCAGTCGATGAAGGGAACCAGCTCTTCGAGAGGCTGATCGGCGATCACTCGCCGGCCCAGGAAAGAGGGCGCCGGGAGGTCTCCCTTATTCCAGGCGATCTCGGGCTTGCGCCCGTTGGCCTCGCCGAAGCTGACCAGGATCCGCTTGCGCTTGTCGGCGAAGATCTGGCGCGCGTTTTCCTGTTCGGTGCGGTTCTTGGCGTCGAAAACCTCGCGTTGCTTCTCGTCGAGCAGGGCGCTGACCACGGGCCCTGCGCGAGACGCGTCCAGCACGTGTACGGTGCTGGCGCGGTAGCGCGGGGCGATCTTCACCGCCGTGTGCTCACGGCTGGTGGTGGCGCCGCCGATCAAGAGCGGGATGGCGAGCCCGCGCCGATCCATCTCCTCGGCAACGTGGGCCATCTCGTCGAGCGACGGGGTGATGAGGCCGGACAGGCCCACGATGTCACATTGCTGTTCGACCGCGGCGTCCAGAATCTTCGCGGTCGGGACCATCACGCCCAAGTCCACGACCTGGTAGTTGTTGCAGCCGAGCACCACCGAAACGATGTTTTTGCCGATGTCGTGCACGTCGCCCTTCACCGTGGCAAGCAGTATTTTGCCGCGCGGTTTGCTGGTGCTGGTCTTTTCCGCTTCCATGAAGGGCAGAAGGTGCGCGACCGCCTCCTTCATGGCGCGCGCGCTTTTTACCACCTGGGGTAAGAACATTTTGCCGCTGCCGAACAGCTCGCCCACCACGCCCATGCCCGCCATCAGCGGCCCTTCGATGACATCGATGGGCTTGCCGAGCTTCTGTCGAGCCTCTTCCACGTCGGCGACGATGAAGTCGGTGACGCCGTGGACCAGCGCGTGCTCCAAGCGCTTTTCCACCGGGCTTTTGCGCCAGCCTAGATCCTCCGCGCGCTTTCTGCTTTCGCCCTTCACGTGACCGGCGACTTCGATCAACCGTTCGGTGGCGTCGGGGCGGCGATTCCAGATCACGTCCTCGACTCGCTCGCGCAGGTCGGCAGGAATGTCCGCGTACACGCCAAGCTGGCCGGCGTTGACGATGCCCATGTCCATCCCGGCCGCAATGGCGTGATACAGGAAAACCGTGTGCATCGCCTCGCGCACGGGATCGTTGCCCCGGAACGAAAACGACAGATTGGACACTCCGCCCGAGATGCGGGTGCCCGGACATGCGGCCTTGATGAGTGGGATGGATTCGATGAAGTCCTTCGCGTAGCCGTTGTGCTCTTCCATGCCGGTGGCCACCGCCAGCACGTTCGGATCGAAGATGATGTCGGACGGATCGAAGTCGGCCTTCTCTATTAGCAGGTGGTAGGCGCGCTTGCAGATCTCCACCCGGCGGTCGATGCTGACCGCCTGCCCTTCTTCGTCGAACGCCATCACGACCACCGCGGCGCCGTAGCGCTTGATGGTGCGCGCTTTGGCCAGGAACTCCGCTTCACCCTCCTTGAGCGAAATCGAGTTCACGATGCCCTTGCCTTGCAGGCACTTGAGGCCGGCCTCGATCACCTGCCACTTCGAGCTGTCCACCATCACCGGCACGCGCGCGATCTCTGGCTCGCTGGCGACCAGGTTCAGGAATTGGGTCATGGCCCTTTCGCCGTCGAGCAAGGCTTCGTCCATGTTCACGTCGAGCACGTTGGCCCCGCCGCGCACCTGGTCCAGCGCCACCGCCAACGCGGCGGCAAAGTCGCCCATCTTGATGAGGTTGGCGAACTTGCGCGAGCCCGCCACGTTGGTGCGCTCGCCGATCATGATGAAATTCGAGCTTGGCGCCACCGTCAGCGTGTCGAGGCCGGCCAGGCGCATGTCGGCCCCGCGCTGGTCCGCCGGCCGGCGAGGCGCGATGCCGTTCACCGCTTGGGCGATGGCGCGGATGTGGTCGGGCGTGGTGCCGCAACAGCCGCCCACGATATTGACCAGCCCGGCTTCCGCCATGTCGCGAACCAGGCGCGCCGTCAAATCAGGGGTCTCGTCGTAGCCGCCGAAGGTGTTGGGCAGCCCCGCGTTCGGGTAGCAGCTCAAGTAGCAGCCCGCGAGCCCGGCCAGCTCGCTCACGTAGGGGCGCGTCTGGGTGGCGCCGCCGCCGCAATTGATCCCCACCGAGAACGGCCGCATGTGCGCGACCGAGGTGTAGAAGGCGTCGATAGTCTGCCCGGACAGAATGCGGCCGCTCTTGTCCGTGATGGTGGCCGACAGCATGACGGGAAGGCGCAGGTCTTTTTCGGCGAGCACGTCCTTTATCGCGACCATGCACGCCTTGAGCGACAGCGTGTCGATGACCGTCTCCGCCAAAAGTAGATCGCAGCCGCCGTCCACCAGCCCGCGTACCTGCTCGGCGAACGCTGCCCGCATCTCGTCGAAGGTGACCGCGCGATAGCCGGGGTCGGTGACCTTCGGCGAAAGCGACAGGGTCTTGTTGGTGGGGCCCATGGCGCCGGCCACCAGGCGCGGGCGGTCGGGCGTCTTCGCGGTCCAGGTATCGGCGGCTCGCCGCGCGACCTGGGCGGCGGCCAGGTTCAGATCGTAGACCGCGGATTCGAGCTGGTAGTCGGCCTGGGCGATGCTGGTGGAGCTGAAGCTGTTGGTCTCGATGATGTCAGCGCCCGCCTCCAGGTAGGCGCCGTGGATGCGTTCGATCAAGTCGGGCCTGGTCAGCACGAACACGTCGTTGTTGCCGCGCAGCTCGTGGCTGTGGTTCTTGAACCTTTCGCCGCGAAAGTCGGCCTCGCCGAGCTGCTCGCGCTGAATCATCGTCCCCATCGCGCCGTCGATGACCAGGATGCGTTGGGTGATGGCGGTTTGTAGGTAGGCGATGCGCTGCTCTCGATTCATGGCTGTTCCTTGCTGGTCCCGGCTTAAGCGCCGGTTTTGCGGGCAAATGCACTTAGCACGGCAAAATGGGGTTGCTGTCTTTCGTGTGAGGTTATTTCGCAGCGGTCGACCACGAGGTGCGCGTCGCGGGTAAGCCACCGGCGTAGGGTCGCAGGGCGGAAACCATGGTTGACGTGACCATACGCGCCGGTGATCTCGGGATGGTCGTGATCGGCCAGGGTGCTTACCAGCAGCGTGCCGCCCGGCCGCAGGACGCGAGCCGCCTCGGCAAGCGCGCGCGCCGGTTCTTTCGAATACGGCAACACGTTCAAGAACAGGACGTGGTCAAACTGCGCGGCCGGAAAGGGCAGGGCGTGGATATCGCCGGGCGCGAAGCTCACATTGCGCACGGCCGACAGTCGCTGCCGCGCGGCTTGCAATACCTTCGGGCTGATGTCGAGACATGTGATGCTGCGACACCTCGGCGCGAGCATGGAGGCAACCATGCCATCGCCCGAGCCGGCGTCGAGCACGTCTTCAAGGCGGATGAAGCTGAGAAAGCTGAGCATGGTCGCCTCCCAGGTGCGACCGGGCGAGTAGTGGCGATCCATCTGCCCGGCCACCGAGTCGGGCCAGCCACCGGGCTTTTGTCGCTGCCGTAGGACCTCCTCGCAACGCGCGCGATCGGCCTGCCACTCGGCCTCGTCGCGGTTTTCGGCGACGAGATGCCACAGGCGCTGGAGCGTCTCGGACATGCCGTTTTCGTTGAGCGAATAGTACGCCTTGGTGCCTTGGTGACGATCGCGCAGGACGCCAGCATCACGCAACTTGCCCAAGTGGGTGGACACGCGGGACTGCACCATGCGGACGACCTGGGTGATCTCCGCGACCGAAAGCTCGTTCCCGTCCAGCAGCGTCGCCAGCCGGATCCTCGCCGGATCCGACAAGAGCCCAAGCATATCGGCAATCTTTGCTGGCACATTAATCAGTCTATCTTGATTTACGGATTGATCCACAAAAAATAGCTTCCAACCCTCAAGGGCTCACTTATGTTCTCCGATGTGTCCACTGTGATCCCAGGCACGCCAGGGGGCCGCACGCCCTTTGCGGACCGCTACGAGCTGAAAAACCAAGCCGGCGTTGGCGGCATGGGGACGGTGTATCAAGCGATCGACCGCCAGAACGGCGCGCTGGTTGCGCTTAAGATTCTGCATTCTCGGTCTACCATCGAACAGGCGCGCTTCGACCAGGAAGCCCGTGTGCTCGCCGAGCTTTCCCACCCGGGCATCGTGCGCTACTTCGACCATGGCGTGACCCCGAACGGCTCACCCTTCATCGCGATGGAGTGGCTGGAAGGTGAGACGCTGGAAGATCGCCTCGGCCGTGGCACCCTGGGTCCGGCAGCCTCTGCGCACGTCGCACGCTTGGTCCTAGAGGCACTGTCGGCGGCGCACAGCCGCGACATCGTCCACCGCGACATCAAGCCCGGCAATATCTTCTTGGTGGGCTGGAAGCTGACCGAGATTCGTCTGCTCGATTTCGGCATCGCACGCAGGGTGTTCGATGCGAAGCGGCTCACGCGCAAGGGGTCGACGGTGGGCACGCCGCTTTACACCTCGCCCGAGCAGGCGCGTGGCCGCGCCGACGTGGATGGGCGCGCGGACATCTTCTCTCTGGGCTGCGTTCTCTACGAGGCCCTCACCGGCGATCCGCCGTTTTCGGGCGAGACCCCGCTCGAGGTGATGACCAAGGTCTGCTCTGGTATCGTTTCCGAAATCGGCGGCAAGCGGGCGGGCCTTCCCGATTCGATTTGTCGGAAAGTCCACTCCATGCTCGCATCGGATCCCTACCAGCGCCCGTCGTCGGCCGCGGTGCTGGCCCAGGAGTTCGCGGGCCTGTCGCGGGAGCTCGGCGGCATCAGCAGCGAGATCGCCACGACGAGGCCGCCGTCACCTGCGCGCCACGACGCGATCAGTGAGATCGAGGAGCATCTCGCGTGCGCGATGCTGGTGTCGCTCGGCAAGCGAGATGGGGCCCAGGAAACTGCCCGCCCGCTCGCCGAACGTCGTCTCGGGCCGAAGCCGGCCAGCTTGCCCGTTCCGGCCGGCCGCCTCGCCAAGGACGAGGACGATGCGCGCATGGTCGAGATCCGACGGCTGCTGGAAACCTGCGCATGCGAGATGGATCGGCTAATCAACCGCACCCTGCTCATGACCGCGCCGACCGTGTCCACCGCGCAGGAACAGGCGATTCAGCTCGCCTCCGCGGCGCTCGCCCTTCGCAATCTCGAGCCCGACGCCAAGATTGCGCTCGCCACCGGTCGCGCTACGTTCCTCGGACGCCTGCCCGTCGGGCGGCTGATGGATCGGCTGCCCGCGCTCATGGAAGGACAGGACGAAGGCACCATTCGCCTCGACCAGACCACCCGCCGGCTTCTCCCGGCGCGCTTTCTCGTCAGTGGGGCGGACGGGAATGCTCTGCTGCAGAGCGAGGCGAAGAGCCTTGCCGCCGACAGCGTACGCGCGTCCGACGGGCAGGAGAGTCCGTTCTTGGGTCGCGATCGCGACCTCGCCTCGCTGGCATCGCTCTTCGAGGAATCTCGCGACGAGAGGCTGGCGCACGTGGTGCTCGTCATTGCATCGGCCGGCTATGGCAAGACCCGGCTGGTGCGTGAGTTCCTGCGCAGGATTCCCGGCCAGCCACCGCTCGTCGTGCGTGGCGCGGGGACTCTCTTGCGGGTGGAACGCCGCTATCCGACCCTCGCGCCGGTGCTGGCGAGCGCGGGCATCGAGGTCCAGGACAAGTCCAGCACGCACGTGGAAAATGCGCTCGCGGAGTGGCTTTCCAATCGCTGCGAGGAATCCGGGCTTCTTCTCATTCTCGACGATCTGCAGTGGGCCGACAGCCCGAGCCTGGAAATGGTCGATCACGTCATGCAGATGCTGCATGAAAAGCCCATCATGGTGGTGGGCTCGGGCCGCGACGAGGTGGAAGAAAGGTTCCCGGGCCTTTGGAACGCCCGCGCCGTGCAGCGATTTCGCTTGCGACCGCTGCCGCAGAGACACGGACAGACGTTGCTTCGTCACTGGGCTCCACCCCCGGTTCGCGCCGTCGACGAATTCATCCTCGAGCGCTGGGAGGGGAATCCTCTCTTTCTCGAGGAGCTGGTCGCGACGGCACCCTCGACGTGTCCGAAACGGTGTACGCGATCGTGGAAGGCCGACTGGACGGACTTGAGCCCGATGTCCGTCGCGTGCTGCGTGCGGCAAGCCTTTACGGTGAAAAGCTCTTCGGCGTCGAGTCGCTCATCGCCGTGCTCGGCGAGCCGTCGCGCAAGAGCATCGGCGAGTGGATGGAGGTGCTGGTCATGCGGGCGCTCATCGAGCGGGACATCAGGTTGGGCGAGGCGTCCCACCACTTCCGGGAGCGGCTGGTCCGGGATGCCGCCTACCGCATGCTTCCCTCGGCCGATCGCCTGCTGGCGCGCAGGCTCGCGCGCTCGTGGCTTGAGGGCGAGGGGCGCACCCTGCCCGAAACCTTGCGCATGGCCGGCTCGCAGACCGACGTGCGATCGGCGACCGCGGGATAGCCGCTACTCTACCGTCGACTTGACCCTGTGAGGCCGCAGCCCCTTCACCACGAGGCCGAATCCCGCCGCGATCAGGCCCAGCATGATGAGAGTGTTCATGAGCGAGGTCGACTGGAAGTAGATGTCGAGGTTGACCAGGATGCCGGCCAGGATCAGGAGCAGACCGCCGACCGTGAGGAACCAACCTAGCACCGACTTGCCGTTCACGAACAGGATGCCGATGCCGAACAGCAGCGGTATCAGCGTGACGCCGAAACTACGCCCGGCGCCGCCCGCGCCGAAGAAGTTCCAGTACGACGAGTGCACTTGGACGTGCGAAAAGAGCAGATAGAAGCCCACGCTCGCCGTCAGCACGCCGGCGAGAAACTCACCGATTCCGCCGGGCGTTCCACCCGCGCCCTCGAATTTTCTTGGCTTGCCGCCGAAGCTCGCGCCGGTGTCGCTCATGCGCGGATTGTACACCGGAAGCGACGTGCGCTTGTTTCCGAACCGGCGACAAGTGGTTTTCACAAATTTACATTGTGGCCGAGCATCGGAAACCGATCGTCTGTCATGCTCATCTCAAGAACAGAAGAGAAAGGAGGTTCATCAACATGCAAGCGTCACACGAAGCAGTCCAAGCCGAGACGATGGTGGGCATCCTGGGGGAAGACCGGAAGACTGGATCGGACGCGGACGTCAACTTGTTGGCTGATTCAGTGGGTGATGCAATCTCCCAGCTCGGATTGCTCGTGACGACGGCAGCCATCGCTCGACTGGCTATCGACCTAGTGTCTGATCTCAGCACAGCACTGCAGTAGTGCCGTCGCGACAGATCGGCCCGCGAGGTCGGGAAAGGAGGACTTCTCACATGTCCGAGCGCGTGTGGCAGCGATCGCGCTACTGCACCTTTCCGATAGCGAATTTCAGATAGTCACCCTCGGGAAAGACAGGCAGCGTAGGGTGATCCAGGCCGGCGCCGGTATACGCTTCCAGGATAAACCGGCGCCCGGCCTGGTGGGCCCCGGTCTTCACCAGGGTGAGGAATTCGCGGCGGTCGAGGTGGCTGGAGCACGAGGCCGCGCATAGGAGCCCCCCCGGTGCCACGACTTGGGCGGCCAGCGAGTGAAGGCGCAGATAACTTCGCCTGGCCATGACCAGCGAGTTCTTCGACGGCGCGAAGCTGGGCGGGTCGGAAATGACGATGTCCCAAGTCCGCTTTTGTGAAATTGCCTGGGCCAGGAAATCGAACACGTCGGTCGCGTGAAAGCCCGCCTGGTCGAGAGCAAAGCCATTGTGCTCGAAATTGCGTCGGGCCGCCGTGATGGCAGGGCGCGCGATGTCGACGGTGTCGGTGCGCCGGGCCTGTCCGCGAGCGGCGTACAGCGAGAAACCCCCGGTGTAGCCGAACAGGTTCAGCACCGACCTGCCCCGGGCGCGCTCACCCACCGACTTGCGGTTGTCCCGCTGGTCCAAAAACAGGCCGCCCTTTTGTCCGCGGCCCAGGTCGACCAGAAACCGGATCCCGTTCTCGCGCACCTCGACCTCGTCGGCCTCCTCGCCGCGCGCGTCGCGATCGACGGTCCTACGCAGATGCAGATCCGGGGCGGCGTCGACGAGGAGCGATTCCAGATCGCCGTAGAATGCCTGACTGCCGGCGCCGTCGAAGCGCACGGCCGCCACTTCGCCGTAGACATCCACGTGGATCCCGGGCAGGCGATCCGCTTCACCGTGGACCCAGCGGAAGGCGGTGGTCTCGCGCAGGTCGAGCCGCGCCCGTCGCAGCTCAAGCGCGGAAACCAGCCGACGCCGCAAGAGCGCCCGCTTATCCTCGATGGGCACGAGGTCGACGACCCGAACCGCGATGGCGCTCTTGGCGTCCCAATACCCGAAGGCGATCGGGCGTCCCTGCCTGTCGGACACCTCCACGACGTCGCCTTGAGCCAACGGAGGTGACTCGGCGAGCGCCTCACGGAAAACCCACGGGTGTCCCTGCCTGAGCGTTCGCCCCAAGTCTTTTCTAAGCACTAAAGTCGCCGGCCGAACCATAGCCCTAGCCCGCATTGTTCAACACGATTAGGTTTCCAGCTTCGCCGTTCCTCGGCTGATCGCGAGTATTGGACCCGTTTCGACCGAAAGTACGGCAGAGTACTGCATCATACGACGTCCTTGGCCGTCTCGCATCCGGAAGGCGCGTGGATATTTTGCGTCATGATGTGGTCCTTACCGCGTTCGCCTTAAGAAAGGCTGGCTGAGCGCCGAAGAGCAGGTGGGAGAGCTGTTGGGTCGAGTGGCGTCGGTAGGTTGCGGTTGTGATGGTTGGGGCGGCGACGGGGCGGTGAGGGTTCGGGTCATGGTGGGTGAAGTGGGGGCGGCGGTGCCGCGACGAAGTGGGCAGGCCTTAAGATGGGTCAGCCGCGGTGCCGCCGAAGGGTCTTCCTGTGATAGACACGTAGTCGTCTGCTCCCGGAAGGACGATTGCGTGACAAACCCGGAACCCCAACAGCCCCCTAGCACCCCTCCGCCCCCCGACCGCGCTGGCTTCTTTGACCGCCTGAGCGAGCGCCAGATGACCTTGCTGGTCATCTCGGTGGGGCTTTTGCTCTACATCCCTCTGGCTGGCACCTACGGCCTGTGGGATCCGTGGGAGACCCACTACTCCGAAGTCGCCCGACAGATGACCACGCGAGGCGACTTCATTAGCCTCTGGTGGCCGGGCTCGCCACGCGACGCCGACGTGTTCTGGTCGAAGCCGGTGTTCACGTTCTGGCTGATGAGCATCGGCATGCATATCGCGCGCATCGGCCTGCCCTGGGGCGACCCCGGCGAAATGGCGCTACTTTCGCGCACGGAATGGGCGATGCGGGTTCCGTTCTGCCTGTTCGGCGTGCTGGCCATGTGGGGCGTCTACATGGTGGTCGCGCGCTTCATATCCAAGCGGGCCGGCTTCCTTTCCGCGCTGGTGATGGCCACCAGCCCCATGTTTTTCCTCATCGCCCGCCAGGCCATGACCGACATGGCGTACGTGGGCCCCATGACCATGGCGCTTGCCCTGGGTGTCATCGCGCTACTCGACGACCGCGACGAGGTCTTGCCCAGGCGGGGCAAAGGTTTCTGGAGCTACCCGCACCATCCCGTCTTTTTCACCACGGTCGGTCTTTTCCTGGTGCTGATGGTGCCCCAACTGCTGATCGACTCGCTTCAGCTCAAGGTCAAGATCCCTATCGGCAACCGAGAAGTCCTGATGTACGGCGCGGTCGCGATGATCCCCTATTACATCGGCTCGCTCGTGTTCCTGTGGCTGTGTGCCCGGGCTCGCTACCGCGCGCCGCTTTACCTTTACATCGCGGCCATGCTTTGCGGGGTGGCCGTGCTGGCCAAGGGCTTCGCCGGGGCAGGGCTGCCTATCATTATCTTCTTCGCCTACCTGCTCTTCACCTGGAACTGGAGACGTCTGCGGCGTGCGCAGATGATACCCGCCGTGCTGGTGTCCGCGCTGGTGATGGT
>Ga0265325_10002539_pt1 | contig 12288 bp, 8 predicted proteins | sample 41420metaG_FD_202090 | JGI IMG/M metagenome (GOLD analysis project Ga0265325, IMG submission 202090) | Rhizosphere microbial communities from Carex aquatilis grown in University of Washington, Seatle, WA, United States - 4-14-20 metaG | ecosystem: Host-associated > Plants > Roots > Rhizosphere >...
TTCCCAGTCGCCTGCGCTAATTACGCGGCCATCGACGGTTGCCAGGCATATGCCGAAATGCGCGGGATTCGCCTTGGCCAGTTCGGGAATATAGGTCGCGACCTCTCCATCGTTGACGTGCCTGTATTTCTCATAGATATGCTGAACAAGCTGTTGAATTTCAAGAATGTTGGACATGGTCTCCGGCACCGCCTGTCATTTTAGACAGGCCAGCGGGTAAGCGCGGGGAGCGCGAGAAGAACACTATCCATGATTGGCCGATAAGTCCAATAGAAATATTATATGAGGCTGATTTGGGATATCCGATCAGTCCGCAATCACCTTTTCAATGCGGCGGTCGGGAATAAACCAAATTGCAGCGACCAGCACATACAGGGCAATCGCAATTCCAGGACTAACAAACGATAGCAGCACCGCCACAGCGTAAATCGCCAGTGAAACCTTGCCCTTGTAATCTCTTCCCACGGCAACGGCCAAGACAGAATCCTTCTCGTGATACGCAATGAGGCAACGAACGAGAATCGTGTAAGCGACGCCCGCCATGAGCAGGATCAATCCATACAATGCTACCGGCACCGCCGCGGTGTGATTTTGCCCCAGCCACTCGGTTGCGATCGGTATCAGCGACAGCCAGAACAATAAATGCATATTGGCCCAAAGCACCCGTCCATTGACCTTGTGCGTCGCTTGCAGCAAATGATGATGACTGTTCCAATAGATTCCGATAAAAACAAAACTTAGGACATAACTGAAAAACACAGGGACGAGCGGACGCAGGGCATCCAGGTTCGATCCAGCGGGAACCTTGAATTCCAAAACCATGATCGTGATTATGATCGCGATCACGCCGTCGCTGAATGCCTCTAAGCGCCCTTTGTCCATGTCCCTATTGCGTCCCATGCGTAAGCGCGCGAAACGCGGGCGCCCACAGCGGCTGCGTATTGGTCTGGGTAGAGATAATCCGCCCCGTGCTGTCATCGATCCATTTATACGGATTGGTGTTATTCAGTGAGTAGGTGCTTCCGGTCTTGTCATCGCGATATGTGCTGTAGCCGGTGATCAGTTCGTCCATGGACTCAAAACTCTCGTCGACTGAATTGAGATTCTGTATAAACGTGCGTTCCTGACGTAAGGTTTCCTGCATGCGCCGGTTGATCGCTTCCCCGGCCTGCTGGCTCAGATTATTTTGCATCTGAATCCAGGCTTGGTTGAACGTCATGCTGTTTGCCACGTGGGTCAGTATCTGTTCCGCCTCTTCGGCATGATCTTTCGGAGTAATAAAGCCACCAAGCAGAATCACCGCCCAGGTAACATTGTCGCGCGTGATCCGCGTTGCCGCTTTAACCCGCACCTCCATTTCCTGCTTATTATGCATGCAGGTGAATCGTGCCTCGCCGCCATCGACCCGAGAGGGGATCACCGTCGGCGCCAACTGCGAGGCGATGCGAGCCAGATCGGGGCGATCGTTTGCGGATGAAAATTTCAGGGACGGGCACAACCCTTGCAGCATGGTCTCCCCATAGGCGCGCGCGAATTCCGCGCCGGGCAAATAGTGCATCACCAGAGCTACTCCCCCCAATCCCGCATCGTAAAACTTTCCTTCGGTGTTACCAATCGCGTTACCCATCTGACTCGGCGGACTGAACGAAGGCAGAAGGGGGTCGCCGACGATCAGGTACGTCATCTTGTCAGGAGAAAGCGAACGCACGTAGGGATTGATTTGCAGTGCAGCCCGGCGAGCCAGTCCAGCCGCTGAACGCCAGCCCGTGGGCACCTCAACCGTGAAGGCTTGTTCGAGTGGGTCTGTCATGCGCGTGTATCCGGAAGCTGTCAGCGGATTCGTGGCGTTGCTCTGCGATACAGCCGTGCTTGAAGGAGGCGCTGAGGGCTGGGTAGCTGAAGTCGAAATTCTGGGAGGAGCCGGAGGTGCGGGAGTGTTCGCCGACTGTGGTGCGCGATCCGGAGATCCTATAACAACGGCAATCGTCAGACGCTGCGGCGACGACTCACCCCACCCGCGAATAACGCTCAGCCGTGCAGTTTGACCGGGCGCCATCGTTGTAATCACTCGGGTCATCGTAGCTACGTTGTCCATCGCTGTGCCATTTATCGCAACGATGATGTCACCCGCCTTGATCCCCGCCTGGTCAGCCGGACCACCGCCCTTAACGATACCGACCACAGCCCCTGAGCCAGGTGCGTCCGCCAAGCCGAGTCCGATAAAACCGTTCGCATTCGATTGGGCGAAGCCGGATAGGACGAATCCGAAAATGATTAAAAAGAGAGTGGCTGACCGCATCGTCTTATTCGTGAATTTCTCGCGGAGTTAAAAGGCAAGAGTATCTTAGGCGGCCCGTCGAATGTCAATCGACCGTATTGCGAAGAAGTGCGAGCCTCTATTTCGCCAGATCGCGATGCACGACTTTGGATGCATAGCCCTGCTTGTGAAGCGTCTTGCTCACGGACTCAGCCATCATCACCGAGCGATGCCGCCCGCCCGTGCACCCAAATGCAATCGTCAGATAGCTCTTCCCTTCCCGGATGTAATGCGGGATCAAATAAATCAACATGCCCTCAACGCGCCGCAAGAACTCCCCGGTTTGGGGAAACGAGCGAATGTAGCGCGCGACACGCGGATCGCGGCCCGAATACTTTCTCAACCGGGGAATAAAGTGAGGATTTGGCAGGAACCGGACATCGAAAACCAAATCCGCGTCGGACGGAATCCCGTACCGGTAGCCAAAACTGACGAGCGAAACCATCATCGGACGCCGGTCCGTTTTCTCGAAGCTGCGAATAATGAACTGCCGCAACTCGTGAACGTTGAACTTGGTCGTATCGATGACCACATCCGCGAGCTTCCGGATCGGCTCCATGAGCAGGCGCTCGCTCCGGAGTCCCTCCATCACCGGCCGGTCATGCCCCAGAGGATGCGGCCGCCGCGTCTCGCTGAAACGGCGAAGCAAGGCGTCCTCGTTCGCTTCAATAAATACGAGCGTCGCCGGGTTTTCGGCGCGCAACTGGCGGAGAATACCGGGAAGCTTTTCGAGTCGCTCGCCTTCGCGTGCATCCACCAATAAAGCGGCCCGCTGAATTTCGCCGCCAGTCTGCATGTGCAATTCGTGGAATGTGGGAATTAACGTGACCGGCAGGTTATCGACGCAATAAAAACCGAGGTCTTCGAAGGTCTTCAGAACCGTACTCTTGCCCGAGCCACTGAGCCCGGTGAGAATCACCAGTTGCCGGCGAGAGTCGCGCGCGCGTTGGCGCTTCACGGATTCCGGCCTATGCCTTTACCCGGCGCTGATGCGTGCTGGGAATGCGCAGGTCCTCGCGGTATTTGGCAACGGTGCGCCGAGTCACGTGGATGCCGGCGTCATCCAATTTCTTGGCGATCAGATCGTCGGTAAGCGGATGAGCCGTATCTTCTTCGTCGATCATTTTTTTCACCAGCCGCTTCAAGGTTTGCAGCGACATGTTACTGCCTTCCGGACCGTTGACCGATTCGGAAAAGAACGATCGCAATTCGATCACGCCTTGCGGGGTGTGCGCGTACTTGCTGGATACCGCGCGGCTCACGGTCGAGGGATGCACGCCGACTTCTTCCGCGACTTCCTTAATCATCATCGGCTTCAGCTGATCGGCGCCGTGATCGAGGTAGCCGCCTTGTCGCTGAATGATGATCTGGCAAACCCGAAGAATCGTGTGCTTGCGCTGCTCGATGCTTTTCATCAATTGGAGCGCGGCCGTAAAACGCTCCTTCACGTAGTTCCGGACCTCTCGGTCGGCCGCATCTCGCGCCAGTAAGCGGCGATACACCGGGGACAATCGCAATTGCGGCACATCATCGTCGTTCATAAAGACTTGCCATTCGCCATCCACTTTGCGGAAGTACACGTCCGGCTCAACCAGCCGCGGTTGCGTCTTGTTGTAGCGCAAACCAGGCCGCGGATCGAGCTTCTTGATGACATCCACGGCGCGTTTGACCAGTTCGACGGGACGGTTCAGCGCTCGCGCAATTTCCTTCAATTGGTTTGCCTGCAACAGGCGTGCAAGAGGCGTTTCCGCATTCAATCCTTCGGCTTCGCTCGCCGCCAGCGGACGCTTCGGCAGGCACTCGGACACGATCTGCTGTGCCAGGGCGTTTTGTCCGTCGAGCGTGCGAAGTTGCGTCAGCAGGCACTCGCGCAGGTTGCGCGACGCCACGCCCAGCGGATCGAATTCCTGCACTACCGCAAGGGCTTCCTCAACATCTTCCAACGAGTACTTTCCGTTCTGCGAAATCTCTTCGAGTGACGCGTTGAGATAGCCGTTCTCATCCAGATTGCCGATAATGGCTTCCGCAATCTCGCGCACTACATCGTTGCAAACCGTCACGCTCAATTGCCAGGCCAGATGTTCGGTAAGGCCCTGCGCCGAGGAAAGAAACTTATCGAACGATGGGCGCTCGATGACTTCCTGCTCGCCGCGTTCCGGATTGCCGCCGCCGCTGTCCAAATATTGGTTAAAGAAAGAAGCCACGTCGAAGTCCTCGAACGGGCTGGGCGGCTCGACCTCGGGGATTTTTTCGGTTTCTGCTTTTAGGAAGGCTTCGTCGCTGTAATCTTCGCTGGTGACCGGGTCCTCGGACAATTCCTCGAGTACCGGATTCTCGACCATTTCCTGATTGATCATTTCCCGGAGCTCGAGGCGATTCAGCGCGAGCACGCTCACCATCTGGACCAGGCCAGGGGTAAGGATCTGCTTCTGCGCGACCCTCAGGTGAAGTTTTGGCTGAAGCCAGCTCATGGTCGTCAATTCAAACGGAAATGATCTCCAAGATATACGCGTCGGACTTCGGGATTTCCGCTCAGGTCCGCCGGAGTCCCGGCGGCAAGCACTTTGCCATTCTGCACAATATAGGCGCGATCGGTCACGCTCAGCGTTTCACGCACTTGGTGGTCTGTAACGAGGACGCCGATTCCATCGCGGCTCAAATCCCTGATAATCTTCTGGATATCGACCACCGTTAGCGGATCGATCCCGGAAAATGGCTCGTCGAGCAGCATAAATGCCGGCTCGAGCACAAGCGACCGGGCAATTTCGAGCCGACGTCGCTCGCCGCCGGACAGCGTGTAGGCCCCGTTGTATCGAACCGTCTGTAGTTTCATCTGCGCCAACAATTCCTCAAGCCGGTCGCGTCTTTGTTCCGCCGTGAGAGAGAGTGTTTCCAGGACGGCGACCAGATTTTCTTCAACACTAAGCTGGCGGAAAACCGAAGGCTCCTGGGGCAAATAACTGATTCCATTGCGGGCCCGGAGGTACATGGGGAGGTCCGTAATATCGTCCCCGTTCAGCAGGACGCGCCCGGAATCCGGCCGGGCTAAACCGACCAAAATGTAAAACGTCGTTGTCTTCCCAGCGCCGTTGGGCCCCAAGAGCCCTACCACTTCGCCTTGGCTGATCTCGAGGTCGAGGTCGTCCACTACTTTGCGACCCTTGTACGATTTACTGAGCTCGACGCCCTGGAACTTGAGCATGCCACATCATTTCTCGACCCGGTGCAGCGTGACTGTTTTTGAGCCTTCCTCCGAATCCACAACGATCCTATCATCAGCAAAATAGAAGGTCAATTGACGCCCCGTCGTTGTGTCTCCAGTTGAGCTATATAGGGTTGGGTTACCTTCCGAAAGAACGAACTTGCCTTCCGAAGCGGTGTACTCGGCCCGATTGGATGTCCCCCGGCGATCCTCCTGGTGGACGGCAACATCGCCGGTGGCCACGGCTCTCGATAGCTGCTTGGTGGCATTTCCAGCACTCGCGCTGGAAAAGAACATGTCGATGCGATCCGCTTGGATCGATCCTTGCTGGGAATCGACCCGGGCATCCTGCTCGATTCGAGCGCGCGACTCGTTCTCCCAATAGGTCAGCAAACCTCCCCGTACTTGCCCAAGTCCGGCGTCTGTGCGTGGCGCGCTCGATCCCCGGCTCGGAGCCTGACTGGAAGTTTGGCCCATCGTTTGCTCCTGCAACTGCCCAGGCTTCGGACTCCACGTAGCTTGCGGGAAGACTCCTCGAACTTGCCCCTTCGCCACCAGCGTATGCGAAGGGCCGTCCAACTCAATCGTATCGGCATCGATTACGGACTGGCCCTGCCACAATCTGCCGTTCCCCGAATAGACCGCATGCCCCCTCGCGGTATCTGCGACGAGATGCTCGGCCGAAACATGCGCCGGCTCCTGAGCAAAATTCGAGATGCCGCTCGAGTCCGCTCGCAGCTCCGTTGTGAGCACATGCCCGTCAGCTCGCAATTGATTCGAACCCTGGGTATAAGTAACCGTTTGCGCGGCAGTCCGAGTCGCCGCATCGGCAAAAATTACCGAGCCGTTCAGCGTGACGGCGTTCACCGCGCGATCCACATGCGCCCGATCTCCCTGTCCCGCTCGCAGCCCGTCATGGAAACGCACATCGCCCGTCTGATCGATCGTGGACCACTGGCCCGCCCCGTCGAAGTTTGCGGTGAGATCGCGAGACGCGGTGGTCTGCTCAGGCGCGTCGCCAAGTTTGCGCGCGACCTCCACGCCGCCCGCGCTCGCGAGTTGCTGCAGTTGATTCTGCCCGTCGAATTTCAGATTCATCTGCTTGCCGGTCATTCGTGTCGCTTGCGGAACTGGCTTGCCGTTCACCAACGAAACGCTTTGCCATTCAACGGTTGCGGGCGAAAGCGTGGTCACACTCTCCACAAGTGTCCGCCCCAGTTGGGAATGACTCGAGAAATGGATTTCCAGGGAGTCGCTCTTCATGTGGCGTGTTCCGCCATTCGAAGCCGCGCCGGTTGAAGTTAGTGTCACGCCATTGCTCGCCGTCAGCAGTTGTGGAATGTTTTGGCGTGACGTGAGGACGATCTGCACGCGCCCCGCCTCGATTCCGTCATCGCCGGCGGGCGTATTCCGTGTTCCATGTACATTGCCGGTTGCCACAATGGACTCGACCGAACCGTCGGGCTTCAAGACTGAGGCAATTTCGTCGGCGCTGAGCGCGATTGGCCCCCGAACATCCGAATCGCGCAATTGCGGGTGGCCGCTGGCCACCATCCGACGGGCATGAAATCCGTCATCCAATTCCAGAAGCAGGCTCTCGGCGAAGAGCTCGTGCGTCGTCTGCCTCGCATGAACGTTCCCCTCGACTTGCACTGAGCGGGCGTCCCGTTGAAATGCCAGACGGTCGCCCGTCAATTGGAGATTTTTCTTCGAGGGAAAGTCCGGTTCTTTGGCCCGGCCGGTTGAAGGGGCGGAGGACGCGGCAGAGATGTTCAATTCAACTTCGTGCTGAAGGAAAAGTGTGCCGCTATTCGAATCGTACCGTACGCCGATCGCTTGGCCCTCGCCGGCCGGCCAGTGAAACTTCACCGGCTTCTCCGTGCTTGCCTCCCCGGAATCCCGGTCGAACGTGATTCCGGAGGTCGCAACTTGAATGGCGTTCGCGCCGGCGCGCGGCTTTCCGGCGGCTTCCAGGCTAATTTGAACTTCCCCGGCGCAGCTTATTTTTCCCGTGTTCGAGATAAAATCGCACGCCTGTGTGCGGAGAGTATCGTTGCGCTCGCCTTTCTTGCCGTACACACTGATGGCTACGTCCTCCAGAAGATTCCGGTTGCCCTCCTTGAATTCTGTCGTTCGTGACGCGCGCACCGTATAAATCGTTCTCTGACCCTCCACCTTGGAAAACGAGAACCCGTTCGAACGCTGCTCAACCGTGGACGGCACAGCGGGCGGGGCTTTCTTCTCCGCCTGGCGCGCCAGCCAGACGTTGCGCAAGTACACTCCGGCGACAATCATGGCCAGCAATCCCGCAGCTGCCGCCGACAACCGCGCGTACCGTTGTGCTTCGCTGTTGCGCATTATTACAGGGCCTCAAACGATTATAGACCGAGTATAGGTGAGGCGTTCGAACCGGACAACAAGGAGCCAAGGAGCGTGTGCACGGCAGGGGAACATGCTATATCCTCCCTTCCAGTGCAATTTGAGCTTGGGGCAATCAGTTCTCACTCTCGCGCGAGAGGACTTCGCTGAAAATCCGCGTTCCTTATACAGAGTCCAACCGTCCTCGGGTTCACGATCCCACGAAAGGCATGTTGGACATCGCGGTCGCCGGTATTGCGGGACAGTGCTCAATAAAGGACAGACTCATCTCCTTATACGAGGTACACCTTATATGCCATACATCCCCGGCGATGTATGGTTATGGGTGGCGTTGGACGAGACTCGAAATGGAGAAGAGGAATCCACATGAGAAGACCTATTAAGATCAAAACAAGATCAGCGCTGGTGGCATGCCTGTTAGCCTCCTCGATTTCCATGCCGGCCTTGGCCGACACACTGGTTCTTCGCAATGGCACTGCGTCCACCGGAACTTTGACGGGAGCGAACGGCAACTCAATCCTGTTTAAGGACGACAGAGGCTACATCCACCGCTACTGGGTGCGTGACGTGGAATCCGTGCAATTTGGCGACGCTCGCGATAATTCGCGCCGAGGTCCGGACGCAGACGGCCCACCCAGATATAGCCAGCCTGCCGACGACCACCGCGATGACCGCGGCAACGGGAACGATCAGGCGTACAGAAACCAGGACAATGGCGGCTACGATCAAGCGCGGATGGAGCGCGTCGTCCTTCCCGTAGGCACCGATGTGGCAGTGAGGACCAATCAGCGCATCGATTCGAAAGACGTCGTCGAAGGTCAAACATTCTCAGCGGAAATTGCGGAAGATATTCGCGATTCTGACGGCTCGGTCGCAATTCCTCGCGGATCCGATGCCACCCTTGTTACCCGGAGACTCGAGGGAAATGGCGATATTACTTTGGATATCGATTCCGTTTCGGTGTCCGGTCGGCGCTACCGCGTGAGCACGGAGGATCAGGAGCTGGAGAACCGGCGCGATGGCGTTGGAGGCAATAAGCGTACGGGCCAATTTGTGGGAGGCGGAGCGGTATTTGGCGCAATCATCGGAGCAATTGCCGGAGGCGGAAAAGGCGCTGCCATTGGTGCCGCAGCGGGTGCCGGGGCCGGAGCTGGGGCCCAGATCATCACTCAAGGCAAAGAAGTCCACGTCCCCGCCGAGACCGTGCTGCATTTCCGGCTGGATCGTCCGCTCAAATTGCACTTGTGGTCGTGAGTGCCTGACAGGATTGTGAAGGGGGTGCCACGCGGCAACAAGGACCTTTCACAATTCGCTACCCGCGATTTGCAGTCGCCACCGTGTCGTTTCGTGAATTTAACGGCGCATTGCAGCCCGCTGTTGCGGTGAAGTGGGAGTATAAGTGTCGTCGTCCACGCCGGGTCCAAGTGGCACAGGCTTCAGCCTGTGTGGTTTTCCTGCTTCCGAAATCTAAAGACGATTCCTGATGGGTACCCCCCATCAAGATGTCGCGAAATATCTCCGAGTCACTAACGCTCCGAGTTATTCCGCGGACGTCGATGACGAGGCCGCCGACGACACGCACAGCAGAGTCATCTGAGGATCGATCAGCAACTTCTTGGGAGGGGCTGCGGAGACGAATTGGAATGGGGTTTCCTCCCCCGACGTAATCACCCGTCCGAGCAACACAGGCTTCGCCCCTTGTCCCTGAGAGTAGAGCGGGACTCTTAAGACGAAGCTGTCCGGAACATTCCTCTGGATCAGTTTGCCTCGCACCTGAAAACCTTTCGCGACGGGATGAACGGAATATTTCACTTCATAGGTCGGCACGCCGGTGGACTTAACGTACTGCTCGAAAAACCAGTCCATGGACCGGCCGCCTTCGATCGCCATTGCGGGAGTCATGACACGCTCGACCGCTTTCTGAAACTCATCCGTGGTCAGTGCGCGATAGCGGTACGATTCCAGAAGTCCGCGCAAGAGCTTGACGAACCGCTCGTCCGAGTTCTTTGAACCGGGGTCTTGCATCATCGTCCGCAGCATGTGAAAGACCCATGTTCCCTTGCCGTAGATCACTTTTTGATAGGCGTCGGGATCGCGCGAGGAATTCAGCCGGAATCCGTGCACAAGGGGACCCGCATCGTCCGGCGTGCTCGTTGTATCGTCTTTCTGGCCGGCTTGCTGAAAATGCTGGCGATCGCCTTTCTGATCGCCCTGTCCGGCGGATGATGGAGAAGTCAAAATCTTCCGGTATCGATCGAGCCATTGCGCGAGCAAATGGGAGCCTGGTTTTTCCGCGTCGGCGCCAACCAGCGCGACGTAATTCGCGAGTCCTTCCGTGAGCCACTGATCCCGATAATTCTCCCAGCCGACGACGTTGCCCCACCACTGGTGAGCGACTTCGTGAAACGGCACAATCGCGTTCAGCGACTGCTGAGAATTCTGCGTCATCCCCGCACTCTGCTGCTCGACAACGGGCACGAACGAAAGAGACGGAAGGTAGACAAGGCCCGGAAAGCCTCGCCCTACCGCGCCTGGCGCCTGGGACACGACCAGCCGGTGGTACGGGAAAGGACCCATCCACTGTTGTTCGAATCGAATCGCGTCCGCGATCTCCTGGCCCACTTCCCTGAGAGCGCTGGCGGCCGGGATGGCCATCTCTTCCGCAAAAACGGGAGGAGCGCTGGCGCGCCTGTGCGGACCAGTCGCAATGGGCGCCTCTTGCCCCACAATCGACTGCGGACGCATATGTTGCGCGATTAAGTTTTGGAGTGCTGGATTGGCAGCCACCTCGATCTTTACGCCGCTGGCCGTTTCCATGTTTTCAACGATGTATTCCCCCAAGTTAAATCCCGCGATTGGAGCGAGCCCGTCCGAGTGCCAGCGGCCCACGCGCTGGGTGCCGTCTTCGCGCTCGTCCATTTTTTCGCCCGTGGCTACCAGCTGCAATTTCCGAGGCCAGCGAAATGTTGTGTCGTATGTCGCAAATTGCCCCATGCTGCCCCCGTGCGGATACCACGCGCCTCGATCTCCGACAAAGTAGACCCCGTCGCCGGCATCGCTGATGACACTGCCCCGGTAGGACAGGCGAATCCGATACGTCTGGCCTGTTCGAGCCCGTTCCGGGAGGAACACAAACACAAAGTCATTGCCGCGCTCGCCCAGTTGATCCCGGTTGAGTGTTTCGTTTTGAAGAAAATCGAGCGGATGTCCGTCAGCGTCCTGCGCCGATTGCACCTTCAGGAATCGCGAAAGTTCCAGGGCGACTCCCTGTTCCCCTCCTCGTTCGGCGCGCAGTTCGATCGTTGTCGTGGCTTGAAGCGTGCGGTCGGTTTCGATGGTCGTATCGATCGTATACGATACTGGAGCGAACGTCGGTCCTGGAGGAGCGGGCGTGTCCGTCCCTGGAAACGATGCCCACACGTCGTAGAAACGGGTGCCGTTGGCCCACCGATCCTGTCCGATCATCACGGAATCGGTCCTGCGGCTATCGACAAGGATGTCGAACCCTCCAAGCCGCTCGTCCAGCAATTCGGCATAAAAAAACGGCGCCGGAGTATCCGATACCAAGTCCAACAGGAGTCTTGCGGACTCGTCCGGGTTCAGATTCGCCATCGACCTGTTCCAGGTCGCTACGAAATTATCATCCTTGACCGGCGCACTCCCGTTATGCCGCAATTGATCGAAGATTTCATCCGCCGACCCGTCATCGAAGCGTATGTACGCACCTGAAAAAGTCTGGTCCAACAAAGGGACACCCAAAAAATGGGCCAGGGACTGCTTTTCCGCAGGGTCGCGAAGATTTGCGCTGACGTGGCCTCGCCCCGAAAACACGACGCCTGTTACGCGTCCTTCGTATGCTTGCAGAAACCCAATCGTCCCGTCGGAGAACGTGAGGTTGACGCCTTCGCGGCGCAGGCGAAGTTCGCTGACCGCGTAAATCCGCGAAGGGTCAACGCGCAAGTCATTCAACGCCTGGTAAATCTCCCGCGGGCTTTGCGTCCCTGCGGAGGCTCCGGAAGCGCCAGCGGCGATAACAGTGGCGCTTGCCAGAACGGCCATGGACACGGCAAGGATCGTTCGGAGCCCGGTCTTCATGATGGCCCGACTGTAGCAATATTAGGCATCAGGCAGCAAGGTGCATCCGTAGCCGCCGCAAAGTCTTGATAAAATGGGATCGTGCGGTCATCCGCAGCCCATCTTGCTCGTCTCTTCTCGGCATTCTGCGCGGCCGCTGCGCTGACTTGCGTCGCCTCGGCCGACACCATCTACCTCAAGAACGGGAAGACCATCACGGCGTCGAATGTCGTCCGCGAAAACGGACAGGTGAGTTTTGAAACCGCGGCAGGCAATATGAGCCTCCCCGCCTCGATCGTGGATCACGTAACGCGCG
>Ga0265325_10002542_pt1 | contig 12274 bp, 13 predicted proteins | sample 41420metaG_FD_202090 | JGI IMG/M metagenome (GOLD analysis project Ga0265325, IMG submission 202090) | Rhizosphere microbial communities from Carex aquatilis grown in University of Washington, Seatle, WA, United States - 4-14-20 metaG | ecosystem: Host-associated > Plants > Roots > Rhizosphere...
TTTTCGCTCCGAGGTCAGCCTGGTCCGCCTGCTCGTCACCGTCAAGGATTCGGCCGGCGGCCTCGTCACCAACGCTAACCGCGACGATTTCACCGTCTTCGACAACGGCGTCAAACAAAACATCTCCGTCTTCGAGCGCCGCACCGAGCAGCCGCTGTCCGTAGCTTTGCTCATCGATACCAGCGGCTCCACTGGCATTGAACTGCACAACGAAGTGGATTCCGTGCTGCACTTCGTCACCGCGCTCTTCCACGAAGGCAATCCCGACGACTGCGCCGCTCTCTACTCGTTCGATACCGACGTAACGCTCCGCACCAGCTTCACGCGCCGCATCCCGCGCCTCGAACGCGAACTGCAGAACCTGAAGTCGGAAGCGGGCACTTCCATGTACGACGCCATCTGGCTGGCTTCGCGCGATTTCGAAACCCGCGAGGGCCGTCACATCATCGTCATCGTCACCGACGGCGGCGACACGACCAGCGCCAAGGATTTCAATGCCGCTCTGGAAGCCGCCCAGCGAGCCGAAGCCTCGGTCTATCCGCTGGTCATCATCCCGGTTGCCAATGATGCGGGTCGCAACACCGGCGGCGAGCATGCCCTCACCACCATCGCCGAGCGCACCGGCGGCCGCATCTTTCTTCCCTCCACCGGAGCCGAACTCGAAAACGCCTTTACGCAACTCGTCCACGAGCTTCGCACCCAGTATCTGCTGGGCTATTACCCAAAGAACGTTCCTCCGACAACGAACCGCTTCCATTCCACTTCGGTGCGGCTTTCGCGTCCCGGATTGCGGGTCATCACGCGCAGCGGCTATTACAGCAACGCGGACCGCTGATCCGTGTATAAAAGACTCAACGCTGGCAACCTCAGGCGCGTCTTCGTTTCTGATGCAACAAGAGTAGCCAAATGAACCGAGCCGGTTTCCAACTAGCCTTGACTCTAGCGGCTGCGACGGCAGGTTACTCCCAGTGCCAGTTTCAACCAGGCCGTGGAGGCCAGATTCTGACCTACACCTTCGAACCAACGGTCACGCCTGGTGAGACAATACTGCACGTCACTCTGAAATTCCATGGCGACCCCGCCACAGAGGAGGAGATCGATGTACCGTCCGAGTATGGTGGCGAACCCCTCCATGGCGTGACCCATCTCCGCGCACTATCCCCGGATACCGCCATCGTCGAAACCAACTTACCCGGCGTCAGATTAGTACGCCATCGTCCCGATCACGCCGTTGTTCTCGCATATGACGTGGTGAAGGACTGGACCGGACGTTTCCGCCACCCTGACGAGTTCCATGCCGTGATCATGCCGGAGTACATCGAAGTCAATGGCGCGAATGCGCTCGTACATCCGAAGCTTTCGGCTAAGACGCCGCTAACTGTCTACTTCGATTGGAATCGGCTGCCGGTCGGGTGGGCTCTGGCCACTAGCTTCGGCGCCGAATCCCCGTCTGACAGCCGTTGCCAGTCATATTCCGGCGACTGGATCGCTGTACAACAGGCTCTATTTACGGCCGGTGCGTTCCGAATCCACCGCTTTCAAATCGGCGCGCGACCGGCCGTGTTGGCCATTCGCGGAGAATGGACATTTTCCGACGATCAGGCAATCGCCGAAATTCAAAGAGCGGTCGGCATTGTGCGCGACTTCTGGCACGACGACAATGTCCCTTACTTTCTGGTGACGTTGAAACCGTTCGACAACGATTCGGGAGACGGCGATGGCTCGGCTTTTACCAATGCCTTCTGGGTTTATCTTTCGCGCCGGGATTCCATTTCCGATGCTCTCTGGCTTCTCATCCATGAGACCTTTCATGAGTGGGATCCCCTACGTATGGGCATCCCCGAAGACTCGAACACCATCGACTGGTTCAGCGAAGGCTTCGTAAGGTATTACAGTTATCTTCTGGCTTACCGGGCGCACGCAATACAGTTGCCGGAGTATCTCCAAACGATTAACAGCGAGCTTCGGGATGTTCCTGGCTCTGCCGTTGGTCCGGCACGCGGCCCCGCCATTGCCCTCTGGCTCGACCAGCAAATCCGTAGGGACACCGCAGGCAGCAGTTCCCTGGACAATGTCATGTACGACATGGTGAGCGGAGCCGCCAAGCCCCTGACTCAGACTCGCATTCTTGAAACAGCCGGCCGTTACCTTTCCGGGGCTTCCCGGGCCGCGCTCGCACGTGCTGTCGAACCGGGTTCCAACATATCTGCCACAGAGGATGCGCTCGCTCCCTGTGGGTACGGATCGATCGACGAAATCGCGACTTTCCAACTCGGCTTCGATCTCGCTGCTTCAAAGGCGGTGGGTAGTATCACGGGGGTCGAACCAGGTGGTCCGGCTTTCCAGGCTGGCCTGCGCAACGGGCAGACGTTAGCCGGAAGGCTCTCCGTCTACAACAACCAGCCAGAAGAGATTGCAATCGTCACTATCGACACCGGCGACGGGCCGCGAGCAATCGAATACTATCCTCGAGGTGCGCCGGTAAGGTTAATGCAATACCACCTGAACCAGGAAGCCTACGCGGCAAACCCTGCAAGCTGCCAAGGCAAGTGAATTGTCACACTGCCGTTTGCAGCTCATCACGCGCAGCGGCTATTATGGAAATACTGACCGCTGATCTCATCTGAATGGCCTCCAAAGGAACGAAGTCAAGGCCGCGCGCGCCCGAACAGACCTTCGAAGAAGCAAACTACCTTCGATACCTCTGCGACAACGCTGTTCCTGTGCGCGTCCGCCTCAGTAACGACGAAGAAGTTGCCGGCACGGTGGAGTTTTTCGATACCCACTTCATCCGGCTGACTCGCCACGGCGAGCCGAATCTGTTTCTGTTCAAACACGACATCAAGTACCTTTTCGAAGTCCCCCGGTAGCCGCCGTCTTCATGCCTTCATTCGTGGAAGAAGCCCAGCAAATCGCCCGCGAAGCCGGAGCGCTGCTGGCCGAGTATTTCGCTCGCCGTGTGCGCATTGAGCTGAAAGGCCAGTTCGACATCGTTACCGAAGCCGATCGCGCCTCTGAGAACCTGATCGTCGCCCGGTTGCGCGAGCGCTTCCCCGCTCATGCCGTAGTAGCCGAGGAAGGCACCGGCCGCGACTCGGAATCCGCCGAATACCGCTGGTACGTCGATCCGCTCGACGGCACCACCAATTTCGCCCACGGCTTTCCCATGTTCAATACGACGCTGGCCCTGGAGCACAAGGGTGAATTGATTGCCGGCGTGATTTTCGATCCGCTGCGCGATGAGATGTTCTCCACGGAGCGCGGCGCCGGCGCATTTCTGAACGGCGCGCGCATTTCCGTATCGCAAGCTGCCTTACTGGACGATTCGCTGCTCGCCACCGGTTTTCCCAGCCGCAAACGGCATCAAAACGTGAACGTGTATTTCTATTACCAGATGGCCATGATGACTCACGGCGTCCGCCGCGCCGGTTCCGCCGCGCTCGATCTCGCCTATGTCGCCTGCGGTCGCCTCGACGGCTTCTGGGAATTCGGACTCAGTCCCTGGGACATGGCCGCGGGCATATTGCTGATCCGCGAAGCGGGCGGAGTGACATCGGACATGTACGGAAAGCCTGCGGACGTTCACGGCCCCACGCTGCTCTGCGACAACGGCCACATCCACGAAGAACTCCTCAATGAGTTCGGTGCCATCTTCAAAGGCGAGGAGCGATTCCCGATGCCCCGCATCAACCGTCAATAAGCCGGTTCCGGCTCAAATCGACGCGCAGTGGCTTCCCCATTGTGTATGCCTGTAGACAAATGCTCGTCTCGTAGTACTATAGTTCGAGCTGAACGGAAGGAGCTTTTCCGTCCGATGTGGAACAAACGAAAAGAAGACGAGTACCCAGTCCGGCCGGCGGCCGCCCCTGCGCCCCCGCCCCCCAGCAGTGCTGTAATTCAAAAGGAGTCCATTCCTATGTCCGCTTCCCCAATGCGCAATCCTGAGCCCGACGGCCGTGGCGCGGCAGTCATCGGCAAGTCCGTCATGATCAAAGGACAGATCATCAGCCGCGAGGATCTCACCATTGATGGGGAGGTTGAAGGCACGGTTGAACTCCAGGAACACCGCCTCACCATCGGCCCTCATGGCAAGGTTCGGGCCGATATCAAAGCCCGCGAGATTATCGTGCTCGGCAATGTCTACGGCAACGTCGACGTCGCCGACAAGATCGAAATCCGCAAGGATGCCAAGCTGGTGGGCGACATCAAGACGGCGCGCATTGTGATTGAAGATGGGGCCTATTTCAAGGGCACCACCGATATCATCCGTCCCGAGCCGAAGCCTGCGGCGGCCGCTCCCAAACCGGCTGCAGTACAGACAGCGCCCGTGACAGCCGCAGCCGCGGTAACCGGAAACGCGACCTCGGTCGAGGCGAAGCGATAAGATCGTGGTGGGGCGGGACACATTCCGCCCCGCTATGCCTGGACCGTCACAACCCGCGCAGATTAGTCGCAACAGCAACGGATTGGATCAGTTCTTCAGTTCCATCCGCGACCGCAGCGGTCTTTCGATTCTCGATCTCGCCGGCGCCAGCCAGTCCAACATCACGTTCATCACGCAACTCGGGCACAAGCTCTACTCCGACGACATCCTTAGGACGCTCTCGACATCGTTCGGCACGGATGACGAATTTCTCCTCCGCCAGGGAGAGCCGGAACGCGCCGAGTATTTTTTGAAACAGAGTCTGGATTATCTGGACGACGCGTTCGATGGCGCTCTGGTGTGGGACACGCTGCAGTTTCTCGCTCCGCCACTGCTGCAGCTTACCGTCGATCGGCTCTATCGCGTGCTGCGCCCGGGAGCGTATCTGCTATCGTTCTTTTGCGCCGATGAAAAGGCCAAAGTGATACCCGTGAACTCGTATCGAATCCAGGATTCGAAGACGCTGCAACTGGCGCCGCGCGGAGAAACACGTCCAGCCCAGTTCTTCAACAACCGCGCCATTGAGCGGCTCTTCCAGAACTTCGAGTCGGTGAAATTCTTTCTGACGCGCGAGAATCAGCGCGAAGTAATCGCCCGGCGTTAGTGGCGCAGGCGCTCTCTCGTGCCGCGTTCGCACTCGTGCGCACGCTCTGTTGTGCGGACAGGCCGCTCGTGCCGTAACCGAACCGCGACAGTCATGGAGCGGGTACTATTTCCCCACCTGCAGGTTATTCGTCACCTTGAACACCCCCGGGACGCCGTTGGCCCGAACGCCCGCCATGTTCTTGTCCCCTTCGGAATCCACGACGCCTTCCAGAGAGACGTTCCCGCCGCGGACGACAATGCGAATCGGTTTGATGTTCCCCAGCGCATACCGTTCCAGCGCCGGAAATCCGTAGATCGCGTGGAACAACTGGATGCGGATCTGGTCATCCATGGGCGATGGGGGAAGAACTTCAATCTGGTTGTCCACCGAGTCGACGCCTTCAATTCCCTTGACCGCCTTCTCGGCGTCGCTCTTCACGGAGGGGCGTGTCACCGCTCCAAGCAGAGTCACTTTGTAGCCCTGCACCTGGAAAGCGATGGAATCGAACACGCCGAAATACGGCAACATGGCCAGCTCATGCCGGACCTCGCGGACAATCCGCTCTTCCGACTTAGGGGCAGGCTGGGCGAACGCCGCAGCCGCCAGGGTGAAGCAAAATACTGTTTTTCCAAGTATCACGTGGCTTCCTCACTCTATGGAAGCCCAGGGAGGGCCGGTAGTTTCACCGAGGTTACACGAAAATCGACTCTGCGCGAAAAGTTATTTCACAACCCACGCATCCACGGCGAACTCGTCCTTTGTGATCTGATGAAGCCGCACATCGCGGAATAAAATGGCGTCCCTCCGATGCTTTCGCCCGGCTCCGCCCACAACCGGCAGCGAGTGCATGCCGCCCAGAATCTTCGGCGCGTAGTAAAAGAAAACCTTATCCACCACGCCGGCTTCCAGCGCCGCCCAGTTCACTTTGCTGCCCGCCTCAATCATCAGCGAGCGGTATTGTTCCTTCGCCAGGCATTCAACCACCTGGCGGAGATCCGTCCTCCCACCCGGTCCGTCGGCCACCAGCACGCCCACGCCCCGGCCTTCCAGTTGCCGCCGCCGTTCAACCGACGACGCGGAGGTTGTGGCCACCAGAACATCGTTTGCCGCCGACAGCACCATGCGCGAATCGAGCGGAATCCGCAGCGTGGAATCGACAACGATGCGCAGGAGTGGCCGGCTGCGCTCCAGTCCTGTCCGATCCGTAAGCTGTGGATCGTCGCTCAGCAGCGTGCCAATTCCGGTCAGAATGGCATCGTGCAAGTGGCGAACCTGCTGAACATGAGCGCGGGCCAGCGTACTGGTGATCCAGCCGGTATTGTCCTCCGGAGCGGCGATCTTGCCGTCCAGCGTCACCGCGGATTTCAGCGTGACCAGCGGCCGCCCGTTGCGCATGGCAAACAGGAACGCCTCATTGAGTTGCTCGGCTTCGGCGCTGTATTCTTCCGCGATCTCTGTCGGAATCCCTGCCGCTTCCAGTCGCCGCACACCCGCGCCTGACACCTGTGGATTCGGATCGGTCATCGCCAGAATCACGCGTCCAACACCCGCGGCAATCACGGCATCCACGCAGGGAGCCGTTCGTCCCTGATGCGAACAAGGCTCCAGCGTCAGATATAATTCCGCACCGCGCGCTCTTTCTCCGGCCTGCTCCAGCGCGATCGCCTCGGCATGTTTCACGCCCGCCCACGTGTGGAATCCGCGCCCCACCACTTCGCCATCGCGCACCACAACCGCGCCCACCGCCGGGTTTGGACTGGTCTTTCCAGTACCCTGCCGCGCCAGCGCCAGAGCTTCTTCCATATGTGGCGATTTCATTGTTTCTCGAAGATGGATGCGATGAACTGCTCGGGATCGAACGGCAGCAGATCCTCGGCCTTCTCGCCAACCCCGATGTAGCGAATCGGCAAATTCAGCTCGCGGGTGATGGCCACCACCACGCCGCCTTTGGCCGTGCCGTCCAATTTGGTAAGAACGATGCCCGTCACGCCGCTCGACTCGGTAAACCGCCGCGCCTGCTCCAGCCCATTCTGGCCTGTGGTGGCATCCAGCACCAGCAGCACTTCATGCGGCGCACCCGGAACCACACGAGTGGCCGTCCGCCGCATTTTCTCCAGCTCCGACATCAGGTTGTCTTTGGTGTGCAGCCGCCCGGCAGTGTCCACAATCACGTAATCCACCTTACGAGCCTTCGCTGCCTGCAGAGCATCGAAAATCACCGCGCTCGGGTCCGCGCCGGACTTCTGCCGGATGACTTCCGTGCTGGTGCGCTGTCCCCACACTTCAAGCTGCTCGATGGCCGCGGCGCGAAACGTGTCGGCGGCGCACAACAGCACCTTGCGACCTTCAATTTGATACCGCCTCGCCAGCTTCCCAATCGTGGTGGTTTTCCCCGACCCATTCACGCCGACAACCATCACCACCGCCGGAGGTTCGGCAACATGCGGCATGGGACGCTCAGCACCTTCCAGCACTTCCAGGAGATGTTCGCGGATCAGGCGCTTCAGCTCTTCGCCATCGCCCAGAGAGTGCCGTTCCACGCGTTCCCGCAGCCGCTCGACAATCTCTGTAGTGGTGGCCACGCCGATGTCGGCCGTGTAAAGGGTCTCTTCAATCTCATCCAGAACCGCCGCATCGAACTCCTTGCGGCCGGCAATGGCATCTTCCAGGCGGTCCAGCAACCCCGAGCGAGTCTTCTGAATGCCGGCTTTGAGGCGGTCGAGCAGTCCCGGTTCCTGCGAAACCGAGCCGAACAGGGTCTGTATGGCCATGTGCTAATAACTATCTTACTTGGCTTTGCGGGGAACTTTGCCCAGTTGCCTGGCGTAGGATCCAGCAGAGACAATCATGAAATCCACGCTATTTGTGTTTTCCATCGTCATGTGGACCGCTTGCGCTGTGGCACACGCGCAGTCTCCGAGCAAGCCTGTCGCGGCTGCCGACTCGCAAAAGGCTTTCGACCTGCTGAAGACCCTGGCCGGAAAATGGCAAGGTCCGATAACGACAGACAGTCCTGCCTGGTCCACGGACAAGCCGATGGCCATTTCGATGCGCGTTGCCTCGCATGGGAATGCGCTGGTTCACGAAATAGATACCGGCGCTCCGGAGGTCACCGTGTTCTACGTTGAGAGCGATCGGCTGACGCTGATCCATTACTGCGACTACGGGAACCGGCCACACATGGTAGCTCGGCCCTCAGTGGACGGAAAGACGGTGGAATTCGACCTTGTGGATTATTCGGGCAGCAATGAGATTGGACATGTGAGCCACGGAGTGTTCACAATCGTCGACGCCGGCCATCATGTTGAAGACTGGACATTCATGTTGCCGGGCGATAAGCCTGTGCACGCTCATATCGATTTGAAACGGGTCCAGTAGCATTCCCGAACGGATGCGCGATAATCCCAGGCAGTTTGCGGTCGTATTCAACAGTGTCCGCCGTCGTGATTACCTGTTTTCATGGCAGGCGCGATCCATCACCCTGGCAGTCCCAGTTCCAGCGAAACCGAGCCGCAGCGCCCAGCGACCCTGAATTTCTTCTCCCCCGCTGCAACCGCGTGCCCGGTACACCCTGTCCTAAGGGTGAGGTGAGAGAGAATGAGCTACACAATTGGCGATGGCTCGGTCGTGCTTGCCCTGGCGGCGGGCATTGTCGGCTATGTTTACGTGAAGCACCAGAGCCGGCAAAAGCGGCTCGAGATCATTCATCAGGAGCGGATGGCGGCGATGGAAAAGGGAATCCCGTTGCCGGAATTTCCGTTGGAGCCGGAGAAGGCGCCGCGTGGGTCCGATCCGGACAACGTCATTCCGATTTTGGGAACGGTTCTATTGAGTCTTTCGTTTGGAGCCATGGTCGTGGCCTACCTGAATCTTCCCGCTGCGTCTCATAGTATGTGGGTGGCTCCTCTGCCGTTCACTTTCTTAGGCGTGGGCCTGATTGCCTTCCACTTCCTGAAGCGTGAGCCTGGGCGTTAACACTGGTGGAGAGCGATTCCCAACTCGTTGCCGGCGCGCGGAACGGCGACCAGCAGGCATTCGCGGAACTGGTCCGCCGCCACAGCGCTGCAGTGTTTCGTCTGGCGCTCTCGATTCTCGGGCGCGAGTTCGGTCCGGAAGCGGAAGATGTCACGCAGGAGGTGTTTCTCAAGGTGCACCACGCCATCGCGTCGTTTCGCGGCGAAGCCGAATTTAGCTCCTGGATCTACCGCATCACGTTCAACCAGGCAGTGAACCTGAAAGCGCGCGTTCGATTCCGAAGCCCGCACGCGGACGATACAGTTCTTTATCGCGCGGTGAACCCGCAGCCCGGACCCCACCTCCAGGCGGAAACGGCGCAACGCGACGAGGCTCTTGCCGAGTGCATTCGAACGCTCCCCGAGGTCTACCAATCGGCCCTGCGGCTGTACTATTGGCTCGGCGCGGGAGTTGGCGAAGTGGCGGCGCTGCTAGGCGTTCCTGAAAACACTGCCAAATCGTATCTGCACCGCGCTCGCCAGCTTCTCCACGCCATGCTGAAAGAGAAAGGATATTCCTGTGACTGAAATGGAACCTCGCGAACCCGGGATCGACAGTTTGCTGCGGCATTCCCTGGCCGCGCCTGTGCCCAGCCTTCCACCGGACTTCGATCAGCGCATAATGCGCGAACTGCACCGGGACGTCCCGCGGCTCGACCGATACCGCCGGATTCTGCTGACCGGCTACGGTCTGGTATCGGTGGTGACGTGCGCGGTGGTTATGCGTAGTCAGGGGCTTGGCTGGGGTGTGATCGCGTTGACGACTCTGGCGCCACTAGTGCCGGTTGCAGTCAGAACCAGAGTGCGCTCGTAGCGCAGCGCGCTCAATTACCCGAGCAACACCCGCTGGTGCATTCCCGGTTTCCGCAGCACCGTTCCTCGCGAGGCATTGGTTGATACGTGCACCGCGGATCTTCCGCCAGATAGTTGCCCGTACAGGCATAAGCCCGCGACCGCGACCCGCCGCAGATATTGCGATACTCGCACAGCCCGCACTTGCCTTCGCGTTGGTCCATGTCGCGCAGCGAGCGGAACAATTCCGAATTGCGATAGACATCCACCAGCGAATCGCGCAGCACGTTGCCCGCGGAAATCGGCAGAAAACCGCTGGGACAAATCTCGCCAGTGTGGGACACAAACACAAATCCCTTGCCGTCGCTGACTCCCGCTGTCCGGTACATCATCTTGCGCGAGTTGCTGTACGCTTGCGGATCTTCTTTGATTCGTTGCGCCACATAACGGCGATAGTGCATGGCCTCGGTGGTTTTCACATCGTAGGAAGAGTGCAGCGAGACCTCGTAAATCGATTCGAAGACCTGCTCGTATTCCTCCGGCGTTAAGTCGTCGTTGGCCAGCGCGCGCCCCGTCACCACAAGGAAGAACAGGCTCCACATGCGTCCGCCAACCTCTTCCACCATCATGGCCATATCGCGGATCTTGTGCATATTCCGCCGAGTGATCGTCGTCTGCACCTGCGTTTCCAGACCGATCATCTGCGCCTCGCGCAGCGCCACCATCGCGCGATCAAAGGATCCCTCCACGCCACGGAAGCTGTCGTGCGTTTCCGCATCCGGCCCGTCCACGCTCACCGCCATGCGCGCCAATCCGCTCGACTTGAACCTGCGCACCGCTTCTGGCGTCAGCAATGGCGTCGCGCTGGGACTGACATTCGTTCGCAGACCCAGGCTGGCACTGTACTCCATCAGGTCGTACAGGTCCGGCCGCTTCAATGGATCGCCACCAGTGAACACCATCAGAGGGCTTCCGAAACGCCGAACTTCATCCAGCAGCGCACGCGCCTGCGCCGTTGTGAGCTCGTCGGCACTTCGCAGCGGCTGTGCGGAAGCCCGGCAATGCGCGCAACTCAGATCGCAGGCCTGGGTGGTTTCCCAGATCACCAACATGGGCGAAAGGTCGAAATTCATCGGCATCGGTTTGCGGCCCTCGTGCAAACGATTGCAATCACGACGCCAAAAGACATTTCTGCCGATTTGGGGGCAAATCACGCAACCTTAAGGGTTCCAGCGCTTCTCGAACAGCGCGATTTGTGGGTGAAATACCCCAAACAGCTAGCTGCGTGGGGCGGTTTTCAACGGCGTATTCCGATTACAGACAGGTTCGAGTTCCTGAATCAGGCGATCCTGGCGGGCAAACCGGGCATCAGGCGAGCAGACCTCAAAAGTGAAGCCTGTTGGCGAGTGCTCGGCAACGGCTCGGTCCGTCGCCTGCAAATGCGCGAGCAGAGCCGCTTTAATGTTCTCCGTTTCGCCAATGAAGATCCATTCCCTTGCGTTAGACAATCCATAAACTCCCGCCCCGGCCGGAGCAAGCCTCTCCACCAGCAACTGCGAGAATGCCGATGCCACGTAATTTTGAAAAGGCAATGCGCCGTGAGTATGCGCCGACGTGCCTGTGAAGTCAATGAAATAATGGATTTACCGACTATGCAGGCAGGAGAACCGAGCCGCACCGCCTTTGCCGCAGCCCTGCATCGTGGTGTCCATAAGGTGCTCGAGAGCGGCCGTATCTTCACCGATCCACTGGCGCTGCGCATGGTCGGGGAGACCGCCGAAAACATCGCCAGCAACGCCTCTCAATACGAATCCGGCCGCAAAATGCGTATCTTTATTGCGGTCCGCTCGCGCTTTGCGGAGGATTCTCTGGCTGCGGCAGTCGACGAAGGCCTGCGTCAACTGGTCGTGCTCGGCGCGGGCCTGGACACTTACGCATATCGCGGCCCCCTGCGCGACCGCCTCCTCATCTTCGAAGTGGATCATCCCGCCACCCAGGCCTGGAAACGCCAACTGCTGGCGAACGCTTCCATCCCGATACCGGACAACCTGACCTTCGCGCCCGTCGATTTCGAACGCGAGACCCTCGCCGGTGGACTTGCCGCTGCTGGCTTCGACCCCGCAAAGCCGACGTTCTTCACCTGGCTGGGCGTGGTACCTTATCTCACGGAAGAGGCGATCTGGTCCACGCTTGGCTTAATTGCTGGCTTGCCCGGCGGCGCCAACGTCGTGTTCGACTACGGTGTTCCACCCGACACATTGGCGCCCGAGGCACGCGCCGAGCACGATTTCCGTGCCGCACGCGTAGCCGCGGCTGGTGAACGGTTCCGGACCTATTTCGAACCCGAACCGCTGCGAACGAAACTGCTCGAAATCGGGTTCACTGCGATAGAAGATCTCGGACCACCGGCTTTTGCAGCCCGCTATTTTCCCAATCGTGCCGCCTCCGTACCCGAGAGAG
>Ga0265325_10002543_pt1 | contig 12269 bp, 4 predicted proteins | sample 41420metaG_FD_202090 | JGI IMG/M metagenome (GOLD analysis project Ga0265325, IMG submission 202090) | Rhizosphere microbial communities from Carex aquatilis grown in University of Washington, Seatle, WA, United States - 4-14-20 metaG | ecosystem: Host-associated > Plants > Roots > Rhizosphere >...
CCGGCCCGGTAAGACTTTGAATCTCAACGCCGTACTCGCTCCCAATGCGTGGGCGGCAGCGCAATACTATCCGGCCAATTATTGGTATTCCCTGATTAAGATACCGCCCAAGAGCGACTTTCCGGGAACCGGGCCGCAAGGAAATGGAATTTCCCCGGATATGCTGACGCAGGACCATTGGATCAATGTGATGAAGACCGGATGCGAGACCTGCCATCAGATCGGCGACAAGGCAACTCGAGAGCTGGAGCCCAGCCTGGGCTCATTCGAATCGCACGAACTTGCCTGGGATTACCGCGTGACAACCGGCCAGGATGGGGCACCCGGCCCTGCGGGCGGCGGCATGAGTTCCGCGATGAGTAGTTTTGGCCGCAAACGTGGGCTTGAGATGTATGCGGATTGGACACGACGCGTTGCGGCTGGCGATGTGCCTGACGCGCCGCCGCGACCCCAGGGCATCGAGCGCAATCTGGTTGTAACCTCGTGGGACTGGGGTGGCCCAAGCACATTCGTCCATGACGAGCTTTCGACGAACAAGCTCAACCCCACGGCCAACGCGAATGGTCCTATCTACGGCGTGGATTGGGGAAACGATCTGTTTCTAATGCTCGACCCCGTCAAGAATGTAACAACCTCGATAAGAGTGCCGGCGCAACCCGATGTCCCTGCGGCAAAGCCCCAAACGATGTTAAATCCTTCAGCCTATTGGGGCGACGAGCTGTACTGGACCGATCCCGCTAACCCCAATCATTTGCAGATGGATAAAAAGGGACGCTTGTGGATTGCGGCAAGGTTCAGAAGACAGGAGAATCAACCGGCTTTCTGCAAGGATCATCCATCGGCGAAGCTCCTGCCGCTGACCCAGAGCTTCCGGCAAGTCGTGATGTACGATCCGAAGACGAAGGCTTTTACGGACGTGGATACATGCTTCGATACGCATCACGCCCAGCTCGCAAACGATGCGGACGAGACTGTCTATTTTAATGGCGGCCGCGACGGAATTCTCGGTTGGGTGAAAACGCGCGTCTGGGATGAATCCGGTGGAAATGCCGGCTTATCGCAGGGCTGGTGCAGAGGATTCCTCGATACCAAAGGTGACGGCCAAGTCGACCCCGCCGTTGACAAGCAGGCGCCGATGCTCGGTGTCTACAGCGTCGCATGGAACCAGGTTGATGGCAGCATTTGGGGGGCAGTGCCGAGGCCGATGCCGGGAAGAATCGTGCGAATCGACCCGAAGACCTGCCTGGCGGAAGCCTATGAGCCTCCCTTCAATAATCCCAGCTCGCCGGACGTGAACGGTTACACTCCGCGCGGTATCGATGTCGATACCAACGGGATCGTTTGGACCGCCTTGGCAGCAAGCGGCCACATGGCGAGTTTCGACCGGCGCAAGTGCAAGGTTCTGAACGGTCCGACCGCTACGGGCCAGCATTGTCCCGAAGGCTGGACACTGTATCCAACGCCTGGACCGGTGTTCAAAGGAACCAACATCCGGGTCGACTACCACTATTACAATTTTGTCGATCGATATAACACGCTCGGACTCGGAAACAACGTGCCGGTCGCAAATGGGACTGGGTCCGATTCACTGATCGTGTTCGAACCGCAAAGCAAGAAGTTCATCACGATGCGGGTGCCGTATCCCCAGGGCTTTTACAGCCGGGGAATGGACGGCCGAATCGACGATCCGAACGGCGGCTGGAAGGGTCGCGCGATGTATGCCGACTACGGTCCGAATGCAAACTGGCACATCGAGGGCGGGCGAGGCACTACGAGCAAACTCTTGAAGTTCCAGATGAGGCCGAATCCGCTGGCCGATTGAACTTTTTTTTGCCACTCTGGAATTTGGCCTCGAGTTGAGAGTTTTCAATCGGGGTGTCCTGTACGCGAAAAACCGCACCGTTCACGAGAATGGTGAACGGCGCGGCACCTTAGTTTCGGTGGCAATTGATTTTGCCCGGAGGTTAAATCCTGAAAACCGGCCCACTGCCAGCAAAACCGCATGGTTCCAATCCGGTTCAACAACGTGTGATAATGCTTTCTTTCCCGCCATGCGCGTGTCGGCATCGGGCGTCGTTCATGTTTCGCATTGAGCTTCTAAGATCGCAACGAGATCGTCCATCGCGCGTCAAGTTGTGTGCGCGATGTCAGGCATTTTCAAGTTCGATGCCGGGAGATTCGTATCGAGGAGTGGGCCATCGTGAAGAAAAAATGGGCGGTCGGTTTCGCCGGACTTCTAGTCAGCGGGCTGCTAGGAATCTCCACTCTTGTGCGCACGGAGGCGCAGCCTCGCGCCGGGAGGCCGGCGGCACAAGTTGGCGCCAGCGAAATCCAGGTTGGGAGCAAGGACATCGGCGGGATCGTTACGAGTCACAACGGCCCGGAAGCCGGCGTGTGGGTGATTGCCGAAACCACGCAATTGCCAAGCACGATGCGAAAGATCGTGGTGACCGACGATCATGGCCGGTATCTTTTGCCCGAGTTGCCGGACGTGACCTACAAAGTGTGGGTAAGGGGATTCGGGCTGGTGGATTCAAGGCCGGTCGAAGCCCGTCCTGGCAAGACTTTGAACCTCAATGCCGTGCTCGCCTCGAATCCGCAGGCAGCCGCTCAATATTACCCGTCGGATTATTGGTATTCGCTGATTAAGATCCCGCCCAAGAGCGACTTCCCCGGAACGGGACCTAAAGGAAACGGGATTTCGCCTGACATGCTGACACAGGATCACTGGATCAACGTAATGAAGACGGGTTGCGAGACCTGTCACCAGATCGGCGATAAAGCGACCCGTGAGCTGGAGCCGAGCCTCGGAGCGTTTGAGTCGCATGAATTAGCGTGGGATTACCGTGTCGGAACGGGACAAGATAGCGGCGCTGGCCCTGCCGACGACGGCATGAGCGCCAGGTTAAGCGGAATGGGCCGAGGCCGCGCCCTGAAAATGTTTGCGGACTGGACACGGCGCGTGGCGGCCGGAGATGTGCCGGAAGCGCCGCCGCGACCGGAGGGAATCGAGAGAAATCTTGTGGTGACAATGTGGGATTGGGGCGGCCCTGCTACATTCGTGCACGATGAGCTTTCGACGAACAAACTCAATCCAACAGCCAACGCGAATGGGCCGATCTACGGCGTGGATTGGGGCAACGATTTATTTCTTACGTTCGATCCTGCCACGAATATATCGTCTTCCGTCAGAATTCCGGTCAGTGGACCGGATGTCCCGGCCGCAAAGCCGCAAACGATGCTGAATCCTTCGCCCTACTGGGGCGATGAACTGTACTGGACCGATCCGGCGAATCCGAACCACTTGCAGATGGATAAGAAGGGGCGGTTGTGGATCGCGGCGCGATTCAGAAAGCCGGAGGCTGAGCCTGCTTTTTGCAAGGACCATCCGTCAGCTGCACTCTCGCCTCTTACAAAAAGCTTCCGCCAGGTAATTATTTACGATCCCAAAACGAAAGCATTCACGGATGTGGACACGTGCTTCGACACTCACCACGCGCAACTCGCCAGCGATCCGGACGAAACCGTTTACTTCAACGGCATCCGCGACTCAGTCATCGGCTGGGTGAAGACGCGAGTCTGGGACGAAACCGGCGGGAATGCGGCATTGTCTCAAGGTTGGTGCAAAGGATTTCTCGATACAAAAGGCGACGGGAAAGTCGATCCAGCCGTTGACGCCCAGGTGAAAATGGACCGCATTTATGGCATCGCATGGAACCCGGCGGATGGAAGCGTGTGGGGCGCGGTGCCGGCGCCGATGCCGGGCAGAATCATGCGCCTCGATCCCAAGACGTGTCTGGCTGAGGCCTACGAGCCTCCTTTCAACAATGCCGCCGTGCCCGATGTGAACGGCTATACTCCCCGCGGCATCGATGTGGATACCAACGGAGTTGTCTGGACGGCCTTGGCAGCGAGCGGGCACCTGGCAAGCTTCGACCGGCGAAAATGCAAAGTCCTGAATGGGCCTGCGGCAACGGGGCAGCACTGTCCCGAGGGCTGGACACTGTATCCGACGCCCGGGCCGGTGTTCAAAGGGACTAACATCCGAGTGGACTATCATTACTATAATTTTGTGGATCGCTATAACACGCTGGGGCTGGGCAAGGACGTGCCGCTGGTGAACGGCACCGGTTCCGATTCACTGATTGCCTTCGATCCGCGCAGTAAGAAGTTTATTACGATGCGAGTGCCATATCCGCTCGGCTTTTTTACCCGAGGAATGGATGGCCGCATCGACGATCCGAATGGCGGGTGGAAGGGACACGCCATGTATGCCGACTATGGCCCTAACACCAACTGGCATATCGAGGGCGGAAAAGGCACGACGAGCAAACTGGTGAAGTTTCAAATACGGCCAACTCCTCTTGCAAATTGAGCCGGGATGATGGGGGAACGGAATTTGCGTATGAGATTCGAATCGACGGGCCGGTCCGTTCACACAAATCGTGACCAGTGCGGAAGCCGTTCTCGATTGCGCTTAGTGTTACACTTACCCAATGCCAGATCGTGATTCCAGCTAAGACCCTTCAGTTTCACGCCGACTTTTGAAGAACGGATTATGAAATCGCTTTCCGGCGCGTGGAGAATTCGGCCAGCATCACAGATCGTTTTTCGTTGCCGTGCTGAGGAACTTTGTTTTAGGGGGGCATCGTCATGAACAAGAAATGGATGATCGGCATCGCCGGATTACTGCTCTGTGGTTTTGTTGGGATGGCTACCCTTGTGCGAACGGAGGCGCAGCCGCGTCCCGGGAGTTCGGCTGCGCAAAACAGCGGAAGTTCTGCTCAAATTGGAGGCAAGGAAATCGGCGGCACTGTGTCGAGCTCCAACGGCCCGGAAGCGGGGGTATGGGTCATCGCCGAAACGAACGACCTGCCCACGAAGTTTCGGAAGATCGTGGTTACCGACGATCGCGGCCGTTATCTATTGCCCGATCTTCCGATGGCAAACTATCGGGTGTGGGTGAGAGGGTATGGCCTGATCGATTCCGAGCCTGTGAATGCGAAGCCTGGGGCAACAACTCTTGCGCTGAAGGCCGTCGTTGCTCCCAATCCGCGAGCTGCTGCCCAATACTATCCGGGAAACTATTGGTTCTCGCTACTTCAAATTCCGCCGAAGAGTGAATTCCCGATCGCCATTCCTTCTGCGGAAGTCACGGGAAGCGGCGGAGCCGGCGGATTCGGTGGTCCACCCACGAGGGAAATTCGAACGCAGGCCGATTGGATCGATTCGCTGAAAGGTGGCTGCGAGGTATGCCATCAGATGGGGAACAAAGCGACCCGCGAAATCGAACCGGCCTTGGGAACGTTCAAATCGAGCGCCGAGGCGTGGGACCATCGCCTGCGTGTCGGCCAGGTTCCGATGAGCGCCAGCCGGTTCGGCGGACACGATAAGGGCATTTCGATGTTTTCGGATTGGACGGACCGCATTGCCGCCGGGGAAGTGCCTCCCTCACCGCCGCGTCCGCAAGGGATCGAGCGCAATGTCGTCCTCACTCTGTGGGACTTTTCCGTGCCGCAGGCGTTTCTGCACGACGTTACCAGCACCGACAAACTTCATCCCACGATTAATCCAAACGGGCCCATTTATGGTGGCGAGTGGTCGCAAGGAGCCCTCGCGGTCGTCGATCCGGCGAAGAACACGAAAGATCTCATCAAGCTGCCTTTGCAGGATGAAAATGACCGGAAGCTTTTGCGCACGTGGTCCCCGCAGAGGGTTGACGTGCCTTCGCCATACTGGGGCGATCAGATTGTCTGGAACGACCCGATCAACGCGCACACGCCACAGATGGACCGGACCGGCCGCGTGTGGGTGAACGCCGAGAATCATAAACCCGAGAATCCAGCATATTGCAAAGCGGGTTCCGACAATCCGTTTGCAAAAGCCTATCCGATTGAGACCGCCGACGGCTGGGGACTCGACATGTACGATCCCGAGACTAAAAAAGTTACGATGATCGATATGTGCTTCCGGACTCAGCACACGATTGTTTCCGGCGACAAGGACGAGACGCTCTATTTCAGCATTCCGACCGGCTTGGGTGGAATCGGCTGGTTCAAGACGGCCGTTTGGGATAAGACTGGCGACGCTGAAAAGGCGCAAGGCCGATGCGCTCCGATCATCGACTACAACGGTGACGGCAAGCTTGGCCCCTACACAAAAGCGAATGAGCCTCCCGATCCGAATCTCGACCGAGCCGTCGCTGGAGCCACTGGCTATGGCGTAGCCGTCAACCCTGTCGATGGAAGCGTGTGGTATGCAGCGCCCACTCCGATGCCTGGGAGAATCATTCGCATCGATCCCGGGTCGAATCCGCCTTCCACTTGCATGACGGAAGTGTACGAACCGCCATTCTTCAATCCCAAGGTCCCAGACGAACTTAGCTACACGCCACGGGGCATCGATGTCGATACGAACGGCATCGTCTGGACTGCATTAGCCGGTAGCGGACACCTGGCGAGTTTCGACCGCCGCAAGTGCAAAGTCCTGAATGGTCCGACGGCAACGGGGCAACACTGTCCTGAGGGTTGGACGCTCTATCCGGCGCCTGGACCTAAATTCAAAGGCGAAACCGATGCGATCGCGGATTGGTTCTATCTGAATTGGACCGACCGGTTCGATACGCTTGGACTCGGAAAGAATATGCAGGTGGTGACGGGCACTGGGTCGGATTCGCTGCGCATATTCGATCCCGTAAAGAAAACGTGGTCTGACTTCCGCGTGCCGTATCCAATGGGTTTTTACACGCGCGGAGTGGATGGCCGAATCGACGATCCTAAAACTGGCTGGAAGGGACGCGGCTTGTGGGCGTCGAACGAAAGCCGGGTGATTTGGCACACCGAAGGCGGCAAGGGCACTACGAGCCAAATGGTGCATTTCCAGCTGCGGCCAGACCCGCTTGCGAAGTAGGTTGAGTGGCACAGGCTTCAGCCTGTGTGGTTTTGATTTTCGCGGACGCCAGTAAATCAAAACCACACAGGCTAAAGCCTGTGCCACCTGAATCCCGTGCTACACGAAGCATTGCGAACCTGATCCAGAGGGGAACATGATTGTGAACCGAAAGTGGATTGTAGGCTCTGTCATGCTGCTTTTCGCTGTTTTGTTCGGCGTTGCGGCTGTTGTTCAATCCGCGGCTGGCCTTCGTCCAGAGGCCACGCCACAGGCAGAGGCGAGCAGCGTTGCGATCGGCCCCGGCGACCTCGGCGGAGTCGTCACCAGCTCGAAGGGACCTGAAGCAGGCGTGTGGGTCATTGCGGAAACGTCCGACTTCCCAACGAAGGTGCGCAAAATAGTCGTGACCGACGATCGAGGCCGCTTCCTGGTTCCCGATTTGCAGAAAGCGAAATACCGCGTGTGGGTTCGCGGCTACGGCCTGGTGGACTCGCCGGCAGTGGAAGCAATGCCGGGCACGACGTTGGCGCTGACAGCCGTGCTCGCGCCGAATGCTAAAGCCGCCGCCCAATATTATCCAGCAGATTACTGGTACTCGATGATAAAAATACCGCCGGCGAAAGACTTTCCGATGAAGGTGGAAGTTCCGGCGCCTGTCGGCGGGGGTCCCGGCGGCGGCACGCGGGTGTACGAAACGAGGGAGGCTTGGATCAATCAGTTGAAGAGCTGCATCATCTGCCACCAGATGGGCGACAAATCGACTCGCGAAATTCAGCCCGGCTACGAGAAGCTCGAATCCAGCGCCGAGGCTTGGGCGCGCGTAATGAAAATAGGAGGCAACGCCGGCGGCGCCAATCAGGTCAATCAGATGGGCCACGATCGAATGATCGGGCTCTATGCCGATTGGACCGATCGAATCAACAAGGGGGAAGTGCCGGAAGCACCGCCCCGGCCCACTGGCATCGAACGCAACGTCGTCCTGACGGTATGGGATGCGGGCAGCCAGACTTCGTTCATGCACGACATGATTAGCACCGACAAACGCGCGCCGACCGTGAATGCCAGCGGGCCGGTCTACGGGATCGATTACCACAACGGGACGCTTGTGGTCATGGATCCCGTGAAGGACACGAACGAAATCATCCCGCTGCCGACACTGGTTGACAAAAGCAAGATGATCGCGAATCAAGTCGGACGAGTCGAGCCTGCCGACGCACTTCCTTCACCGTACTTTTCCGCCGAGGAATTCAATCCGATCGACGATCCAACCAATCCCAATTCGCTGACGATGGACGATAAGGGACGCATCTGGATGACCTCGGCGGTTCGCGCGCCGCAGAACCCCGATACTTGCCGGGCAGGTTCCACGAACAAATTTGCAGAAGCGTATCCCGTCGATTACAGCGACCGTCATATTTCGTTCTACGATCCCAAAACAAAAACGTTCAAGCTGATTGGCACGTGTTTCCGCGCCCACCATGTGAACTTCGGGTACGGCAAGGATCGCGACATTATCTTTGCCGATGCCGGATCGCCGACCGGCGCCAATGGGATGATCGGCTGGGTCAACACTAAAATGTTCGACCAGACCGGCGACGCGATGGCTTCGCAGGGCTGGTGCTCGCCGTACATCGACATCAACGGTAACGGAAAATTCGATCCCGGCGTTGATATTCGGGTGCCCGGCAATCCTTACAGCGTCCAGCCAAGCCCGTTCGACGGAAGCGTGTGGGTTGCGTATGCGTTCTATCCAGGCAAGATCGTCCGAATGACGCTTGGAGATAATCCGCCGGCAACCTGCCACTCCGAAGTGTATGAGCCGCCGTTCAACAATCCCGCGTTGCCGGGAGCGAAAGCATATCTTCCGCGCGGTATCGATGTGGATTCGAATGGCGTCGTGTGGACCGCTCTTGCGGGCAGCAGCCAGTATGCGAGTTTCGATCGCAAGAAGTGCAAAGTGCTTAGCGGTCCAACAGCGACCGGCCAACACTGTCCCGAGGGATGGACTCTTTATCCGATTCCAGGACCGACTTTCAAAGGTGTCACCGAGCAGACGACTGCGGATTGGGCCTATTATAATTGGGTGGATAAATACAACACGTTTGGGATGGGAAACAACATCCCAATTGCCAATGGCACCAACTCCGACTCGTTGATGGTCCTGGAACCCAAGACCGGCAAGTGGACGACGCTGCGCGTGCCCTATCCGATTTCATTTTATCAACGAGGCATGGACGGCCGTATCGACGACCCGAACACAGGATGGAAGGGACGCGGACTTTGGGCGGACAACGGCACGCGGACACCGTGGTCACAGGAAACCGGGAAAGGCCAGCCAGCAACCATCGTGCGATTTCAACTGCGTCCCGATCCGCTGGCAAAGTAGCGCCGGCGTCCCGCTCGCCCCGATATAAGAGGGGCTGACGATTTTGCGTGCAAGTCACCCCGGAGATGACGGGCGAGCCGACTTCGATAGATCGAACAGGGGCTAAAGCCCGTATTTTTCCGATCTCTGAATGTCGCGACTGAAGTCGCGACCCACAAAGAATGGCTTTATTCAGAAAGAATGTTTTTATTTATGGGATTCTTCGGATGGCTGTTAGCAGCTTCCAGAGGTCCCATTCGAATGCCGCCACGCCAAATACCGAATGGGCTTTTTCCTATAGGAGCATGACCGTGAACCGAAGACGTTCGAAGAAATACTGGGTGACAAGCCTCGCTGGGCTGGCGATATGCGCCTTCACGGTGTGTTCCACCCTTCAGCGGACGGCGGCACGTCCACGACCGGCTACTTTGGCAGCGCAGGCGTCCGGGAACGGCCTGCAAATCGGCAGCAAGGAAATCGGCGGCGTCGTGACAAGCACGAAAGGTCCTGAAGCGGGTGTCTGGGTGATCGCGGAAACCGATGGTCTGCCGACGAAATTTCGCAAAATAGTAGTCACGGACGATCTTGGCCGGTACATGCTTCCCGATCTACCGAAAGCAAATTACAAAATCTGGGTGCGAGGCTATGGCCTGGTGGATTCGCAGCCGGTCCAAGCGTCGCCGGGGATGACGCTCGTGTTGACCGCGGTCGTCGCTGTGGATGCACAAGCCGCCGCACAGTATTACCCGGCCAACTACTGGTACGCGCTCATGCAAATACCGGCGAAGAGCGCGTTCCCGATGACGATGATGGCGCCCGCGGAACGGGACGCGCCTTCCGCCTCGACAGGCGGGGATAGACCGGCTGCTCAGGTTGCTCAGAGCGTGAGTCAGGCGGACTGGATTTACAGTTTGAAGCGGGGATGCGGCGCCTGCCATGAAATGGGAAACAAATTCACGCGCGAAGTTCCCTCGGAGTTGGGCCATTTCGATTCCGGGGCGCAGGCGTGGCAACGGCGAATTCAGTCCGGGCAGGAGGGCGGCACAATGGTCCGTGGCGTCTCCCTGCTGGGATACGATCTCGGCATCGGCATGTTTTCCGATTGGACGAACCGGGTCGCGGCAGGTGAATTGCCCCCGACACCCGCAAGGCCTGAGGGGCTCGAACGCAATATCGTTGTCACGCTATGGGACGTTGGCACGCCAAAATCATTTGTGCACGACGCAATCAGCACGGACAAGCACAATCCCCGGGCGAATGCGAACGGGCCAGTGTATGCCACTGAATGGTCATCGGGCATGTTCGAGGGCATCGATCCAGTCGAAAATACGAAGTTCGCTATGAAGATTCCGGTGCCAGAAGTCGCGGCGGAGTTCCGGCGAACGCATCCCCAGAAGATGCTGAAACCTTCGCCCTACTGGGGCGACGAAGTTGTTTTCGATGACACGCTCAATCAAGAGGGAGCGCAGCGCGACAGCAAGGGCCGCGTCTGGTTCACCATGGCCGATCACAAAGTGGACCCAGCCTACTGTCGGCCGGGATCGAATAATCCGTTCGCGAAGAATTATCCGATCGTGAATAACGGCAGGGACATCGAGTATTTCGATCCGAAGACCATCAAGTTCACTACCATCGAAACGTGCTTCGGCGGGTCGCACATGATGTTCGATACCGACAAAGATGAAACTCTCTACATGAGCGCCGGCGACGATGGCGGGCCGAGCACGCGATTCGGAATCGGCTGGATTAACACGCGCATATGGGATCAAACGCACGACGCGGAAAAATCGCAAGGCTGGTGTCCAGCCGTTGCGGATACCAATGGAGACGGCAAGGCCGGTGCATTTACAAAGCAGGGCGAGCCATTCGATCCCAAGCTCGACCGGATGTTTCCCGGCCACGGCTACGGAGCAAGCGTCAATCCGGTGGACCACAGCGTGTGGTACGCCTCGCTCGCCCCTTCCCCCGGCAGAATCGTGCGCATGGTTCCTGGCGCGAATCCTCCGGCGACGTGCGTGACGGAAGTTTATGAACCTCCGTACAATAATCCCAGGTTGCCGGGCGTTGAATCGTATTTCCCGGAAGGCATCGACGTGGATACGAATGGCGTCGTGTGGGCTGCTTTGACCGGCACCAACGATCTCGCCAGCTTCGATCGCCGCAAATGCAAAGTGTTCAACGGACCGGCGGCAACGGGCCAGCAATGTCCTGAGGGCTGGACTCTGTATCCGGTGCCCGGGCCGAAATTTAAGGGAAGTACGATCCCGTCGGACTTCTTCTATATGAACTGGGTGGATCAGTTCAATACATTCGGTCTTGGCAACAACGTCTCCGTAATCACAGGTACAAACTCGGATTCGCTAATCGCGTTTGAACCTGGCGCGAAAAAATTCGTGACCTTGCGGGTTCCGTATCCACTGGGGTTTTACACACGCTATGTGGACGGCCGGATCGATGATCCCAAGACCGGCTGGAAGGGTCGCGGCCTCTGGTCGTCGAACGATACACGAATGAGCTGGCACAACGAAGGCGGCAAAGGCACGGCGAGTTATATCGTTCACTTCCAGCTCAGGCCCGATCCGCTTGCGAAGTAAATACAGGTAAGCCTGCCGCCAAATCCGCGCAAATTTGGGTGCGACGGATTTCGGGAGGCCTGGCGGTTGTAGGGGCACGGCATGCCGTGCCTTTTGGGCCGACCCGATAGCGAGCAGCTTCAGCGACTTCAATGCTCCCGCACCTGAGATGGGCTCCGGTTGCTTGCGAGCTAGTTCGTCTCCGCCAGCAAGACGTGGCAACTATTCACTCACCCGTCGTTCTTTCAACCAACATGCACACGCCGAATTCAGCAGCATGGATGGTCACGAAGTTGCCGCTCGCGGGGCCGGCCGGAGGGCACGGCATGCCGCAGGGCTGTCCAAATTAGATTGAAATAGCCTCGTTCGGACAGGTTAAACCTCTTGTTTTCAGTCGCAGTCGCGCCCAATCCGAAATGAGGTTGTGCTCGTGGTCCACT
>Ga0265325_10002546_pt1 | contig 12266 bp, 14 predicted proteins | sample 41420metaG_FD_202090 | JGI IMG/M metagenome (GOLD analysis project Ga0265325, IMG submission 202090) | Rhizosphere microbial communities from Carex aquatilis grown in University of Washington, Seatle, WA, United States - 4-14-20 metaG | ecosystem: Host-associated > Plants > Roots > Rhizosphere...
GCGCTTCTCCGATCGCGCGAACGTTGGCCAGCAGATTGGAATGCGTCAGCATGACGCCCTTGGGATTGCCCGTCGAACCCGATGTGTATTGCAGCAGTGCCAGATCGCCGCCACGCGAGTGCAGTTGTGGCCCCAGCGGAGCCGGAACCCGCGATTCGATGAGCGCCTCGGCCGTCACCACGCCTTCCAGTGAAGACACGAGAGGCTTCAGCAGGTTGGCCACGCTTGCGGCTTCACGGAACGTCACCAGAAGCCGCGCCCCGGCGTTGGCCAGAATCGCCGATTGCCGCTGCGCATATTCCGCGACGCGATCGGCTCGAAATGGAGGATAAATTGGAACCGGCGTCGCCTCGGCGAGCAGCGTCCCGGCGAACGTCAGAAAAAATTCGCGCGAGGTCGGCAGCATCAGGGCCACGCGATCGCCGCGCCCGATGCCCCGTTTCACCAGGTCCGCCGCAACACGTTCGGCTCCCGCCAGAAGCTCGCCAAATGTCAGGGACGGGCTTTCGCCATCGTCCTCATAAAAAATCAAGTGAGTCCGGGACGGCTCAGTGCGCCCGTGCTGGCGCAGCACCTCTTGAAATGTTTCCGCGGCGGGAAGTCCCTCCGCAATTCCACGGGAAGAAATACCGGGAACATAAGGACCCGCGCCAGCACGCTGTCCAGCAACCGTGGAGGCGCCTTCCGCAACCCCAAGCGCCGAGATCAGGTCCTGAACCGTCTCGGCTTCCGACAGAACGCGTTCGTCCAATCGCATACTGAAGGCTTTTTCGAGGCGCAGCAGCAACTCGACCCGCTCGAGGCTGCCGAGACCTAAATCTCGATCGATGTGCGCGGACAAGCTCACCGCACCGAGCGCGGACTGGTGTCCAAGCTCTGCGACAAGACCGCGCACCACATCGAGCAAACGTTCCTTATCCGCAACCGCGTCGAATTGTCGTACAGGAGATGCCATACGAGTTGCCATGCGAACTGCCAACGGCGATTCACCGTACCCGGTGACCCCTCGCGCCGAGCAGACAGCGTATTCGCGAACGAATTGGAAGGGCGGCTGGCCGTAGGCTATCACGCAGCCCTGAGACGTTCAATAGAATCGGACTGCGGTTGTGCAACTTCCTCCTAATTCGGCAATGTTGCACTTTCGCTGAAGCTGGCGATCGGGTGATCGTGGTAGCGTCGGCGTCTCGCCGGCGGTTTTTTGGTGAGTCCAACATCCAAAGTCCGCTTGCGAAGAGGCGCGAGATTTTCGAGACCGATGGAGCTAAAACCCGCCGGCGAGACGCCGGCGCTACGAAAAGGGGAGCTCATCGGGACGAAGTTGCGCTCGACTAGCTTCGGGACTCTAGACCCAGCCATTACTGATTTATCCGAGGCCTGTTAGACTGGCTCTCCGCATAAGCGCTCCACACACGGAGCAAGAAACACAAAGCAAAAGGAGAGAAATCATGGGAGTTGTAAACCCACTTACGAAGGACCAGGCCTCGCCGGAAGTGCATGAAGCATTCGACAAGCTTTCCGCGAGAGCCGGAAAAGTGCCGAATATTTTCGCGGCCATGGCGCACCGGCCGGCCGTGCTCAACGCGTTTCTCCCGCTCTATGCGGCGATTGCGAATCAAGGCAAGGTGGAAGCAAAGTACAAGGAGCTGGCCTATTTGCGGGCGTCGATGGACAATGGTTGCGAATACTGCACGCGCGCGCACATCGCTTCATCCAAGCGCGCCGGGGTGACGCCGGAACAAGTGGCCGCGCTGCCGTTCTACACGCGCAGTCCGCTCTTCGATGAAAAGGAAAAGGCGACGATTCTCTATGCCGACCGCGTGACACGGGGCGCATCCGGAATTCGCGCGCCAGAGCTTGAGGAATTACGCAAGTATTACGACGAAGGACAGATCGTTGAACTCACTCTCGTGGTCTGCATGGCGAATTTCACCAACCGCTTCAACGACGCCCTGGAAAATGTTCCGGACCTGGGAATTTGATGGTTCGCGGCTCCAGTACAGGAGTACCAATGCGAATGTAACCTTTGTCTCATGGACGCTTCCGCGGGCTGCGGGCAGAATGATCCTGTGGTTGGAGCTACCGAATGTGACCGGTTCCCCCCTAACCGGTTTCGATAGTTCCGGCCGCTGTGTAGTCTCTGTGAGTTTGTCCCATGCCCCCGAGCGGCCGGCACCCCCACCGGCCGCTCTCCCCCTTTTTATACTTTCCACAAATATTTATAGAGCGGGTCGAGCAACATCAGTGGCACAGGCTTCAGCCTGTGGGGTTTTGACTTTTGGGTACGGTGGAGAAAACGACACAGGCTAAAGCCTGTGCCACCGAAGGCTGCGGGGACGGCTCGCCCCGATTGCATCGGGGCGAGCTGGCCCAAGTGGCGCTCGGTGCTGGCGGCTACCGCGGACGTCCTGCCGGGCGTCCCTGAGGACGGTAGCTGCCGAGTGAGCGGGGACGCATCCGCAGGCGCGGGCCGAGCGGGGGCGGCACATTATGGAGCGGCGCGCTACAGTTGCTGCAGAGTTCCCTTCCGGACGCGCCCGCGCGCAGCCAATGGCCGCGAGCCGCGCACTCCGGATTAATGCATTGCACAGTCCAGCCAGGCAAATACTGCACGCTTTCCCCCCCTCATGGATTGACGCGCATCGTTCTCCGAGATGGCTCGATGCCGTGACGATCCGGTCCCCTCGACCGCAAGCCCATCGGAAAGTTGCGGGGATTCTGCGCCGATGCACTTGTGGTGTCAAGCAAAAATATACAATTCCTAGTGGTACGGTTGCAGAACCGCCGGCACGACTCCTCATGCCGTTACACCAACCGCTGCGATTCGGTGTCTGAGGTTATTCGGCAGACGATTCTCATGAGAACGGACTCGCCTTTCGATCGTGGGTCAGATTGAAAAGGAGCCGGCCGATCCGTCCCATGCATTTTGGGACGGATCGGCCTCCACGAAACCACTTCGAACCGGCAAGGGCTGGTTTCGCACAGGCCGCCCGCTTTTTGGGCGGGCATCCTCCTTCCCCAGCCAAAACCAATCTGGCCCGCTGCTCGCTACTCGGCCTTTACAACCCTTTCGGCCTTCTCCACAATCTGTGATTGCGATGACAAGGACAAACACATTTCGCCCGTCTGCGCGGATACGTTTGAGAACGTCTCTCACCTTTCTCTTCATGTTCGTGGCCGGGGCGAGCTCGATGCCAGCGCAAGACATGGCAGTTCCTGCTGACTCCCGCCTTCCGGCGGAGACGATGCAGCAAGCCGGACCCAGCGTGACTGCGGCAGCCAGCCCAAACACTGCGCATCGATTCTGGGATCGCGAGAACGATCTTCTATTTGCGGGTGTCGGCGCTGGACGCGCCCTCGATTACGCCTCGACGTTGAACCTGCGCAAGCGAGGTCTCGACGAAATTTTCCTGACGAATTCGATCGTCGACAATCATCCTCTGTTTGCGAGCATCGAGGCAGCGGCCACGGCCGCTTCCATTGGCGTCTCTTACGCATTTCATCGCACGGGCCATCACCGGCTGGAGCGCTGGACTTCGGCGATACATTTCGGGGTGGCGGTGGGTGGCGCGGCTCGCAATTACGCGCTAAAAACACCTCATTAAAAGTGGCGGGAAGAATCTCCGTGCGCGGGACACGGCACACTTGCGCGGGCGCGGCTGGTTGGATCATACTCCGCGCACTGTGCCGGAGGGTTTTCTTGCTGGAGCGGCATTGCCCGGGGGATCACGAGTGAACCGTCGAGGGCGTCGAACTGCTGCATTTCTGACCGGGTTCTTTCTTTTGCTAGTCGCCGGAATCGTTTTTCCTCACGACGGAAACGCGCAGCAGCAGGCTCCTGAGTCCTCGCAATCGGCGCCATTCGCGCCCGCGCCGCCGCCGTCCGGCCAAGTGCAAGGCTATACGCTGACACCGAGCCAGGAGGCGCAAGCGATCGCGTATGCTCGCGCCCGGCACGACCTTTATTTTCTCGATGCCGCCTATGGTTTTCTCTTGCTTGTCCTCTTGTTGCAGCTCCGTGTTGCCCCTGCGTATCGCGATTGGGCCGTTTCGGCAAGCAGCAGTCGAATCGTGCAAACCCTCGTATTCGCGCCACTGATCCTGCTTACGATCGACGCTCTGAGCCTGCCGACCGCGATTTGGGGCCACCGCCTCGCATTGAAGTATCAGCAATCGATTCAGGGATGGGGCTCGTGGATGGTGGACTGGTCGATGCGCGAGGCGATTGAGGTCGCGGTCGGCGCTCTAGTGATCTGGATATTGTATGCGGCAATTCGTGAGAGCCCGCGGAAATGGTGGTTCTATTTCTGGTTGATCGCCATACCTCTGACCGTTCTGGGAGCCATCGCCGAACCGCTGGTCGAACCGTGGTTTTTCAAATTCACGCCCATGGCCGACTCACAACCGCATCTCGCCGCGCGCATCGAGGAGATGACGATTCGCGCCGGCGCTGAAATTCCGGAAAGCCGTATTTACGAAATGTATGCCAGCGCAAAACTAAGGGAGCTGAATGCGTATGTTTCCGGACTCAGCGCAAGCAAACGCGTGGTTGTGTGGGACACAACCATCAAGAGCATGACCGAGGACGAAGTACTGTTTGTAACCGGCCACGAAATGGGCCACTACGTTTTAGGACACGTGCGCGATGGCATCCTGTTTTCCTGCGCCGTGCTCCTGGCGTTTCTATTCCTTGCATTTCGGCTGTTGCATTGGACGCTGGCGCGCTGGGGCGAAACCTGGGCGATTCGCGGCGTGGACGATCTCGCTTCGCTGCCCGTGTTTATTCTGCTTCTGATGGCGTTTGGTTTTTTGTTCACGCCGATCTCGAACGCTTACAGCAGGCACCTTGAGCACCAGGCGGATCAATACGGCTTGGAAGTGGTTCATGGTCTGGTGCCGGAAGCGCCAGTCGTTGCCGCGCACGCGTTCCAGGTGCTGGGCGAGGTGGACCTTGAGGAACCGAATCCTTCGGCCCCGGTGAAAATATGGTTTTACAATCATCCGCCCCTGGATGAACGAATGCGATTTGCGCAGACATACGATCCCTGGTCGCAGGGCCGCACGCCTGAATTTGTGAAGTGAATTGGCAAATGAACTGCAGAGTCTCGCCGAACATAAAAAGGAGAAACGCGTTGAAAAACCGATTACGAGTAAGTGTGTTGCTCTTAGCCGCGATCTTTGCGATCGCGCGAGTTCCGGCCCGCGCCCAGGAAGCGACAGGGACCGTAGCAGTATCGGCGGCAAGCGCGCCCGCCGATCCGGCGCCGGCAACAGACTCCTGGGGTGTGCCGGAAGACCGCCTGTTTTTTCCGCACAATTGGCTGCGTGGCTATGTGGGTTTTGACGTCGCTCCGCCCCACAACGAACCCGACCTGGGCCGTTGTGCACAGTCCCAAACCGTGATTGTGAGCGCCGGCGGAGCCAATTCCAACTGCAATGCGTACGCGCGCTATTTATTGAGCGGCTACCTCGAGATCCAGCCATTTGGAAAGACGCTGGCGCGGCACGCCTTTATTTTCTTCACGCCCACTTTCTCGCTGGGAAACAACGTGCCTCAGCTGAAATACACCGCGTCCATGGCCGGAATCGCATTCGAGCGCTCGGTTGGTTTCGGTTTCGAGCTGCCGAAGAATTTTGAATTCCGCGTGACTCAGCATCAAGTAGACTGGCTCGGCAAATATAATCACAACGTTGGCCTTGCCGACCTTTCAACCGCCGGGCCTTACGGGCTGTACACAACGATCGGAGCACGCTGGTATTTTGGAAACTATGGCCGTTCACACGGCGGGCAGTAGTGAGCCGTCCCGTAAGTACCCGGAGGATGTGCGCTACCGCCAGGGGCTAAAGCCCCATTCATTTTGCGGGCTTTGTGTCAGGGCTGAAGCCCTGACCCACAAAAAGAAGCGTAACGAGCTTTTGGGACGGCACACTAGAATGCAGTCGATTTCGATCGAAAAGGAGAAATAATATGAAAGTTTTGACGTTGATGGCCGCACTGCTGACGGTGCTGGTTTTCATGACCGCAACCGCAGCCCCCCTCGGAAGTGGCGTTCCGGCGGCTGTTCATTACATCGACCACGATATGGTCACATCCGTTATGGCCAAGGGCGGACCGATTGTGAAGGACCCGGGATTTATCATTTTGGCCAACCGGAAGCCGGCGACGCCGATCGAATGGCATGAGCATACCAATCATGTCTTCATCATGGTGGAGGGCGAGGCGACTTTCGTGACCGGCGGGACCATGGTCAATCCCAAGGAAACGGGCCCCGGACAGATGACGGCTACGTCGATTGATGGCGGAGAAACTCACCACCTGAGCAAGGGCGACGTCATTACAATTCCCGCGAAAACCCCGCATTGGTGGAAAGAAGTCACGACCGGGACCGTCGCCTACTACGCAGTCAACATCGAAAACTAAGAGCCGCAGTTCTCTCGCACGTGATTGGTTCCATCGCAGAGGCACGGCACGCCGTTCACGGAGAATGTTCTCGGTGAACCGTGCCCTGCCCGGCCCAAACATCCGTTTCCGCTCGAATTACGTATTACAAGTAGAAAACAGCGCGACGAGTTGCAAGGCATGAGCGGGAGAGAAAGTCGATGAGTCTCCGGATAGGTACGGTGATAATTTTTGTGGCCGGTTTTATGCTGCTCGCCCTTTTTGCGCGTCAGCAGCCCATTTCCAGCTCTGCCGCCATGCGTGACAGAGACACTTCCGCGGCGTCGAATCCACAGGGCAAGTCGGGCGGCGGACCCACGCCCGTTCTCGTCGAGTTGTTCACTTCCGAAGGATGTTCAAGCTGCCCTCCCGCGGACGCGCTGCTCTCACGCCTTGGCCGAACGCAGCCGGTTCCAGGCGCCGATGTGATCGTCATCGAGGAGCACGTGGACTATTGGGACCGGCTCGGATGGAAGGATCCATTTTCCTCCGAAGCCGCCACTGCCCGTCAGAGCGAGTACGGCGAGGCTTTCGGCGCCAGCCAGGTGTATACCCCGCAAATGATAGTGGATGGCCGCACTCAGTTTGTCGGTAATGCAGAGGGCGCTGCCCTGCGCGCTATTCGCGCCGCCAGCCAAGAGGCAAAACCAACCGTACAATTGTCATGGGAAGCGGGCGACGTCCTGGCGGTAAAGATCGAACCGCTCGCCCAGTCTGGCTCTCAGCCTGGCGACCAGGTCGATCTGTATCTGGCGGTCGCTGAAAATAAGCTGCACTCGGACGTGAAGCGCGGAGAAAACGCAGGCCGCGCGCTGGAACATGACGGCGTCACCAGGCAATTGATGCCACTCGAGAAATCCAGGGACCTCTCCGCAGGATTTACGTCGACGGTCGCCGTTCACCCTGCCAATACATGGGACCGCGCGAATCTGCGAGCCGTGGTGTTCGTGCAGGATCGCCGCAGTCATTACGTGCTGGCCGCTGCAGCAATACCCTTCGCCGCAGGTTAAGTCTTGCTACTCGGACGAACTCTCTAGAACCCGCCGGACCAGCATATTTAGCACGCTCAGAATTATGCCTCCCCAGAATGCAGGCCACAGGCCGCGCACTTCGAAGCCGGGTACGAACAACGCGGCGAACTTGAGCATGAGCGCATTAATCAGAAGCCAAAAAATGCCAAAGGTGAGGATCGTGATGGGGAACGTAACAAGCTTCAGGAGCGCCCCAATCGTGCCGTTGACAAGCCCGATTACCACAGCCGCGATCAGCGCCGTGCCAATGCCCCTCACAAAGAATCCGGGTACAAATCGCGAAACCAGCAGCAAGCACAGCGCGCTCAACAGCCAGTGCACGAGCAATCTTGTCATGGCATCTCCGCGACCGTGTCGCGGAGCCTATTTTATCAGATGTCCTAAGCCGATCCACGAAGAGATGGCTTCGGTAGCGCCGGCATCTTGCCGGCGGTTTTTCGTACCTGTGGAACACAAACGCCGCCGGCAAGATGCCGGCGCTACCAACTCCGACACGGGAACCGCCCGATTTCTCAGGCAGCGCACATATTCGACAACCCGAATCCGACTGACAAAATGTTGAAGTCTACCGGCCCGCTGCGGATGCCGCGACATGCGCATCCGCCACGGAGGCCGTCTCCACCACATCCACAAAGCGGGAAATCTTTCCGTCTCGCACCGTCCAGAAATGTCCCAGAGCGGAATCGTAACTCTTGCCCGTAGCAATCACGGTTGCCGCGAAATGTCCCAGCCCAAAGACCCGATCGCCGTGGGCGATCAGCGGTTCCATCGTGAGTTTCATGTTGGTTTGGGTGGTGCCCAAAGCATCGAAAAACCGTTTGACCTCGGCCGTTCCGTTGCGGTTCCCCGCATACGGGATAATCGAAGGACCTTCCATGGTCCATTCGACATCCTCGGTCAATTGGTTCAGGATGAACGAGATGTCGCCCCTTCCGAACGCATCGTAAATACTTTGGATTAACGCTATATTCTGTTGTTCGCTCATGTTGGTTTTTCCTCCGCAGGATAATACGTAAGGTTAATGAAATCGGATGCCCGACTTTGCGCGGAATAGTAAATCCATTGGGCTTCAAAAACAACCGGAAGTCGCGAGTTGACGATCCGAACTCGCTACGATGGTTCTCCTTCCGGTCCTTCGCCCTGGACATGCTAAAGTAGCGCCCGCTCTATGGCGCGGATCGAAACATCGGTGCAGGTCTCGGCTCCCCCGGAACTAGTGTTTGCGTTTTTTGTGCCGCAGCGCATGCCCTACTGGTATGGCTCGGATATGGAACTGTCTCTCGAGGTGCAAGGCGGCTCGCCTGACTTCGCGGTGGCGCAGAAGATTCGAGTTACCGGGCATCTGGGAAAGCAGGAAGTTTCGCATACCGCTGTGGTTACAGCCTTGCAGCAGGCGCGCGTGTTCGAATGGCGGTTCAAGGATCGATACGGCGTCCAAGGATCGGAACGCTGGGAACTGGAACGACTCGGCGGCTCGTCTGGTTCAACCGAAATGAGCGCGCCAAGAACAGTCGTGCGAATGCATAGCGACTATACGATGCCGGGCCTGGTGGGCAAGGCGATGGACTGGCTGCTGACGCGCCACGCCGTTGCTAGACGCAACCAGGACTACCTTGCGCGCCTCAAACGCTATGCCGAACACGGCGAGCCGGAGTAAACCTGTGACCTTCGAACCGAGCACCGAAAACCCGATGCCACCTGAGGCTCCGCTGACGCCTCCTGAGGACGCATCCGATTGGAAGCGAACCATTTTTTGGAACGACCGCGAAATGCGGGCCGGCTGGCGGCTGCTCGCCTACCTATTGATCTTTGGGCTTTTCGTCGGGGTAGAAACCTTCCTGACAATGGTTCTGCATCTGCCGCAAGTTACACGCACGCAAATGATGCCGACAGCTTTGCTGCTTCAGGAGGGCCTTGGAGTAATCTCAGCGATCGCCGCGGCGGCGCTCATGGGACAAATCGAAGGACGGCAGTTCGGCGTGTTTGGCTTGCCTCGTTCCGGCGCCTTTGGCGCGCGCTTTTGGCAGGGAGTCGCATGGGGAATCGTGATGATTACCGCTGCGATCCTGTTGATCCGGCTGCTGGGAGGATTTTCGTTCGGCGATCTCGCGCTTCACGGGATTGAGCTGTGGCGCTATGCGATTCTCTGGGGCCTGGCGTTTGTGTGCGTGGGTCTATTTGAGGAGTTTCTGTTTCGAGGCTACACGCAATTCACGCTCGCTACCGGACTTGAATTCTGGCCGGCTGCAACAATGTTGTCAGCGGGATTCGGCGCCCTTCATCTCGCTAACAGCGGAGAAGACAAGATCGGCGCGCTGAGTGTATTCGTGATTGGGATGTTCTTTTGTCTGACCCTTCGGCGCACCGGAAATTTGTGGTTTGCTGTCGGGCTGCACGCGGCGTTCGATTGGGGCGAGACCTTTTTGTTTTCGGTGCCCAATAGCGGCATTGTCGCGCCAGGACATTTGCTGAATTCATCGTTTCATGGACCGGTATGGCTCACCGGCGGGACTGTCGGTCCCGAGGGCAGCGTGATGGCGTTCGTAGTTGTGGGGTTCGCGGCAATTATTTTCAGCCGCGTGTATCCGGCCCGCGAGGAGTAGAAGGCATTTTGCTACGTTGAAATCCCGCACGAAACCTCCGGCTCGGAATTCGGCGCAGCCCAGTTGCTGTAGCCCGCCTCTTCAGAGGCGGGGTTTTGATTGCCGCTATCGCCGACCCCCCCGCCTCTGAAGAGGCGGGCTACAGCACGACGGACGAAGTTGTGGAGATGTCAACAGAGCCAAGCCATCTCGAAAATACCAGCGCGGGACGGTGAGGAGTTACTGGGCGATCATGACAACGTTCAAGAACATACATTGACTTCTTCCGGCGCTGAAAGCGCCGGCGGATGCTAGCCCAGGGCAACGCCCTGGGTCCCGGTATCGTCCGATCGCTAAGCGCCCTGAAGGGGCGCAGTATCCCTCCGCCCTTTCAGGGCGGACAATAAAATTACCTGGCTTGCTTTACCCGGAGCGTTGCCCCGGGGCTGGCATCCTCCGCGCCGTTGGCGCGATATCGTAGTTGTGTTTTCGACTGGAGGGGACTCGCGATCTGCCGATCGGCATTGAATTTACGGGACAGGTTCTATTTATTCACTCGACGATGATTCGCAGGAATTTCTTTTTTCCGGCGCGCACCAGAAATTCTCGCGGTGTTGTAAGATCGACATCCTTCTTCACATCGGATATGCGTTCGCCGTCCAATTCCACGCCGCCCTGCTTCAATAATCGATCGGCTTCGCTGCGCGACGGCGCCATTCCCCACTCCACAAGCAACGGGGCAAGCCGCTTGGCCGGTCCGCGCGCAATTTTGCGCACCGGCGCTTCCTCCGGGGCCTCGCGATCCCGAAAAATACGCTGAAACTCCGCGGCGGCCTTTTCTCCGGCCTCCGCGCCATGAAATCCGGCAATAATTTCCCGCGCGAGCGACATTTTCACATCCATCGGATGTGCCTGGCCGGATTTCACTTTGGCGGCAAGCGCGGCGATTTCCTCCGGCGTATGATCGGTGACCAGATCGAAGTACGGCCACATCATTTCGTCGGAGAGGGACATCAATTTCCCGAACATATCCGAGGGCGCCTCGGTGATGCCAACGTAATTGCCGAGCGACTTCGACATTTTGCGCTGTCCGTCGAGTCCAACCAGAATGGGCATTGTCAGCGCAACCTGGGAAGGCTGGCCGTATTCGCGCTGAATTTCACGGCCCACGAGCAGATTGAATTTCTGCTCGGTTGCGCCCAGCTCGACATCGGATTCGAGCGCGACCGAATCGTAAGCTTGAAGCAACGGATACAGCAATTCGTGAATGGAGATTGGCAAATTCCCCGCGAGGCGCGAACGGAAATCTTCGCGCTCAAGCATTCGCGCCAGGCGATAGTGCGCGCAGAGGCGGATCATGTCATGCCCGGTCAGTTTTCCGAGCCACTCTGAGTTGTAACGGACTTCGGTATTTTCCCTGCTCAGAATTTTATAAACCTGTTCGAGATATGTCTTTGCGTTGGCGTCCACCTGTTCGCGAGTGAGGGGCGGCCGCGTTTCGGACTGGCCCGTCGGATCGCCAACCATCGCGGTGAAATCGCCAACCAGAAAAATCGCCGTGTGTCCAAGGTCCTGAAAATGTTTTAGTTTGCGCAGCACAACGGTGTGGCCCAAGTGCAGGTCGGGCGCTGTCGGGTCCACGCCCAGCTTCACGCGCAACGGCTTCCCGGTTTTGGCCGAAGCTTCGAGTTTCGCGCGCAGGTCTTCCTCGCGGATAACTTCCGCCGCGCCTTTGCGCAAGTAAGCGAGTTGCTCATCCACCGGCTTGAATTGTTTTTGCGTCGTCATAATGGCTTCGTCATCGGGCTGATATTATAAGCCATCTCACAAATTGTCCTTGCGGGCCGTTTTTGCGGGTCGCGGCTTCAGCCGCGACATTCAATCACCCGAAACAACAGGGCTTTAGCCCCCGAGGTCCTGTCGAGTATGTATCGCAGGCCATTTATGAGATGGCTTGGCTCTGTTGACATCCTAAAGTACGAATGCCGATTGCTGTAGCCAGCGTCTTCAGACGCGGGGATTTGTCGCATGCTCCAGCGGAAAACCCTCGCCTCTGAAGAGGCGAGCTACAGCAATGACGCCGCCGCAAAAGAAAAAGTACCGATATCTCAACGGATACCATTAGGGCCGAATAAACCCTACAGATTTGGGAGGGCAATCACGCGGCGGCCCTCGATACGGTATTGGCCGGAGAGAATCAGGCGCACGGCTTCGGTA
>Ga0265325_10002549_pt1 | contig 12256 bp, 5 predicted proteins | sample 41420metaG_FD_202090 | JGI IMG/M metagenome (GOLD analysis project Ga0265325, IMG submission 202090) | Rhizosphere microbial communities from Carex aquatilis grown in University of Washington, Seatle, WA, United States - 4-14-20 metaG | ecosystem: Host-associated > Plants > Roots > Rhizosphere >...
GATGGCCCTGCTCGCGCGGCAGAACTTCGCGCACCTTATGTTGCCAAAGAATCCGGCCCTCCGAGCGACTGACGGCAAGGACCACGAACCGCTGACGGTGCGTAACGGCGAGGTTATCGTGCGCGCCGGGCGCTCGGCTGGGCTGGGGGGGCAAAGCGTCGCCGTAAGGCACCGCGGTCGTGACAAACACGCGATCATCCCAGACGATCGGCGTCGAGTGCCCCAAGCCCGGCAGCTCGACTTTCCAGCGGACGTTTTTGCCCTCGCTCCACTCGATCGGCGGATTGGCGTGGGGCGCCACGCCGGTTCCCAGCGGCCCGCGCCACTGCGGCCAGTTCCCGAGCGAATCATTACGGTCAAGTCTGTCATCCGCCGCCGCGGGCGCCGTCATCAGGCAGCAGACCGCAATGATGCATACGAGCCCTCGTGCCATGTCGGCGGGACCTCAAGCAGGAAAACAATGACCCATTCGCTGAGGTCCATTGTATACAACTGGGGCTTGTTTCAAAACGAACCGAATGCGGGATCGAGGGGCGCGGCCAGGCAAACGGCTAGCTCCGTCCGCTCGAAACCAGTCGTGACGAGCCCGCGCCGCGTACAGGCGGATTTGGCTTTCACTTGCCTTCCGATAACTGTTTCTTCGCCCGCTCTGCGAAATCGTCGCCGAATCCCGCGGCGACGAGTTTGGCCAGCTCGCGGCGGGCGTCGTCGGCGCGGCCTAGCTCGCGAAGTGATTGGGCCAAGAGCCAGCGGGCCTCGCTTTCGAAGCCGGCCCCCACGGCCAGGCCGACGGCGCGGGCCAGGTGCCGCGCGGCGTACTGATGCTGGCCCCGCAGGGCCAACAGCTTGCCACGCCAGAAGAAAGTCTGACCGGCGAGCTTCTCGGTGGGGAAGGCGTTCTCCCAACGATCGACCACGTCGAGTGCCGCGCCAAAATCGCCTGTCTCGGTGAACTCCCGGATCAGGTTGGGATACGCGCCCAATTGCGCCGAGCGCACCTGCGCGGCGATCGGCCGAGCGGTCAGCGCCTCGGCCTTGCGATAGAGCGTGCGCGCCCGTTCGGGCTCGGCGTGCCAGAGCCGCACGTCGCCCGCCGCGATGATCGTCTTGCGATAGGCAATCAACCCCGCCTCGTCGAGCCTTTTTCCCTTGGCGGCCTCCTCCGCCTGGGCGTAGATCTCCAGCGCCTTCTCGGGCGCATCGCGGTCGATCCCTAATAACTTCACGAGCCGCGTCAAGACGTCAAACCGCTCGGCAGGCGGCGTCGCGTCGGTGAGCGATGCCAGATAGTTGGCGATCGCCTCATCGAGTTTTGCAATGTCCAGCGGCCCACCATCGGCTTGGGCGCCGCCCAGTTGCAGCGCGCAATCGGCCATCAGCCGCCGCACTCCGGGAAGCCAGTCAGGCTTCTCGCCGGCGAAGCGCGCAGTGAATTCTCCGCCGACTTCAATGGCCGCTTTCGGATCGCCGCTTTCCGCAAGCAAGTGGGCCAACTCCTTGAGCGCCGCCGCGTCGAGCCGCGTACGGTCGTAGCCGGAGACCATCTTCACGTATTCGGCCGAATTCCCCTCGCGAATCTGTTCCGTGACGTGCTGGACCTCATAGACGACAAGCGGCCACTTGGCGGTGCCGCCCTCAGGCTCAACCGTACATTTGACGGTGTAGGTGCCGACCACGAGGTAGACGTGTTCGACCTCGGCGCCAGCCGCCGATTGACCGTCGCCAAAATCCCAGCGATACGTCGCGGCGTCGCCCAGGCGGCCCGCCGGGTTTACCACGAAGCGGCAACGCGTGTATTGCCCCTCGTGCCGCAGCTCAGGCCAGATCGTGTCGACAATGGCCGGCTCGAACCGCGGCGCCGCTGCGTTGGGCGCTTCGTAACGCGCCACCAGCGCTTGATGGGGAGCGACGAACACGCTCTCGGGAATGCCGGAGAATGGTTCCATCGCCGCTGCGTTTTTGTCGGTGGGCTGCGCGTAGGGTGGGCTCCAACCCAGGAACGCCATCTGTTGCAAGGCGACTTCTTCGTGATAGTACTCGATGTAATGCCGCCCGGCACTGAGCTCAACGGCCGCGTTCTTCTCGCCGTGGATGCCGCGCTCTTCGGTGTGCCGCCCCGGCCAGTGGATCAGCTCTTTGCCATCGAGAAACGAGAACGACGCCTCGTTCGAAGCCGTGCAAAAGCGGTATCGACCGGCGGCAGGGATTTCAATCCAGCCGCGGTACACGCTCATGTAATTGTCGGACGAACCGAACGGATTGAAGCCGTCGGAGATTTGCCGCTGAAAACGGGCTCCATCCTGGGCCGGGCTGGCGGCCAGCATGGCGGCGAGGTCAGTCACGGTCTTGGGATTGTCGCCCTCCGGCCGGCGCAGCGTCGTATAGACCAGTCCGTAGCGAGGCACCCAGACGCCCGACGGCGGACCCGCGCCGGGCTTTGGATCGGATATTACTTGTTCCGCCGCCCGCTCGGCCGCCGGGTTGCCGAAATAGATGTAATAGGTTTGCCCCACGTCAGTGGCGCGGAACGCGATCAGTGAGTAGCGTTCCGCGTCGTGAAACATGAGTTGAAACTGCACGCGCTGACCGGCCGCGTCGACCACGCGGTAGTCATTGCCTGCGGCTTGCGCCTGGCCTTGGCAGAGCACGCGCACGGCGGCCGTATCGACCGAGCGATCGGCCAGCGGTTCGGGAATGGTCACCACGGCGCGGCACGTCCAACCGTCGAGGTGCCAGGGGGCGGGGTGGGCGCCGAGAGCGGCGCCCACCATCAAACATGAGCACACGACAATTTCCACGGCAAGCAAACCTCTTTGCCTGATGAGTTGTGAATCGTACTTCATTCCTGTTCGCGCGCTTGACGGATCAGATCGACGGCGACATTCGTCATTCCCTTTCGCCGAATCTCCTGTTTTTACCGTTTCGGCTCGTTCCTGCACCCGTCGCGCAACGACCGGATCAACAGGACGGCGGGCCGCCAGAGCGGCACAGACTTCCTTCAAGTCATCCATCACAACGGTGGATGTGATTTCGGTGCTCATGGTGGCCGAGGATGCGTTCGGGGCACCCGCGCAGCGGGTCGGCAGAGCGTGGGAGCGAGTGAAACAAAAGCGGCGATGAATCGCCGCACTCCAAATTATTTCTCCGCCTCGGACAACGCTTTGAAGTAGCTTTTCAACAGCGATTCGTAGCCCTCGGGATATCCCTCGTCGGCCGATTGCAGCAATTCCTCGCGGAGCTCGGCGGGCAACTCACGGGCACGGCTGAGTTGCGCGGCGGTAGCCCGGTCGGGCCCGCCCAATGCGTGCTTGAGTTGCGAGAGCGCGACCCGGCGCTTGTCGGTGGCATCGTCATAACGCAGATCACGGATGTCGTCTTCGGCCGACTTCATAAGCTGAATGCTCTGGTTCAAGCGCGTGCTGTTCACGCCGGCCGTCTCCAGACGCTGGGCCACTTGTTCGGCTTTCTCGCGCACACCCGCCTGTTTTTCGCTCAGCCGCTGCATGTCTTTGACGAAATCGGGCGGCGTACCGCCTTGCAGCCCGCGCCGGCCGGAGCCCGATTTCTTGCCACCCCCCGTGGCGCCGTTGGGGTCTTGCTGGTTCTCCTGCTTCAACTGGCCTGGTTCGTAGCGCTCGGCGCCGACGCGGGCCGGCGTCTTGCGTCCTTGCAAGCCGCGCGATGTGTCGCCCACCATCTGTCCCGACGACTTGCCGCGCCGCCCGTCGCCCGATCGGCCACTGACTTCCATGTTGTTGGGCAGGTCGTTGCCGGTCTTTCCCTTGGCCGAGAAGCTGCTGATCGGTCCATCGGAAACGCCCCAACCGGCCTGGTTCAGGTTGTCGCCCCAGGCGCTGGTCACGTCGTCGGCTTCTTCGTCGAACTCCTCGGCCTCCTGCAAGAGGTCGCCGACCATATCCTCCAGCGCGTCGGGCAGGGGCATCTCGGGCACCTGGAGCGGACCTTTGCTCAAAGGCTCCTCCAAGACCCACTTCAGCGCGTCGGGGCTGTCCATCATCCAGACTTCGAGGTCTTCAAGCATCTTGGTGGCCATGCCGGCGCCCAGGTCTTCAAGCGAGACTTCCAGCTTGTCCGACTTGGCTCGCTGAGCGGCCTTTTCGATTTCCTCGAAGATCCGGTTCACGTCGTCGCGCAGGCCGAAATCGTCGACAAAACCGGCCGGCAGTTTGGTCAGCTCATCGACGCTCCCCTTGGCCCATTGGTTCCATTTCTGCTCGAATTCCTCGAGGTCCTTCATCGCTTCGAGGGCTTCGGCGTTGGCCTCGTCGACAGGCTTCTTGGGGAGTTTTTCGAATTGGTTGGCCAATTCGGTCTCGTCGGCCAGCAGCTTTCCGAGATCGTCGATCAGGTTCCCCAGCACGTCGACCACCGCAGTGTGCGCGGCCTGGTCGGTCTTGGCAAGCTTCTTCAGCGCCGCGCGGGCTTGCTCGTTGCGCTGCAATCGGGCCAGAAGGTCCTTCAGTTCGGCGACGATCTGGTCCTGGACGGGCAACGATTCATCGCGCAAGCCTACGGCCCGCGCCTCGTCGGTCGCGTCGCGGCCCGATTCAAGCAGACGGGTACAATCGGCCATGAGTCCTGCGTACAGTTCGTCGAGCGCCTCGACTAGCGTGGCAATCGGCGAGGCGTCGCGCCGCATGGCCGCAACCAGCGCACGGGTCTTGACACGGATCAACGTCTCGCGAACGACAAGCGTTTCGAACGACACGCCGGCGGATGTTTGCGCCCGGTTTTCGCTTTGCAAGCGGACTAGTTCTTCGAGCGCCTGCGCGTAGTCGTCCAGCTGGAACTCGAGCTTGGCCAGCACCTGCTCAGGCGAACGTATGAGGATCGAATATATATGCGAGCGTGCCGTGCCTGGCCCGGTGACATCGTTTCGGTCGGTGACTTCGGCCCAGTATTGCAACAGGTCGCCGGCCTTGAGCTCGCCGGTGGCCAGCTTCCAATCGTGCTGAAAGATCAACTCTGTCTTGGCTGGTCCCTCTTGAGGAAAAGTGGTCAATTCACGAATGTCCTTCGAGTCGTTCACTCGGTAAGCAACCCGCACCGGCCCCACGCCGAAGTCATCCTTCGCCGTGACCTCCAGCGCGACGGTCTCGTCGGGCTGAACCTGGAGGTCGCGGCCTGGCAAGGTGAAGGCCACCGTGGGCGGCTGGTCGGGCATCGACTCGATCGTGTGCCAGAGCGGGTCGAGATTGTCGGCCCCGTCTGTTGCCGCCAGCTTGACCTGGTAACGTCCGGGGGCGTTGACGCGGCGGCCGGCGATCGCCGTCGTGTTTTTGGATTCGGGACCCCAGATCACAAAGCTTGCCCGCCAGGTGCGGTCGCCTTTGCCGCTTTCGGAGTCGCGAGAGAGAGCAATCGGCTCATCGGCGTCGAGCATCAGCACGGCTTCTTTGAGGGGCTTCGTGGCCGTCAGTTCAAAATCGACCGTCGTGCCGCACAGTCCAACGATCTCGCCGTCGAAGTCGTCGGAGGTCGTCGGTTCCTGTTGGGTGTATGGGGGCGGGGTTAGCTTGACTGCCAGCCGCTCGACGCGCGGCCGCTCGACGACTTCAATATGGAATTGTCGCGAACGGCCGTCACCCGCGGCAACGTAGTAGTCGAACGATTCGTTGGCCTGTTGAACCGTGAATCCGAAGTGGCCTTTCTGATTCACACCGTTGGCCGATTTATTGGCGACCTGCCTTCCATCACTGGGCCGCATGGCCGATGCGCGCCAAGGCTTATTGGCCGAACCAATGAAGACCCTCGCCGAATCGGGGAGCCGGCCTGCAAGCTGGGCCGTGATTGAAACACTTTGCCCTTCGATCACTTGCTTGTCCCCCGGCTTGACCGATTCTACTTGCGTCGCCGTGTAGGGCGGAATGTCGGACCAGGGGAGGAGCACTCTCGCGAACCCGTTGGCGAAGCGTGGCGACATGGCGTAGGCGACGAGCGCGACCAGAACGGTGGCCAATACGCACACGGTGCGCCGTAGCGGCCGCCGGTCGAGCGCGCCAGGCAGGTCCAGTTCGGCGGTGGCCTCGAGCGCGTCGTCCACGATGGCACGAATCAGTCGTGGGGAACCGTAGTCGTTGCCGCGGCCAAGTTGCAAGCCGTTGATCAGCCGGTTATGCAATTCAGGGTTCCGCTCCTCGACGACGGCTGCGAAGAAGTCGTCCCTCCGGTCTTCGAGCCAGCGGACGACAACCCACGACGAAAGGCCCAGCGCCGTGCATGCGCCTAAGATGCACAAAAGCAGCCATCGGGCGCTCGTCTCAAGCCAGAACAAGTTATCACAGGCCACGACTGCGATGACCAGCACCGCCGTGACCGCCAGCAAGCGAAGCACGCCCTCGCCCACCTGCAGTAACCGCCAGCGGTCGCGGACGTCATCGAGTTGTTCGATCAATCGAGGATAATCGTCGGCAGTAGCCATAGTAGGTTAGGCTTTCCAGCCTGACTCTCTGAAGGGTAATTGGTCGTTTTATTTCAGATCACATCAAATGATTCCGCCGCCTGAGCACCCATTCTCCGGTAATGGCGGCAAGGAAAAACACGAATAACCCTGTCTGCTGACCCGGCGAGCTCCAGAACTCAGCGCGATCGACGCGGGTAACGTGCCGCTCGCGGCGCTCGATTTTGTCGGCCAACTGGTCGGCATCGCCGATATCATAGTAAAGTCCGCCCGTCAGTTTGGCGATTGATCGCAGCCGTTCGGGATCGGTCCCCGTTTCGGCCAGTTCCAGATCGGAACCATGCACCAGGAATTCGGTCGACTGGTTCGCCGCCGTCGCGCCGGCGGTCGCAAGCAGTGCCTCGAGTTGGTAACGTCCGCCGGCCGGTGGGTGCCAGGTGCCGGTAAACACGTCCGGCTCCGATGAACCCGCCCTCACCGGTACCGCGACCGACTGCCCCGCCTCGTTGACCACCTGCACGCTCACCTCCGCGGTCGCCAGCGGCGAATCGGCCCCCGCCTGCCTCACGGCGCGGATCTCGACGGGCTTGCCGACTTCATAATCGGGCCGGTTCGTGCTCACGACCAACGGCGGGCGTTCGTCCTTGAGTTGTCGTCCGGCCATCCAACGGACGGTCTGGCTCCAAAACCGCGCAAAGAGCGTATCGGCCTGGCCGGTAAGTCGGGTCAACCGGCTCCAGTGCCAGGTGGTGTCGGCCGCAATCACCAAGGCGTGGCCAGAACCGTATCGGCCCAGGGCCACGACCGGTGACGGTTGTCCGTCGGCGACAAAGCCGGGGTTCACGGCCAATACGTCGGCACCGGCCTTCGCACGCTCGACCAGGCATGAGCCGGCGAGGTGCGGAGAGCTGTTCCAGAGCGAGGCGTCCCGCACTCGGTCGCCCGTGATTTCGAAGATCGGGTGTTGGCGGCCCGTCTCGGTCAGCTTGAGCACGAACGGATCGTCGCTCTGAAGTGGTTCGGCGTCCTTGAATACGACGGGCAATACGTCCGCCAGTGGTGTGCCACGCAAGCCCTTGGCGCCAAAAGAACGATAGCCGCCAAGCACAACCAGCCCATGACCCTCGTGGACCCATTCTGTCAGCGCCTGGTACTCTCCGCTGGTAAGAAAGTCACCTTCCATATCGCCCAGGATCACGACTTCGAACTCCTTAAGCCGCTCGGCGGTAAGCAGGTTGCCCTCTGACCCAGTCTGGGCCACGTTGGGGTTGGCCCTGCGGACGATCGACACCAGGCTCACATCGGGATCGTCCTCGAGCCGGTTCTTGATGAACTTGTACTCGTAACGCAGAAAGCCTTCGAGGTAGAAGACCTTGATCGCGTCGGCGTCCACCTGAATGGCAAAATGACGCGCATTGTTGGCCGTCAGTCGTTCGCCCGGCTCGGCGGCGACCGACGCGGTGTAAACGAAGGCGCCGGCCTCAGTCGGTTTGAGCTTGATACTAACCAATTGCTCAACGGTGCCTGCCGCCAACGGCACTTTCTGGCTGGCTAGCTCCTCGCGGCCGCGTTTGATCGAAACCGTCGCGTCGATCTCGGGTCCCGAAGTCTTGCTCACCAGAACGTCGACCTTGATCTCGTTATGCACGATCACGCGCTCGGGAGCCTGTACTCCGCGCACCGCCAGGTCAAGCCGGCTGGCATCGGCATCGGGCTGGAAACCGACGGTGTAGACGGGTACAGGCGTTTCGGTCCATGCCTGGAATTCTTCGACGCCCGTGTTGTCCATGCCATCGCTCACCAACACGATCCCCATCAGCGGCTTGGATCGCAGTTGCGCGACTGCCTGGTGGACCGCGCCGGCGAGATCGGTTCGTTCGCCGCGCGGCTCGTCGGGGAGCCCGGCGGATAGCGATTTGCCAGTGATGTCGAATCGGTCAACCGCCAACTCGGCCCCCGCGCGGTCGCCTTCAAGCTCCTTTTGCAAGCGGTCGGTTGCGGCCCGCGCCAATGAATAACGCGATTGGCCGCTACCATCGGCCAGCGACATCGAGAGCGAGTCGTCGAGCACGATCGCCACGCGCCCCGGATCGACCAATTCGGCCGTGTGTGTCCAGACGGGCCGCGCCAGCGCCAGTACGAGCGCCGCGATGCCGACGGCCCGCAACAGCATCAATGCCCACACGAGCCGCTGTTCGCTGCGGCGGAAGATGCCGCTGTAGGTAAACCACAGCAGGCCTGCCCCGGCGGCAAGCAACACAAGCCAGAGCCACACGTGGCGGACGTTTTCGAATTCAAGCGTGGCGATAATCAAAGACATTTGTTTCGGGTGGTTGTCGTGTGGCAGGCTTCCAATCTGCCATGCCGCCGTTTGTTATGGCCCCTTGGAGACCTGTCCCACGAGGGCGGGTGCCATGACGTCTCGCGCCGCGCGTATCGGCCCTACCGGCCGCGGCGCGACGATCTCTTGCGGCCGGCCGTAATGACGCATACTGATGCGGTTGGCCAACCACGGTTCAACCAGTGCGACGGCCAACGCGATCCAGAGCACGAGGTCCCAGAGCTTCAGCCCGCGTCGCGCGGTCAACGACGCCTCGTTGACCCGCCCAGCATCGGCGACATAATGCACCAGGCCGGCGTCATCGACCGCCACCAAGGGCGAGCCGCCCATTAATTCACGAAAGCCGGCTTCAATCCTTTTTTCCTCGGGTGCCGCTTCGTCGTCGCCACGTTGGGCAAACACTTCGTCGAGAAATGTCAGATCCGATTCGTAACTCTCCAGGTTGGCCACGAACCTACGGCCGGCCGCCTCCTTGCCTGGCACGAATAGCTGGTACACGCCCGGCTCGTCGGTCTCAGTGAATTCCAGTGGTGCCGACGGATCGTCGCCGAGAGTGGCAGGTCGGACGCGTCCGGCAGGCGTGCGGACCAGTACCTGTCCAACCCCCTCGGAAGCCGAGACCGTCAGCGGCACCGCGTCGCCCGTGTTGTAGAAACCCTGACGGGCCAATGGTTCCTGGGCCAGGTAGCCTACAAGCCGGTAAACCCAGGGCAAGTAGGCCGGGCGAATCGGGAAGTTTGTCCAATCGCGGTCGCAACTGCTCGCGAACAGCATCACCCTCCCCTTGCCGAACGCCTTTTCAACTAATAAAGGCGAGCCCGTGTTCGCCCGCATCAAGACAGCCGAGTCGCCCGGCTCGACCGTCCAAAGCGCCTGAAATGTCACGCCGGCCAGGTTCGCCGAGCGCGGGTCGTCGAAGGCCGCAAGTACGGGATGGTCGAGATCCATTTGGCCGATGCTCGCGACCACTTCGGCACCGTCGCTCGCTTTGGCTTCGCTCGGCTTTCCTTCCACACCCACCAACCGGCCGGGCGCAAGGCCACCATGCAACCGGCCCTCGCCGGCGAAGGCCTGGTTGAAGAAAGGCTGATTCGTTCGATCGCCCAGGAACATCAGCAGGCTGCCGCCCCGGTCGACGAATGACTCCAGCTTCTCCACCCCGGCGGCTGGCACGCTCTCGACGTTGGCCAGTACCACGGCGCGGTACTTTGCCAGGTCGCGGGTGGCCAAGGCGTCGGGCGCAGCCTGCTCGACATGGATCGGGCTCTTGTCGCCTTCCGCAGCGGCCAGCGCCGTCTTGAGGAAGAACAGCTCGTCGAGCCTCGCGATCCGCGATGGCGCCCCATTGACCGCCAGCACTTCGACGGCGTCGACGACTTCAAACGCGAAATAGCGGCGGTCGTCGGCCGGAAGCGAGCCGTCGAGGATTTCGACGTACCCCTCGTGCCAGCCCCCCTTGCGGAACGTGTGGTGGAAGCGGGGCACGTCCCAGCGGCCGGCCTGCAACTGCTCGATCTTCCGTTCGCCAACCAAATCGCCATCGACCCAAAGCTTGACGACGCACGAGCGGACATGCTGGCTTTGATTTCGGACGTGTGGCCGGATGGCGAAAGGGACGCCGACCATCGGCCGCGAGGCGGCGTACTGCACGGCTGTCACCGCCAAATCTTCTGGCTGCTCGGGCCGAACTCGGACAAAGAACACCAACGATTCCCCTTCCGCCGCCGGCGGCTCGTCATCGCCGGGCATTTCCCAGCCCGAGTCTTGCAAGTCGCTGAGGACGTAAACCTCCTTGCTGTCGGCCGCGCTGCGCTCGACGATCGCTCGCGCGCGGGCAACGGCTGTCGACAAGTCGGTGCCCAACGACGAGAGCCGAACGCCATCGAGCGCCTGCCGCACGTCGCCAAGTTGCGGCGTTGGTTCCGCGAACAGCACCTCCGGTCCGGCGGCGCGGCGGCTGGCCAAAACGAGCGAGGCTGTGTCGCCGGGACGCAGTCCGTCGAGCAATTCCTTGGCAGCGCGGCGGGCACGTTCAAGCATCGTCTCGCCAGCTTCTTCCAATCCCATGCTGGCCGAGTTATCGACAACCAGCGCGATCGCTCGGCTTTGGCCCGCCACCGGCGAGCCGCTGCTGGGCAGCAGCATTGGCCCCGCCAAAGCGACCGCCAACAGCGCACACAGCGCCATGCGGCAGGCCAAAAGAAGCAATTCCTTCAGCCGGCTCATACGGTACGAGCGCAGGAACTGGTCGGTGAAGAACCGCGTCGTCGAGAACTGAATCTTCTTCGTGCGGCGCGAACGGCTCAGGTGGATCAAAAGCGGAATCGCCGCCGCCGACAGGCCGATCAGGAACAGAGGGTTGGCTAGGGTGAACATGCGCGGCAACTCAGGTCAAAGCCATAATCTACGGTATATTGCCCGTCAGCGGCAGAAGGTTATGGGGATATCATCGTAACACACTCGCGGGCGCGACGAACCGAAACTCGACGGACACGGAGCACCTTTGACCCTGACCCTTCTTTCCGCACGCTGGAGCGTGGGAACATCGCGTCGTCCGCGGTGCGGCCAAGTGGCGCGCTGCGGTGGCTGTGGTATCCCAAACTCCTGGCAAAACGGACCACGCAAGGTATAACCATGGGCAGGTATAATCCGTAAAAAAAAGCGCCCGAATTCGGCCATTGCGCCCGGTTTTGATGCGCTTTCCTGCCCTCTGCCCACCGCCTTGTCCCCACCAGTGCCGCCTTCGGCGGATTTCGCACCAGGCGCGACATTCCCCCATCCCCTCTTCGCGCTCCGTGCTACTCGCTCTGAACTCCGCGCTGCGCGTTCCACACTCCGCGCTTCGCCCCCCCTCCCACCCGTGAGACAAGGAAAAACAGCGTCAGCAGCGTCAGCAGCGTCAGCATGCATCGTAACCGACGATTGCGATTGAGTTTGTGTCTCAGCGCCAGCGGAGGTTGCGTTTCGCACCAGCGTCACCAGCGTCAGCAAGGCATGCCCCAGCGTCAGCATCTCGCGTTCGCGAGGGTTCCCATCGCCCCGGCAACGTAGCACCCCACGCCGTTGTGTCGTCAGCCCCTGCCTCCTCCGACCGCTACCCACTCCGCGCTCCGCGCTTGCCGACTCCTCCAATTTGCATTTCGCATTTGGTCCCCCGTCCTACCAGGTCAAAGGCGCCAATTGGCGCCTTTGAACTTGCCTTACTGGCAACGACTTACGCTTGGTGGACCCCTCTGTAGTAGTGCTGGCGGCCGTGGTTCATCACCGTCGAGCGCGAGACCGCCGGTTGAGCGGCTTGCCCCGTCGGTTCGGTTCGTCGTATGCCTTTCGGAGCGAGGCCCCGATTGTCCAGGGCCGACGGGCCTGGCCCAGGGCCTTTCACTTCGTCACAATGCCGAGTTTGGCAAACAGATGGGGGAGTTTGAGGGCGTTTTGGCGGAGGGCGGAGGCGATATTCTTCACCCCATCAGCGCGCACGGCAGCAATCAGCGCGT
>Ga0265325_10002550_pt1 | contig 12255 bp, 11 predicted proteins | sample 41420metaG_FD_202090 | JGI IMG/M metagenome (GOLD analysis project Ga0265325, IMG submission 202090) | Rhizosphere microbial communities from Carex aquatilis grown in University of Washington, Seatle, WA, United States - 4-14-20 metaG | ecosystem: Host-associated > Plants > Roots > Rhizosphere...
CCGCTTGCCGGGCTGGCCAGCGTGGAAGAAGGCGTTTTTGTGAAAGGGAGCTGGGTGCCGGGGCGACGGCTGGCGGGCGACGACACTGCCGAAGGAGACGGCCTCATGCTGCGCTGGCCGCCGGGGAGCTGGGCGCCTTCGTCGCGGCAACGCAAGAGCGCGACGCCCATCCAACGCGCGACCCTGTATCGCTACCGCTAGAAACTTCTCTGTCGATTTCCCCAAAACCGAAAAATGAACGCTACTTCTTATCCGGCAGCGTGAACACGTAGAGCGTGTTACCGTGCGGCGGCTGGTGAACATCCGGCAGGACGGGCACGTGGTGCACGCCGGTGCCGACGGCGATATATTCCTTTCCGTCGACGCTGTAGGTCACCGGGAATCCCTGCACGGAATTTCCCAGGCGCGTTTGCCAGATCGTCGCGCCCGTTTTCGCATCGAGAGCGCGGAAGTAGCGGTCCAGGTCGCCGATGAACGCGAGGCCCGTGTCGGTGGTGAGCACGGAAGTTTGAAAAGTGGCGTGCTGCTGGACGTTCCATACTTCCTTTAGCGTCTTCACGTCGTAAGCCGCCAGCTTGCCGACGTTGCCGTTGGTCCCGGGCATCTGGAAATGTTTTTCGGTGGCTGCGCCGCCGCCCGAGCCATCTTCAAACGCAACCTTCCGGCTGGTCATTTCCATGCAGCTTTGCGCGAGAGGAATGAGCAGCAGCCCTCCCTGCGGGTAATAGCTCATCGACTGCCAGCCGTGGCCGCCCTGCATCCCGGGGCACACCTTTACGCCCTCGCCGAGTTTCTGCTCGACGATGTCGGGCCGGTAGGTTAGCTTCCCGGTCTTGGGATCGACGCCGCTGAACACATTCTGATACACCGTTTCGTGTTCGGCGAGAAACTTTCCGGTTTCGCGGTCGAGCTTCCACAGAATGCCGGCCTTGCCGATGGTGAACGCGGCCTTGAGAGTGCCGATGTCGATCAAAACGCGTTCGTACACCTCGTCGAGATCGAGCGTCTCGCCCGCCACGTGCTGGAAATACCACGCGAGCGATCCATCGTCGGGACGAAGCGCCACCGTGCAGCTCGTGTAAAGGTCCTGATCGGCCACGCTCGATCCGCGCGCCACTTGCATCCAGGGCTTGGGCTGCGCCACGCCCCAGTAGGTGAGATTCAGCTCGGGATCGTAACTTCCGGTGATCCAGGTTTCCCCGCCCGCGCGCAGCATGTTCGAGAGCTTGCCCCAGGTGTCGCCGCCGGGCTCGCCGGATTTGGCGATGGTGTTGAAGCGCCAGAGGAGCTTGCCGGTATCCGGATCGTAGGCGCTGATGAAGCAGCCCTGCTCCGCGGGATTTTCCTTATAGCGGTCGCAGCCGGTGATCCCTTGCAGCACTTTCCCGTGAATCACGATGGGTCCGCTGGAGTTGCCGAAGCCCTTGGTGTAGTCGGCCATTTCCACGTCCCACACGGTTTTGCCGGTGCGCGCGTCGAGCGCGGCGAGGTGCGCGTCGGTGGTGGGCACGAACACCTTATCGTTGTAGATTGCGAGATTGCGGATGGCGCCTGTTCCGCCGCCCTGCAGGCCGGTGGGGCGGATGTGATTTTCCCAGATCAGGTCGCCGGTGCGCGCATCGAGAGCCTGCACGATGTTGTCGGTGTTGAAGAGGTACATGATCCCTTTGTGCACGAGCGGCTGCGGCTGGTTGGCGTAGCCTTCGTTCATCGACCAGACCCACGCGAGGCGCAGGTCGCCGACGTTTTTGGGAGTGACTTGCGAAAGGGTGCTGTGGTTCCAGGATTGATAGTTTCCGCGAACCACCAGCCAGTCGGCCGGGTCGGGATGCAGCAGCATGTCGTCGGTCACCGGCATGTAATTTTTCACTTCGCCTTTTACGGTGAGGCCGAGGGGCGCGCCTCCTACCGGGCCAGCTGCGCCGCCGGGCGCTCCGGATTGCGCGGCGGGAGCGCCGCCCGTGGCGACGTCGCCGATCGTGACGCCTGCGTCCGCGCTCAGATCATCCGCGCCAGCCGCGGCGCCGTTCGCCGTGAGAATAAACGCAATGAGGCTAAGAGAATCCTGGTTGCTCAGCGACCCGGGACTGCTGGCGGGCATCGTCTCGCGGATGACTTTGAAAAGATCGCTGGTGGTGCGCTTTCGCCAGGCGTTCAGGAAAGTGCTGCCCGCGAGCGGTGGGGCTTCCACGCCACCTCCCATGTCGGGGAGATGGCAGGAGGCGCATTTCTGCTGATACAAAACACGCCCCCTATTGACTTGCGTGAAGCTGAAGGCGCGCGCGGGTGCAGCTTGCCGCGCGGAGCCGATGCAGGGGTTGGCCACGACGATGGCGGCGATTGCCAGAAACGGAAAAGCTCTTCGCAAAAACATCAGGAACTCCCTCTGCCTGTCGCGACGCCAGCCGAGCGACAGTTCCGCCCCGAATGCAACGGCATCGTACGCGGAGTAGCTTGCCAATTCAAGGCATTCGCCGACCCGCCGCGCGACGATTGCGGATCAGCATCCGCCCGCGAGTGCGAGGCGTGTAGTTCGGGTGATGTTTTTGGAGGATGGTTGCGGGGCAAGAACGCTATTGGGCGAAGTTCTGCGATTTCTCCGATACTGATATATACTATCGGTATAGACCGAAGAAAAGGGAAGGTCAGATGGCAAAGACCGGAACGGCGAAGCTGTTTCGCAACGGGCGGAGCCAGGCGGTGAGGCTTCCGCGGCAGTTCCGATTCGAGGGAGACGAGGTGCGGATTCGGAGGGTGGCGGAGGGCGTGCTGCTTGAGCCGATCATTCCCGACGCCTCAAAATGGTTTGTGGAACTGGACCGCGTGGGGGCAGGAGAGCCGCCGTTCATGAAGGGCGGGCGAAAGCAGCCGAAGCCGCCACGACGGAAGATCTTCCGTTGAAATACCTGCTCGATACGAACGCCTGCATCGCGCTTATCAATGGTCCGACCAGTGGCACGTCACATGGCGAGCCGGCGGGAGTGCGCCTGCGGTTTGAGAAGGAGTTAGAGGACGGCGCGGAAATGTTTGTGCCAAGCATCGCGGCCTATGAGTTGTGGTATGGGGTCGCCAAAAGCGGCCGTCCGGAAAAAAATGCGAAGCGCGTGCAAACGTTTTTCGCGGGGCCGGTTTCGTTGCTTCCGTTCGAGGATGGGGATGCGCAGGCGGCGGGGAAAGTACGGGCGGCGCTGGAAGCTGCTGGAAAGCCGATTGGGGCTTACGACGTGCTGATCGCGGGGCAGGCAGTGCGGCACAAGCTGACGCTTGTTACGTCCAACCAGAGGGAGTTCAGCAGGGTGAAAGGATTGCTTTGGGAAGACTGGGGCAGGGAGTGAGATTTGAAGCGCGGACCGATTGCGGCTGGGAAAATGAGCGGTTGACACGGGTTTGGGCGGCTCATAGGATGGCTGCCTTGGTCCGGACTTTTCTTTTTGGTGGAGGAGACTTTTGATGCGAGCGGCAATTGCATTTTTTCTTACGTTTGCGCTTTCGGTGGTGGCGGCCGTGGCCCAGACGCCTGCTGGGAAGACTTTTGACATCTACGTGATTGATATGGAGGGCGGGAACTCGACGCTTTTCGTCGCGCCTTCGGGCGATTCGACGCTGATCGACACCGGGAGCGGCGGGCCGAATAACCGGGACGGCAACCGCATCCTGGACGCCATTCATGACGCCGGACTCAACCACATCGACAATTTGATCAGCACGCACTGGCATGGCGACCACTTCGGCGGCATGGCGGACGTGGCGTCGCGCATTCCCATTCACAATTTCGTCGACCATGGCCCGAACATCGAGCCGCAGAATGAGCGCACCGATGAGTTCATGAACAAGACCTACCCCGCGCTCTATGCCGAGGCGAAGCATACAGTCGCAAAACCCGGCGACAAGATTCCGATGAAGGGGCTCGACTGGACCATCGTGAGCGCGGGCGGAGAAGTGATCAAGAATCCGCTCCCCGGCGCGGGCGCGCCGAATCCGGAGTGCGCGAGTTTTGTCCCCAAGGCCAAGGGCGACGACGGCGGGGTGGAGAACACGCAGTCGGTGGGAAGCGTCATCACCTTCGGGAAATTCCGCATGGCGCACCTGGGCGACCTCACCTGGAACAAGGAATTCGATCTGATGTGCCCGATCAACCGGATCGGGAAGCTCGATGTGTGGGTCGTCTCCCATCATGGGCTGCCGCTTTCGGACTCGCCTCAACTGGTGCATGCGATACGCCCGCGCGTCGCGATCATGAACGACGGGCCTCGCAAGGGCGGCCCGCCTTCCACGATGCAAACCCTCTTTACGTCGCCGGGACTCGAGGATCTTTGGGAGATTCACTTCTCGATCCTGAGCGGACAGGAATACACCGTGCCGGGATTATTCATCGCGAACACGATGGACGACCCGATTACGGCCATGCCAATCGACCCGGCGCCGCAGCCCGCGCGGGGCGCGACAGGGCTGCCGACGCATGACGGGAAGGCTTACTACATCAAGGTGTCCGCGCAGGCGGACGGGACGTTCACGGTTACCAACCAGCGGAACGGCTTCAGCAAGACGTACAACGCACGCTGAATAGCAGACGACAAGGAAATCAAGATGCGGTCAAACCTCCGATCTCTCGCGCTTGCAAGTCTCGTGGCTGTGCTTGGTTCCGCGTCCTACGGAGCGACGATTACGGGAACGGTGAAAGGCGCCGACGGGGCGCCGTTCCAGGGCGCTTTCGTGGAGGCTCAGAACGCTAGATCGCACATCACGACGATCGTGCTTTCCGACAGCCGCGGGCAGTACCGCATCCGGGATCTTCCTGCGGGGGACTATCGCGTGCAACTGCGCGCCGTGGGTTTTCGCACCGATCCGCGGACGGGAGTGAAGCTGGCGGCGGACCAGAAGGCGTCCTACGATTTTGAGCTGCAAAAAGGCGGCGTTCGCTGGAACGACATTTCCTTCTATCAACTGAAGCAGCTGCTCCCGGAGGCGAAAGGTAAGGACCTCATCGTCCAGCACTGCTCCACCTGTCACCTGATGCAGACCCGGATGGCTTCGATGACGCGGGACGAGGAGGGCTGGAGGGATCGCGTCGATTACATGCGGACAGCGATGCATTTTGCCCTGGCCAATGTGAGCGACCAGGACGCGGGTGACATTGCGTCCTATCTCACCACGCTGTTCGGGCCGGACTCGGTGCTGCCGAAGTCGCCGGCGGACATGCAGGGTTATAAGGACACGGTGCGGCCTTTCAGCAGCGAGGCGTCGAATATCGTGTTCGTGGAGTACGACATGCCGGGGCCGAACCGGATGCCGTTCAGCGCGGCGCCGGCGAAAGATGGTTCCGTGTGGATCCCCGATTTCGGGATCGACAACATGATCACGCGGCTCGATCCGAAAACAGGCGAGATGCAGAACTATAAGGTTCCCAACGTGGGAACCGCGGCAATTCACTCCGCCGTGCCGGCGGCGGACGGTTCTGTGTGGCTGGCCGAGCAAGGCTCGAACAAGATCGGGCGCTGGGATCCCAACACCAAGCAGATTACCGAGTACCAGGATGCGTTTCTCCCCGGGAAAGAGGGAATGGGCGAAGGCGGGAACAAGCACACGGTGCGGCTCGACCCCAGCGGCAACGTGTGGGGCAGCGGGCAGCCCCTGACGAAATTCGATCCCGAAACGCGGAAATTCACGCGCTTCGATGAAGTGAAGATCGCTTACGACGTGAAGCCGGACAAAAACGGCGACGTGTGGTTTACGCAGCCGGGGGCAAACAAGATCGGGAAAGTCGACGGGAAAACGATGAAGGTTTCCCAGTGGACCGTTCCCACGCCCAAATGCTACGCGCGGCGGATGGAAATAGGCCCGGACGGGATGATCTGGGTCGGGGAATTCAATGCGGGGAAGATTGCCCGCTTCGATCCGGCTACGGAGACGTTCAAGGAATACACGCTGCCGGGTCCATCCCCCACTCCCTACAGCATGGGCTTCGATGCGGACGGTTATCTCTGGTACGACTCTCACTACATGGATGAACTGGGGCGGTTCGACACTAAAACCGGGGAAGTGGTCGAATATCCGGTGCCGCACTCGGAGATAGCCATGCGCGAGTTCTTCCGCGATGCGCAGGGGCGCATGTGGTATGGGACGAATCCTAATAACAAGGTGGGTTACTTCTATTTGGCGAATGCGGGTGGGACCTCGTCTGCCAAAAACTAGCGGTTAACTGCGCGGATTCAGGACACAGCCTAAACCCGCCAATCGGGAGATTGGCGTTCCCAGGGGCTGGAAACCCATTCCTTGCGCGACACGTCCAACGAGTCTGAGAGAGAGAAAACTGTCACGTTTCGCTGTTACTTTCGATTGACCGGCTGCGCCTGAGCGCTCTTGTTCATCAGGCTCCCAGGGCTTCCGACGTGCCTTGCTCCCTCCTTGTGGGTGGTTTATGATGGCGCACCGGGGAAGAGTTCGCTTGGATTTGGATCGGTCGAACGCCGGTTAACCCCCTCTCAGGAATCCCGATAGGAAGAGAAAAGACATGACGCACCTCACGAATTGTCTCGGCCACCGTGGCTTGCGATGGGCCTGTTTTCCGCTCCTGCTGATGTTTGTGGCGGCTTTGACGGGCTCGCCGCTTCGCGCGCAGGTAGATCTGGCGGGCGAGTGGACTGAAAATCTGCATGAAGACATGCCGGAGCGGGGCGACGTCGCCATCGGCGATTATCTGAGTTTGCCGATTAACGACGCGACACGCATGCGGGCCGACACCTGGGACGCGGAACAGTGGACGATGGTCGAACACTTGTGCCACGCGCATCCCCTGGACTATGCGCCGCGCGGACCGTCGCAGATGCGCATCTGGTCGGACGTGGATCCTCTAACGCAGGGTGTTTCCGCGTGGCATACGATCATCAGTTACATGCTTCCCGAGCGGATTATTTACATGGATGGCCGGCCCCATCCGCCCGAGTGGGCGGCTCACACCTGGCAGGGATTTTCCACCGGGGAGTGGGTGGGGGACATGTTGAAGGTAACGACGACCCACCTGAAAGAGGGCTATTTCCGCCGCAACGGCCTGGCGCGCAGCGAGAAGGCGACCGTCACCGAGTACTTTATTCGTTACCCGACTACGCTGACGCTGGTGACGATCGTGGAGGACCCCGTCTATTTGACGGAGCCCTTTATCATCACTTCGGATTGGATACAGGATATCGGCCGCCAGCTTTCGCCGAATTTCTGCATTTCCAGCGTGGAAATCGACCATCCGAAAGGGTGGGTCGCCTACCACCTGCCCGGGGAAAACCCTTGGCTGAACGAGTATTCGCAACGAACGGGAGTGCCGTACGAAGCGGTGCGAGGCGGTGCGGAGACGATGTATCCCGAATTTCAGAAGAAGCTGGAGAAGATGCCCGTGCCGCCTCCGCTCCCGAAAGAGTCCGCGGAGACGGGTAGATGAATTTGAACCGGCTCCGTTGGGCGGTCACTTGGGGATGGGCTGTTGGGCTGGCGGTGATGATTTTTTGCGGCACGGCGCGGATGGCCGCTGCGCGAACTTCCGCTGTCGAAGAACACGATTTCGACTCCAAGAACATCCACGTTCTCCACGTTCGCGGCAACGTGTACATGCTGGTGGGCGCGGGCTGCAACGTCACCGTGCAGGTGGGCGAGCAGTATGTAATCGTCGTGGATACCGGCCTTCCGCGATTCAGCGATGAACTGCTGGCGACAGTCCGGAAAATCTCCAGCTTGCCGATCATGTTTTTCGGAAATACCACCGCCGACGCGGACCACACGGGCGGAAACGCCACGTTTTATAAGGCAGGCGGAGCGCTCCCCAACGCGACGCAGGGTTTCGCCCGTGAAGAAGAAAAGGATTTGAGCCGCCTGAAGCTGCTACCCGGAGGCACGATCATCGCGAGCCTCAATACCGTGAACAGGACCGAAGAGCAGGCGGGAAAAACGACCGCTATCGGCTTCGGCAACGAGGGTTTCAAGCTCTACAACAACGAGGCCGCGGTTTTCTACCAGATGCCGCCGGCGCACACCGACGGGGACTCGATTGTTTTCTTTCGCGCATCGGACGTGGTGAGCGCCGGAGACATTTTCACGACCACCAGTTACCCGGTTATTGAGACCGAGAATGGCGGGACGGTCGCTGGCTTCATAGATTCCCTCAATGACCTGATTGAAATTCTCGTGCCGAAGTATGGCGAAGAAGGCGGCACGTACGTGATCCCGGGCCACGGCCACCTCTCGGACCGGGCCGATGTGGTGAACTATCGCGACATGGTTACCATCATTCGAGGCCGCATTCAGAAGATGGTCAAGAACGGAATGACGCTGGATCAGGTGAAGGCGGCCAAGCCGACTCTGGATTATGACGGAATCTACGGAGCCGACGGGGGCCGTAAATTTACCGAGATCGTCTATCGCGAACTCGCAAAAACCGCGAATCCGCCAGGGCAAAAGTAGCCGGAGCAGGAACAATGATGATCAGGATTTGTCGAAAGAGCGCGGCCTCCCGCATTACAGTGTGGGGAACCCTGTTGGGGAGCCTCCTCCTCATTTTGGGGACGCTGGCCGGCACACACGCCGCACAGCGCCAGTCCAGGACAGGAGGCGGTCCGCCCGCCTCGGCAAAGGCAAGCGCGGTGGTCGATGTGACCGGTTACTGGGTGGCCATCGTGGATGAGGACTGGGTGTGGCGGATGATGACGCCCGCCAAAGGCGATTACACCAGCGCTCCCTTGAACGCCGAGGGCCGGCGCGTCACCGATGCCTGGGACCCCGAGAAAGATAAAGCCGAAGGCAATGAATGCAAGGCCTACGGCGCGGGCGGCATCATGCGCATGCCGGCCCGGCTGCACATCTTCTGGGTCGACGACAATACCCTCGAAATGGATATCGATGCGGGGATGCAGAAGCGCTTGTTTCACTTTGACGGTTCGAAATGGCAGGGCGGAGAGCCTCAGTTGCAGGGAGATTCAGTGGCCACCTGGGACAAGCAGCTGCAAAGGCGGGCCGGAACGCCGTTTGACGGCCCCGCGCCCGGCAAGGGTGGCAACCTGCATGTGGTAACTACGCATATGCGCCCGGGATATCTGGAGAAGAACGGAGTGCCCTACAGTGGAAACGCGGTGCTCGACGAACACTTCACGGCACTCGATCTGCACGGCGTGGCTCAGTATCTGATCCTGACATCGGTGATCGAAGATCCTACCTACCTCCGGGAGCCATTCCTCTTGAGCAGCCAGTTCAAGCGCGAGCCGGACGGCTCGAAGTGGGATCCCACGCCGTGCCGCCCCCTGTGGCCTCTTTCGCTTCGAGCGAAGCTGGGCCAGCGGGGATCGGGACCGGTCAGCGACGCACAGTAATTTATTTAACGCAGCAGCGCTTCGAAGCCAGCCTGCATGAAATGTCGATCGTGAGTCAGAGCTGCGCGAATCCCCTCCTTCTCCATCACTAGAAAGCTTGCGCAATCGGTGAAGCTCCAGCTCTTGTCGGCCATACTTTTGTATCGCCTGAGACTCTGTTCAAATTGCTCGGCGCTTTGCGGAACGATCACGACGGCGCGATTACTACGCAGGGCCTCTACCACTTTCACGGCTGCTCGACGGAGCACAGTTCCACGATCGCTAAAGCTATTTAGAAACTCCGCGAGAACCATTTCGCTGGTTAGAATCTGCTCAAATGAATTACTTCGGGAAGCTGCCAGCGCCGTCTCGTGAAGCTCGTCTCGAGGGTTGAGCAAAGCAATCCAGTAACTCGTATCGGCAAAGGCGCGATTCATTCGGGGGGCTCTCTAGCTACCGTACAAGTATCGGTCAAGATTCTTCGACAAATCCGACGGAAGGTGTGCCCATTCGCTTTCGGGGACGTCACTCGCGATAGCTTCAAAGATGTCAGCCAGAGATATAGAGGTTGCCGAAGGAGCAACCTGAGTCGCTGCGTCTTTCGCTTGGAGCAATTCCAGCCCTTGCCGGATGACCTCATCCACCGAGCGGTACTGACCGCTCCGAACCTTTTCAGCGATTAGTCGTTCGAGTTCCGGGCTAAGTGAAATATTCATGGCACCCCTCCCGCGTAGTTAAACGGGCTTAGGCCTGTCTCAAACATGTAGATGAAATTGTAGCGGTCAAAGCATGGAAGTTCTACTAGATTCAACAAGCAAGGAGGCCGCCAATCTCGCTCGCGCCAGGCGGCTCGAGTTGCGAACACTGGATCCCGCCCGGGCATCGTCTTGAAAACGCGGCCGGGAGCTACATCCGTTACTGAGTTGCCGCAATGCGGAACTTCTGCACTCTTCTTCCGCCGCGCGTCTCACCGACGTAGATGTTGCCTTTGGAGTCGACCGCCAGGGTGTGGCCGTGGGTCATTTCGCCCATTTGATGGCCGGGGCGGCTGAAACTGCCGAGAATTTCGCCGGTGACGTGATCGAAGATGTCCACCTGATCCCGCCATTCATCGACGGCAAACATGTATTTCTGTTCCGGGTCCGGAGAAAAGCCGACCCAGGAATTCGCGCCGAGTTCCGTAGAACGGTTATTGGGATAGTGGGGCCTCGGGTTCACCATGAAATTCCGCTTGAAGTTCCCCATCTTGTCGAACACCTGCACGCGGTCGCCTTGTTTGTCGCAGACGTAGACCAGGCCGGCGTTGTCGAATACCACGCAGTGAACGATCTTTATGAAAATGCCGCCCACGCCGGCCTCGGTTTCAGCGGCGTTTCCCTGGCGACCCCACTGGCGGAGGAACTGGCCATTGCGGTCGAACACGGCGATGCGGGTGTTGCCGTAGCCGTCCGATACATAAATATCGCCGTTCGCCGGATCGACAGCGACTCCGGAAGGCTTGAAGAAACTCGTGTGGCTGGAATTCAAGGCCCTGCCGTCGGCGGTGCCGTCGGAGCTATCCATCACGCCCTTGGTGCCGATCTGCATCAGGAGCTTGCTTCCGTCGTGCGCGTATTTCTGAATGATTCCGTCGCCGCTGCCGGCGATCCAAACGTTGTTTTCATAATCGACGTAGCATCCGTGGAGCATCTTCGGAAGGATCTTGGCGTCTCCCCACGAGTTGACGACATTCCCGTCGGGATCGAATTCGATTACCGGAGGTGCCGATACGGCGGTTTCGGTTTCTTTCTCTTCCAGATTTTGCCGGTTCACGATAAACACGTGGTCCTTGGCGTCCACGCAGACCCCGCCTACGTCTCCGGTGATCCACTTATTGGGGAGCGGCTTGGGCCAATAGGGATCCACTTCGTATTTGGGCACGGAAGGAGTTGGACCCGCGGCTCCGTTCGCTCGAGCTGCCGACGGATTGGAGATCGCAATTGAGATACCCAGCGCCGCAAGCGCCATCGCCGGCCATGCGCGTTTGCTTATTTTCACCATAGTATTGCTCTCCTTGCTTCTCTTCCGAATTTTGCGAATCCCAAAGCCTCAGGCCGATCCTGCTCATAACGAAATGCAGATCCCTCACTCCGTTCGGGACGACATTTAATTGTCAGTGCGCCAGGGGATCGGGACGCACCTGGAAATGCGCCAGCTGGCTCGGCATGTCCTTGCCGCCTTCGGTCAGCTGGGAACCCCTTTGTTGATTGGCCGCCCAAAGCCCGCGACCCTTCCAGCCCGTGTTCGGATTATCGATACGGGCATCGAAGAAGCGCGAGAAGAAACCCATGGGATAGGGCACGCGGATGCGCACCCACTGCTTCGTATCCGGATGGAAAACGAGCAGAGAGTCGGAGTCGGCGCCATCGACGATGGGAAGATCCGTGCCCATGCCGAGCGCATTATGCTGATCGACCCACATGTAATAATTGAAGTCGGCTTTCACCTCGGGCTGCGTCTTGAACGTGGGTCCCGGGATGGGGTAGAACTCCCAGCCTTCCGGGCAATGCCTGCCGGTGGTGGCCTCCGGGCCTGTCAGTACCTTGCACTTGCTGCGGTCGAAGCGAGCAAGAACGCCTTCGCTCGCCAGCGACGCCCAGACGATGCCCTTCGAATCAACCGCCATCCCGCGGGGGTGTGATCCGCCGGTCGAAAATCCCTTGGCGTCATACGGCACTTCGTAGACCTCGGCATTGCACGTCTCGGGAGGATTCGATCCCCTCACCATGCGGATCAGCTTCCCGGGCATCGCGGTTACCGCCGAATACCAGACGCTGCCATCCGCAGTGTTGTAGGCCACGCCGTACGCTCCGGGGGCAGCGATGGCGCGATCGAGTTTCGGGTCGAGCGGCGCGGGCGGCTTGGTGAAAGGCCCGAGTTTCCCGTCGCC
>Ga0265325_10002554_pt1 | contig 12245 bp, 10 predicted proteins | sample 41420metaG_FD_202090 | JGI IMG/M metagenome (GOLD analysis project Ga0265325, IMG submission 202090) | Rhizosphere microbial communities from Carex aquatilis grown in University of Washington, Seatle, WA, United States - 4-14-20 metaG | ecosystem: Host-associated > Plants > Roots > Rhizosphere...
CGCGGACACCCCCTCGATCTGGGACTACAAGACGGTCGCGGCCGAGGGCTCGATGCTCAACACGCCGCCCACCTTCGGCTGGTACTTCGCGGGCCTGGTGTTCAAGTGGATCAAGCGCCAGGGCGGGCTGGCCACGATGGAGCAGCGCAACCGCGCCAAGGCCGCACTGCTCTATGGCACCATCGATGGGTCGGGGTTCTACCGCAATCCGGTCGATCCTGCGTGCCGTTCGTGGATGAACGTGCCATTCCTGCTGCCGCGCGCCGAGCTCGAGAAGCCGTTCGCGGCTGAAGCGGCCCGTGCCGGCCTTACCAATCTCGAGGGGCACCGCTCCGTGGGCGGCATGCGTGCCAGCATCTACAATGCGATGCCGCTCGAGGGCGTACAGGCCCTGTGCGACTTCATGCGCGACTTCGCGCGCCGCAACGGGTAGCACCCGGCGATGGGCTACCGGATCCTGACGCTCAACAGCATCAGCATGCGCGGGCTGGAGCGGCTGCCGCGCGATCGCTACGAGGTGGCCTCGGAGATCCTGCATCCCGACGCCGTGCTGGTGCGTTCGGCGGACATGCACGCGCAGGAGCTGTCCCCTTCCGTGCTGGCGGTGGCGCGTGCCGGTGCCGGCACCAACAACATACCGGTCGCGGCCCTGAGCCGGCGCGGCGTCCCGGTGTTCAATGCTCCGGGTGCGAATGCGAACGCGGTCAAGGAACTCGTGCTCGCCGGCATGCTGCTCGCCGCGCGCAACATCTGCCAGGCCTGGGAATTCGCGCGCGGCCTCACCGGCGACGATGCCGCGCTCGACCTCGCGGTGGAGCAGGGCAAGAAGGCCTACGTCGGCTTCGAACTTCCGGGCCGTACGCTCGGAGTGATCGGCTTGGGAGCGGTCGGAGTGCTGGTCGCCAACAGTGCCGAGGCGCTCGGCATGAAGGTGCTCGGATATGATCCGCAGATCACGGTGCAGCGGGCCTGGCAGCTCTCCTCGACGGTGCAGCAGGCGCTCTCGCTCGATGACCTGTTCGCGCGCTCGGAGCTGATCAGCGTGCACGTGCCGCTGCTCGAGGCCACCCGCGGGCTCGTCAATGCGACGCGGCTGCGGTTGATGCGCGCCGGCGGTGTGGTGCTGAACTTCGCGCGTGCGCCGATCGTGATCGAATCCGACATCGTGGCTGCGCTCGACTCCGGACACCTGCATGCCTACGTGTCGGATTTTCCGACTGCCGCGCTCAAGGATCACCGGCGCGCCATTACGCTGCCGCACCTCGGCGCCTCGACGCTCGAGGCCGAGGACAACTGTGCGATCATGGCTGCCGAGACGCTGCGCGAGTTCCTCGAGCACGGCAACATCCGCAACAGCGTGAACTTCCCCGAAGCCGTGCTGCCGCGACAGCCCGGCTGCACACGCATCGCGATCGCGAACAGCAACGTGCCGAACATGGTGGGGCAGATCTCGACCTGCCTCGCCAGCGCCGGCATCAACATCGCCGAGATGCTCAACCGATCGCGCGGCGAGTACGCGTATACGCTGCTGGACACGGAGAGCACGGCCGACGCTGCGCTGATCGAACGGCTGCGCGGCATCGAGGGTGTGCTCTCCGCCCGCCTGGTACGCGCCCCGGACTGAAGGCAGCAGCGATGGCCGCACGCAATGCCAAGAAGCCGGTTGGCAGAAAGCCGGCGGCGCCGGTCTCCAGCCTCGAGGGGCTGCGCGCGCAGATCGACGCGGTCGACGAGCAGCTGCACGCGTTGCTCAACGAGCGTGCCCGCCTCGCGCAGCGCGCCGGGATCTCCAAGCACGCTGACGGCCATACAGTCGATTTCTATCGTCCCGAGCGCGAGGCCGAAGTGCTGCGCCGCGCGCTCGCGCGCAATCACGGCCCGCTGCGCAACGAGGAGATCGTGCGCCTGTTCCGGGAGATCATGTCCGCCTGCCTGGCGCAGGAAGAGCCGCTGAAGGTCGCATTTCTGGGACCTGAGGGCACCTTCACCCAAACCGCGGTCTTGAGACATTTCGGTCATTCGGTACGTGCACTCGCGCTCTCCACGGTCGATGAGGTGTTCCAGGAAGTCGAGGCCGGCAGCGCCGATTTCGGCGTGGTCGCGATCGAGAATTCCAGCGAGGGGACGATCACCAATACGCTGGATCGATTCCTTGCGAGCCCGTTGCGGATCTGCGGCGAGGTGGAACTGCGCATTCACCATTGTCTGCTCGGCAAGGTGGACGCGCTGCCGCGCGTGCTGCGCGTTTGTTCGCACAGCCAGGCGCTGGCGCAGTGCCGCGGCTGGCTCACCGAGCATCTGCCGGAGGCCGAGCGCATCGCGGTGTCGAGCAACGCCGAAGGTGCGCGGCGTGCGCGCGACGAGCAGGGCACAGCGGCGATCGCCGGGGAGACGGCCGCCGAGGTCTACGGGCTTAACGTGCTGGCACGCGACATCGAGGATCGCACCGACAATTCCACGCGCTTCCTGGTCATCGGTGCCAAGCTGCTGCGTCCGAGCGGTGCCGATCGCACCACGCTGCTGCTATCGGCGCGCGACACGAAGTCTCCCGGCGCGCTGCACCACCTGCTCGAGCCGCTCGCGCGCTCCGGGATCAGCATGACCCGAATCGAGTCCCGGCCCTCGCGTCGCAAGAAATGGGAGTATGTGTTCTTCATCGACATCGAGGGCCATGCCGAGGATCCCAAGGTCCGCAAGGCACTCGCGGCGCTCGAGCAGCGCGCCTCGCTGTTCCGCGTGCTCGGTTCCTATCCGCGCGCGGTACTCTGAACGCATGGGGTCTGCGTCCCACCCCGGCGAGCTCGCTGTTCCCGCGGTGCGGGCGCTCTCGCCTTACATACCGGGCAAGCCGATCGCAGAGCTCGAGCGCGAACTTGGACTGCACGACATCATCAAACTGGCCTCGAACGAGAACCCCTACGGGCCGAGTCCAGGCACCCTGGCCGCGATCCGCAGTGCGCTCGCGGAGGTGCAGCTCTACCCGGACGGATCCTGCCACGCGCTCAAGCGCACGCTCGCCGCGCACCTCGGGATCGACGCCGCCTCGTTGAGCATCGGCAATGGCTCCAATGACCTGTTGATGCTGCTGTGCGAGGCGTTCCTGACCCCGGCACACAGTGCGATCTGCTCGCAGTACGGTTTTGCCATCTATCCGCTCGTGATCCGCGCCACCGGTGCACGACTGATCGAGGTGCCGGCGCTCGAGCCGACGAGTCCGATGCCCTATGGCCACGACCTGGTCGCGATGGCGGCCGCGATCCGGCCAGACACGCGCCTGGTGTTCATCGCGAATCCGAACAACCCCACCGGCACCTGGGTGCCACCTGCAGACCTCAAGCGCCTGTTGCTGGCCGCGCCTCCCAGCACGCTGATCGTGCTCGATGAGGCTTATGTCGAGTATGGCCAGGAGCGCGGCGTACAGGACGAAGCTCAGAGTCTTGGGTGGCTGCGCGAGCATCCGAACCTGGTGCTGCTGCGCACGTTCTCAAAGGCTTACGGGCTGGCTGGCGTGCGCGTCGGCTATGGCATCTCCCACCCGGAGGTCGCCGCGGTGCTCGACCGGATGCGTCCGGCTTTCAATGTCAACGCACTCGCCCAGGCCGGCGCGGCCGCGGCGCTGGCGGATCAGGAGTACATGCGCGGCAACGTGCGTCGCACGATGGCCGAGCTGTCGCGCTGCGAGGCGCACTGCCGTCGACTCGGTCTGTGGACGCCACCGTCGGCGGCAAATTTCCTGATGGTGCGGGTCGGGCCGGCGGCAGCGCAGGTCTATGAGCGCCTGCTGCGGGCCGGGCTGATCGTGCGCCCGATCGCCGGCTACGGGCTGCCGCAGTTCCTGCGCATCTCGGTCGGCACTCCTACGCACACCGAACGGCTGTTCGCGGCGCTGCCCGGAGCACTGGCGTGAGCTCGGCAGTGCCGCAGCGCTACCTGGTCGCACCGTCGCGCGCGGTGCGGGGCGAGCTGACCGTGCCGGGAGACAAGTCGATCTCGCATCGCGCACTGCTGCTGGGCGGGATTGCCGACGGCGTTACGCGCATCAGCGGTTTCCTGGACAGCGAGGACTGCCTCGCGACGCTCTCGGCGCTGCGCGCGCTCGGCGTGCGCATCGAGCGCCCTGCCGCGCATCAGGTGCTGGTGCATGGCGTCGGGCTGCAGGGGCTCATGGGCGCGAATGCGGCGCTGGACATGGGCAATGCCGGCACCGCAATCCGGCTGTCGATGGGACTGCTCGCCGGCCAGGCGTTCGACAGCACGCTGATCGGAGACGCGTCGCTGATGCGTCGGCCGATGGAGCGCGTCGCGAAGCCGCTGCGCGCGATGGGCGCACACATAGAGACGCTCGAAGGCCGGCCTCCGGTGCGCATTCGAGGCGGGGCGGCTCTGCATGGCATCGACTATGTGCTGCCGGTCGCCAGCGCGCAGGTCAAGTCCGCGATCCTGCTGGCGGGACTCTATGCCGAGGGTCATACCAGCGTCACCGAACCGGCGCCGACGCGGGATCACACCGAACGCATGTTGCGTGGCTTCGGCATTCCGGTATCGCGCGAGGGCGCGCGCGTGCGCCTCGAGGGCGGAGCACCCCTGCGTGCCTGCGCGGTCGACGTGCCCGGCGATTTCTCCTCGGCAGCGTTCTTCCTGGTGGCCGGCGCGCTCGGCGCCACCGATGGCCTGACGCTGCGCGGCGTCGGTGTGAATCCGACCCGCACCGGCCTGCTCGAGCTGCTGTCGCTGATGGGCGCACAGCTGCAGGTCGAACCGGTCGGCGACGGACCGGAGCCGATCGCGGATATTCATGTACGGCGCAGTGAGCTGCGCGGAGTGCGCGTACCTGAGCGCCTGGTGCCGCTCGCGATCGACGAGTTTCCGGTGTTCTTCATCGCCGCTGCGGCCGCACGCGGCGAGACCCTCGTGACCGGCGCGTCCGAGCTGCGCGTCAAGGAGAGCGATCGGCTCGCCGCGATGGCCGAGGGCCTCGCGGCGGTGGGCATCGAGTGCGAGCTGCTGCCCGACGGCTTACGGATCCAGGGCGGCAGCATCCGCGGTGGCCGGGTCGACAGTCACGGCGATCACCGTATCGCGATGGCCTTTGCGGTCGCGAGCCTCAAGGCGAGTGCCCCGATCGAGATCCTGGACGTAGCAAACGTCGCGACCTCGTTCCCTGGCTTCCCGGATCTCGCGCGACAGGCGGGACTGGAGCTGGACGCGTGAGCATTGCGGCAGCGCCGGACGGCGTCGTCGTAGTTGCGATTGACGGGCCCAGTGGTTCCGGCAAGGGGACGGTCAGCAGCCTGCTGGCGCGGCGTCTGGGCTGGCACCTGCTCGACAGTGGTGCGCTCTACCGGCTGGTCGCCCTGGCTGGCGAGCGCCACGGCCTGGCCGCCACGGACGCGCAGTCCCACGCGGCGCTCGCGCGCGGGATGCCGGTGGTGTTCGCCGACGGCGGCGCGCGGGTGCTGCTGGCGGCCGAGGATGTCACCACAGCGCTGCGGACCGAGGCGGCTGGTGCGGGCGCCTCTCGGGTCGCCGCCTGGCCGGCCGTGCGCGCGGCGCTGCTCGAACGCCAGCGCGGCTTCGCCAGCCCGCCCGGACTGATCGCCGACGGGCGCGATATGGGCACCGTGGTCTTCCCGGGCGCGAAGCTCAAGATCTTCCTGACCGCGAGCCCGGAAGAGCGGGCCCGGCGACGCTATAACCAGTTGAAAGAAAAGGATTCCGGTGTTAGCCTTGCCGCCCTTTCGCTCGAGATCGCCGCGCGCGACAGGCGCGATGAGACGCGATCCGTGGCTCCGCTGGTACCCGCCGCGGATGCCATCGTGCTGGACTCGACGGCCCTGAGTGCCGTGGAGGTTGCCGAGCGGATCCATGGGCTCGGCCGCGAACGCGGGCTCTGGGCTTGAGAGCAGGCAGGCGCGATGCATGGATGCAGCGCGTCCTTCAATCCAACCCGCAGGGCCGGAGGCCCGGCGGAACGTAAGTTGCACGAGGGCGTGCGAGAGAGAACATGAACGAGAGTTTCAGCGAGATGTTCGAGCAGAGCCTGGCGAATCAGAGAATTCGCCCAGGCATGATCCTGACCGGGCTCGTGGTCGATGTCGGACCGGACATCGTGATCGTGAACGTGGGCCTGAAGTCCGAGGCGGTGATTCCGCTCGAGCAGTTCAAGAACGAGCGCGGGGAGGTCGAAGTCGCCGCCGGCGACGAGGTCGAGGTCGCGCTCGATGCGGTGGAGGATGGGACCGGCGAGACGCGCCTGTCACGCGAGAAGGCCAAGCGGGCCAGGACCTGGACCCGGCTGGAGCAGGCCTTCAACGACGGCGAGATCGTGACCGGCATCATCTCCGGGCGCGTCAAGGGTGGCTTCACGGTAGAGATCGAGCACGTGCGCGCGTTCCTGCCCGGCTCGCTGGTGGATGTGCGCCCGGTGCGCGACACGGCCTACCTCGAGGGCAAGCCGCTCGAATTCAAGGTGATCAAGCTCGACCAGAAGCGCAACAACGTCGTGGTCTCGCGCCGCGCCGTGGTCGAGCAGGAGTTCTCGGCCGAGCGCAGTGCGCTGATGGACAACCTGCAGGAAGGAGCCGTCGTGCGCGGTTCGGTCAAGAACCTGACCGACTACGGTGCCTTCGTCGACCTGGGTGGCATCGACGGCCTGCTGCATATCACCGATATGGCCTGGAAGCGCGTCAAGCACCCTTCCGAGGTCGTGAAGGTCGGCGACGAGATCGACGTGCGCATCCTGAAGTTCGACCGCGAACGATCGCGGGTCTCGCTCGGCCTGAAGCAGCTCGGGGCCGATCCGTGGGAGAACATAGCCCGGCGCTACCCGCCGCACACGCGCGTGTTCGGCAAGGTCACCAACATCGCCGATTACGGCGCATTCGTCGAGATCGAGGACGGCGTCGAGGGCCTGGTCCACGTCTCGGAGATGGACTGGACCAACAAGAACGTGAATCCGGCCAAGGTGGTGCATACCGGGCAGGAAGTGGAAGTGATGGTGCTGGACGTCGATGAGGAGCGCCGCCGCATCTCCCTCGGCCTCAAGCAGTGCAAGGCCAACCCGTGGAAGGAGTTCGCCGAGAATCACAACCGCGGCGACAAGGTCGCGGGCCAGATCAAGTCGATCACGGACTTCGGCATCTTCATCGGACTGCCGGGCAACATCGACGGCCTCGTGCACCTGTCGGACATCTCCTGGGACCATCCGGGCGAGGAGGCGGTGCGCAACTACCAGAAGAGCCAGCAGGTCGAGGCGATGGTGCTGTCGATCGATCCGGAGCGCGAGCGCATCTCGCTCGGCATCAAGCAGTTGGCGAAGGACCCGTTCTCGGCCTTCGTGGCCGAAAACCCGAAGGGCAGCATCGTGCGCGGCGTGGTCAAGGAAGTCGATGCGCGCGGTGCGCTGATCGATCTCGGCAACGGCATCGAAGGTCAGCTGCGGGCCTCCGAGCTCGGACGCGACCGGGTCGAGGATGCGCGCGCGGTGCTCAAGCTCGGCGAGGAAGTCGAATCGAAATTCATAGGCGTGGACCGCAAGACGCGCACGATCTCGCTGTCGATCAAGGCCAAGGAAGTGCACGAAGAGGCCGAGGCGGTGCAGAACTACCGCTCCGAAGTGCCGACCTCCGGCACCAGCCTCGGCGACCTGCTCAAGGAGCAGATCAACTCTCCGGACCGGAGCTGACGGGCTCGCCGTCCGGGGAGCCGTTGGGGCTCCGGTGGGCGGTGCGCCTGAATCTGGAATCGCCATGACGAAATCGGAACTGATCGAGATCATCACCGCGAAGCAGAAGCATCTGCCGGCCAAGGACGTGGAGCTCGCACTCAAGCAGATGCTCGAGATCATGAGCGATGCGCTGGCGCAGGGCGACCGGATCGAGATCCGCGGTTTCGGCAGCTTCTCGCTGCACTTCCGTCCGCCCCGCCAGGGGCGCAATCCGAAGACCGGCGAGGCCGTCGCGCTGGCAGGCAAGTACGTGCCGCACTTCAAGCCCGGCAAGGACCTGCGCGAGCGGGTCAACGACGGCGCGGGCCAGCCGATCCGCGACTGACGCCGTCGACCTTCAGAACCACTCATTCCTCCAGGAGCACCAGCGTGGCGGTGAGCGAGATTCGTACGGCAGTGTTTCCCGTCGCCGGCCGCGGCACGCGCTTCCTGCCCGCCACCAAGGCGAGCCCGAAGGAGATGTTGCCGGTGGTCGACAAGCCGCTGATCCAGTATGCGGTCGAGGAAGCGATCGCCGCCGGCGCGACCCGACTGGTGTTCGTGACCGGCTCCTCCAAGCGCGCGATCGAGGATCACTTTGACACTGATGAGGCGCTCGAGCGCCTGCTCGAGTCACAGGGCAAGAGCGCGCTGGCGCACCAGCTGCGCAGCATGCTGCCGAGCCAGGTCTCGTGCATCTATATCCGTCAGCCCGCGCCGCTGGGCCTCGGCCATGCCGTGCTGTGCGCGCGCCCCGTGGTCGGCAACGAGCCGTTCTTCGTGCACCTCGCCGATGACCTGATCGAGGCCGAGGTCCCCTGCCTGAAGCAGATGGCGGATACCTACCGCGCGCGGGGGGCCAGCGTGCTCGGGGTCGAGGTGGTGCCCCGCCAGGACACCGATAAGTACGGCATCGTCGAGGCCGAACCGGGCGACGGACCGGTGAACCGCATCCGCAGCATCGTCGAGAAGCCGAAGCCCGAGGTCGCACCGTCGAACCTCGCGGTGGTCGGCCGCTACGTGCTGAGCCCGGGAATCTTCACGGAACTCGAGCAGGTCGGCGCCGGGGCAGGCGGGGAGATCCAGCTCACCGACGGCATAGCCCGACTGCTCGCCCACGAACCCGTGTACGCGCATCGTTTCACGGGACGGCGCTTCGACTGCGGCAACAAGCTCGGCTACCTGCAGGCGACCGTCGAGCTGTCGCTGGCGCACCCGACCCTCGGGCGGGACTTCCGCCAGTACCTGCTCGAAGTGGCCGGACGGCTGTCGGCACCAGGCACGGCGCGCACCAAACAGGCCTGACCTTAAGCGCGCGCCGCGCGCCATGAAGTGCGTCACAATCCGGTGGCGCGGGACTGCGCCATTCCGTGGCCCAGCCGTCGCCGCCGGCATCAAGAATCGGCCGGCCGTGCCGATAGCATTACCGGGTAGTTCACACCTGGTAGACGCCATCCCGCCATGCTCGTAATCGTCGGCTCCGTAATCGTCCTGGGATGTGTCGTCGGCGCTTTCCTGATGGAAGGCGGCAGCCTGCTGCTGCTGTGGCACCCGAACGAGATCATCCTGATCTGCGGTGCCGCGTTCGGCGCCTTCGTGACCAGCAATCCGCTCAAGGTCGTCAAGGGCTCCTTCAGTTCCAGTTTGGCGCTGCTCAAAGGGCCGCGCTACAAGCGCCAGGACTACGTCGACCTGCTCAAGCTGCTCTACGACATCCTGGTCAAGATGCGCAAGTCCGGCATGCTCGCGATCGAGGCCGATATCGAGGCGCCCACGAAGAGCAAACTGTTCAGCGAGTATCCGCGCATCATGGCGGACCACCACATGCTCGAGTTCATCACGGACTGCCTGCGACTGATCATCGGCGGCAATCTCGACCCGCACGAACTCGAGAGCCTGCTGGAATACGAACTCGAGACGCACCACAAGGATTCGGCCGAGCCCGCGCATGCGGTGCAGCGGGTCGCCGATGCGCTGCCCGGCTTCGGTATCGTCGCGGCGGTGCTCGGTATCGTCGACACGATGGCCTCGATCGACGGCGCCGACACCGGCACCATCGGCCGCAAGGTCGCCGCGGCACTGGTCGGAACCTTTCTCGGTATCCTCGTCGCCTACGGTTTTGTCGGCCCGATCTCCGCGGCGATGGAACACCGTGCACACGAGGAGGGCAAGGCATTCGAAGTGGTGAAGATGGCGCTGGTCGCGAGCGTGCGCGGCTATGCTCCGACGGTGGCCGTGGAATTTGCGCGCAAGCTCCTGTGGGCGGACGTGCGTCCGAGCTTCGCTGACCTCGAGAGTCATCTCAAGGGCAAGAAGAAGGAGCCGCAGAAGGAAGGCGTCGCGGCGTGAACGCGAAGACCGAGCGGCCGATCCTGATCGTCAAGCGCCGCAAGGGCGGCGGCGCCGGGCACCATGGCGGCGCCTGGAAGGTCGCCTACGCGGACTTCGTGACCGCGATGATGGCCTTCTTCATGGTCATGTGGCTGATCTCCTCGGTAACCAAGGAGCAGCGCGCGGCGATCTTCGACTACTTCAAGAATCCGAGCATGGAGCAGGGCAAGAGCCCCAAGCCCGCGCCGGGGCAGATGGGACCCGGCGGGGCCAGCACCAGCGTGATCAACCTGCATGGTGGACTCGATGCGCGCAAGTCAGCGACTGCGCTTTCGACCGGACTTGGCACGCCGGTCGATTCCAAGACGCTGCAGGACCACAAGCTCACCTCCGAGGAGGAGGCGCGCAAGGTCACCGAGGAGGCCGAACACAAGAAGCTCGAGTCGCTGATGGCCGAGTTGCGCCAGGCGATCGACATGAGCCAGGCGCTGCGGCCGTTCAAGGACCAGCTGCTGCTCGATATCACGCCCGAGGGTCTGCGCATCCAGATCGTCGATGCGCAGAACCGACCGATGTTCGACCTGGGCAGCGCGCGCCTCAAGGACTACACCGCGAGCATCCTGCACGAACTGGCCCCGTACCTGAACTCGGTCCCGAACCGCATCAGCATCTCCGGGCACACCGACACCACACCCTACGTCGCGCAGGCCGGTTACACCAACTGGGACCTGTCCTCGGATCGCGCGAATGCGGCGCGACGCGCACTCGAAGGCGGCGGCATTGCGGTCGACAAGGTCGCGCGTGTGATCGGCCTCTCCTCCGCGGTGCTGTTCGACAAGGACAATCCGCGCAATCCGATCAACCGACGCATTAGCATCATCGTAATGACCAAGGAAGCAGAGGACGCCGCATTGCGTGCCGATGCCAAGGCGGCAGTGCCGCCCGGTGAACTGGGCGCGAGCCTGGCCGCGACACCCGCCGCGGCGCCCCCGCCTTCCGCGCCACCGACGTCCGCTGCGCCCGCTGCGCCCGCTGCCGCGCCAACGCCGCCCGTCACAGCACCGCACTAGCTCCCGCGCTATCCGCTGTCGGTACCCGGGGGGTACAATGCCGCACAACGTGCGCTTAAGGCAGACGCGATATGCTCACCAATCCACTCCTGGGACTGCGTACTCTTGGTCAGTCCGTGTGGATCGACTATATCCATCGCGACCTGCTCGCCGGCGGGGGCCTGCAGCAGCTGATCGAGCAGGACGGGGTCTGCGGCATGACCTCCAATCCGGCGATCTTTGAGCACGCGATTGCCGCCAGCACGAGCTACGATGCCGAGATCCGCTCGCTCGCAGGCCGCGGACAAGGGTCGTCCCAGATCTACGAGGCGCTGAGCCAGCGCGACGTGCAGCAGGCGGCAGACCAGTTCCGCGCCGTGTACGACACGTCCCGTGGTGGCGACGGCTACGTGAGTCTCGAGGTCAATCCGCATCTGGCGCATGATGCCGCCGGTACGATCGCCGAGGGCAAGCGCCTGTGGCGGGCGCTGGACCGCCCGAACGTCTTCATCAAGGTGCCGGGCACCGACGCGGGACTGATTGCGATCCGGGAGCTGATCGGCGAAGGCATCAACGTCAACGTGACGCTGCTGTTTGCGCTCCCACGCTATCGGGCTGTGATCGATGCGTACCTCGAGGGGCTCGAGGCCCGGCTGCGACGCGGGTTGCCGCTCGCCACGGTGGCGTGCGTCGCGAGTTTCTTCGTGAGCCGTATCGACTCGCTGGTCGATCCAATGCTCGATGCGCTGATCGCGGGCGGCGAGCCGCGCGCCAGTGTCGCGCGCGCGGCGCGCGGGCGCGTGGCGATCGCCAGTGCCAAGCTGGCCTACCAGATGTACCGCCATGTATTCGCGCACGAGCGCTTCCACGTGCTGGCGGCTCGCGGCGCGCGCGTGCAGCGACTGCTCTGGGCCAGCACCAGCACCAAGGATCCGCAGTTCAGCGACGTCAAGTACGTGGAGGCGCTGATCGGGGCCGACACGATCAACACGATGCCGCTCGAGACCATTGACGCGTATCGCGACCATGGCCGGCCCGAGACGCGTCTGACGCTCGACCTGCACGAGGCGCGCAGCGTCATCGAGGGGCTCGGGGCGCTCGGGATCGATCTCGACGCCGTGACCACACGGCTGGAGACGGAGGGGATCGCCAAGTTCAAT
>Ga0265325_10002557_pt1 | contig 12236 bp, 11 predicted proteins | sample 41420metaG_FD_202090 | JGI IMG/M metagenome (GOLD analysis project Ga0265325, IMG submission 202090) | Rhizosphere microbial communities from Carex aquatilis grown in University of Washington, Seatle, WA, United States - 4-14-20 metaG | ecosystem: Host-associated > Plants > Roots > Rhizosphere...
TGAGATCGCGAACTTTGTCCGCCTCGGCGCGGTGCCACAGCGAATTCGCCTCCGCCGCACTGAGCGCCGTGGTGATTTCGTCGCGCGGCAAGCCCGCCGCGACCAGCTTGCCGCCGATCTTGACGATCATCTCGTCCCAATCATGCACCATCGCCGGCATCACGTCCGGATAAACCGCGGCAATGCACTCGAACAGGCGCGACTGCTTCGGCAGTTCGTCGGCAATCGCCGATTTGATCGAACTCCACGCCTCTCCGCTCGCCGGCTGCGCCACCGGCGTGAGATCCATCGCTTCGAGCGGATGGTCAAACGTCTTCTGCCATCCCTCGTTGTCCGCACCGCCGAAGGTAAACGCCGACGGGTCATCGCACGACGCCGGGGCGGATGGTGCCGACAAGCGTTTGTCGGCGGCTCTAACGAAATCTGCGGGGAAGCCGTTCGCCCACAGCGTCGCGATAAAGACGGCGCGCCCCACCTGCCAGGCCTGCTCGTCGCGCGCCGGCGAAGCGGGCTTGGCACAGGCAAGCGCGCCGTTGTGGGCGGCGACGATCGTGTCAACGTAGAGGTCGAGCGCCGGCACCATCACGGCCGGCGCGACCGGGGCGGCGGCCGCGTATCCGGCCGACAGAATGAAGGCCGCCCCGATCAGGGCGGCCCGCAATGGCAACGTTGTCGCCCCCTCGCCCATCGCTATTGCGCCGGAGGCGGACCCGACCACGCCGGCAGCGCGTCGATCTTGATCTGCCGACGCGCATCCGGCGACTTCTTGTAATCGGAGAGGAACGGCGCCGACTCGAACGAGCCGTATTCGGGGTTGGCGAGGAAGATCCAGTCGTGGCCGATGTGCGCGATGTTCTTCTGCAGCGACGCCAGGCGATCGGCCTCGGAGCTGTTGTAGTCGTCGGAGAAGTCGCCCCAGTTATCGCCGAGCAGGAGCAGGACGCGGTAGTTCTGGCCGACGAAGTCGCGGCGCGTGCCCTTCTTCGACGTCCAGTCCTTCTGCTCGTTGTTCATCAGGAACGTGTCGGTATCGCCGCCCATCGGGAAGCCCAGAGCCTGGGCGTTGGCGCGCGTGTCGGCTTCCTGCGTCGCGTCGCGGTTCGTGACGTAGAAGATCTTCACGCCCTTGGAGTCGGCGTACTTGAGGAAGTCGACCGCGCCCGGCACCGCCCTCGCCTGCCGCGCTTTTGTCCACGCATCGTAATCCTTGGACGAATAGTCCTTGCCCGTCTTCACCGTCCACGACTCGTAGCCGCTGTTGTCGAGCAGCGTCTCGTCGAGGTCGGCGATGATGGCCACCGGCTTGCTTGCCGCGTCGGTCTGGCCGGTGGCGCTCCACGAGGTGTCCGCGAGCGCCTGGTCGAGCCGGATTTGCGCGAGCTGGAAGGCCTCCGTGGCGACCGCCTTGGCCTCCACCGAGTTGGATAGCCACAGCGTCGCGTTGAGTTCGTCGTTCTGGGGTACGGCGTCAGCCGCCCTCGCCGCCAGCGGCACCGCCATCGCGGCCACCGTCAACAATGCCCGAAGTGTCTTTGCATTCATGGGATTAGCCTCTCTGCTTGCGCTCTTTCGTTTGCTCGCCGCAGCCGGCACGCGAGCCGAATGATAGCAAAGGCGGCCAAGCGCGGCATGACCAAAGCGCGGGCAATTTGCTTCGCCGGCTTACTTCCGCCGGATCAGTCCGTCGGCGGCTCCGGCGGAGGATCGCGGCGTGCCTGGTCCTCCCAGCGCCGGAAATCAGGATCGGCAAGCACCGCCTCCATGTAGGCAGCCCCGGTTGCCCCGAGCTTCACGCCGTAGGTGCGGAAGCGCGTCACCACCGGCGCGTACATCGCGTCAGCGATCGTCCACTGCCCGAACAGGAACGGCCCGCCGCCATTCTTGCCCCACGTCTCCCGGCAATCGCGCCATATCTTCTCGATGCGCTGGATATCGATGTTTGCCTGCGGATGGTTTGGGTTGGGATGGCGGTCGAGCAGCGCCAGCGACAGATGTTCGCGGAGCTGCCGGAAGCCGGAATGCATCTCGGCCGAGATCGAGCGGGCATAGGCACGCGCCGCCGGGTCTTCGGGCCACAGGTGCTTGGCCGGAAAGAGTTCCGCGATGTACTCGCCGATTGCCAGCGAATCCCAGACTTTGATCTCGCGCCCGGCGCGCTTGTGGACCAGGAACGGCACCTTGCCGGTCGGCGACAATTGATTGAGCCGCTGCTTGCCCTCGAAGGTGCGGTAGCGCACCAGCGTCTCTTCGAATGGCGCACCGCTCTTCACCAGCGGTAGCCAGCCGCGCATCGACCACGACGAAAGTGTGCGGTAGCCGATGTAGATATGGAAGTCGGCCATGACGGTCAGTGCCCCTCGAAGGAAACCAGCGTGTGAACATCGACGTCGCGCCTGGCGATGCGCGCCGAGCCGCCGAGGTCCGGCAAGTCGATGACGAACGCCGCGGCGATGATTTTTCCGCCCGAGCGGCGGATGAGCTGGATCGCTGCTTCGGCGGTGCCGCCGGTGGCGACGAGATCGTCGACGAGCAGCACCCGGGCACCCTCATGGATAGCATCGGCGTGAATCTCGATGGTGTCGACGCCGTACTCCAGGCTGTATTCCTGCCCGATGGTGCGCGCCGGCAATTTGCCCTTCTTGCGGATCGGCACGAAGCCGCGCCCCAGCGCATGCGCCACCGCGCCGCCGAGAATGAAGCCGCGCGCCTCGATGCCGGCGACGTAATCGATGCCCTGCGTGATGAACGGCAGCACCAGCCCGTCGACCGCAGCGCGCAGGCCCGCCGGATCGGCGATCAGCGTGGTGATGTCGCGAAACAGGATGCCGGGCTTCGGATAGTCCGGGATCGTCCGGATCAATCCGCGGATGTCCACTGTAGCCGCCATGCTCCCCCGCCCCTGCGGCGCCGCCCATCTGTCTTAGCGCGGCGGTCATTGCCCGGCCAGCGCGGCAAATTTAACCAACGGTTAACTTTAAGTCTTGAGGCGGCTCATAACAGGGACTACCCCTTTCGGCAGATGCGGCACTCATGAGTAACGGGGACTAATCATGAACCGCAAACTGCGCGTTGGCGTGGCCGCGCTCGCCTTCGTCGGGCTGGTAGCCCAGCCGATGGCGGCTAACGCCGTCCGATTGCCCTGCCCACCGCCGACAACGGGGTATGACGCCGGCCCGTGGCCGATGTTCTACGTGGTCACCTATTTCCTCTGCGCCGGCGTCACACTCGGCAAGCAAGACCACGACGCCAAGGGCAAGCCGGTATCGGGTAGCATGCGCGTCCACGGGCTGCTTGCCTGCCTGCTGCCGTGGCATGTGCTCCACCTGCACGATCACGCCTGATCGTCTCCCGGCAGCCGGGAGCCGCTAAGTGAAATCAGCCGCGACCTGGATGCCAGGCGCGGCTGATCTGCTTTGCAGGTGGCGGACGCAGCTGCCGCGCTAGTGCACGACGTTCGACCAGACCTTGCGCTTGGTCAGGTACATGAGACCCGCGAAGACGATCAGGAAGATCATCACCTCGAAGCCCATGCGCTTGCGTTCCATGAGATGCGGCTCGGCGGTCCACATCAGGAAGGCTGCAACATCGCGCGCGTACTGGTCGACCGTCTGCGGCGTGCCGTCGCTGTACTGCACCACGTCATCATGCAGCGGCGGCGGCATATGCAGCGACACCGCGTTCATGAAGTACGGGTTGTAGTACGTGCCCGTCGGAACAGTGATGCCGGGAGGCGCATCCTGGAAGCCGGTCAGCAGCGCGTGAATATAGTCCGGCCCGCCCTCCTGGTACTGCGTGAAGAAATCGACGATCGCCCACCACACGCCGCGCTCGGCCGCCCGCGCCTTCGCCATCAGCGACAGATCGGGGGGCGCGGCGCCGCCATTCGCCGCCGCGGCGGCCTCGGTATTCGGGAACGGGCTCGGGAAGTGATCCGATGGAAGGCCCGGCCGCTGGAACATCTGCCCGGTGTCATCGGGCCCGTCGGTGATCTGGAACGTCGCCGCCAGCGCCTTGACCTGATCGTCGGTGAACTCCGGCCCGCCCGGATCGCTGAGGTTGCGGAACGCCATGTACTTCATCGAATGGCAGGCCGAGCAGACTTCCTTGTAGATCTGGTAGCCGCGCTGCAGCTGCGCCTTGTCGAACTTGCCGAACGGACCGGCGAACGACCAGCTTTCCAGCGGCGGCTTCTTGATCGGGAACTCGGTCGGCTGTGCTACCGGAGCGGCAGCGGCAGCCGGCGCCTGCGTCGTTGTCTGCACGGCGGTTGCGGCCGGCGCGGCGGTGGTCGTCTGGCTCGCCGGAGCTGCCGTAGTGGCGTCCTGCGCCAGGGCCGGCAGCGCGACGAAAGCCGCGGCGGTGAACAGAGCTGCTACGAGCTTCATCGGCTCAGGCTTTCGCTGCGGATTTGGCAAGTACCGCCTCGGTGATGCTGGCCGGCAGCGGTTTCGGTTTCTCAAGCAGGCCAACGACCGGCAGCACGATGAGCAGATGGGCGAAGTAATAGAAGGCGAGGATGCGCGCCGCGATGACGTAACCGCCCTGCGGCGGCTGTGAGCCGAGATAGCCAAGCCCGATCCCGGTGGCGACAAAGATCCAGAAGAACTGGCGGTAGATCGGCCGGAAGCTCGCCGAGCGTACCCGCGAGGTATCAAGCCACGGCAGGAACACCAGCAGCCCGATGGAAGCCGCCAGCGCAATTACGCCCATCAGCTTGTTCGGGATGGCCCGCAGGATCGCGTAGAACGGCAGCAGGTACCATTCCGGCACGATGTCGGCCGGCGTCTGCAGCGGGTTCGCCGCGATGTAGTTGTTTGCATCGCCGAGGTAGTTCGGCACGTAGAAGACCAGCCACGCGAACAGGATCAAGAAGATGCTGAGGCCGAAGAAATCCTTGATCGTATAGTACGGGTGGAACGGCACGGTGTCCTGCGACGACTTCACGTCGACGCCCGTTGGGTTGCCGTTGCCGGGCACGTGCAGCGCCCAGATATGGAGCACCACTACGCCGGCGATCATGAACGGCAGCAGGTAGTGCAGCGAGAAGAAGCGGTTGAGAGTCGGGCTGTCGACCGCGAAGCCGCCGATGATCAGCGTGTGGATCGGGTCGCCGATCAGTGGGATGGCGGTGAAGATGTTGGTGATCACCGTCGCGCCCCAGAACGACATCTGCCCCCACGGCAGCACATAACCGAAGAAGGCGGCTGCGATCATCAGGAAGAAAATGATGACGCCGAGGATCCACAGCACCTCGCGCGGCTCCTTGTAGGAGCCGTAGTACATGCCGCGCAGCATGTGGATGTAGACGGCGAAGAAGAACAGCGAGGCGCCGTTCGAGTGCAGGTAGCGGATCAGCCAACCGTAGTTGACGTCGCGCATGATCGACTCGACCGAGCCCATCGCAAGGTCGCTGGTCGGGATGTAGTGCATGGCGAGCACGATGCCGGTGGCGATCTGCGCCGCCAGCATGAAGACGAGGATGGCGCCGAAATTCCACCAGTAGTTCAGGTTGCGCGGCGTCGGGAAGACGACGAACGACGAATAGGTGAGGCCGATGATCGGCAGCCGCGCCTCGAACCACTTCGCCGCACCGCTCTTCGGCTCGTAGGTGGAATGTCCGGACATTGATCCTCTTCGCCCTGGTCAGCCGATCCTGATCTTCGTCGCGGACTCGAACGCGTAAACCGGGATTTCCATGTTCTGCGGCGCCGGGCCGTGGCGCACGCGCCCAGCGGCGTCGTATTGCGAGCCGTGACACGGGCAGAACCAGCCGTTGTAGTCGCCCTCCTGCCCGAGCGGCACGCAGCCGAGATGGGTGCAGATCTGCACCATCACGAACCATTCTTCGGTGCCCTTGGCGGCGCCGGTCGCCGACAGCGCCGAACGGTTTTCGTCGGTCGCTGGCGCGCTCGCCGGAAGATTGTCGTTTCGCGCCACCGGATCGATGAGGTCGCCGAGCGCCACGGCCTTGACGCCGGCGATCTCGTCGGCCGTGCGGCGGCGGATCACCACCGGCTTGCCGCGCCATTTGACGATGAGGCTCTGGCCGACCTGGATCGAGGAGATGTCGACCTCGACGCTGGCGAGAGCCAGCGCCGCTTTGTCCGGGTTCATCTGGTCGATCAGCGGCCATACAACCAGCGCAGCGCCGACCACACCGACGGCGCCGGTGGCGATGTAGAGGAAATCGCGGCGGGAGGGTTCCAAATGGTCCCCGGGCGGCAGCTCGGAGGTCATACTGGTGTCGGTTGTCGCCAAGTCAGCTCCTGGGGGCCCCGAATCCAGCGCGGAAATCCGCGCCGGTCCGCAAATTGTTTAGCGACCCGGCTTAGGACTTGTCCAGAGTAGGTCCGCCACATGCGCACATTGTCGCGGCTTTGCCGGAAGTCTGCGGTTTTGCGCGGGTAGCCGGTTTCACTGGCGCCGGCTGCGTGCGCCAACCGCACCACCGCTTAACCCAACGCGAGGCAAACCAGGCCCTCCGCGGGTCCGTCTCGTAGTGGGGTTTGCGGCCCGGAGGCCGTAAGTGCGCGTGATTGTCGCCTGGGGATCGAAGATGGGCGGCACCGAAGGGATCGCCCGAATCGTTGGTGAGCAACTTCGGAAGGCCGGCCAGGAGGCCGTGCTCGTGCCGGCTGCCGATGTGCGGGACGTCAACGGGTTCGGCACCGCCATCATCGCTGGCGGCCTCTACGCCAACCGATGGGAGCGGAGCGCCCGCCCGCTGGTCAGTCGAAATATCGCAGGCCTGCGCCGGATACCGGTGTGGCTGTTCTCGAGCGGCTGAGATGATCCCGGCGCGGCCGGCCATGGCCAATCCGCTGCACAGCAAGCCGTAGCTACTCCGCCGCCTGGGTTTCGGTCTCGACGTAGGGCTGCTGCTCGTCCGCCGGCACTTCCTTGCGCTCGGCATCGAGGAAGCCGCCGGACTGGCGGTTCCACAGCGAGGCGTAGAGGCCACCCTGGCGGACCAGGTCCGCGTGCTTGCCCATCTCGACGATCTGCCCGCGGTCGAGCACCACCAGGCGGTCCATGGCAGCGATAGTCGACAGCCGGTGGGCGATGGCGATGACGGTCTTCCCCGCCATCAGGCGGTAGAAGCTCTGCTGGATCGCCGCCTCGACTTCCGAGTCCAGGGCCGATGTCGCCTCGTCCAGCACCAGGATCGGCGCATCCTTGAGCAGCACGCGGGCAATCGCCACGCGCTGCCGCTGGCCGCCCGAAAGCTTGGCGCCACGCTCGCCGACGTGGGCATCGAAGCCTTGCCGGCCCCAATGGTCCGACAGGCCCGGCACGAAGGCCTCGGCCTGTGCCTGGCGGATCGCCTCGATCATCGCCGCGTCACCGGCCTCCGGCCGTCCATAAAGCACGTTGTCGCGGATCGAGCGGTGGAGGAGCGAGGTGTCCTGCGTGATGAGGCCGATCTGCGAGCGCAGCGAATCCTGCGATACCGCCGCGATATCCTGCCCGTCGATCAGGATACGGCCGCTTTCCACGTCGTAGAACCGGAGCAGCAGGTTGGCGATGGTCGACTTGCCGGCGCCCGAGCGGCCGACCAGCCCGACCTTCTCGCCGGGCGCGATGGTGAGCGACAGGTTCTCGATGATCCCGCCACCCTTGCGCCCGTAGTGGAAGTTGACGTTGTCGAAGCGGATCTCGCCGCGCGCCACCTTGAGCTCGCCCGCGTTCGGCTTGTCCATCAGCTCCTGCGGCCGCGCGATCGTCTCCATGCCTTCCTGCACGGCGCCGACGTTGTCGAAGATGCCGATCGACGTCCACATGATCCAGCCCGACATGGTGGCGATACGGAACGCAAGTCCGGCGGCGATGGTGAGCGCGCCCAGCGTCATCGCGCCGTGCGCCCACAGGTAGACGCCGAGCCCGGCGGTGGTGCCGATCAGCAGGCCGTTCATGATCACCACCGTCGACGACATGCCGGTGATCATGCGCGTCGAGCGCTGGAACTTCTTCTGGTGGTCGTTGACGGCATCGAGCGCGTAATCGTCCTCGCGCGAGGTGTGCGCGAACAGCTTCACCGTCTGGATGTTGGTGTAGCTGTCGACGATGCGGCCGGTGAGCAGCGAGCGCGCCTCGGAGACAATGACGGAGCGCTCGCGGATGCGCGGCACGAAGTAGTAGAGGACGAAGACGAAGCAGGCGATCCAGATGCCGAGCGGCAGCATCAGCCACAGGTCGATCTGCCCGAACAGCACCAGCGAGCTGATCGAGTAGATGGTGACGAACCACAGCGCGTCGCACACCTGCACGACGGATTCGCGGAGCGCCGGGCCGGTCTGGATGATCTTGGAGGCGATGCGCCCGGCGAAGTCGTTGGTGAAGAATCCGACGGTCTGGCGCAGCACATAGCGGTGCGTCTGCCAGCGCACGAGGTTGGTGAACGACGGCGCCAGCGATTGCTGCACCAGGAGGTCGTGCAGGATGTTGAAGAAGGGCCGCGCGATCATCACCACGAACGCCATCCACGCGAACGTCCAGCCGTAGTCGCGCAGCATGGTGGCGGGGGTGGTGTGGCCGAGCAGGTCAACTAGCTCGCCGGTGTAGCGGAAGATCGACACCTCGATCAGCGACACGAACAGCCCGACCGCCATCAGCGCCACCAGCGCCGGCCACACCTGTTTGGTGTAGTGCCAATAGAACGCATAGAGCGACGGCGGCGGCATTGCCGCGTCGTGCGCCTTGAACGGGTCGATGACCTTTTCGAAGAAGCGGAAGATCATGGTGGCAATGCTGGTGGGACGAGCGGCCTAGCCGGCCATTGCGGCGCCTTTGCGGGCGCCGCTGGCAATGCGCTATTCCGCCGCCTGTTGAATAGCCTCCGGATCGAGAAAGCCGCCGGACTGGCGGGTCCACAGCGCCGCGTAAAGTCCGCCGTGGGCGAGCAGTTGCGTATGCGTGCCGGTCTCGACGATCCGCCCCTTGTCGAGCACGACCAGCCGGTCCATCGCTGCGATGGTCGACAGCCGGTGCGCGATCGCGATCACCGTCTTGCCGGCCATCAAGCGGTAAAGCGTCTCCTGGATCGCGGCTTCCACTTCTGAATCGAGCGCCGAGGTTGCCTCGTCGAGCACCAGGATCGGCGCGTCCTTGAGGAAGATGCGCGCGATGGCGACGCGCTGCCGCTGGCCGCCGGAAAGCTTGATGCCGCGCTCGCCGACATGCGCGTCATAGCCGGAGCGTCCCTTCGGATCGGCCAGCGCCCGGATGAATTCGTCGGCGTGCGCGAGTTTCGCCGCCGCCACGATCTCGTCCTCGGTGGCGCCGGGCTTGCCGTATTCAATGTTCTCGCGCACCGAGCGATGGAGGAGCGAGGAATCCTGCGTCACCATGCCAATCTCGCGGCGCAGCGACTCCTGCGTCACCCCGGAGATGTCCTGGCCGTCGATCAGGATGCGGCCGCCTTCGAGGTCGTAAAAGCGCAGCAGCAGGTTGACCAGCGTCGACTTGCCCGCGCCCGACCGGCCGACGATGCCGACCTTCTCGCCCGCCGCAATGGTGAGCGAGAAGTCCTCGATCACCTTCGTCTGCCGGCCATAGTGGAAGCGCGCGTGATCGAAGACGATCTCGCCGTGCGTCACCTTGAGCTCGGGCGCGTTCGGCTTGTCGAGGATCGCGATCGGCTTGGTCAGCATGCCCATGCCGTCCTCGACCGTGCCGATGCTTTCGAAGAGCTGCGCAATCTCCCACAGGATCCACTGCGACATGGCGCGAAGCCGCATGACCAGCCCGATCGCCACCGTGATGCCGCCGACCGTCATGAACGACTGTAGCCAGCCGTAGATCGACAGCGCCGCCACCGCGGCGATCAGCGCCGAGTTGAGCAGCGTCAGCAGCAGGGTGAGCGTGGTGAACATGCGCGCCTGCTGGTTCACCGTCACCAGGAACCCGTCCATCGCCGAGCGCGCGTACTCCTGCTCGCGCTCGCTGTGCGCGAACAGCTTCACCGTCTGGATGTTGGTGTAGCTGTCGACGATGCGCCCGGTCATCACGGCGCGGGCGTCCGCCTGCGCCGCGCCAACGGCGCCCAGCCGCGGCACGTAATAAGCAAGCAGGCCGACGTAACCGGCCAGCCACACGACCAGCGTCGCCAGCATCCACGCGTCGCTCCTGGTCAGAAGCAGGGCCGTGCCGACAAAATAGACGACGATGTACACGCCGACATCGAGGATCTTGGTGACCGAGTCGCGGACGGCGAGCGACGTCTGCATCACCTTTTGCGAGACGCGGCCGGCGAACTCGTCGTTGAAGAAGGAGAGGCTCTGCCCGAGCATGTGCCGGTGCGCCCGCCAGCGCACCATCATCGGATAAGCGCCGAAGGTCGTCTGGAACTGGAACACCGCGGCGAGCAGTTGGACGGCCGGGAAGATGACCAGCACCACCGCCGCCCAGAACCAGAGCTGGCCGCCGTAATGCGGCAGGAAGCTCGAACGGTCGGAACCCGCCAGCCAGTCGACCAGATTGCCGGTGACGCTGACGAAGCCGATCTCGATCACCGAGAGGATGGCGGTGAGGACGCCCATCAGCAGCAGCCACGGCAGCGCCGGCCGCGAATACGCGAGCAGGAACCTCATGAGGCTCTGCGGCGGCGTAATCGCGCCGTTCGGGTAAGGGTCGATCAGGCGTTCGAAGAAGCGAAACAACGCAGGCAGGCTCCGAGCGGAATTCAGGCGGACAGATAGGCGCACCGGGCGCGGGACCGGTGGCGGAACGGCATGCGTATGAGTCGTGACGGCGGCCTGAATAGGCGCTTTTTGCCGCTCACGCCAGCCTTCGCCCAGAAACCGGGCAACGGGCCGTCTTCTGTGGCCGACCCGCAACAGGCGTGACAGCCAAGGCGGGAGCCGCCAGTGATAGCGCCATGCCCGCCCTCGCCCTCTATCAGCCTGACATTCCGCAGAACGCCGGCACCCTGCTCCGCCTCGGCGCCTGCCTGGGTGTCACCGTTCATCTCATCGAGCCGGCCGGCTTCGACGCCTCGGACCGTAACCCTCGCCGCGCCGGGCTGGACTACCTCGCCCACGTCGATTTGCGGCGGCATTCTTCCTGGGAAGCCTTCGAGCAGTGGCGCGCGGCTGAAGGCCGCCGGCTCGTCCTGCTCACGACCAGAGCGGAGCTGCCGTACGTCGACGTTGCCTTCACGGGCGAGGATATCCTGATGGTCGGCCGGGAGAGCGCCGGCGTACCGGACGACGTACACGCCGCGGCTGACGCCCGCCTCCTCATCCCCATGCGCGCGGGATTGCGCTCGCTCAATGTTGCGGTCGCGGCGGCGATGGTACTCGGCGAGGCGCTGCGTCAGACCGGCGGCTTTTCGACGACCGGCTGAGCCGGTGTCGCACTGCCCGCTGCAGTGCTAAGGAACCGCCCCATGAACGAAGCTGCCTCGCCCCTCGACCTCCGCCGCGCCCGCGCCTCGGCTTGGTTCACCGAGCTCCGCGACAAGATCACCGCCGCCTTCGAGGCGCTGGAAGATGCCCTCCCCGCGTCCAGCCAGTTCGGCGACAGGCCCGCCGGCCGTTTCGTGAAGACGCCATGGAAGCGCACCGACCACACCGGAGCCGAAGGCGGCGGCGGCACGATGGCCCTGATGCATGGGCGCGTATTCGAAAAGGTCGGCGTCCACGTCTCGACCGTCCACGGCGAGTTCGCGCCCGACTTCCGCAAGGAAATCCCCGGCGCCGAGGAAGACCCGCGTTTCTGGGCAAGCGGCATCTCGCTGATTGCCCACATGCACAATCCGAATGTGCCGGCCGTCCACATGAACACGCGCATGGTCGGCACCAGCCGCCAGTGGTTCGGCGGCGGCGCGGACCTGACGCCGGTCCTGAACGCCCGCCGCACGCAGGAAGACCCTGACACCGTCGCCTTCCACGCCGCGATGAAGGCGGCGTGCGTGAAACATTCGGTCGCGGACTACGACCGCTACAAGAAATGGTGCGACGAATATTTCTTCATCAAGCACCGCAAGGAAGCGCGCGGCATCGGCGGCATCTTCTTCGACTGGCTGAACTCCGGCGACTGGGAGGCCGACTTCGCCTTCGTGCAGGAGGTCGGCACCGCGTTCCTGGCGATTTACCCGGAGCTGGTGCGGCGGAACTTCCTCAAGCCGTGGACGGAGGAACAGCGCGAGGAGCAGCTCGTGCGCCGCGGCCGCTATGTCGAGTTCAACCTGATCTACGACCGCGGCACTATTTTCGGGCTGAAGACCGGCGGCAATA
>Ga0265325_10002558_pt1 | contig 12234 bp, 11 predicted proteins | sample 41420metaG_FD_202090 | JGI IMG/M metagenome (GOLD analysis project Ga0265325, IMG submission 202090) | Rhizosphere microbial communities from Carex aquatilis grown in University of Washington, Seatle, WA, United States - 4-14-20 metaG | ecosystem: Host-associated > Plants > Roots > Rhizosphere...
CGAGTCTTTCCACCCGCTCGCCTCCTGTGATGGGAGCACTTCGACGCAGCACGGCCTTGATGCGTGCGTCGAGAACTCGTGGTTCCACCGGTTTTGTCACGTAGTCATCGGCACCGCACTCAAGACCCACCACGATGTCGATCGGGTCGCTGCGGGCGGTCAGGAGCAGGAGCGGAAGCGACCTGGTCGCGCTTACCCGTCTGCACAGCTCGAAGCCGTCCATGCCAGGCAACATGACGTCAACCACGGCGAGGTCAAAGGGCGTGCTGTCGATCAGCGCGAGCGCTTCCTCGGCCGACGCAGCGGTGCAGGCGGTGTGTCCTAACGCTGAGAGGGCCAGGCGCAGCGACTCACCGACGGCAGGGTCGTCCTCCACGATGATGATGTGGGGCATACGACTCCTCGATCGGCGTGCGGTGCGTGGTCTTTGCAGTATCACGGTCGCCCGTGGGTCAACGCGCTGGATCGGGCGACCCGTGCCAAACCGTCATGAGCTCGGGACGTCATCGGGACACGACCACGACATCAGCGCTGCAGGCTCACCGTCGTGGCACTCCTTCGACCGCGCCGCCTTCTGCTGCTCGGCCTGGGGGTGGTCGTCCCTTGCCTCGTGCTGGCGGGCGGCAAGTACCCCCTGGACCTCGCGGTCTACCGCGACGGAGGTACAGCCGTCCTGCACGCCGATCCGCTGTACGCGCTTCGGATCGGGCGGTACGGGTTCACGTACCCGCCGTTCGCTGCCTTGGTCTTCTCACCGATGGCGGCTGTGTCGCTGCCAATCGTCACCGTGGTGGCCACCGCTGGTTCGCTGATCGCGCTCGCGCTCGTCATGCATTGGAGCTGCCGCGACCTGCTGCACAAGCCGGGACCAACCGCAGCTCTGCTGATCGTCGCGCTAGCCGCTTCCAGCCCAGTTCGCGAGACGCTGTGGAACGGTCAGATCAACCTGGTGCTAATGGCGCTCGTGCTCGCCGACGTACTGAACGTGACATCACCGCGGTGGAGAGGCGCACTCGTCGGCTTAGCCGCCGCCATCAAGCTGACACCCGCTTTGTTTATCGTCTACCTCGCGTTGCGAGGCCGAACTCGAGATGCCCTGCGTGCATCCGGCGCCTTTCTCGCCGCCACTGCCGTTGCGGCACTCGTGCTCCCTCAAGACTCGTTCCGTTTCTGGACCAAGGAGGTATTCACAGGCTCCGGGATCGGTGACCTGGCTCGGGTGTCCGATCAGTCACTGCACGGGCTGGTTCTGCGCGGTTCCGACAGCACGCTCGCGTGGTTGATCGTCGTTGTCCCAACGGTGCTCGCCGGCCTATATCTCGCGGTGGCCGCGGGCAGGGCGGGTCGCGAGGGTCTAGCCGCTGGCGTGGTCGGGGTCCTCGGGTGCCTGATTTCACCCGTGTCCTGGGTGCACCACTGGGTTTGGGTGCTCCCCTGCCTGGGAGGCCTCGCAGGGACAGTCCGGAGCTCTCATGAGCGTCGCATGATCGCGGTCGCATCGGCGATCTTTGTCGTCGGTCCGGTAGAGGCGCCGAGCGACCTCAGCAGGGCGTTACCCCCGTTCTCGCCCGCGCTGTCCTGGATCCTGGCCAACACCTTCATTCTCACTGCCGTCATGGTGGGGTTCACCGCACTTATTCGACTCACGCCCGTCCGCTCGCGCTTCCGGCAAACATTCCCCGCAGTCCGCTGGATTAGGCCTGGATCTGCGTCTCGGTGGTCGAGTCGTCGCCAGGTGAAGGGATATCGACAACGGCACGCCGGGGGGAAGTTGCCGATACACGTTGTCGTTGGAATCGGACACGTCGAGGCTTTCGTGCCGTCGGCGGTGATCTCGCGCACAGAGCCGAACCGGGCGTCACCCGCGGTGCCGTCCTAACCCGATTGGTGCGGATCTTGTTGGTAATCAACAGGAGATCATTGGACGGCGGCGAACGTCGAATCGTCATCCAAGCCAGGCTCGGCCGCTGGCTTGACCAATGCCTTCCCGGCACGAGGCTAGATATTCGCGCTGGTTCGTTGGTTGATGGGGCACCGGACCTAGGCGAGCCGGCGCTGAAGCGCCGATCAGCCGCCAGCAACCGAAGCGCGGCCGGCAACGATCCCCGGGTCCTGGCTAAGGACCTTGAGGTCGGCGAGCTCCTTGCTGTCCAAGGTGCCGGCCTCGTCATAGGCGACGCGGTATGCGCCCGCGTCAAACAACGACAGCAACTTGAACCTGGGGAACTGGCTGCTGTCCAGGCTTTGGGCGACGGTGGAGTAGAAGTTCTCCTGGTTGGCATTACTGCTCGAGCCGTCCCCGAACTCCGCCAGCCCCCATGGCTTCGACAGGTAGTTATGGGTGGCATCAGAGAGCGTTGTCAGCTCCTGGTACAAGGCGCCGGCCGATTGCGAAAAGTCTGTCGCCGTCGACACGTACGGATCCCAAAGGATCCAGTCGACGAGGGAGTTGCCCGGCCACAGGTCGTCGAGCATGCAGTTCCAGCCGCTGAAGCCCATGTAATCCATCGCCCACACCACGTTGGTCACACCCAACGCCGCGAAACGGGCCTCGACGTTCGCCCACATAGCGCGATACTGCGCAGGAGTACCCGCGCTGCCTTGATAGATCGAGTTCGGACATGCCGTCGCGCCGCTGCTGACGTCATTCTCGGGCTCATGAAAGATCGTCATCATGATCTTGATAGGGCCCAGCGCCTTCACGCTGTTGGCCATCGCATCGATCTGGGCGTTGACACTTGCATCGCCGCCGTCAGCACTAGCCCAGCTGTTCGACGGTTTCCAATTGACCAACAGCAACGCGCCCGGGGTCTTCGCGAGCGCGACATCACCCTTGGACAGGGTTGCGCCCGGCCGCAGGTAGTCATGACCAAGCGAGATCGTGCCGCCGCTATCGGCGTTGAAGTTGGTGAAGGCGGCGTCGATGTTGGCACCGCCGAAGCTTGTTGGGTATGCCCCGAACAACACCCCGCAACTCGGCACCAACTCGGCGGACAGGCTGCAGCCGGTGGTCGGAGTCGTTGAGGGCGTCGGTGTCGGTGTCGGTGTCGGTGTCGGAGTCGGAGTCGGTGTCGGAGTCGGTGTCGGTGTCGGTGTCGGCGATGGTTGGCTGCCGGTGATCACATCCGTCAAGGTCGCGGTCGCGGCGCCATGGGTTGACGGCGAATCCGGCGTGAACGTGGCTTTGAGATTGTGGGTGCCGACCGCGAAGGCCGACGTCGAATAGCTCCACAGGATCTCGTAATGGGCGCCGCTACCCAAGAGCGTTGACCCGTCATAGAGCGCGACGGTACCCACCGCATCAGATGGCGCGATCGCCACCTCGATCAGCAGCGACGTGTTGAACGGCTGCGGACTTACCGGCGACACCGACAGGGTGAGCCTCGTCGCCACCGGCGTTGCGGCAGCAACTGATGCAGCCGTCGCCGCCCCTCCAGTCACGATCGCAGTCGTCGCGACCGCTAGCACGACCGACACCAACGCCACGCAACCTCGAACCGACATGCGTCGCATCACAAACGCTTCCCTCGGACACTCTGCGGGCGGTGGCCAAGAAGCAGCAACGACTGGCAGAGCGCCTCGTTGCCTAGTTGACGGTGACGCCCTTGGCGGTCACCGTGCCGCTCGCGAACCCGTACTTGTAAGCGGCTACGTGGCAAGTGATCGTCCTCCTCGTCTCGGACGGCGGCGGCGTCACGTCACCCTCCTCGAAGGCAGCAAGCAATCACGCACTTGCCGATCGGCTCCTACCACCACACCCGATGCACGACGAGAAGCGGGGGACAGAAGTTGAACAAAACGTGAGCACTCCACGAACAACTGGTGTCGAGATCGGCTATCCCAGAGATGCGCCTCGACCCTCCAAGATCACGACCATTCCATGCCCACTTTCGTGACCAAGCGGCGTTCTTGATCGTGGGCTACAAGGTAAAACCGCAGGTCAACGACCTGCGTCTTTGGCGGTGGAGGTGGGATTTGAACCCACGGAGGAGTTGCCCCCTCACACGCTTTCGAGGCGTGCTCCTTCGACCGCTCGGACACTCCACCGGCGTCGAGCCTAGCCGAGGGCTAGGCCCGCTTGGCGTCGAACCAGGAGCGCAACAGCTCGCCGCACTCCACGTCGAGTACGCCGCCCACGACTTCCGGCCGGTGGTTAAGCCGCCGGTCGCGGACCACGTCCCACAGCGATCCGACCGCGCCGGCCTTGGGATCGATCGCGCCGTACACGAGCCGGTCGAGGCGGGCGAGCACGATCGCACCAGCGCACATCGTGCAGGGCTCCAACGTCACGAACAGGGTGGCGCCCTCGAGTCGCCAGGTGCCGAGCCGTTCGCCGGCCGCGCGGATCGCCAGCACCTCCGCGTGCGCGGTCGGGTCCGACCTCGACTCGCGCTGGTTGTGACCCGCGCCGATGACCTCGCCCGCGGCGTCGACGACGACCGCACCGATCGGGACCTCGCCCGCGGCCTCCGCCTGCCGGGCCTCGTCGAGCGCCAAGCGCATCGACGTCTCGTCGCCAGTCACCCGGACGTCTCGACGGCACTCACACGCCGCGAAGCTTCTCCAGGACGTCGAGGCAGCCGGCCGCCTCGCAGAGCGTCGTAATGACGTCGGCGGGCAACTGGCCTTCCTCGGCGCACAGCTCGAGGAGCCGGTGCGCGGGCGTCCCGAGATCGGCGAGCAGGGTCGCGTCGCCGGTCGGGTCGCCGTCCGCCCGGGTGCCTTCGTCTTCGTCGTCTTCGTCGTCCGCGTCGCCGTCGTCCGCCTCGTCATCGTCGTCGACGTTGACCTCGACCGCCGCCTCGGCGAACAGCGCCGCCGTGTCACTCGACGCGATCACCCTGGCGTCGGAGACGAACACCCGCGGCTCGTTGTCGGCGTCGACCCGGAGTACGGCGAACCACTCGTCGTCTTCCTCGACGAACAGCAACGCGGTGGTCGCGTCGTCGCCGACCACCTCGCGAAGCAGTTCGACCACGCCGTCAAGGTCCTCGACGCCCTCCAGGTCGAGCTCGTCGCCGAACCACGCGCCATCGACGCGGGCAAGAGCCGCCGCGGCGTAGGTCACGAGTCACTCCTCAAGTCGTTACAGACCTTAGAAAATACTCAACGCGGTAGCGCCTCCAGCGCGCGGTCATAGACCTCGGCGAAACCGAGCCGGTCCGCCACCGACAACAGCATCTCGTCGGCGTACGCATCGAGATCCCCCAGCATGGTGCTGAGCTCCATCTCGTCCAGCCCGAGATCGGCGAAGATCGCGATATCGCCGACCGGCCACACCTCCTCGAGGCCGTCGTCGGTAGGCGCCGCGATGCCGAGCCGCTCGACCACCTGACGGGCGAGATCCCACTCGACCGCGGCAGTCACGTCCGACAGCATCAGGCGCACGTCGTCACCGCGCATCCGCACCGCGACGAAGAACTCGTCGGCGACGTTGACCAGCGCGATGGCGACGCTCTCCGCCGGTTGCTGGCGCAGCACCTGGATCAGGCCATCGAGATCGCTTCCGACCCGGTCCGGCAGGACGCTCGACTGCCAGACGCCGTTTTCGCGGTACACGACGACGGCGATGCACTCCCCTGCCTCGCCGCTCATCCGCCACCTCACTCACGCCCGTTGCGCGCATCGTGACAGATCTGTCCGGCCGCGCCAATAGGCCGACCTACCGGAATCGTGCCGGCCCGCTCACGGTCGGACTACTCGGCGTCGTCGGCGACCTGGGCCGCGATCTGGCTCGGGGTGCCGGTGCCGATCATCGACAGCGACCAAGCCCGTCGGCACGACTGGCACCACCAGGCGCCGTGGTGGTCGGCATAGGGCTGCAGGTCCTCGTCACCGCAGTAGGGGCAGTAGAACGGGACGGCCCGCTGGGTCACTGGACCAGGGCCTCGTCGGCGCGCCGGACCCAGGTGGCAAACCGCTCGCCGTCGGTCCGGTCCGTCAGGTAGTTGCGGAGCACCCGTTCGACGTAGTCCGGCAGCTCGTCGGCGGTGACCTTCAACCCACGCAGCTTGCGGCCGAACCCGGCATCCATCCCGATCGCGCCCCCGAGGTGCACCTGGAAGCCTTCGCGGTCGTCGACGATCATGCCCTTGAGCCCGATGTCGCCGATCTGGAAGCGCGCGCAGGAGTTCGGGCAGCCGTTGACGTTGATCGTGATCGGGGTGTCGAATCCCGGGAGCCGCCGGTCGAGCTCGGCGTACAGATCGATCGCCCGAGCCTTCGTCTCGACGATCGCGAGCTTGCAGAACTCGATCCCGGTGCAGGCCATCATCCCGCGGCGGAACGCCGACGGGCGGACCGCAATGTCGCGCGCCTCGAGCGCCGCGACCAGGGCGTCCACCTGGTCGTCCGCTACGTCGAGGATGACCATCTTCTGCTCGACCGTCGCGGCCACCCGGCCACTGCCGTGCTGGTCCGCCAGGTCCGCGATCGCGGCCAGGTCGGTGCCGCTGGTCCGGCCGGTGCGGAACGCGAAGCCGACGTAGTTGCGACCGTCCTTCTGCCGGCGTACGCCGACATGGTCGCGGTCGCCGGCGAGCTCGACCGGCGCGGGCCCGTCCTCGAGTCGCCGGCCGAGGTATTCGGGGCTTTCGAGCATCTCCCGGAAGCGCTCAGGACCCCAGTCGGCGACCAGGAACTTCAGCCGGGCCCGGTTGCGCGAGCGCCGATAGCCGTAGTCGCGGAAGATCCGGGTGACCCCGACCCAGGCCTCGAGGGTCTCGCCGGGCGGGATGAAGACCCCGAGTCGCTGCGCGAGCTTCGGGTTGGTCGAAAGCCCGCCGCCGACCCACAGGTCATAGCCGACCCGGCCGTCGTCGTGGCGGACCCCGACGAAGGACACGCAGTTGATCTCGTGCGCCGTGCACTGGACCGGGCAGCCGCTGATCGCCGTCTTGTACTTGCGCGGCAGGTTGGAGAACTCCTTGTTGCCAAGGGCGTGCTCGTTGATCTCGATCAGGGCCTTGGTGGCGTCGAGGATCTCGTCGGCATCGACGCCGGCCAGCGGGCAACCGAGGATGTTGCGCGGGGTGTCGCCGCACGCCTCGCCGGTGCTCAGACCGACCTCCTCGAGCCGCCGCCAGATCTCGGGCACGTCCTCGATCCGGATGTAGTGCAGCTGGACGTTCTGCCGGTCGGTCACGTCGGCGAAGTCGCGGCCGAACTCCGACGCGATCCCGGCCACGACCCGCAGCTGCTCGCTGGTCAGGGCACCGCCCGGGATCCGGATCCGCAGCATGAAGAACTCGTCGTCAAGCTCCTCGGGCTCGAGGATGGCGGTCTGACCGCCTTCGATCCCCGGCCGCCGCTGGGTGTAGAGCCCCCACCAGCGCATCCGGCCACGCAGGTCAGAAGGGTCGATCGAGGCGAATCCGGCCTTGGAATAGATGTTCTCTATCCGCGCACGGACATTGAGGCCGTCGTCGTCCTTCTTCATCCGCTCCTGAGGCGTGAGCGGCTCGAGGTGACCGAGCGCCCACTGGCCCTGACCTGGGCTGCGGCGTGGTGGTGGCATCAGACGAGCTTTCCGATCGGGCGACGGAGTGAGACGCCGTTGTCTCGCGTGACGAGACGGGGTCACTGCGCTGGGCAGGCCTTCCCGTCGTATGGCAGACTACCTGTATGTCCTCGCAGCTGCTCCTGGTAGCGCGCCTGCACATTGACCTGCAGCGCGTTCAGAGCTCGGTGTGTTGCGCGCGTTGAACCTACGCGCCCGCACCATTTCCACTGCCTTGAGGACATCAGGTGAACACCACAACTGCCACGGCAGCAGCGTCGCAAACGGCACCGTCGCTGTCGTTTCTGCACGACGAGGCCACCGTGCTTCAAGATCTGTACGACAGCTCTGACGGCCTCGCCCATCTAGCGGCACACGCCGGGGCGGCCCTCGAAGGCGCGACCGCCGAAGAAGTGCTGCGCTGGGCCGTCGACCGGTTCGGCCAGCGCCTCGTCGTCACGTCGTCGATGGCCGACGGGGTGGTCGCGCACATGGCCGCCGCGGTCCGGCCGGGCATTCGCGTGCTCTTCCTCGACACCGGCTATCACTTCGCCGAGACGATCGGCACCGCGGACGCGCTCGAGGCCACCTTGCCGATCGAGCTGGTCCGGGTCCGGCCGCACCTTTCGGTTGCCAGCCAGGACGCCGCGTTCGGCCAGGATCTGTTCGCCCGCGACCCGGACTTGTGCTGCGCCATGCGCAAGGTCGCGCCGCTCGCCAAGGCCCTCGCTCCGTACGTCGCCTGGATCTCGGGGATCCGGCGTGACGAGACGAGCACGCGGTCCGACGTCGGCGTGGTCGAGTGGGACGAGCGACACCAGATGGTGAAGGTCAACCCGCTCGCGACCTGGACGCACGACGACGTTCAGCGCTACATCGTCGACAACGACATCCTGGTCAACCCGCTGATGTCGGAGGGTTACGGCTCGATCGGCTGCGCGCCCTGCACCCATCGCGGCGAGGGCCGGACCGGCCGGTGGCTCGGACTCCCGAAAGTGGAGTGCGGACTGCACGGATGACGCGCGCCACGGCGCCGCTCGTGCTTGCTGCGCACGGGAGCGCCGACCCGGGGTTCCACGCGGTCATCACCACCTTGGCGTCGACCGTCGCGTCCGCGCGCCCGGATCTGGAAGTACGGATCGGCTATCTCGAACACGGCCCGCCCGACCTCACTGATGTCGCCGGTCCGGGCACCGTGATCGTGCCCGTGCTGCTGACCAACGGCTACCACGCGCACATCGACATTCCGTCACGGGCACCCGGAGCGACGATCGCACCCGCAATCGGACCGGACCGTCGGCTCGCCCGCGTGCTCGCCGACCGGTTGCACGAGGCGGGCTGGGACGGGCGGCGCTCGGTCGCGGTCGTCGGCGCCGGGTCGGCAGACGAAGCGGCGCTCGACGACGTACGCCGGGTCGCACACGACCTGACCCTGCTCACCGGCGCCGCTGCGCGAGCCGTATTCGCCGGCTCCGGTCAGCCGGCGCTTCCTACCGTGACGGACGAGGCGGTCGTGCCGTACCTGATCGGTCCCGGCCGCTACGCCACCCTCGTCGCGAGCGTCCGCGCACCGGTGCTCGCCACGCCGCTCCGCGCGCACCCGATGCTGGCCGAGATCGTCCTCGACCGCTACGACCGAGCACTGACGAGGCGGCACCGCAACGCCGCTGACCTTGCCGTTGCCGACACGTGACCGGCAGCGCAACCGCGGGCTAGGCGCTGCGCTCGGTCTCGGCGGGTTGATATCCGAGGAATGACGTCAACTCACTGAGCTCGGTGCCTGGTGGTGCCGCGTCGACGAGGCGTTTGAGGATGGTGAGCGCGAGGTCGATGACTCGCTCACCGGCGAGGGCCTCGGACCGGCAGAACGGCGGACCATTGTCGCGGCCGACCACCAGGACGGACCGGATGACCTCGACCGGAAAGTACGCCCAGGCGCGACCGTCGTCGGCATGCAAGGTCGTCCGCACCGGCATCGACACCGGCGCCAGGTCGTCATGCCGTGTGGGTCCGGAAAGGTAGAGCGGGGCGAGCCGGCGAGCGGGCGCCCGAAGCTCGGCCCAGTCGGCGAGCAGGGCCGCCGGTGCCATATCGACCAGCGTCTCGAGCCCTCGCTCGGGCGCCGCGAGCAGACAGGCCAGCAGGTCGAGGTCGGGCCGTCCGTCGAGTAACCACGGGCTGCGCCGGCACGCCACGACCTGCACGCCCATCAGGTTGCCCACCGCGTCGAGGAGCGGCCCCTCTGCCCGCCCGTCCGGCCAGCGAAGCCGGAACTCGTCGATCGCGCGGCCCGCCTCGGACTCCAGCACCGACACTGCCATCACGTCCGCGCCCGCACGCGCAATCGCCTGCGCAACCGTTGACAGCGCACCTGGCTGGTCCGGCAGGCTCACACGAAGTTGAAGGCTCATCGCGCTCCTCGGGCTCGGTCGGTCGAGCCCATCGTGCGCCGGGCCGGTTACTTCCACGTGTCATCGGCGTGACAATGACTCGATCGGTGAGTCGCAGCAATCGGGGGGCGCGATCGTCGGCCTGCCTCCGCCCGGCGACCTGAAGCGCTCAGCCGCCGGACTGGGCGCCCCCCGCCGCGCCGACCATGCCATCGGTCGCGCCGTCACTTGCCGACAGTGGCCACTCGTAGCCTGACTCCCCGAGCTCGGCAAGGTCGAGCCCGCGCTCCTCGACCTCAGGGCTCACTTGCAGCCCGACGACCCGATCGGTGATCCACAGGATGATCCAGGTCATCACGAACGGGTAGGCGATCCCGATGACGGCCAACACCGACTGGCGGCCGAGCTGGGTCCAGCCGCCGGCCTCACCGGCCGCGTTGACCGCCAGGCTGGCGAAGACGCCGGTCAACACCACGCCGATCGCGCCGGCCACCATGTGTACGCCGACCACGTCGAGCGAGTCGTCGTAATGGAAGATGTCCTTCAGGTGCACCGCGCCGTAGCAGATGACCCCGGCGGCGGCACCGATCACGATCGATGCCCACGGCTGCACGTAGCCCGATGCCGGGGTGATCGCGGCCAGCCCGGCGACCGCGCCGGTCGCGATGCCGACCCCGGTCGGCTTGCCCCGCTGCCACCACTCGATCGCCATCCAGGCGAGCATCGCCGTGCAGGCCCCGAGCTGGGTGTTCACCAGGGCGTACCCGGCGACCTGCCCGGCCGAGAGCGCACTACCGGCGTTGAACCCGAACCAGCCGAACCACAGGATGCCGGCACCGAGCAGGACGAGCGGCACGCTGTGCGGCCGCTCGAGCTGGTGCCGCCGGCGCAGGTACAGCGCCGTGGCGAGGGCGGCCGCCCCGGCGAGCTCGTGCACGACCGAGCCACCGGCGAAGTCGATCGCATGCAGACCACCGCTGCCCAGGAAGCCGCCGCCCCAGACAGCGTGGGCGAACGGCGAGTAGACGACGATCGACCACAGTCCGATGAAGACGAGGTAGCCGCGGAAGCGCATCCGCTCACAGAAGGCGCCGGCGATCAGCGCCGGCGTGATGACCGCGAACTTCATCTGGAACGCCATGTAGACCAACGCCGGGATGGTCGGGGCGTAGGCATTCGGCTGGCCGGTGACGTCGTGCAACATGAAGAAGCGCAGCCCGCCGATCACGCCACCGTGGTCGGGGCCGAAGGTCAGCGTGTAGCCGATGACCGCCCACAGCAGGCTGATCAGCCCGATCGCCACGAACGACTGAACCATGGTCGCGACGACGTTCTTCGCGCCTACCAGCCCGCCATAGAACAACGCGAGCCCCGGCAGCATGAACAACACCAGTGCGGTCGAGGTCAGCATCCAGGCGGTGTCACCGGCGTTGATGTGCATTGCCAGCCCCTTTTAACGACTGCTGCCATGGTTTGTGGTCAGGCGAGCAGGACGGTTGCTCAGGCGATTGCTGGGTCGGGGTGACTATAGGCGCTCACGACCGGAAACATCCGGATTGCGGATGATCATCACCCGGACCGAAATTCGGCGTACCTCGCGCCTCGACCAGCGCACGGAACGGGCCTAACCCGGGCGGACCGCGCCGATGTAGTCGGATCGGAAGGCCGGATCCTTGCGGACGTCCACCCCGGTGTACGGCGCGTCGATCATCTCGCCGCCACCGATGTAGATGCCGACGTGGTGGATGGTCGCGGGATCGGAGGTGTTGTAGGCGAAGAACACCAGATCGCCCGGCTCGAGCTGCGACTGCGCGACATGCGTCCCCTCGTGCCACTGGTCACCAGTGAAGTGATCGAGCGCGACGCCGGCCTTGGCCCAGACGTACATCGCGAGACCTGAGCAGTCGAACGAGTTCGGCCCGGCCGCGCCCCACACATAGGGCTTGCCGATCTCGCGGTAGGCCCACGCAACAGCAGTTGCCGCTCCGCCCGAGCCCGGCACCGGAGTGGGCGTCGGCGGAGTGACGGGCTGCGACACCACCTGCCGCGCGGCCCGCGCTGCTGCCTCTTGCTGCCGGCGCAGCGCGGCGGCCGCCCGCTCGGCCGCCAGCCGGGCGGCGCGTGCCTTGGCGGCCTTGATGATCGCGGCCTCTTTGGCCTGCAGTCCCTGGAGGATCTTCTGCTCCTTGGCCGCGGAAGCCAGGATCGCGGTGCGGTCGGCGGCCATCGCGGTCGTCGCCGACTGCTGGGCGGCCAATGCGGCGGTCGCGCTCGCCTGCGCCTGCTCCTCGACCCGCCGGGCCGCGTCCACCCGGGCGAGCGTCTCGGCCTCGCTCGCGGAGATCG
>Ga0265325_10002562_pt1 | contig 12225 bp, 7 predicted proteins | sample 41420metaG_FD_202090 | JGI IMG/M metagenome (GOLD analysis project Ga0265325, IMG submission 202090) | Rhizosphere microbial communities from Carex aquatilis grown in University of Washington, Seatle, WA, United States - 4-14-20 metaG | ecosystem: Host-associated > Plants > Roots > Rhizosphere >...
CTTGCATAATCCTCGAGCAGCACGGCGGTTCCATCTTTGGCAATCTGAGGGTGCTCCGGGTATTGCGCGCGCACGACGCCTGCGCTGGAACCTAATAGCAGTAGGAGAAAAACGCATCGTCTCGTCCAGCCCACCAGAATCCCTTCCGTGCTTTTCACGGGAACGATCTCCTTCCGCCCGGCGTCAGCGTCACTTCGGCTGGTAATCTACACTTGACGCAGTCCATATGCAATTCGTTCCACCCTGATTCGCGCCTTCGGAAATCGATAGCCTGCCGCCGTTTCCTTCCGTCGTGCAAAGTGATATATAGTGACGATCTAGCTAAGGAGGCGAGGGAGCTTTTTATGAATCTCGCATGCCGGCTTCATGCGTTCCTGGGCGTGGTTTTTTGCGCGAGTTCCTTGTGTCACGGCGCAACGGTAGCGGGCATCGTAAAAAGCCCGGATGGACAGCCGTTCGCAGGAGCGTTCGTCCAGGCTCAAAACACCAAGACCAGAATCACAACGATCGCCGTATCGGACAGCCAGGGGCACTATCGCGCGGAGGGATTGCAGGCAGGGGACTATCGCGTGCAGGTCCGGGCGGTGGGCTATCGCGCAGACCCCCAAACCGGCGTGCATCTGACGGACGGTGGAAACACTCCGCTCGACTTTGCGTTGCAAAAAAGCGCGGTGCGCTGGAACGACCTGTCGATTTATCAAGCCGGGAAGCTGCTCCCCGCGGCGACCGGAAAAAACATCCTGTTCCGGAATTGCTTTATCTGCCACGGATTCCAAACGCGCATGGCCTCGGTTACGCGCGATGAAGACGGCTGGAGAGACCGCGTCGAGTACATGCGCAAAGCAATGAGCGACGCGTTGACGCGTTTTACCGACCAGAATGAATCGGACGTGGCGTCGTACCTGACCAGCATGTTTGGCCCCGAGTCGGTTCTGCCGAAATCGCCGGCGGACATGCCGGAATACAAAGAAACGCTTCGGACCTCGGCTGCCACCGCCACCAATATCGTGTATGTGGAGTACGACATGCCCGGGCCGAGCCGTATGCCCTTCAGCGCTGCGCCTGCCAAGGACGGAAGCGTGTGGATCCCCAATTTCGGCGTGGCGAATAAGATTACGCGTCTCGATCCGGACACCGGGGCGATGCAGGATTTCCCTGTGCCCAACGTGGGCACTGCGTCGGTCCATTCCGCTTTTCCGGCTCCCGATGGTTCCGTGTGGCTGGCCGAACAGGGGCCCGACAAGGTGGGACATTGGGATCCCGCCACGCAAAAAATCACCGAATACCAGGATGGTTATCTCCCCGATAAGGACGGCCACGTGGAGGCTGGGGAGAAGCACACCGTCCGCCTTGACCCTGAGGGGAACGTGTGGGCTACGGGCAGCCCGCTGAGCCGCTTCGATCCTGAGACGCGGAAATTCACGCGCTTCGAGCAGATCCCCCACTTGTATACCCTCGCGTTGGACAAGAACGGCAATTTTTGGTTCACGAAGCACGACACCTCGCAAATCGGCAAGGTGAACTGGAAAACGCTGCAAATAACCTTGTACACGCCCCCCAATCACAATGTTCCTCTCTTCGGCGTTCAGCCGAATAAGGAGGGAAGTATCCGCAGCTATCCGCGGCGGCTGCTGGTCGATTCCGATGGGATCGTGTGGTTCGGCGAGTTCAATGCAGGTTATCTGGAGCGATTCGACCCTAAGACCGAGACTTTCAAGGAGTATCCGTTGCCGGGACCGGAGGCGACGCCGTACGGCCTCGGACTCGATGCCGAAAATTACATCTGGTACTCGTCGTACAATCAGGATGTGCTGGGGCGTTTCGATCCGCGAACCGGAAGCGTGGTCGAATATCCCTTTCCGCATTCCGAGAATACGATTCGTGAATTCTTCCTCGATGCGCAGGGGAGGATGTGGTACGGCAGTCCCGCGAACAACAAAGTGGGTTACTTTTATCTGACGCATGCTGCTGACGGCGACTCACACGCCGCTAAAGGCAATTAGTCCGTCCGGTACAGGTTTTGCAACGGGGGAGGGAAACGATGTCGGCATTTCATAGGGCGAATCTGCTGGCGGCATTGCTGTTGCTCACTACCGGGCTGCTCGTTCGCCCTGCAGTCGCTCAAATGGATTTGTCGGGCGGGTGGGCTCAGAAACTGCATGAGGACTTCGCCGAGCGGCTGCACGGTCCTGAAATCGGCGATTACACCGGCTTGCCGATCAACGACGAAGCGCGCAGCCGCGCCGACACCTGGGACGCCCAAAAGTGGGAAATGATCGAACACGAGTGCGAGCCGCACCCCTCCGACTATGCGGTCCGCGGCCCGGGAAGCATGAAGATTTATGCGGATATCCGGCAGCTGGACCAGAAGGTGATGGCCTGGCACACCCAGCTTTTGTGGATGCTGCCCCAGCGCACGATTTACATGGACGGCCGTCCCCATCCGTCAGAGTATGCCGCTCACACCTGGCAGGGTTTTTCGACCGGCGAGTGGGTGGCGGACATGCTGAAGGTGACCACGACCCACATGAAGGAAGGGTGGCTCCGGCGGAATGGCCTTCCGCGGAGCGATAAGGCAACCATGGAGGAATTCTACATCCGTCACGGAAGCTACTTCACGGTGGCCACATTTGTGGATGATCCGGTTTATCTGACCGAACCTTTGATTCGAACTTCGAACTGGATTCTCTCCGAGAGCGTCGAGTTTAAGCCGATGAACTGCATCCCGAGCGACGAAGTGCCGCATCCGCGAGGCTATGTCGCCCATCACTTGCCCGGAGAGAATCCGTGGCTGGGAGAGTATCCTTCGAACTACGGCATACCGATAGAAGCCGCGCGCGGCGGCGCGGAGACGATGTATCCGGAATATTTGCCGAAACTGGCGAAGCTGCCCCCGCCCCCGAAGTTCAAGCAGAGCGCGGAAAATCAGTAACGATCTATCGGGCAGGAAGCATTGGTTTTTGTCCCGGCAGCAGTTGTTGATCGAAAGCCGTCAGCTCCAGTCCGGTGGCCCAATAGAGAGCCATCAGGTTGGTCAAATCCACCATGCCGCGGGGACCGAATAAACGCAGGGCATGAGCGAACGTCTCGGACGAGACTTTTTTCTGCCCCAACAGCTCGCGTCCGAACTCAATAATCACCGTTTCCTTCTCGCCGAGGCCCGTCACCGGCTTGTTGTACTTGATGATGTCGATGATGCCCGGTTCCACGTGGCCGGGGCCATCCATCCGGCCGTGGATTTCCCATTGCGTCCATTCGAACTGGTTGTCCATCTCGCGCGCCGTTACCAGAACCGCGATCTCGGTTAATCGGTCTCCCAGTCCGGATTGGAACTTGAGATAGTAATGGGCATCGCTCATCGGTTTGGCGAGCCGCGGACTATAGAGGCGTAGCGGAACCTGCTTAGTCCACGATATTCTTGGTCCGGTCAGTTCGTCGAAAACCTTCTTGCCGTAATCGTCCATGTCTTCCCGTCTCGGCGGAGGAAGGCGGTTTCCGGTTTCAGGATGAATGTCCTTCGGTAGCGAGGCCGTCGCCGAGTCTGCGCCGCTCGCTGCGCTTCCTGCGTGCATCCTCCCGCCCAACGCCAGCACCACCACCGCCGCGAGAACAATCACTCCGGCACTTTTCGAGATGTCCATGTCGATCTCCTTTACGGAAACATTGCAGCTAGGTCCTACCATAGCTTGTTGGGTCGTCGCAACTTGTTGCGCGCGAGCCCTTCCGGCGCAATGGCCCGTGGAGCGCCAGCGCCGCCAACAGCATGAGCACCGGCTCAATCGGCTGGCGATAGCGCAGGTACGGCAAGGTCACGTAGTACATCACCGGAAATATGATTGGAAACGCCGACAGCAGAAACGCGTAGCGCCGATACCTGATCCATATCGCCGCCAGCCCGCCAACCGTGCCGACCGTGGCGAAGAAATTAGCCAGCAGCAGGATGCGATCGCCCAGCGAGTCTGCGCCGAGGAATCGCTTCAGCGGATGGTCAAGCCCGCACCAGAACGCCACAAACCTCTGCTCGAACAGGCTTGCCTCGAGAGCGGGGTGCGTTCGGATAAAATGCACGGCCTCGGTCCACTTCGTTCGCATGAACGCATCTTCCCCGAGCCTCTTGTATTCCCGTCCTTCTTCATAAGGAGTCACTCGCGTTGTCGGTGGAGATTGCGGGTCGAAGACGCGGTTGTGGCCGAGCCAAAGCGCAAAGGGAAACGTTGTGCGCAGCGGCACGAAGTGATGGAAGGCGACATAGTTCCGCACCGTCCACGGCGCGCAACAAAGCGCCAGCATGAAAACCGCCAGACCGGCGAGACCCAGACTCCGCGTTCCGGACGCTTTCGCGCGGTACGCAGCCCACCCCAGAAGAAACGGAAGCACCGTGCCGAGTGCCGGGTTCGTCAGCAGCGCAAATCCCCACAAAACTCCGTACAGGCACCAATCGATCACGCGCGTCGATTCGGCGAGCTTCAACGTGAACCAAAGAATGATTGTCGCCACCAGTGTCGTGAGGCACGTATCCCAGATCCACTCGTAGGGAATCATGATGGCATTGGGAAAGAGCGCCCACAACCACGCCGCCGTCGCACCCACTCCTGCGCCCGCAATCTTCCGCCCGGCATAAAAAAGCGGGACGCAGGCGGCGGCCGAGAAGGCTATATTCAGCGTCACTGTCGCGATGAACGATGCAACCGTATAGATTCCGAAGATGCGGAAGATGGCTGCAAGGAGCAGAGGATACACCGGCGTGAGCCAGGCCGTTGCGCCGGTGCCCTGACGGAAGGCGTCGCTGAAGCCGTTGCCCAATACGAGTGACCGCGCGATGTTGCCGGTCTCCCCCAGGAATGGGACGGTGCTCAGAAGGTTTGCCGGAACCTGCCGCCCTTCGTGCCATGCGAATCCGGCGCGTGCGGCGATAGCCACCAGCACGATCAGCGGGAGCGACACAAGAAGCCTGCGCCAGACGCGCACGGGATTCACGAAAGCGCGCACGCGGCGGGCGCCGGTTCGATTCTCAACACAATCCAAACAAAAATCCGCATGGACCGACAATATACGCTTTTTCCAGCGGGCGGGTCGAGGAGGGCAACGGCAGTTCTTCGTCAGGGCACGGATTTATCTGTGCCCGAGGACCAATGGAGCTTTGGCGGGGCTTTAGCCCCTAAGGGCCGATTTAGCCAGTTGGCACCCAGGCCCTTGTCGTTACCGCGACAGGTCACTTCAACCGATCGGCAACTTTGGCCAAACCCGCCTTCGCGCAATCGGCGTCCTGTTCGCCGTTGTGCGCTCCGCTCACAGAGATCGCCCCGAGCAGGTCATCGCCTACTTTGATGGGGATGCCGCCCTTTGCGAATACGGAATCGCTCATGGGCGTCGGTGTAGCGGTTCCAGGCGGTGGATTAGCCGCCGGAGGGCCCGACGGATATCCGAAATGCATCACGCTATTGGTCTTCATCCGGCCGATCTGGACGCTCCCGAGCCCGGCCCCATCGTCCCGTATCAGCGCTTTTAGTTCATTGCCCCGGTCGACCACGGTGACCGTAACTTTGTAGCCCTTTGCGCGGCACTGGAGCATGGCTTCCTGCGCCATCGTCAATGCCACATCGATAGTCAGCACTTTCTCAGTCGGGAGCCCTTGCGCCGAAGCGCGAGGCATCCACAAAACGGAAGCCGCGATGCATATGATCAGGAAGCCTGATTTCATATCCAACCTTTCCTTTCAGAGACTCCTGGCTGGACGTTGTCGTCCGGCCTTCCGAGCAGTCTTTTTTGAGCGGCGATGTTCACAAACGCAAGCCCATTTTTCAGGGCTATATAGCACATTTATCCGAATTCGATGGCAACTTAATGCGGGAATATCTTTTGCGGACCTCGGGACAGCTTCACCTTTCAGCTCTGAACGTAGACGGCCGCATAGCGCGTTACATCTGTTTAAGGTTATTGGCGTTGACAATACGTACGGAACAGACGTACAAGGTTCGCGGCGATGAGTGCGTAAAAAGGGGAAATGTGATCGCAGCGAAATGGATGAGGCGTTCGATCGGACCGACGACGGTCCTGAGCTGTTTGCTCGTAGTATTCGCAATTGACCGAACCGACGCCCGGCCTCAGTCTGCCCAAGCCACCGGGAGTGGCGTCACCGGGGGACCCGACAACATTGGTGGCGTGGTCAGCAGTCCGAAAGGGCCGGAGGCAGGCGTATGGGTGATCGCGGAGTCCACCGACTTCCAGACCAAGTTGCGCAAGATCGTGGTCACCGACGATCTTGGCAGATTCCTCTTACCGGAACTACCCAAGGCCAGCTACAAAGTGTGGGTGCGAGGCTACGGACTCGTGGACTCGGTTCCGGTGCAGGCAGCGCCCGGCAAGACTCTCGCGCTGAAAGCGAAACTGGCTCCGAGTCCCCAGGCAGCCGCACAGATATACCCGCCCAACTATTGGATGTCGCTTTTGAAGATACCGCCCAAGAGCGCGTTTCCAATGGCGGCGCCCGGCACGAACAGCGTGCTCTATGGCATCAACGGCGTAATTCCCACGCAGGCGCATTGGATCGACTTGGTGAAGTCGGGCTGCCAGCCATGCCACCAGATGGGAACCAAAATCACCCGCGAAATGCCCAGGAACCTTGGCGCGTTCCCATCCGTCACAGAGGCCTGGAAGCGCAGGGTTAAGTCAGGCCAGGTGGGCGGCGAGATGGCCAATACCATGCAGCAATTCGGGGACGATCGCGGCATAGCGATGTTCGCGGATTGGACCGAGCGCATCGTCGCCGGGGAGGTTCCGTCTGCGCCTCCGCGTCCGCAGGGCATTGAACGCAACGTCGTGCTTACGCTGTGGGATCTCGGCGGCCCCAAGTCGTTCTTTCACGGCATGGTTTCTACCAACAAATGGAATCCTCGCGTCAACGAAAACGGGCCAGCCTACGAGGCGGACTGGGAAGGCGGCACGCTGACCCTCGTCGATCCCCAGGAAAATTCCGCCAGCACGATCAAACTGCCGCTCCGCAACGAAGCTGACAGAGAATTCATGCCCACGTGGTCTCCGCAGACCGTCACCGCGCCATCTCCTTATTGGGGCAACGAAATCGTCTGGAAAGATGACGCCGTAAATCCCGCGAACACGCAGATGGACAGCAAGGGCCGCCTCTGGATCAACATGCAGAACCGCAAGCCCGAAGCTCCCGATTACTGCAGGGCCAGCTCCGGAAACGTGTTTGCCAAAACCTGGGAATCGGGTAATCCGATGAACCAGGCCATCCAGCGGATCGATCTCGACCTTCGCCAGAGCGCGGGCCGCACCCTGAAGCCATGGGAGAATCCGCCGGGCTGGGGAGTGGACATTTACGACCCCAAGACTCTCAAGATTGAGGCCGTGGACCTTTGTTTCGGCCAGAGCCACGCCGCGATTGCCAACGACAAGGACGAGACCATTTACTTTTCCCTGCGGCGCGGGGGCCTTGGCTGGCTCAAGACGCGCGTCTGGGACGAAACGCATGATGCGGCCAAGGCTCAGGGCTGGTGCGCCCCGGTAGTCGACTATAACGGCGATGGCAAGACCGGCCCTTTCACCATGCTCAATGAGCCGCCGGATCCGAAGCTCGATCGCATCGGCACCCCGGACGGCTACGGAATTTCCATCAATCCGGTCGACGGCAGTGTTTGGTATGCGGGGCCTTTTCCTCCGCCGGGCAGGATTGTGCGCGCAATACCCGGCCCGAATCCGCCGTCCACTTGCGCCACGGAAGTCTACGAGCCACCGTTCAACAATCCCAAGCTTCCCGGCGAGCTTCACTACGGACCGCACGGAATTGACGTGGATACCAACGGGATCGTCTGGACCGCGCTAGCAGGCAGCGGCGAACTCGCCAGTTTTGATCGCCGCAAATGCAAGGTGCTCAACGGACCCACGGCAATAGGGCAGCAGTGTCCCGAAGGTTGGACGCTCTATCCCGTTCCAGGCCCGATGTTCAAGGGAACCGATGCGCACGCGGACTGGCACTATCTCAATTGGGTCGATCGCTACAACACTCTGGGACTGGGAAATAATGTGTCGGTGGTGCTGGGCACAAGTTCGGATTCTTTGCGAATCTTCAATCCCGCCACGAAAGAGTGGTTTACTTTCCGCGTGCCTTATCCGATGGGTTTTTATACGCGCGATCTCGATGGCCGTATCGACGATCCGAAAACTGGCTGGAAGGGCCGCGGCCTGTGGGCTTCAACAGAGACCCGGGTGATCTGGCATGCCGAAGGAGGCAAAGGCCAGGTTCCGCAGATGGTGCACTTCCAGCTCAGGCCGGACCCGCTGGCCCACTGAACGGGGCTATAGTGTCTGCGGATAGCGCGGCGCGTGCCGTGCGTAGCGGAGTCAGCCTGAGCGGAAATTTTGAGTCGTGATTGTGCAATAGGAGAAGGTGATGCGAACAAACCGCCTGAGACGCGCGATGGGATGGGGGTTGCTGTTCGGCAGCGTACTCGTGGCTTCGGCAATCATCCGAACCGAAGCGCTGCCGCGGCCCGGACAACCGCAGATCGTTAGCGTCGCCTCCGACAATATCGCAGGCGTGGTCACCAGTTCGAAGGGCCCGGAAGCGGGCGTCTGGGTGATTGCCGAGACCATGGATTTCCAGACCAAGCTGCGCAAAATCGTGGTCACCGACGATCGCGGCCGGTACCTCCTTCCGGAATTGCCGAAGGCCAATTACAAAGTTTGGGTGCGCGGCTACGGTCTTGTGGATTCGCCTCCGGTCGAGACAGCGCCCGGCAAGAGTTTGGCCCTCCACGCGGTGATCGCTCCCAACGCTGTTGCCGCTGCCCAGTATTACCCGCCCAACTACTGGCTCTCCATGCTGAAGATTCCGCCCAAAAGCGCGTTCCCGATGCAGCCCGAGAATGCCAAAGAAAAGGTCATCCCCACGCAGGCCGATTGGATTCATGCCGTGAAAGATGATTGCCAGGTGTGTCATCAGATGGGCAACAAAATCACCCGCGAGATGCCGCGGAACCTCGGCACGTTTCCCTCCGCAACGGAAGCGTGGAAGCGCCGAATCATATCGGGCCAGCTCGGCGAGGAAATGAAAACGAACATGGGCCACTTCGGCTACGACCGCGGCATCGCCATGTTCGCCGACTGGACCCAGCGCATCACCGCGGGTGAAGTTCCGCCTACCCCGCCGCGGCCGCAGGGCATTGAACGGAATATCGTACTCACGATTTGGGATTTCGGCGGACCCGCCACGTTTCTGCACGGAGAGGTCGCCACCGATAAATGGAATCCCCAGGTCAACGCGAACGGCCCGGTGTATAACGGCGATTGGTCCGGAGGCACGCTCGTTCTGGTGGACCCGGAGGAGAATTCCGCCAGCACCATCAAGCTTCCGCTGCGCAATGAGGCCGACAGAAAGTCCATGCCCACGTGGTCGCCCCAGCATGTGGTGGCGCCTTCTCCCTACTGGGGAAATCAGATCGTGTGGAAAGATGACGTCGTAAATCCCAAGAACACGCTGATGGATCACAGCGGCCGGCTGTGGATCAGCATGGAAAATCGCAAGCCGGAAGCCCCCGATTTTTGCAAGGCCAGTTCCGGCAACAAATATGCGCTGGCGTGGGAATCGGGTAATCCCTCGTACGCCTCTGTCCCCAGAATGAGCATCGACGCTGAACAGGGCGGAGGGCGCGCGCTGAAGCCGTGGGAGACGCCACCCGGGTTGGGCGTCGATATCTACGATCCCAAGACCGGCAAATTCGAGGCTGTAGACATCTGCTACGCATTAAGCCATGCCGCTTTCGCGAATGACCCTGACCGCACCATCTACTTTTCCTTGCGCCGGAGCGGACTCGGCTGGCTCAAGACCCGCGTCTGGGACGAAACGCACGATGCGGCCAAAGCCCAGGGCTGGTGCGCCCCGATTCTCGACACCAACGCCGACGGAAAAACCGGTCCCACATTCACCATGTACAATCAGCCGGTCGATCCCAAGCTTGACCACATTGGCTCGAATGGCGGCTACGGAATCTCGGTCAGTCCCGTCGATGGCAGCGTCTGGTATACGTCTCCGGTAGAGGATTTGCCGGCAAAAATTGTTCGCGCGACGATCGGTTCCAATCCTCCCGCTACCTGCACGACCGAAGTCTACGAGCCCCCGTTCAACAATCCGAAATTGCCGGGCGAAATGCACTACGGCCCGCGTGGCATTGACGTCGATAGCCACGGCCTCGTTTGGACGGCTCTCGCCGGCAGCGGCGAACTCGCCAGCTTCGACCGCAGCAAGTGCAAGGTGCTAAACGGACCCACGGCCACCGGCCAGCACTGTCCCGAAGGATGGACGATCTATCCGGTGCCCGGCCCCATGTTCAAAGGAACCGACGCCCGCGTGGACTGGCACTACGTCAATTGGGTGGATCGCTACAATACCCTGGGTCTCGGCCCGGACATTTCCGTGGTCCTGGGCACCTGCTCCGATTCGTTGCAGATCTACAAACCGGATACGAAGCAGTGGTTTACCATACGCGTGCCCTATCCGATGGGCCTCTACACCCGCGATATCGACGGCCGCATCGATGATCCGAAAGCAGGATGGAAAGGCCGCGGGCTATGGGCCGCCACGGAGACTCGCGTCATCTGGCACGTGGAAGGGGGAAAGGGGCAGACGCCGCAGATGGTGCACTTCCAGCTTCGCCCGGATCCACTCGCGCGATAGGGGTAACAGCCGGTACGCGCAAATTTTTGGGCCAAGTTTGCTCTTGACAACCATTGCCCGAGGGACTAACAGGTCTTCTCGGAAGAGGATTCGTGTAAAGGGGGACCCATGTTGCACAAAAAATCAGTCATCGTTTCTCTACTCGCTCTGGCAGGGGCGAGCTTTGTCCTGGCCCTGGCAATCGCTGGCGCAGACGCCCGGTCGGACGCTCGCTCGGAAGCCGGCATAGCGGCCGCGCAAGCCGCCGCCAATCTTGTGAAGGTGGATGCCGATAACATCGGCGGGATCGTCACGAGTTCGAAGGGGCCGGAAGCCGGGGTGTGGGTGATCGCGGAAACCACCGACACGCCGACGAAGTTCCGCAAGATCGTGGTGACCGATGAGCGCGGCCGCTATCTGCTCCCCGATTTGCCGGTGGCGAATTACAAGGTGTGGGTCAGAGGATACGGCTTGGTGGATTCGAAGCCGGTGGAAAGCACCCCAGGAAAGCGGCTGGCGTTAACAGCGGTGATCGCGCCCAACGCGAAGGCGGCGGCGCAGTACTATCCGGCTGATTATTGGTACTCGCTGGTCAACGTGCCCTCGAAAGAAAACTTTCCGGGCACCGGCCCGCAGGGAAATGGCATCGCCGTCACCATGAAGACGCAGGCAGACTGGCTGCAGCAGATGAAGACGGGCTGCGAGGTGTGTCATCAGCTCGGCGACAAGGCCACGCGCGAACTCGAGCCGTCCCTCGGGCAATTCGATTCACCGGCGCTTGCGTGGGACCACCGTGTTCAGGTCGGGCAAAACGGCGCCAGCATGAGTACCACGATGAATAGTTTCGGCCGCGACCGCGCCCTCGCGATGTATGCCGATTGGACCAACCGGATCGCCGCTGGCGAGTTGCCGCCGGCGCCGCCGCGGCCGCAAGGAGTCGAGCGCAACGTGGTGCTTACCCTGTGGGAGTGGGGCGGGCCCGCAAGCTTTGTCCATGACGAGCTTTCCACGGACTGGCGGCATCCCACTGCCAACGCCAACGGCCCCATCTATGGCGCGGACTGGGGCAATGACGGTTTCTTGATGGTCGATCCGGTCAAGAACGCTGCATCGGAAACAAGAGTGCCTGTGGCCGATCCGAGCCTCCCGTCGAGCACTCCGCAGAGTATGCAGCAGCCCTCGCCATACTGGGGCGATCAGCTGTATTGGTACGATCCCGCCGACCCGGCGGCCATGGCGATGGACAGCAAGGGCCGCGTTTGGATTTCGGCCAGAAGCCGCAAAGACGACAGCCAGCCGGCGTATTGCAAGGAAGGCTCCGATAATCCCTACGCGAAAAATCTTCCGCTCAACGTCAGCTTCCGCCAGTTGGCCGTCTACGATCCCAAAACGAAAACATTCAAGCTCGTGAACACGTGCTTTGAAGCGCATCACGTGGTGTTCGCGGACGATAAAGACGAGACCGTGTACGTCGACGGCATCCGCACCGGCACGATTGGCTGGGTGAAAACGCGCGTGCTGGATGAGACCGGGGACGTACACGGTCTCGTCTT
>Ga0265325_10002565_pt1 | contig 12217 bp, 9 predicted proteins | sample 41420metaG_FD_202090 | JGI IMG/M metagenome (GOLD analysis project Ga0265325, IMG submission 202090) | Rhizosphere microbial communities from Carex aquatilis grown in University of Washington, Seatle, WA, United States - 4-14-20 metaG | ecosystem: Host-associated > Plants > Roots > Rhizosphere >...
GTTCCACCAACGCTCTCTGTACAGGATCGCCCTGATCGTCCACCACGCGGCCCGAAATTGCACTCGCCGGTATGAGCTGAAATACGAGATGCTCCATGTCCAGCCCTGGGCCGGTGATTACTGCTGACCCGAACCCTGCGCCAAGAGTCTTCTGGCCGAAGATTTGTAGTGGGAAGCCAGTGTGTTGTGCAGTTAGCTCAAACTCACCCGCGACGACATCGAACGAGAATCGGCCTGCAACGCCAGACAATGTAAACAGGGGAGTTCCGGGCGGATCGCTCGGACGGAGACCGATCCTCGCCCCTGTCACAGGCTGCCCCGTGGTGGAGTTGACCACAACGCCCGCAACTCGCCATGGTTTCTGTTGCGGAACTCCCGGGTTGGCAGCCGCCAGAAGAGTGGCCGCAAGAAAGACCAGACAAACTGCGCGTTGTTTCGTCATTTGCGCTCCTCCGGAAGAGTCAGTTCGATGTTCTGCCTGGCCTTCGCGGTGACCGCAACACTGACCGGAGGAATGCCCAGGGCCTGTAGTGCCGCTGGATTCCTGTACTCCAGATCCGCATCGGCGTGCCATGCCCAGGCCGTATACGTGTCTGGAGGAACCTGCGCGATATTGAATTTGCCCTCGTTATCGCTCATGATCGGGCCGATCACGCGCGATGCGACCGAAGCCGACACGAGCATTACCGACACACGGGAAGTGGGCCTTCCGCCAGAAGTCACCGTGCCGTTGACCGAACCGCCATCGGATCGAATCGTCACCTCCACCGGCGCCGAAACAACACCGGGGGATATCTCAAGTTCATCGCTCTCGGTGAGGTCCCTGGTGCCGCAAACAATCGAAGAGGCATATCCGTTAAAAGGGGTGATCCCGATAGAATACCGGCCGGGAAGTACGTTCTTGACTTGAACGATGCCTTGCTCATCAGGCTGGCCATAGAAGATATCGTTCTTCGGGTCGTCTTCGGCGTGGAGCTGCACCATGGCGGGCGGTGCAGTGGCGACTCGATGCCTCCCGGGTGCGGGTTGTTGTTCGAGCGACGCTTCTTCACCGTCATCGTCGGCACGGCTCGAATCCTGGGCGGCGGAATCGCCGTGAAACTGAAAGACCACTTCTACGCCCGGCATGAGTTCTGGTTTGAGCCCGGTCACATCTCCCGAGATCGTGAGCGGCATAACTGCACGAGTCCTCTCGTCGGCACTGCCCTGTGTAATGCGCAACAAATAGGACCCGGCACCTACGTCGTGAATCTCAAATTGCGCGGTCGCGGCATTCAATAAAACACGTCCTGTTGCGAAGTCGTCTCTGCCGCGCAGGAGCTCAATATCGGCCGCACGATTGGGCACAAAGCCGCCGATCACGCCCCGAATGCGATAGCCGGGCTCCATCGTAATCGTCAGATCGGCGTGCAACTCCTCTCCCGGACCAGGGGGAATCACGGTAGCGGAGGCCATGTCGGAAGCACTCGCATAGTACACCGGAGCGAACGATTCACCTGCGCCGGACTCCGGAAGGACGGCGCCGATCGTAAAACGTGTCCCGCCGCCGCGACCCGCCGCGCGAACGTAAAACGGTCCTTTCCAAAGATTTGCGAGACGATAATGGCCTATGTCGTCGGTGGTGGCCCACGCGTATACTTCCGATTCACGGCGTCCCTCTACAATTTGCGTTCGCATTGCTTGGACCAGCACGCCTTCTACTGGATCGCCGCTGCGATTCACAACCCGGCCGGTGATTACGGTAACCGGCTTCATCGCAATTCGCAGATTTTCGCGTGAAGGGCCAACGACCAGTCCACCCTCCGCCTGCCCGTCTTCAAACCCGGGCCTTTTCGCAGAAAGCGTGCAGCTGCCTTGCGGCAGACCGGCAAAGCGGAACCCTCCGCTCCCATCAGTCAGCAGATCGTCTACGACAGCGCCGCCCGCGCCGAAACATCTGAGCTGGACGAGCGCGCGGGTGACGGGCGCGCCCGTAACTGAATTGGCAGCGATCCCCGCAAGGTTGTAGGTTACGCCCGATTCCGTTGCCATTTCGCCGCTGCGCAAAATTATGGGGCACGAGATTCCCACAACGCAAATCGCGATTCGCGAAACTTTTATGGTTGGCCACATTGAAATTAAGTTAAATCTTATCGCGCCTGGGACAAATTGGAAGTCGGATCTTCATACCAGGATCTCACCTCACCCGAAGACTACAGCATCGGATAAACATTTCCGTTCCATTTCATCCGAGTTTCTCAGATGTTGTATGGATGCTGCTGCTGATTTCATTCACCCTTGCGATATATATTCCCCAGCCAATCGACGATTGCCTGGCCGTGAAGGACTTCGTGCGACTCATCGGGACCGTCAACCTCAACAAGAGCGGCTGGTGTCTGGACGAGGCAGCCGCCGTTCGCCAGAGCGGCGAACACTTTAATCCCCGAAGTCGAGGCGTTCCAGCGCCACAGCTCCTTTCCATTGCGAACGTCAAACGCAACCAGGATCGCACCGCGCGTAGCAAAACCCCGATCATTCTCCCCCAGGACCATTTCATCCTCTAAAGGTCCGTCGCTTCTGGGTAGCGGAAGTTTGTAGGCGACGTTGCCATCCTCATCAAGCCGGTAAACAAACTCGTCCAACGGGCCGTGCACGCCATGGACGAGATCGTCGTGAGTCAAGCGGACCGACACGAGTACCCCTCCAAGCCCGTCTGGAATCAAGCCGCCGGTCGGAGACGCGACGCTGATGGGATCCGAAAGCGGCCGGACTCTTTTCGTCTGTTCGATAACCGTGGGACGATACGTGCCATCGGGATGGATCTGCCACAGTATGATGGCCTCGTCGCGTCCAAAACTTACGTCCTGCGTGGCTACCGTCGAGCCAGGCCTGCATCCGTCCGAGGAGAGTGTCCACTGGTTCTCGGTGAAGGCTAAGTAAGCAAATCCATCTATGTTGACAAAGAGCCTGCTGAGCATGACGCGCGTATCAGCCTCGGAGGAATTGTTCACGCACAGAATCCGGGCCGTGTTTCGCTGGACGTGGCGAACCTGCTCGTGCGAAGCGGGAATCGGGAGATCGAACCTTACCTCACCGGTCGCTGAATCGATGGCGGTGATGTGGGCGCTAAGGCCATCGGCAGACTGGGTGAGTACATGAACGAGATGCTGCAGGTTGTACGCCTGTGACTTCCGCCTGCCAGCGAACGTGTGCTGCCACCGCAGCTTGCCATCCTTACCCACAGTGTAGAGCGTGTAAGAGTCACGACGGTTGGCGCCGAGCAACGCCCCGCCCAACCAGTCGCCACAGATCAGCTCGACATCGTGAGTCTTTTCGGGCAGTTGCCACGACCACGCCTGAATGCCGTCCTCCTCGATGCCGCGCAACCAGGTGGCGTCATCTGCTGTTTGTTCAAGCATCAGCAAGTTTATGCCGTCCGGCGTGGGCACAGCCGGGATATCTCCGAGGTCGCGGCCGATGGCATGAGTCGACCAACGCTTGGTGCCTTGCGGTTGCGGAGGTTGCGCGGGTGCGATATCGATTTCGAGAAATCGGATCTCCCCGTGCCAACTGGCACTCACTCGAGCAGCGCCCGGAGCTTTAGCGCTAAGAACAGCGCGATCTCCGTCTTCGTGAATCTCCGCGAGGCGCGGATCGTCTATGGACCAAATTGCGCCGTGGAGTTCCCTCGAGAGATCGTCCAGCACCTGCAACCGGCGGTCTTCTCCGACGGTGATGTGGATTTCCTCGGGCGAGATCCGCCAGTCGGAGGACGTTTCTGTTCCGAGCCAGGGCAACCCGAGAGTGGCGAACGTCGAAACGAAAGCCAGGGCATAAGCATGCATGGAGCACTCCGGTATGAGTTGGCATCCAGTACGTTGTGAAGTCCTCTCCTCGCTTCGTGAGGAGGTCCGGTTCAAAACGAACGTCGAATCCGGAGAATGCCCCAAGTATTTCTAGTGAGAATATCGGCGGATAAGGGCGTTAATTGTAGTAAGGTCGTTCGCTTAAAATGCGGGCCAGCACTTAGCATTAGGTAGCACGATCTGTCCGGCTACGATCCGCACCTCGGCCTGTTCAATCTGCTCCGTGAAAATCTTTACGCTTCCGCCAAACCAATTGGGGCCCACGTTCGCTGTTCACCGGTCGGTCTGGATCGCGCCCGCTTGAGGACTGCTTTCCGATCTGGTCTTGCGGACGCTGACCGTTCAGGTGAAGGCTGGCCGGGCGACCAGACGGTACCGGGCAGTGAAATCCGACGGACCGGACGATCTGGTCTTCCAATCTGTTCAGTCCGGGCGGCCGATGCGTGATAACAACATTCTGGCCCGGCACATCAAGCCGGCCGGAAGGAAACTGGGTATTGGCTGGGTGAACTGGCTCGTGCTCAGGCGGTCCTACGCCACCTGGCTCAGGATGGTGGGGACCGATCCTCGCGACAGGCAATCGCTCATGCGGCATTCCCGCTTCACGACCACGGAAGAGATCTACGAACAGGATCTTCCGGAGTCGCCGATTCGGGCTGTCGAGAAGCTCAGTGCGTTAGTGAACTGAGCAGCAGATTGAGACAGTAATGGGACAAGCGGGAGTATTGAGGCTGCGTAAGTCTTTTGGAATGTGGTGGCCAGGGACGGACTTGAACCGCCGACGCCAGCCTTTTCAGGGCCTCCTACCGACCCGGCCAAGTGGTTTGAAATCAGCGGATGTAGTTGAAGGTGAAAGTTCTCCTGATGAATCGACTTAGGATTGTGTAGCACCGTTTGGGCTGTTTTCGAGCCTTCAATGGACGCGTATTGGACGTGCTGGAGATTGAAGCGAGAACCTGGTCCACCCAGGAGCCACGGTAGTTGGGAGTGGTAAGTGTGAAGAAATGTCGGATTGCCTGTTGCCACAGGTCCAGAGAGTCGTTTGAAGATTCGACGAAGGAAATCACAAAGCTAGGGGCCAGGAGGATTGGATCCCGAAGGACATATGAAGGATAAGACGCTTGGTTCTTTATGCGATGTTTATGCCAGCCGGTCTAGGATTAGGGCAGTCGCCAGCTCCCTGAAGAGCCAGACCTTCACCGAGATCGCCGCGTCAGCGTCTCCGCGATCAGGACAGATCTTCAAATACAGGATTCTCAAGGAGTCAGGCATGAAGTCGGCGATTGCGCGTACGTTTGTGCTGATATTCTCACTGGCGATTAACGCAGGCTTGGCGTCCGGCGAAACAGCGCCGCCAGGCGGATCTCAACAAGCCGCGGACGAAGAGGGAACGTCTACGGACTTTTTCGTCATGTTCGGCTCGGACTTCGTCCGCCCGGGTTTATTGCCAAGGGCAAACTACAACATTGGACTGGGTCACACCTTTGCTTTCCTGAAGAAAGACCCGATCGGGGACGAGATCACGTTTGCCTACACGTATGAGAACGGTGGCGGCTATGGATTCCTGCATACTCCCTACGGCTCGCATACGGAGACACTGGGGGTCATGAAGAACTTCGGACTTCCGAAGACGAAATGTGTCACCGGTTACACGTGGATCATGGGCGGCATCACGACTATGACCGGATATCCTGCCGTCCTCAATCGTTTCTATGATGGTGAGGCGCTCGGCCTGATCGTCCACTTCAACGAACACGATTCCGTGTGGATTCAGGAAATGTACAACAAGATCGTAACGGTGCCCTGGTACACGACGGCGAGCATCGGATACACGCGTAGCTGGTAGCGTTCGCTCGACCCTTATCGCGAAAGGGGTGCGGCATAAGCGGACCGCCACGACAGATTGGGTCTGGATCGTGAGCCAGTACGATTCAGCTCAACGCGCACTCGATGGTACTTGCCGTCGGATCCCAGGTCCGAGGGCGCGTAAGCGAGGACATACTGATCGCGAATGTCGAGCTCGCCCATTATCCGAGGAAGATCCCTGGCTGAATATGCGTCGAAGTAACGTCCGCCCGTTCTTTTAGCTAAACATTGGAGATCGTACAGACGCGCGGCCATGGTCCGCGAACTGCCGCTATGAACTCCAATGGCATAGACCGCAATATCCTGGTCGCGGAGAAGAGAGAGGACCTCGGAGGGGCGATCCTGGCTGTTGTTTTCCCCCCCATCGGAAACCACCAGCATCGCTCGTTGGGAATGTTCCGCGATTTTCAATGGTTGTGCTGCAACATACATGGCATCCCAGAGAGCCGTCAGGCCGCCGCTAACGGTCCGATCCACGCGATCCAGCATCCGCTCCCGTTCACTTGACAGAATCACTTCCGGTTTAGGATTGTCGCGGACCAGCGTCAGCGAGAACTCGTCTTCTGGATCTGCCGTCCGAACGAGCTCCCGGATTGCTACCCTCGCGCCGTCCATAAAAGGTTCCATGCTGCCACTGGCGTCAAGAACGATGGCGGTGGAAACAAGAGACGATTGCGCTGTACATTTCAGGATTGTTTGCTCGATGCCGTTCTCGAACAAACGGAACCCTCCGCTGCAGAGTCCGGACACTACATGGCCCTGAGGGTCTCGCGCGCTGACGAGAACCAGTCGTGTATCGGCGCGCGGCGTCGTAGCCACCGTCGCAGCGACGCAGGAGGGCGGCATCAGCGTGGATAAAGCCAGCCAGAAAACGGTGGCGTTCGGGCTACATGTCATGACCTCGCACCCACGGTTCGGTTCGCCGCTGGCGGCTACTCCCCATAGCGTAGGGCGGATTTCATAAGGAAGGCATAAACCCTGTGCGTCGCCAGGCGGAGTTGCACCGTGAGGATTGCATAATGACAAAAGGGACTATTTCAGGTTATGCTCTTGTTTAGTACAGTTCCTGTTAGGAGATCTTCATGGCACCCTTAGATATCTCGGGGATCCTTATTGGGTTGTTTCTGCTTGCCAGGCTTGCATTGACGGTCTACATTCGGACGCATCCGGAAGCGAACGCGCCCCGGTACGACTTCGAAACCTGGTAACGTCGCTCTCGTCCACGGGTCTACCAGAACAGTTGCACGGCCTTCCAGACGAAGTGCGCGGCAAAGGCGAGCAACGCTGCCCCGGCCACGCGAATTAAGGCCTTCCAGCCCGTGTCGCTCTGGCCGATCTGCGGCAGCAGGACGAAGTTCTCATGGATGAAGTGGGCGAAGCGTACAGGAGTTACGATCATCAACACGCCCAAAGAGATCCAGATGAGGGGCAGGATCAGATACAGAAGGAGTCCGGCCAGGATGCGATAGAGCACGCTACCTCAGAGTCCGGCGTTTCGCTCTCGCGCTTCTTTCACCATGGTCAGGTACCGGCGGGCGAGTTCGTGGATCTGTTCTTCCTTCCGCCGGTTCAGAGCCTCTTGCGGAATCAGTTCCCCGCCAATGCCTAGTGCGGTGGCTCCGGCCAGTATGAACTTGACCGCGCTGGTTTGATTCACCCCGCCGGTGGCGATCAACGGAATCTGGGGCAACGGCACCTTTAATGAGCGTATGTAGGCGTGGCCGCCGACGGGCGCGCAGGGAAAGACCTTGACGAAATCGACACCGGCCTTCCAGGCTGCGATCACTTCACTCGGCGTGAGAGCCCCGGGGAAGATGACCAGATCGTGTCTAAGGGCGAAGCCCACGACCTCCATCACGAGGCCGGGGCTGGTGAGAAACTTCGCGCCGGCATCCAGACAGCGCTGCGCCGTTTCGGTATCCAGCACTGTACCGCCGCCCACCACCATGTCCGGGAACTGCTTCACCAGTTGAGAAATCACGGCGGCGGCGTTGGGTACGGTGTTGGTGATCTCGACGATGGGGATGCCCCCGTTATAGACCGCCTCGGCGCCAAACAGGGCCTGTTCCGCCGAGGATACGCGGAGAGCGGGGATGATGCCGATTTCTTCGATTCGTGCGCGAACGTCCGCCTTGGTCATGGATTCAGGCTCCTGGTCCCCACGGCTTCCTTAAGTTGCTCGAGAGCCTGCAGGTACGTGGCGAGGGTCTGGCGGTAAGCGAGTTGGATGGAGCGATAAGTGCGCTCGGCGTCGAGGAAGTCGAGCAACGCTTCGGCGCCGTGATGGTAGGCATACTCGTCTATGTCGCGGCTTTTCGTCGCAGCTTCCAGGGTACCAGACAGATAGATCTTCATGATCCGGTCATTCGTCTGGACTCCTTCGTACGCATCCCTGACGTCGGTAAGCGCCTGACCCTCCGTAAAGGCTTTCTGCTCCTGGGCCTGATTGATGGCATACCGCGTTCGCGCGATCTCTCCCTGATTCCGGTCGAAGACGGGCAGCGGGACGCTGAAACTGAACGTAATGGTGCTGAGGCCGCCGTTGTGGGAGTAGTTGCCCGAGAGGGTAGGGTCCTGTTTTCCATCCGCCTTCGCCAGTTCGTACTGGCTGTACGCCGCAGTCACGCTTTGCACGGCGGCGCGCAGGTCGGGACGATTCTGCGTGGCTTTCATTTTGAGATCGTCCAGGCTGAGCGTCACCGGTTGGTACTCGAAGGGGCCGGTGACGTCGTAGTCCGCAGGCACGGATTCGTAACCCAGTTGTTGGCGAAGGTCCGACAGCGCCTGCGCCTTCGCCAGCAGGGCCATCTGGACGTCGTTCTCAAACTGGACTAACTGGACCTTGATCTTCAGGTAGTCGTTCTCGGCAATACCGCCCACCTTATACTCGTGTTCGCTGATGTCCGCCGTGCTTTGGAAGCTCGCCAGATCCTTCCGCGCGAGCTCCAAAGTGGATTGAGCAAGCTGGACGTTGATGAACAGCGTGGCCACCTGAAACGTCAGGCTTCGCTCGTTGTCGTTTACCTGCGATCGCGATACCGTCGTGGTATCCTTCGCGGCCTGAATGCGGCGCTCCCGCTTCCCGCCGCGCTCAAACATATAACTCAGGCCGACGTCGGCTTCGGTGGAGTTGTGCAGGTAGCTGGCGATGCTCTCGCCCGGACTCGCGAGGGGGATGTATTCCCAGTCGGTGAAGAGCGTCGGATTGGGCCGCAGAGCCGCGCTGATCTCGAGCGCCTGGTTCTGCTGGATCTGGGTTCGCGCAGCCAGCAGGTTATGGTTGTGTTTGATGGCCATCTGAATGGCGTCGTCAAGCGTGATGGTGACCGGGCCGGCGGGCGTTTGCGCGAAAAGGCGAGCCGCCACGAAGCAGAGAACTGCGCACTTAGGCTTCATGGGATTCCTCCGGTATCGGCAGCTTGTCACCCTCCCGGGCCACCCAGACGTACAAAGTTGGAAGCAGAAAAATGCTCATCGCCAGGGCGGAGATTAGACCGCCGACGATCACGATGGCGAACGGCCGCTGCGAGTCTGAGCCAATTTCGTGCGACAGCGCGGCAGGAAGAAGGCCCAGTGTCGCAACCAGCATGGTCATCATGATCGGCCGGAGTCTCAGGACGGCACCCTCCACGGCGGCGTCGATGATGGCGTGGCCTCTGGCGCGGCGCTGGTTGATGTATTCGAGCATGATCACTCCGGTTTGCACGGAAACGCCGAATAGCGCCAGGAATCCGACGCCCGACGAGACGCTGAAGTTGGTGCCGGTGAACAGCAGGGCGAGGAGGCCGCCCATGGGGGCGAGCAGAACGTTCACCATAATCAGCGACGCCCATTTGAATGACCGCGACATGGTGTAGAGAATGATGAAGATCACGAGAATCGTCAGAGGGACCACGATCATCAGGCGTGCGGAAGCTCGCTTCGCGCTCTCGTACTCGCCGGCCCACTCAACGTGGTAGCCCGGCGGCAGATTGACTTTCTCCTTGACGCGCTTCATGGCTTCTTCCACGGTGCTGCCGAGATCGCGCTCGCGGACGTTGAACGTTACGGCATCATAGCGGCTGTTACCCTCGCGGTAAATGTCGTAGGCGCCGTCCTTGACTTCGACGTGGGTGAGCTGGGCCAGTGAGACGCGTTCTCCCGAGGGTGAGAGCAAACGGATGTTAGCGATCGCCTTCTCGGTGTCGCGATAGGGCGCCTGGTAGCGCACCACAACGTCGTATCGCTCTTCGCCCAGCAGGACCTGGCTGACGGCATTCCCGCCGACGGCGGTCTGGATGGCGTCCTGGATGTCCGCTACGTTGATTCCGAAACGCGCCGCCTGCACGCGATCCACGGTGAAGTTGAGATTCGGCTGACCCAGCACATGGTACAGCTTGAGGTCCACGAGGCCGGGAATGTTGGACATGGCGGCGGTGACCTCTTCGCCTTTCTCGTCGAGAGTCTTCAGATCTTTGCCGAAGAGCTTGAGCGCTAGTTGCCCCTTGGTGCCACTGACGGTCTCGCCGACGTTGTCTTCAATAGGCTGCGAGAAATTCCAGAGAGCCCCGGGAAGTTTGGACACCTCTCGATTCATGGCGTCGATGAGCGCCTCTTTGTTCCGGTGGAATACGGGTCTCCACTCGTCTTTTGGTTTCAGATCGACGAAGTACTCGGTGTTGCCGAAGCCTCCGGTGTCGGTTCCATCGTCGGGGCGGCCAGCCTGCGACACCACCTTCGTCACCTCCGGAAAGGAGGCGAAAATATATCGCGACTGTGTGGTGAATCGTTCGCCCTCGGTCAAACTAGTACTGTCGGCGAGCGTACCGCGCGCCCAGATAGCGCCTTCGTCGAGGTGAGGCAGGAACTCGGAGCCGATGATCCCGCTCAACGCCAGGTAGGCCGAAACAGTTACCGCGGCGATGCCGACGGTCAGAGTGACCCAGCGGAACTGAATGGCCCTGCGCAGACTTCTTCGGTATCCCTCGGTTAACCACGCGAGGACCGGGTTTCGCCACTCCTTAACACCCCGGCGGAAGAGCACGCTGGACAAGACCGGCGCTATGAGGATGGAAAATGTCATGGCGCCCAACAATGCGAAGGCAACCGTCAAAGCCATGGGCCGAAACAAACGTCCCTCCACACGCTGGAGCGTGAAGATGGGCATGTAGGCGGTGATGATGATTGCAATCGCGTAAAACACCGGCCGCTGCACTTCGTGACAAGCTTCGCGGATAACATCCGCGGGCGTTTTTGTTCCCCAACCACCCCCACGGGTTTGCCGGTTCATATGCCGGACGATGTTCTCAACCATGACCACCGCGCCGTCCACCACCATCCCGAAATCGAGCGCGCCAAGAGAGAGGAGGTTCGCGGGAATACCGGCAGTATTGAGCCATATCGACGCGAACAGCAGCGAAAAGGGAATGGTCAGCGCCACGATGATGGCGGCACGGACGTTGCCGAGAAAAAGCAGAAGGATGATGGTGACCAGAATCATCCCTTCGCCCAGGTTATGCATCACGGTGTGGAGGGTGTAATGCAGCAGATCCGAGCGATCCAGCATGGGAACCACCTTCACACCGGGGGGCAGAATGCCGTTGTTCAATTCATCGACTTTCTTGTGAATGGCATCGAGTGTCGGTCCGGCGTCCGCGCCCTTGCGCAGCAGCACCACACCCTGAACGACATCGGGCTCGTCAACGATGGTTCCGTCCGACATGTGATTGGCCCGCGCCATGTGTCCCAGACGAATCTTGGGCCCCTGGATTACCTGCGCGATGTCTTTGACCCGAAGAGCCGTCCCGGTTTGCGTCTTTAACACCGTCTGCTCAATATCGCGAACATTGGTGAATAACCCGAGGGCGCGCACGTTCATTTGCTGCAGTCCGGTTTCGACAAAGCTGCCGCCGGCGTTGATGTTGTTGTTGGCTAACTGCTGCTCCACCTGGCCAATGCTTAGGCCGTACGATACGAGTTTTCCAGGGTCCACACGCACCTGGTATTCCTTAACGGTGCCTCCGAAGTCGGAAACATCGACGACATCCGGAACGGACTTGAACTCCTTGAGCAGGGTCCAGTCTTCGATGGATCGCAACTCCATCAGATCGTATTTAGGATTCGTGCTGCGAATGGTGTACCAGTAGATTTGGCCGACGGTGCTCCAGTCCGTGCCGATCTGCGGCGACAGGCCTGGGGGCAAGGTCACCTGCGTGAGCCTCTCCAGCGTCTTCTGCCGATTCCAGTCGTTATCGGAGCTGTCGTCGTAGATCATAATGATGAACGACAAACCGAAAATGGACTCGGAGCGCAGAAACGTAAGATGAGGCATGCCGGCCATCTGGATTTCGATGGGTATAGTGACCTGTTGCTCCACTTCCTCGGCCGACCGGCCGGGCCACTGGGTGATCACCGTCACGTAGTTATCCGCGATGTCCGGGTAGGCCTCCACCGGCAGGTTGTGAAAGGAAATAACGCCCCAGGCCGTTAGCAGGACCACGATGGCGATGACTACAAAACGGTTGTTG
>Ga0265325_10002567_pt1 | contig 12201 bp, 7 predicted proteins | sample 41420metaG_FD_202090 | JGI IMG/M metagenome (GOLD analysis project Ga0265325, IMG submission 202090) | Rhizosphere microbial communities from Carex aquatilis grown in University of Washington, Seatle, WA, United States - 4-14-20 metaG | ecosystem: Host-associated > Plants > Roots > Rhizosphere >...
AAATACGCAGATTGACCTGGCACTTCCGCTTCCGTTGACCATGCAGGGTGTTTCGGTAACCGTCAACGGGGTCACCGCGCCGTTGTACTACGTTTCGCCTACACAACTCAATGTTCAGATTCCGTACGAGACGACGCTGGGCACGGCTGTGATGGGCATCAACAACCACGGCAAAGTGACATCCTTCACATTTCCGGTATCGGCTGTGGGGCCGGGCATTTTCTCAGATATGAGCGGTGTTCTGGTGCCGTATCTGCCGGGCCAGCAGGGGCAGGCCGTGACCGCCTTTATGACCGGAGACGGCGTCCTCGTGCCAACCTTGCCCACCGGTGCTGCGCCCTATCCGGACACGCCCGTTGATTTCCTGCCAGCGCCGAATCTTCCGGTGACCATGACGGTCGGCGGTATGCCGGCGACTGTTGACTTTGTCGGCATGCCGACGTGGGCCGTGGGAACAACGCAAATCAACTTCACGATTCCGCTCAACGCGCCTTTGGGACCGCAGCCCGTGGTGGTCTCGGTGGGTGGCGTGGACAGCGCGCCTGTAACGCTGAATGTGACGGCGAGTCCCGCGGCGCAGTAAATCGAGGAGACCGCTGGAAGGAATCGCTTAGTACCCGCTCTGTTACTTTCGCGGTTCGGTTAGCGGCAAGGTCTCTCAGCAGCTTGCTGGAGTCCTGAGTTGGAAGTGACAGCCGCGCATGCCCGTTACCGGGCCAAAGCGGGGCCTCGCCGCGTGTTTATTAGGGCCGGTTGGCCTTTGAAAGGGATGAAAACAGCATCGCCCGGAGTGGCGATGCGGCACGCGAGCCGCGCGTGCGCCATGCAGAAGCCGAGAGTCCTGATCGGATGTGGGGCGGCGTCTCACGCTGCGGCGCACTACGAGCCCGGGGGGGCCTGCCCACATCGATGAGCGTTTTCGAAGGTGTCCCCTAGCGCGATTTGTCGGCGATGTATTGCCGAACCTGGTCTTCCAGAACATCCAGCGGCAGCGCGCCGTGCCGCAGCACCGCGTAGTGGAATTCGCGAATGTCGAACTTCGGGCCCAGGCTGTCCTGAGCGAGCTTGCGAAGCTGCAGAATGCGAAGCTGACCGATTTTGTATGCGAGCGCCTGAGCGGGCCAGGAGATGTAGCGGTCTACTTCAGCAATCGATTCTTCCGGCGCGTGCTGCTCGAAAAATTGAATGGCTTGCTCGCGGGTCCAGCCCATGGCGTGAATTCCCGTGTCGACTACCAGGCGGACCGCACGGAAACGCTCGGACGCAAGCTGGCCAAATCGGCTGTAGGGATCGCGATAGAGACCAAGTTCGCTGCCCAAACCTTCCGAATACAACGCCCAGCCCTCGCCGTAGGCTGGATACCACGTGGTTTTTCGATAGGGAGGCAGGTCGGCCGCCTGCGCATACGCTCCCTGCAGGAGATGTCCGGGGATCGCTTCATGCAGCGCGAGAGCTTCCTTGTCGCAACGGGTTTGCTGCTGCGGACGCCAGGTGTTCAGGTCGAACCAGCCCGGGCGGCTATGATCGAGCGGCGGCACCTCGGCGTGCGTGGCCATGCTGGCTTCATTGTCGGGAGGAATCGCTCGCACGCCGAAGAGCAGCCAGGGTATGTTTTCGAACAGGCGGAGGAGTTCGGGCTCAATGATCCCGGTAATATTGCGCGCGTCGATGAGCATTTCCTCCTGGTTTTTGTAATGCTGGCTCGGATCGGCTTTTAGTTTCTCTTCGAACTCCGCGAGAGACCCCTGGAAGCCGGTTTCGCGCGCTATGGCCAGCATTTCGCCCTCAATGCGGGCGAGCTCCTTCTCGCCCAGTTTATGAATCTCGTCGGGCGTCATGTCGGTGGTGGTCAGAGATTGAATCTGAAACTGATAGATTTCGCTGCCATGCGGCACGCTGCCGATTCCAATGCCTGGACGAGCCTGCTGCGCATAAGGACCTGCCAGGTAGTCGCGATATTGTTTCCAGGCCGGCTGGAATGAATGCTCATAGGCATCGGTGGCGGCGGCAGTAAGACGCTGGCGCGCGTCCGTGGGAATCGGATCCGGGAAGCGGCGAAACGCAGCGAGCGCACTGGCATGTGCGGCATCGGGCGCGAGTTGCAGATCGAGTTGTTCTACGACGCGGTCGACCACCACGCGAGGCTGAGTGAGCCCTTTCGCGGCAGCTTCCTTCAGTAGCGCGATCTGCTGGCTCATGAGCGCAGGCAGGGCGTTGAGACGAGCGATGAAATTCTGGTAGTCGTGCTCGGTGCGCGCCGGCATGTGATCGAAGGTCTGCTGAATCTGGTTGTGCAGGCCGAACAACTGGCCAACTGTAAGCAGGCCGTTGCTCAGCCGTTCCCGCTCCACGGCGCGGGACAGATCGCGATCAAGAATGCGCGCGGTGATGGCGTCCTCGCCGTTGAGTTCACTGGCGGGAATGGCGTGGAGTCGCTTGGCAAACTGACCAATCGCTTCTTCGCGCGCTTGAATGGCGGCTGGCGATAGATCGGCCCAGCGATCGTTGTATTCGTTACGGCCGACCGCGGTTGCGCGCGCGGGATCGGCTCGATACGAGAACTCGCTGTAGTCATCGCAGAGCTTACGCAGGTCGGCGGAGGGCGTCTGGGCCGCTGCGATCCCTGCTGCCAGCCCGAAATACGTGACGAGCGCGATTGTTCGTTTAGCCATGAATGGCCATTGTATGCCAGACAATGTGAGTGTGCAGACCGAGCCCCGTAGAACGTTCCTCCTGCCATGGATTGTGGCGCTGATTGAAGGCTTCTCAACATTGGCGGTGGAGGTGATCGCGATTCGCCTGGCGATTCCGATTGTTGGGTCGAGCATTGTGCTGACTGGGGTGATGCTGGGCGTGGTCCTGCTGGCGTTGAGCGCGGGATACTGGCGCGGCGGAACGTTGTCGGCCAGGTGGGACAAGGCGCACACGCGATTCGCTCTGACCAGGAATTTGTTGATCGCGGCATTTGTGTATGGCGCTGTCGCGTTTCCGTTGGAAGCCGGGGCAATTGAAAGGGCGCTGGATTTTGGACTGAGCCTGCCCCTGGCGATTGGCGCGGCTGCGGCGATCCTGTTCCTGCTGCCGATTTATCTCGCTTCGCAGACGGTACCGATGCTGGCAGAGCTCACGAATGTCGAAGGGAAGGCCGGCAAGGCATCGGGTCAGGTGCTGTTCTTCTCCACCGTGGGCTCGGTTGCCGGAGGGATCGTAACGCCGGTGTTTTTGTTTCCGTGGCTGGGAGTGGCGCATTCGACCTTCGTGGTCTGCGGGTTGCTGGTGATCGGAGCCTGCGTCATGGCGGTGGGGCATCCACGGGCGTTGCGCGTGCTGGGACTTGGAAGCGCGGCACTGGTGTTTGTTGCTGCTGTCAACGCGATTGCGGGACGGGGACAGCATGGGTTTTCGTTCGACAGCGCTTACCAGTCGATTCATATCGTCGATGAGAAGGCGGATAGCGGGCGGGCGCAACGCGTGCTGATGATGAGTGGGAGTCGCTCTTCCGCGGTGTTCTCCGATACAAGCGAGACGTCATTCGCGTACGTCCGCGCTGCCGACACGGCGTTAACCGAATGCCAGGCGTCAGAGGTGCTGGTGATTGGCTCCGCCGGTTTCACGTTTCCGCGCGATGCGGCGTCATTTCCCTGGGTGCGGCGAATCGACGCCGTGGATGTGGACCCCGTTGTGAAGACCATTGCCGAACAGCAGTTCCTGCGGCAGGAACTCTCCAGAAAAGTGCGCTTTCTGCCGCTGTCTGCCCGTTATGCCGTGCGCAAATTGAACCGAGACGGCAAGCGCTATGGCTTCACTTTCATCGACGCCTATTTCGGCCGCGGCATCCCAGACGAGCTGGTAACCGTGGAATTCTTCCGCGATGTGCGGGCGATTTCGGATCGCGTGGCGGTGAATGTCGTAATGGATCGCAATATGGAGTCGGTGTTCGCTGGCAATGTACTGGCTTCCTTTCGCGAGGCGCTGGGCGCGGCCTGGGTTAGTGATGTGAAGCCAGGCGATTCAGATGTTACAAATATTCTGGTGACCACTTGGCCTGTGAAAGGTGCGCTGCGATGGGACGGGAAGGGAACGCCATATCGCGACGACCGCAATACCGCCGATCGCGACCATGTGGAGATGGTGTGGGGTGGACGCAGTTGATCACGCCAGCAACGACTGTGGCGAGACGGACGGTGAGATGCGCGGTCGTGGCAATACGCCGCTGCTGAAGCCGCGTTCGTAATGCTCGTAAATGTCCTCGAAGACGACGGTCCAGGACCTGCGCTCGGCCGCCTCCCGGGCTTGCTGCTTCATGCGAACGAGTAGTTCGCGGTCCCGGTCGAGCGTCATTACAGCGCGAGCGAATTCCGCGGCATCCGACGCGACGAATCCGTCGATGCCTTCGCGGATCAGGTACTTCGGTCCTCCGCGGGCGCTGACGATGGCCGGCACGCCCGACGCCATAGCCTCGCTGGCTACGTTGCCGTAAGTGTCCGTCTCGGACGGAAAGATGAAAACGTCCATCTCGGCGTAGGCCTCGGCGAGCGGCACGCCGCGCAGGAGCCCCGGCAGATCGGCGCAACGCAGGTTCTCTCGCAGCCACGCTCGTTCGCGTCCTTCACCCACGACCAGAAAGCGGTAATTCGCAAGACCTTCCTCCAGAAGCTCACGTTCCAGATCCACCAGCAGGCGCACGTTTTTCTCCGCGGACAGGCGCCCGACGTGGCCAATGACGAGTTCGTCATCATGACGGGTGCGGCGGCTGGGCGCGAAGAGGTGGGTGTCTACGCCCCGGACCATCAGGTGTGCCGGGCGGCCTGTTCGTGTCTCCAGCATATGGACCAGTTCTGGATTGGGCGCGAAGAGCATTCGCGCTTTGCGATAGAACCATAGAACGAGGTCCAGCGTTTTCCGCTCTGCGAATTTGGGGAGATGCTGGCGAAAGCCGGCCGGCCACCGATGCAGCATGCCGCTGAGCCGGCGCGCTCCAAACTCATGGACGTTGGTGTGCCACGAGGCTACCACCGGAACACCCAGATCGTGCGCGACGATTGCTCCCAGAATGCCGATATGGCCGGGACCGGTGACGTGCACGAGGTCGGGGCGAAACTCCCGCAAGGCTTGTCTCACGCGTTTGCGATGGCGGAGAAACGGCACGTCGAAGAACAGATCGTGCTCCAGACGCATCGTCGCGCGACTGTTGGCAAGCTCCAACGATTCATAGGCGCCATCCCGGATATGCTTCGTGGTGGGGCCGGCGTGGACGGAGAAGAATGGAATGCCGCGCGTACGCGCGAAGTCGTCGAATTGGCGGCTGGTAAGTGCGACGCCGTTCGCTTCGTGAAAACTGTCAGTGAAGAAAGCGACCGAAGGCTTCACAGGGCCACTCCGCGGCGCCCTCCCAGCATGGTCCGGAATGCTCCGCGGAAAGGCGGCGCATAAAGTATCTGAACTCCACGGACAAACGTTTGCACAGCCATTGGCCCACGGTCGCCCCAGATTTCACTAAGCGATCGAACCACTCCGTCATCGCAGCGATAGAAAACGCGATCGCTCCAGCGGCGCCAACCCATGCCGTGACTATCGTGGTCCGCCAGAATCTGTTCGATGTTGTGCAGAATGCGCAGGGCGAATGGCTCGGTGTATTGCGTTGTCACAAGAACCTGGCTGATGCCGTTGCGTACTTCGTCGACGAATTCGTCGAATGTTTTGGCGTTGGTGAGGTTGAGGACGGTATTAGGCTCCAGCGCGTGTCTGTCGCCACCGGAGATGAGCGGCTTACCGCACTCTGTGGCGAAATCGATGGCCAGACGATTCTCATCCCACGGGCGAAGTCCGTTGATTTCGAAAGCGTGCAGGAAGCGACCGTAACTAGCAACGAAATTCCCCGCAGCCAACATGTGGCGCACTCGTCCCACCTCACACTCGTCCCAGCACGGGTGGTTGAAGACGATGAGCACCTCGCGAGAGCTGTGGAGGGCCTCGAACAGACCGTGCAGATGGGTCTCTTGTGGATTTGCCGTGAATGCGCGCAGTTCTGCCATCCTGCCCCGCGCCAGCTCTGGAGGAAGATTGTGTATGCCGAGATGGAAGAAGGTTCCTTCGAAGGGAATCGTCCACTCCACCGACACTGGCACCGTCGAGCACTGCTCGAGAACGCGGAGCGTCATCCCCGCTTCAATGTCGTCGTGGTCGCTGAGCGAAACAAGCGGGTGCGCGTTGAATTGCGTGGCGATGCGGCCGGCTTCGAGGCTCCACGCGGCATAGGGCGTCAACGGCGGCGTCCACCAGGCACGGGTCACGTCGAGATCGGTTCCATGGACGCGTCGATATCGCTCAGCGCCGCGAATCAGCGCGAATCGAACCAACGGCACTCTGCGGGCCAGCGTGTTGATGAAGCCCAGGCTCTCATGTGAGTGGAGCGTGTGGCCGTGCAGCGAGACGACGGTGCGAAATTCCGGCAGTCTGGATTTATTCTCGAAGAAGATCCGCATAGCCGAGGATGCGGCCCGATTGCTTAAACCGCGATGTCGTGCGTGTCAAAGTTCGATGAAACATCTCGCGGTAGGAGTGTTTTGGAGGAAATGATGTCCGCGGAGAGGATGCGATCCAGTATTTCCGGCACTTCGAACACAGCCCGGTTGTTCAATCTGCCAATATTCCGCAGCATGCGCCGGCGCACCGCGGGACGCAGCAATTCGTCGACCGCCCGCGGAATGGCGCGCACCGATGAAACTGGAATGCCAACGCCCTGTTGGCGAATCCACTCCACGTTGTAGCGCTCCTGGGCCAGCGTGCGCGGACCCGCCTGCACAATCACCGGGAGCCGCATGGCGAGTGCTTCGCTGACCGAGCCGGGGCCAGGCTTACCGATGAAGAAATCGCTCAGCCACATGTATCGAGCCACATCCTCGGTGAACCCTTCAACGTGCGCTGGGAAAGGCAAGTCGAGGCGGCGCAACCGCCACAGGAGTTCCTGATTCCTTCCGCACAGGAAAAGCAGTTGGATGCGACGCGGCGTTTCGGCAACGCGGCGCGCGATCTCCACCATGGATTGCGATCCGTAACCGCCGAATAGCACCAGCCCAGCGGGCAGCGAAGGATGCAGTCCCAGGCGCCGACGCTCCGCGGTCCGATCCTCCTGAATGGGTTCGTAGAAGCGGGGGTGAAGCACCATGCCCGACACGTTCCAGAGACGGCTGGAGCCGATGCCCAAAGCGCGTGCCTGTTGCCGCGCATGCTCCGATCCGCAGATAAAATCCTGGTCCTGCCGCTCGAACCAGAAGTGAGGCGGGTAGTCGGCGAGGTCGGTCATCATAGTGACGAATGGCGTGTGCCGCGATTCGGCGCGCAGGCTTTCGAAGAGGGCGCGGTTGTAATGGGGCACCACCGAAAGGACCAGATCGGGTTCCAACCGCCGCCAACAGTCCTGCAATAAGCGGACCTGCTTCGGGTGGAGCATACGGATGACTCCATGCATCACCGGCAAAACCTGCGCCGAGCCGGCCGTCCAGCCCATGCGCAGAGCGCGATTGTAGATTTCGCCGCCGCGAAGCCCGGTGGCACGGTGAATTGGGTCTACCGACTCCAGCACGTCGTCCAGGTTCAGAGCCGTGACGTGCCACGGGCGACCCTGTTGGCGAATGCTTTCAGCCAGCGCACGTGCAGCCGCCCGGTGCCCGCCGCCCGCGTCGAAGTACACGATGATAATACGCTGCATTCGCGTTTACAATGCGAACGCTACATGACAAACGTTTCAGCGCTATGTCAACAGTGTTTCAGTATTGAATGCGGCCGATTATTCGGGCGTTTCCACAACAGCCGTCAGCGTTACGTCGTTCAGCGACGCGGCCTCGGGGAATAATGCCCAGAAGACTTCTCCCGTGAACTCATCCATCTCGCCGTTGGAGGACACCACACGGCCGGGCGTTTTCAGGATGAACATGAGCGGGGTCAATCCGCTGCTCGAACTTTTGTCCGGTGGACCGGCCGAAGGATCGGGCTGGGACGGACGCGCCGACGCGAAAGATCCCGCGATCACCTTTCGCACTGTCTGTTTGCGCTCGTCGACGGACATCTTGTCGCCGAACTGATCCTCGAGCGCTTTCATCATGACCGTGCCAATCCGCTGGCTCGCCCGCCGCTCGGCAAGGTCGGGGTGCATCAGACCCAGCGCGAGCAAAGGATCGCCGGGGCCAAACATCAGCGGGACCACCAGAGTGCTTACTCTCGCCGCGAGGCCGTGAACATTGGCGTCCGTGGCCAGAGGCTTCGGCAGCGCGGCTCGAATCAGGTCCAGTTGCTCAGGTTTTATCTCGCCGATGTCGCCCCGTGGCGCCTTCCAGGACAGAGTCTCGCGATATTCGAAACGGTGAGGCGCCAGCCGCTTCACGGTGACATCGTTCACCAGTTGCATCTTGTCGGCGTCAGCCTTAATCGACAGGTCACCCTTCAAATCGTCTCCGGCATGCAGAGTTCGCTCCGCCACGATGGTGCTGTCCTTGTCCGTCTTGCTGCTGACCGATTTCCACTCAGCGCCACTCGGAAGCAGGAACACTTCGTCAACCGATGGCGTCATCTGCCCTTCCTTCTTCTCCTGACCGGTGAAGAAATCGGTTCGGGTCCACGTGCCACCGGCCTTAATCTCCGTGGTGATGCGGGAACGGGCACAACCACACAGACCGGCCAGCGCTACGACGCTAAGCGCGAGGAAAGCATATCGCATCAGATTTCTCCTGTATTTAGTGATGGTATCCGAATGCGGCTATCGGTGCATGCCGATGGGTTATAGTTTCAAGATATCTCGTGAAACGAATTTTCAAAATCTGCACCATCGCGTTTCTGGGCGCTGGACTCCCCGGAGTTCTGGCAGCCCAGTCGATTGCGCTTCGCACTTTCCGCGCCGTGGCCGGTGAATCCCGCGTGGCAGATGCGCACGACGGTGTCCCGGCTATGACGGCCATCACATCTGCGGAGACGACCCCTCCGCTGGAATTCCCAATCCGTGTCGAGGTGGTGACCAAGTCGGAAGCGCCGGTGTTGAAACTCGTCATACCGCCGGGGACGCCGGCCGGCAACTACACGATTGACATTGAGGGCCGCGACCGCGAAGGCCAAAAGACGACGACGACGCTGCGGCTCACTGTGGATGCTGTAACCTTTTCTCGCCCAGTGGCTGAGCGTCCTCCGGTCATCCTTCTCAATGGGTTTCAATTGAGCTGCTCGGATACCGCCAGCACTGTTGCCGCTTCCGCGGACACATTCGATCAACTCGCGTCGCTGTTGCAGGCGGACGGTTTGAGCGTCTCCTTCTTCAATACCTGTACCTATGGAAACACCGTTTCCATCGAACAACTGGCGGCGCAACTGAACAACTATATCGCTGGTCTGCAATACACGGACGGCACCCCGGTCGCTCAGGTGGATCTGGTCGCGCACAGCATGGGCGGGTTGATTGTGCGGGCGTATCTTTCGGGAAAACAGGCGACAGCAGGTGTGTTCTCTCCGCCGGCGAAATTGAAGATCAGAAAAGTAATCTTCCTGGCCACGCCGCATTTCGGTTCGTATCAGGCCAACAATCCTCTGGTGGCAAGTCTGTTCCCGAGCGGCACCCAGTTAAGCGAAATGAAGCCGGGCAGCCAGTTTCTGTGGGATCTGGCCACGTGGAATCAAGGGGGCGACGATCTTCGCGGAGTGGACGCTTTATCTGTGATTGGCAATGATGGCAAGATCACCGGATCCTCGAACCTAAGTGACGGTGTTGTCTCATTGACCAGTGCTTCGCTCCGCTTCGCTCAGCCGGATATGCGCACCCGGATCGTTCCCTATTGCCACGTTCAAACGAACTCCGGCTCGGCCATCGAAACGACTGAGGCCGTGTACCTGCAGTGCTCGGGTCCAGGAATCGCACACATCGATACAACTGCTCATCAAAGTTACGTGGCGATCAGCTCGTTTCTTGCCAACACGACGGGCTGGCAGGCCGTGGGCCATCCGCCGAGTCAGGACGACTCGCTCGATCAACACGGCGGTCTTTTTGTGGCGGTGCAGGACGCGCAGGGCGAGTATCTGGACGATGTGACATCGGTCGAGGTCAATGGAGCGGCTTTGACTCCGGGTCCTTCCAATCCGGTAACCAGCGTCTACTATGACGATTGGCTACCGACGGGTTCGTATAGCGTGTCCACAGTCAGTACAAGCGACGGCGATCTGACAGAAACTGAAGTAAGCAACGCAGGCGGCTACCATGCGGTGATCTTAAAGGCGGGTCCGCAGATTCTGAACGTGCATTCCCGACTCGGTACAGGCCTTCGCGGCCGGACCGTGGCGAATGGATCGAAGGTTACGATCACCGGCACCGGTTTCTCCGACGGAACTTCGCTCCAGGCCAACGGTGTTGCTTTATCCATCAATGTGGTGTCCGACAAGGAAATCACCACCGTTCTTCCGTCGAGCCTGAGCGGACTGGTGGCTTTGACCGTTAGCAACAACAATGGCAAAGACGTTATCAACGTGATGGTGGCAGCGCCGTCGCCGATTGGTTACCCAAACCCCCACGCGCACGAACGCTGATTACGCTTGAGCCAGAACTTCTTTAGGAGTCTGGGCGGGACGATGTCCCCGAACCAGGTTCTGCAAGCGCTCCATATATATATAAATCACGGGCGTGATGTAGAGCGTCAGGAATTGCGAGAGCACCAAACCGCCTACAACTGCCAGTCCCAGCGGCTGACGTGCGTCGGCGCCTTCTCCGTAGCCGAGCGCAATGGGCAGAGTGCCGAATAGCGCCGCCACGGTCGTCATCATGATGGGCCGAAAGCGCAGCATACATCCCTGATAAATGGCCTCGCGCGGCGATCGGCCGTCCACGCGCTGAGCTTCCAGAGCGAAATCGATCATCATGATGGCGTTCTTCTTCACCACGCCGAAGAGCATGACGATGCCGACAAACGCGTAAAGGTCGAGCTCCTTATGGAACAGTTTCAGAGCCAGCAGAGCGCCAAACACCGCCGACGGCAGGCCGGAGAGAATCGTGATCGGATGAATGAAGCTTTCATACAGAATGCCGAGCACGATATAAATTACGGCGAGGGCGATAATCAGCAGAACCGACATGCCCCGAAAGGACTCCTGAAACTCCTTCACTGTTCCCTGGAAATTCGCGGTCACCGTGGGAGGCATGCGCATGTCGCTGATGATTTTGTGGACCTGGTCCGCTGCCTGGCCCAGCGAATAGCCAGGCAGAAGATTGAACGAGACATTTACCGCCGGCAGTTGGCCGAAGTGATTGATGCTTAGCGGACCCATTGTACGGGAATTGTGAACCACGGCATCCAGCGGCACCAGCGGGCCATTCGAAGACCGAATGTACAGCTTTGACAGCGCGCTCGGGTCGCGCTGAAATTGCGGTTCCACTTCCACAATCACCTCGTATTCGTTCGAGGGTGTGTAGATGGTGGACGCCTGGCGGCTGCCATAGGCGGTATAGAGAGCGTCCTGAATTTGTTGCGGCGTCACGCCGAGTGCCAGCGCGCGATCCCGATCGATATCCACCAGCACCTGCGGCGCGCTGACCTGCATATCGCTGTTGATGTCGGTGAAACCGGGGAGCGTGCGCATTCTTTCGATCAGCCGGGGCGTCCAGGCGTACATCTCTTTCAGGTTGGCGCTCTGTAGAGTGAGGTTATAGACGCTGGCGGCAAACTGCCCGCTCACCGTGATGGGCGGCGGATTCTGCATAAACGCGAGTATGCCAGGAACCATGAACAGCTTCGGGCGCGTGGCCGCGATGTATTGATCCACGGATAGCGCACGCTCGTCGCGCGGCTTCATGTCGACAAAGAAGAAGCCCTGATTGCCGCCCATGACAAAAGCGCCCACGTGATCCACATTCGGATCGTGCGCGGCGACATCGGCCACGGCGCGCGTCTTCTGTGCCATGGCATCGAAAGAAATATCCTGTCCGGCCATGGTAATGCCGAACATGAAGCCACTGTCCTGACTAGGAATGAAACCAGTGGGCATGGTGAAGAAGAGATAGAGCGTGCCAGCCAGCATGGCAAAGGCGACCAGCAGCGTGACGAACGAGTGCCGCAAAGCGATCCGCAGGCTCGCATCGTACCAATGCGCCAGGCCGTTGAAGCCGTTCTCGAGCACGTGGTAGACCGCACCGTGATTTGCCTCGCCGCTGACGCGCAGAAAGCGGCTGCC
>Ga0265325_10002569_pt1 | contig 12197 bp, 9 predicted proteins | sample 41420metaG_FD_202090 | JGI IMG/M metagenome (GOLD analysis project Ga0265325, IMG submission 202090) | Rhizosphere microbial communities from Carex aquatilis grown in University of Washington, Seatle, WA, United States - 4-14-20 metaG | ecosystem: Host-associated > Plants > Roots > Rhizosphere >...
GCCAGCCGTCCCGTTTCCGAAGTCTGCCAGCCAATCTCTTCCCAGTCGTAGGCGCCAGTCCCCGGATATAGATCGGTCCCAAACAATATTTTTTCCGGATACCACTCGATCCAATCGCGCAGGACTTCCGCAAGCCGGTGCGGCGACACGAGCCACGTCTGCTCGGACAGATCGGTATACACGTTGGGCTTCATCAGGAGGAACGAAATTTCCCGCGTGAATGGCCCCGAGCCGCCATGCAGCAGCACAAAAACCGTCTTTCGCAAACGCGCGTCATTCAAAACCGATTCGAGTTGCAAAGGATTCGAGCCGTTCAAGTAAAAATAGCCGCCGCATCCGGCGCCCGTGTGGATGTGCACCGGCAAACCCAGTCGGCCGGCCTCGGCGGCAATATATCGGAACAGGTAGTCTTGCAGTCGTGTGTAGTCGTTTTTCGGCGGAACGCCCCCGCGCACATGCCTCGAATAAATTGCAGCGGCATCCTGTTCGGTTGCCGGTTCAAAATCGAGCGAGCGCAGATAGGCCGCTTCAAACTTGATCGCAACCGCGCCGGTTTGCTTTTGGCGTTCGAGTTCGGGCGTCACGACGCGAGCCGTGTATTCCGCAAGCGTCGCCGGAAGGGCCGCAACCCCGAGATCTTTTCGGTAGCGCTCCAGCAACGTGTCCTCCCGTCCGAAGAAGAATTTGCGGTCGGGAGTTTCGTTCGCCAGTGCTTCATTATTGAGTGGAAACAGAAGCGCGTCATCGAACGGAACCCATCGAAATCGAGGCGCTTCGAGTCCGCGTCCCATGACGACGCGGTTCGCAAACTCGGTTTCGATGCCAAGCTTATCCAGAACCCATGCGGGGAAACGGTCGCCCTGCTCCGCGCGAATCTGCTGCTTTTTGGCGAGCAGTTCGCGAACGTGATCTTCTCTCCGGTCATTATATTGATATCCCCACAGGGCTTTCCACGCGGCTAGATATTGAGGATTCTCGGGGCGCGTCATGGTGTTTGCGTCGGTCGGCTCCAGCGGATCGCAGGGCAGCGCGTCGAACTCGTCATCGCGCTCGCCCGGCGCGACGACTCTCGGCGGGTGAGAATGATTATCGATCGCCTTGATTTTGCGGATCTCCGCCATGAGCGCCGGGTCCGGCGATTGCGCGCGGGCAAAAGCTGCCGCAGCCAGCATAATTAGAATCACATTCGAGAATTTCATTTTTGGCGCCTCGGAAATTATTCCACAAAGCGGTTCAGCCGTCCTAAAAATGATTTATACCAAAGCTGGCTGTTTTTTCGGTTTCAGTATCGAACGTCTTTCATCATGGACGGCAATCGATTGGGATGGCAAGTTCCGCCGTCGAAGTAAATCTGAAATCTGAAATTTGAGATCTCAGATCTCAAATCTCAAATCTGGAATTTTGCATCGGCTCTTTCATGGCTGCTATTCCAATTTCGAGATAAGCATCTCACCGCGCCGTCCGCGACTCCAGAGCCAGTTGGCGGACGCGACGGCGACTGTCACGAGGAGAACGATTCCGTCGCCACGGCTTATTCGGGACGCCAACGCTGCCACGAATAGCATACCGAGTACCGCAAATAAATTTCCCGCGGGCAGGCGATAGGCATGGGCGTTGGGATATTTGCGCCGCAATACAGGCAGGGAAGCGCACGTGAATCCATATATAAACAGCCGCGCAACGGATGACAGGGTCACGTTCCATTGAAAGCTGCCCACGGCCGCCAGGCACCAGACCATTCCCGCAAAGACCAAAATCGAAACGTGCGGTGTCCGATACCGCGCGTGAATCCGAGCAAAGAATCGCGGAAAATCTCCGCTCTCGCCCAGCGCGAATGTGAGGCGGGGCGTGTGCAGCATTTGAGCGGTCAAGAATCCGTACACGGAAAGGAGCGCCCCGACGGTAATCATCACCGCGCCGGCCGTACCCCACATCTGCTGCGCCGCGAAAGCCAGCGGACGATCTGTCAGGGCTGCGGCGGAAACCACGTGAATGACAACGTATTGAATCGTGGAATAAAGAAGAGTCACCACCGCCATCGAGACGAATAACGCGAACGGGGCATCGTGACGCGGATTCTTTGCCTCCGCCATCGGAACCAAGGCGCCTTCGAAGCCGCCATACGCGAAGACCAATACAAGGATCGCCTCAAGCCAGCTACGAATTGGAGCCGATGCGACGGCCTGCGTCAAGTAAGGAGTCGTCGGATGTGTTCGCAAAATAAAAACCGCTCCGGCTACCGCAAAAAACAACAGCGGCGCCAGCTTGGCCACAGTAAACACGTTACTCACGGCTGCTCCCGATTGAATGCCGCGAATATTGATGGCGGCGAGCAAACCGATCAATCCCGCGAGCAAAGCGAGTCTCGGAACTGTCTCTTGCACGAATGGCCAGAATTCCGCCAGATAATTCGTAAACAAGTTTGCCGCAGCTGCCGCGGCAGTTAATTTCGCGAGCCAGAACAGCCATGCGACCTCAATGCCGATGAATCGTCCGAAGGCTTCACGCGCATACAGGTACGGTCCTCCTGCCGCTCCGAATTGCGAAGCCACTTCCGCGAAACACGCGAGGACAATTCCGATTCCGCCGGCTGCCAGCAGATAAGCGAGAGGACTCTGTCTACCCAGATAGCCCGCGACCACCGACGGCAGGCCAAATATGCCGCTGCCGATAATGGAATTGATCACCAGCGCCGTAAGCGTCCAGCGCCCCATGGCACGAACCAGTCTGTGCGATTCTTGGTGTTCCACAATCCCTCAATGAACATCGCGGGCGCGTGACCGGGCCATTCTCGCACAGTGCGCCATCGGCGCCCTACGAGCCAGACGAACGAGAAATTGTTATGCGCGATTCGGAAAAATTTGGGGTGAGCGACGGGGTTTGAACCCGCGACCCTCGGTGCCACAGACCGATGCTCTACCAGCTGAGCTACGCTCACCGCTGACGATGTACAGACAGTCTAAGCCACATTCAATTTGCAGTAAAGTATTCCCTCTTTCTTCGAGCGACGATCTGGCCCATGGCGAACGAACCTGACACGGATCGCCTTTTTCGGTGTAGCATCGGTTGAGTTTCCTGGCGAATTTCAGGCGAGCTTTTACGCTACCGAAGCCAATTTCCCAACCGGCAAAAACGGAATTTTGCAAACGAGACGATCCTTGCTGATAGAATGCCTGCGATCCATCGTAAAATTCTTGCGCAACGGGGCCGTTCATGAGTGTGCTGAAGGATCTTCCAATAGCGAGCATCGCGCGGCCGACGGCGTTGTCCGACAAATCGCAGCGCGCGGCGGTCATTTGCGGGTGCATTGTCGCGTTTGCGTACTCGGCCAATTATACGAACCATGCTCCTTTGGCGCCCGCGCTCATGCGTGAATTCGGCTTTAACCAGGCTCTGGCTGGGTTATTGACGACGGGCATCTTCGCCACTCACGCCAGCATGCAAATTCCTGGCGGGCATCTGGTTGACCGGCTTGGCGCAAAGCGCGTGCTTCTATGTGCGCTGGCCTGGGTGGCGCTGGGAAACCTGGGGATGGCATTCGCGGGCGCATATTGGCAGCTGCTTCTTTGCAAGATTTTCACGGGTATTGGAACTGGGGTTTGCTTTGTGGGCGGCGCTCGGTATGTTCACGCTGCGGCAGCGGGTCCCAGACTGAATCTGGCGCAGGGCCTGTTTGGAGGCTCCGTCCAGCTCGGCGCGGGGTTTGTAATTCTTGCAGTTCCGAGGCTCTACCTGATAGCCGGATGGCGGGCGACGTTTCTCGTGTCGGCCGGAATGGCTCTTACCGCGGCGGCGATCTGGCAATTTGCAGCGCCAAGCGTTTCATCGGGCGCAGCACCACCGGGCCGATTTCACGAAATGCTGATTGCCCCTCAACTCTGGCTGCTGGGGCTCGTGCAAATGGCGACGTTCGGCCTTTCCGTGGTTGTGGGTTCATGGGTGGTAGTCATTCTGACAAAGGTGATGAAGGTTCCGGCCACTCGCGCGGGGCTTATCGGATCGCTGGTGCTGCTTCTCGGAATTGTATCGAGGCCTCTGGGGGGAGTACTGCGGCGGCATGTAGGGATTCGGCCGCTGATCGCCGTGAGTCTCTCGATGATCGCGCTGGGATGTTTCCTGTTTCTTTCTTCTGCGATTTCGCTGGGTAGCGCCCTCATAGCCGTCGTGCTGATCGGCATGGGAGTCGGGCTGCCTTACGCGGCCATGTTTTCGCGTGCCGGTGCGCTATTTCCTGGCAGAGCCGGGGCGGCCATGGGGCTGGTGAATATGTTGGGAATCGTTATGATTTTGGGTGGCGCGCCGCTCGTGGGACATCTGGCGGATTTATCTGGAAGCTTCCGAACCAGCTTTATAGCTCTGGGCGGATTTTCATTGGCAATATGCTCGGTAATTCCGTTGATTGACCGGGATGAACCGGGACCTCGCATGGAACCGGCAGGAAAATAGCCAGCGAGAAATCCCGGGTTCATCTCGGGTCAAACCAGAAACATCCAATTTCGAATATCAGGAACTAGTTCGCGCTGGCGGTTGAGGGAGATTTTCCCCTGGCCATCTTGCGGGCCATGAAAAACAAAAGCTTCCTGTCACCCTCGTTTGTCCGGCTAAGGAGCTGGCGGAATTTTTCCATCAGCCTGGCTTCCTTGCCAGCACTACCCCAGACGGCTTCGCCGGAATTTCTGCGCTTATAAATATTCGGCATCGGAGGCGGAGCCTCGCCGTCGTAGAAGAGTTGGTACAGGGGGACTTCAAGAGCGCGGGCAAATTTCTCTATCGTTTCAAACGCGGGAACGGTGTGTCCATTCTCTACGCGCGAGATGTAGCACCGTAGCAGGCCTGTTCGATTTTCGATCTCTCCCTGCGAAAGATTCTTTTCCTCGCGAAGCTGTCTAAGGCGATCGCCTATGACCATTGTTTTTGTCCTCTCAAGTTAAAGTCACTCGAACTCGGGTTCAGTTCTAACTTTTTGACCGACTTGTGGTGCGTGAAGCAGATTTCTAATTATATATTAGCTTCGAATCGTTTAGACACTCGGTGTCCGCCATCACACCGCGATGTGATGCGGATCACATCTATTCGGTAATTCTGTCGTGCGTTATCAGGTGCGTCGGAACGGGGTCAGCTTTCCAGAAGGCGAAGACGAGGTTGGATTGCGGTATCTGGCGATGCGCGACCTTGCAAATTCGGCCCAGGGTCCATTCGGTTCATAGCGCAAATACAGAGACAAATGCTGCAACGCGTCTTTGGCATGGCCTTTTTTTTCATACGCGAGCGCGAGATTCAAATGTGCGTCCGCCAAGCCGGGAGCGAGTTCGATGGCGCGGACCAGATGCTCGATAGCATCGGCCTCATGGCCAAGCTGCTCAAGCACGCATCCCAGGTTGAATTCAGCCAGCGGATTTGCCGGCTCAAAGTAGACAGCCGCCTCGAAGTGTTCGCGTGCTTGCTCCATCCGGCCCAACTGGTAAAGCGTTGTGCCCAGGTTGATGTGCGCCTCGACCCAATCCGGTGCCGCTTCGACCGCCCTGGTGTAGGCTTGTGCTGCTTGTTCGAGCGATTCGGCGTGGGAATCGTAACCCATGCCCATTTCAAACCACTCTTCCGCGGACCGGGACGGCATGGCATGAACTTTTTTTGCCAGCTCCGAAATCTCGAAGTTCAATACGAATTGACCGGTCAATGGTTCGTACGGCCGCGCGTCCGTCAGCGGTGGATACACAACCACCTGTTTTCCATTCGTCGAAATTCGCAGCCTCGAAAGCGGAGTTTGCGACGATCCGAGTTCGGCTTGAAGAGCGGTGACTGCTTTGCGAATGCGTATCGCCGGCACCCTGTGAGCCGCCAGGCGCTTGATGGTTTCCAGAGCGACTAAGTCCGAGAAATTGAAAAATCGTTCGCCCCACCGCGAGCGAGGAAAGACAAGTCGAAGACGAGTCCAGTAGTCCAACTCGCGGCGGCTGATGCCCGTCATGCGTTCCACTTCACTGCGCGTGTAGCGATGATCCAATCGCGGCACTCCAGATAAAACATACCGATATTACTCTCGATTATCGCTCGAAAACCAGGCGTTGTCGCAGGAAATTGTGTGGATTCCCTGTTAATTATCGAAAGGGGGGGATCGGCGGGTAATGGGAGTTGCCGGGATGGAACGCCCACCTTGCGCACTGAAGCATTCTTGTTAGACTAGTTCTCGCCAGTCTTTCCTCACCGAGTCTATGCAACCCCACGCAGCCGAGAGGCGCCACCTGGAGCGTCAGATTGCCTACGCGCGGCCTATGTTCATGGTCCTTGCGCTGGTGGATCTATTGGAACGCCCGCCGGCCGAGCGTGGGCCGCATGCCGTCTTATTCGTCACCGCCTATCTTTGCGTGGCACTTGTTTTGGCCTTGGTGCAGAACCTCCAATGGATCGGAGAGTTACCGCTCCCGCTCCCACTGGATTTAGCCGCGCTTGCCGTGTTTTTGCTTCTGAGCCACTCGGTCGTCGCGTTCTGGTTTGTCTACTTGTTCGTTGCTCTGGCATCTGGAATTCGCTGGGGGACACGGCGGTCCGTGATTTTGGCGGGGGTCGTCACGCTCGCTCTCCTGATTCGAACGGCCTACAACGGTCCGCTTGCCTGGGAGCAGATGCTTTCCTGGATTGCTCTCTCGACGGGAACTTTTGCTGCCGGAGCAGGCATGTCGTTTCTCGGAAGCCGCCAGCGACGCCATGCGACCGAGCAGGAATTCCTCGCCCATCTTACGGGTCTTTTAGAGGTAGACCGCGGAGTGGCGGAATCGCTCCGCCTCGTTCTAACGGAATTGGTAAGCGCCTTCGACTCTGACGAAGCCGTGCTGGCGTTTCGGGATTCGGACCTCGAGCGGATTTTTGTCTGGCGCCTTCGAGCGGGTGACAACTCGCGCCTCACGCCAGAAAACCTTCCTGTCACGCGCAGCGATGGGTTTTTGCTCGATCATCCGGACGCTAGCGTGTGCTGGAATCAACTCGAGGGTTCTGGTGACGGCTTCGGCTGGGATCGCAAAGATGGCCGCCGCCTGAAGGATTTGCCCCGGCTGCCGGGACCCATGCGCCAGGAACTCGGATGGAAGTCCATAATGGGCGTAACGGTGGATTTGGCGGGTCATCCCGTCGGACGCCTGATGCTTGGAGATGCACACCGCCGGTTTCTCTCCCAGGACTTGCAATGGCTCGAACGGATCGTCAGGCACCTTGGGCAACCGCTTCAGAACTTATTCATATTAAGGCACATACGGGCGCATGCCATCGAAGGGGAGCGCAGCCGCATCTCCCGCGAAATTCACGATGGCATCCTGCAAACCTTGCTCAGTGTCGATATCCAGCTCGACGTCCTGAGGCGAAAGGCTGTAGTCGATCCCGAACAGGCGGTCGCTGGCCTTACTTCTTTGCAACAAACCGTTCGGAATGAGACAGATGAGCTGCGCCGGATGGTCACCGATATGCGCCCGCTTCGAGTCCAGAGCGCTGATTTGGTGGACCTTATGAGGGGTTTTGCCGAGCGTTTCCGCAATGAATCGGGTCTTGGCCTCGAGTTGATTATCGATGCTGTCGAGCTCCAAATCCCAGACCGCATCTGCCGGGACCTCTTTCAGATATATAGAGAATCGTTACACAATGTGAAAAAACATGCGCATGCTTCTCACGTCGTGGTAAAACTGTGGCAGAATGAAAGCCAAGTCGTCCTTGTTGTCGACGATAACGGACAAGGCTTTAGTTTCGCGGGACGATTTACCGGCGATGAGTTGGACCGTCTTAGATTGGGCCCTATTTCAATTAAGGAGCGCGCCCGCAGCGTTGGTGGTGTGTTAACAGTAGAATCCACTCCCGGGCACGGCGCACGTTTGACGGTAGAGGTTCCTCTCGGCTGAAATGGCTAAAACTCCCAAACAGCAAATTCGAGTCCTGATGGCTGACGATCATGCCATCTTTCGTGAAGGTCTGCGCAAGCTCCTCGACGGGGACGACGAAATTGTCATCGTCGGCGAAGCTTCGAACGGCAATGACTGCATTAAGATGTTGACCAAGCTGAAGCCCGATATCCTGCTGCTCGATTTGCGCATGCCGGACAAGGACGGGCTGGCCGTGCTCGAAGAAGTCAATTTCGATCAGCTTCCGACGCGGGTCGTCGTGCTCACTGCCGCTGAAGATGACAGGGACGTAGTTCGGGCCATGCGATTGGGCGCGCGCGGGGTAGTGCTAAAGCAGTCCGCCACCGACTTGCTGGTGCGCAGCATCCATAAGGTCCACGGCGGCGAAATCTGGCTCGACAACCACATGACTGCCGAAGTCATGAAGGCTTTCTCGAAATCCTCCGATGGCGGCCCGCGCCGCGAAAAGCCGCTGCTGAGCGACCGCGAAAAGGAAATTGTTCAGCTCGTTGCGCAGGGCTATCGCAATAAGGAAATCGGTGAAAAGCTTTTCATCAGCGAGCAGACGGTGAAGAACCATCTCCACAATATCTTCGATAAGCTTGGCGTCTCCGACCGCTTGGAACTTGCTCTGTACGCCATCCACCACCGGCTGATCGACCAAGCGTAATCCTGTCACTCCCACACGAAGCTGCGAGTCGACGGGTCGGCCGGAGGGCACGACATGTCGTGCCTCTACATGCGCTTCACCCCCAGAACGTATCGACATTCACGGATTCGCATGTGATCGCGCACGCGATTGCGAGAATTCCAGGTTGTTGCATGTGTAGGGGCACGGCATGCCGTGCCTCCTGTCGATCCACCGGCTAGCAGTTTCGCGAAGCTACCCTCAAAATGAACCCCCTCTGATTTCGTACTGCTTCTAGCTGTCCTCTGAGCCTAGTACGCCCGTACCAAATTGAGACCGAGATAATCGGGACCTCCGCGCTATTGAGGCATTCGATCCCGCACCGTAATCTCGCATACATGAAAGCAAGCGTTAAATACTTGGAGGGAGATACCTTGACAGCCGAAGAGCGACGCGCGACACAACGGTTTCAGATTCGGCTACCCATGATCGTTCGCTGGACCAGCGGTTCGGCGATCGGTGAAGCTTCGACGGAGTCCCGGGATGTGAGTTCGCGCGGGGTTTACTTCTTCCTGCCAAAGGAGGTCTCCAGCGGTTCACCGGTGGAGATCTTACTGACGCTCCCGCATGAAATCACGCTTGCCGGGCCGGTGAAAGTTCGCTGCCTCGGGCGCATCAAGCGCCACGAGACCGACGAGCCCGGCCGCATCGGAGTGGTAGCGCAAATCGAACGATACGAATTTCTGCGCGGCGACGAACACGCCGCGTAGTCACAGTCTTGCCCGCCACCTGCGGAGGCGGACAGGGAAGACCGGGACGCTCCGGCCCCTCAGCTGAGCGTCCCGGCTAAATTTTTTCCAGTAGGACAGGCTTCAGCCTGTCTGGTTTTTCGAATTCATAAGGTTTGGAAACTTCGAGCCGAGGATTATTTCAAATCTGAAATTTGAGATTTCAAATAAAACCAAAACCAGAAATAAAACCAAAGCCACAATCAAAGCCACAATCAAAACCACAATCAAATCCACAATCAAATCCACAATCAAATCCAAAGCTCAAAACGAAATAAAATAAAACAAAACAACACAAAACAACACAAAACAACACGACATTCACAAGCACTGAACCCTGCAGAACTTGAACGATCACGAAATCAAGAATCACCAGCCACAAATCACCAGCTACCAGCCACGGGTCACCAGTCACCAGTCACAAATCACCAGCCACAGGTCACCGGTCACCGGTCACCGGTCACAACTCACGCCTCACTCATACCGCAGCGCCTCCACCGGATCGAGCTTCGCCGCTCTCGATGCCGGGTAAATTCCCGACGCAAGGCTGACTAGCACCGCGAAGCCGATCGCGCCGAGCACCAGCCACCACGGCACGTTCCATATATTTGGCGAAGTCATGCCCTGGCGCTTCAAGTAAACTACGGTCGCGAGATGAATTGCTTTCCCGATGGCCCAGCCCAGCGCAACTCCGAATATTCCTCCAACGAATCCCATCACGCCGGCTTCGACGAAAAATAGCTGCCGCACATCCCGATTGGCGGCGCCCAGCGCCTTCAAGACTCCGATCTCGCGGCGCCGTTCAAGAATCGCCATGACGAGCGTGTTGATAATTCCGAGCGACGCCACGGCCAGCGCCAGGCTGCCGAAAATCCCCAAGAACAAATCGAAGATCGCAAAAAAAGTGCGCAGGTTTCGTGTGACATCGATCAATGAAAACGCCGCGAAGCCCATCTGCGCAATGCTGGATTCGAGTTGCGACACCGCCGCGGGGCTGCTCGCGCGGACATTCAAGGCAGCGTAGCGTGTGCCGGCGGCCCCGGATCGCGTCGCGTCTCTCAAGTCGGCCCCTTGCACGACCTGGAGTTTTTCGGCCACGGCCAGTGGCAGGTACAATCCCGCATTATTGAAACCCACCTGGCCGCCTCCGGCATCCGACGCGGGAGTCACTCCGACGACGCGAAATTTTTTCTCGCTCGGGACGATCGAAAATCCCATCGCTTCTTCATCCGGACCGACCGCCTGATTGGGCGCATCCGAAGCAGCTTGCTCCGATGGCGGCGGTAGCGCTTGGCGCTGCGCGAAACGCAACGTGATTTCCTGGCCAAGCAGGGAAGCTGGCGCTTTCCCTTCGTCCAGCAGGCGTTTCGCCATGTCGCCTTGAACGATCACTTCGTCAGCTTCGGGACCCGAAAAAAAATTCCCGCTCATGCCGTCTAGCGTGCCGCTGGATTGCGAAGATTGAGCCATCCCCGCGACCATCACCAACTGGCTGTAGGGTTCGCGCCGTGCCTCGGCGGTGAACCGTTCCTCGGGATTGACTTCCAATACGTTGGGCAGCGCGGCGAGTTCCTTGCGCGCCGCGTCGTCCAAAGCACGCGGTGGGGCGAGATTATCGAGGTCTCGTCCGAGTCGTCGTCCGCCGCCGGGCTGTCCAAATGGGGTGCCCTGCCGCGCACGAACGGAAATCATGTCGAACAAACCGGCTCGCGCCACCGAGCGCCCCACGAGTTGCTGCAATCCCACGCCCAGCGAGAGAAGTGCTACCAACGAAGCAACGCCGATGCCAATGCCCAGCGTCGTTAAAGAATTTCGAAGCATGGATTCGCGCAAATTGCGCGCTGCCAGTTCGGTAAGGTCCCCGAGTTTCATCGCAAGCGCTCCTCGCGGGAAATAACGCCGTCCGATAGCGTCACGATCCTGTCGGCGTATCGTTCCGCCAGCACGCGTTCGTGCGTCACCATCACAATCGTTCTCCCGAGGCCATCCGCCGGACGATGAATCCCGGCAATCAAGTTCATGATTTCCTCGCCCGTCTTGCTGTCTAGATTTCCGGTGGGCTCGTCCGCGAGCAGGATCATGGGCCGGTTGACGAGCGCCCGTGCTATCGCCGCGCGCTGCTGCTCGCCGCCGGAAAGCTCCGTGGGCCGGTGCCTTGTGCGTGCGGAAAGGCCAACCCGGTTCAGAGCTTCTTTCACGCGCCCGGGCCGCTCGCCGCGCGGGACTTCCGCCAGGCGTAACGGTAGTTCGACGTTCTCCTCGAGGGTCATTCGAGGAAGCAATTGGAACGACTGGAACACGATGCCGATGGTCCGGTTACGATGCGCGGCGAGTTCCTCGCTCGTCATCGTCGCAAGATCGCGCCCTTGCGCGAAAATGGCTCCCCCGGATGGCCGGTCGAGGCCCGCGATCAAATTCAGGAGAGTGGACTTACCCGATCCGCTGGCGCCCAGCAGCGCCAGAAATTCTCCAGTGCGGACATCGAGCGAAATCTGCTCGACCGCGCGGATCACTGTGTCTCCCATCTTGTAATGGCGCGACACTCGGTCAGCGCGGATCGCAAAACCGTTCAGGCTTTCGACGGATTCAGTCACACTCATACTACGAAGCGTATCATGCAAAAGTTTCGCGGTCGATTTTGGCGCCCTGGCGTGTTAGGTCCGAATGCCAGGTCATTCCGAACACTCCGTGTTCTTCAGTCCGGCGTTTGGCCAGAAATTCCCACAAACTCTCCAGTGATCGCTCGGAAATTCGATAAGTATCGTTGGATTTCGGGGTCGTCCCGGGTGTAGGGGCACGGCATGCCGCAAGCTTGTCCAAATTAGGTTTTCGGTTCGCCCGTATTTTGGACAGCCAGCGCCCTGCTAGCGACAAGGTGGGTTAGGAAACTTAACCTGA
>Ga0265325_10002572_pt1 | contig 12169 bp, 11 predicted proteins | sample 41420metaG_FD_202090 | JGI IMG/M metagenome (GOLD analysis project Ga0265325, IMG submission 202090) | Rhizosphere microbial communities from Carex aquatilis grown in University of Washington, Seatle, WA, United States - 4-14-20 metaG | ecosystem: Host-associated > Plants > Roots > Rhizosphere...
ATACAATCGGGCGCCAGTACTCCAAAGGCTGATTCCAGCCATGGCCACCGAAGGGGATTCCGATTTATCCGTTACGTTGCAGGGGAAATACTTTACGAAAGAATCTGCCGTTTTCTTTGACGGACAGTTGGTCCCGGCCACGTTCGTGAGCGAGCAGCAGTTGAAAGCGACGATTCCGGCCCGCTCGTTCCAGCGAGGGGGTAGCTTTCCCGTGGCGGTCTCAACGCCGAGGCCCGGCGGGGGATCTTCAGAGCGACTTGAATTCCGCGTTGGGCTCAAGTCCCCGCGCCAAGAGGACGAAAAGTAAAGAAACGGACCGAATTTCTAGGTCGCGCGGCAGGTGGCGGGGCCACGGCTTGAGTCCGGAGGAGGGGCAGCTCTCGTGGTACGATTTCGGGGGGCTGATTGCCTCAAAAGCGCAGATTCACAGGTAGACCCGAATGATGGCAGATCGCAAGCTACGAAAAGTGCTGGGGCGCTCGAACGCGCTGATGACCGTGTATGAGTGCGATTCCTGTCTGTGGATCGTGAACGTTCCTTACGAGAAAAAGCTCGCCGAAACGCAATCGAGGTTCGACACGCACGACTGCAACGAGAAACCCTTTCGGCAGAAAAGAATCGAGCGCTAGCGCTCGGCGTTTTCAACTTCAGCGCTTTACTTCTTCCGCCGGCCGCCCTTTCTCATCTTCTTCTTGTATTCCTCGAGTCCCTGTTCGATCAGCGGGTACGCCATCTTTGCCGGCTCGATCTTTTCCACCTGCACGGATTTCCCTTCGAGCTTCTTGTAGTCCAGGAAAAAGCGCCGGACCATGGCCAGCTTGTGCGGCGGCAATTCATTCGCTTCCCAGTAGTGATCGAACTCGGGATCGCCGGTGGCGATGGCGATGATTTTGTGGTCCTCTTCGCCGGAATCGATCATGGTCATCAGCCCGATGGCCCGCGCCGGAACGATCGTGAGCGGCACCACCGACTCCTGGCACAGCACCAGCACGTCGAGGGGGTCGTTGTCGGCTCCGAGCGTCTGGGGGATGAACCCGTAATTCGCCGGGTAGTACACCGCCGAATACAGCACGCGGTCCATGCGGATCATTCCGCTTTCCTTGTCGAGCTCGTATTTCACGCTCGATCCCAGCGGAATCTCGATCACCGCGTTGAATTCCTTCGGCAGATACTTGCCGGGACTCAGGTCGTGCCAAGGATGAATCATCGTCGCCCCCGAATGATTGCCACCGTCTGGCAATTCATCTTAGCGGACGACAAACTGGCCGCCTAGCCTTATGAGGCTACCGCGCTGAACGGGCGGTCAGAATGGGGCGAAGTGCTCTTTTTTCGCAATCTACAAGGCGGGCAGAGTCGATAAGGACCGCGACAAATTGAAGGCTCTTTCTGGGACGCGCGCCGACAGGATGGAGCCGGCTCTAATTCCCAGCGCCGCATTGCGCGGTCACCTGCGCCAGAATCGCCGCATCGAGCAGAAGGCCTTTGCGCGATTTGGCGGAGCAGATCTGATTCGCGCCAAATCCCACGGCGCTTCGGAAATCGGCGCCATCGAGCAACGCGCCCGTCAGGTCGGCGCCCGTGAGGACGGTTCCGGGAAGCTGCGCCCAGCGAAGATCGGCGCCGCGCAGGTCGGCATCGACGAAAATCGCCGCGCCAAGTTGCGCGTTATTCAGATACGCGCCCGGCAGCTTGGCGGACCACAGGTAAGCGCCCTGCATGTCCACGTGCTCGAGGTTCGCGCCATTCAGATGCGATTCGCGAAGATCGGCTTTCTCGAAGTTGGTGCGGATCAGCGTGGCGGACATGAGCTTCGCGCCGTAGAGCGTCGCGCCATCCACGCGGGCGTCCACGAGAGTCGCTCCGGTGAGCGAGGCGTAGGAAAGATTCGCCGCGCGCAGATCCGATCGCGAGAGATTCGCCCCGTCAAGAACCGCGCGATCCAGGTTCGCGTGGTTCATCTGCGCCTGGTCGAGAGTGGCGTAGCGCAGGTCGGTCTGCCCGAGGTCCGCGCTACGCAAATCCGCCTGCGACAAGAATGCGCCCTGGAATTTCGCGCGCAGCAAGTGGGCGTTGGCCAGGAACACGCGGTATGCCTGGGCGTAGCGGAAGTTCGAATCGTTCAGGCGTGCGCCCTTTACCCTGGACACCTGCTCGTCCGAGCCGTTCCAGTCCGCGGGTTTGGTCGAAATCACCGCCTCGGTCAAATCGGCGTAAGGATCGACGCCGAATGACCACAATGCCGTCGGCGCCCAGCGGCGAATGCTGCCCGCTCCGAACTCGGGGGCGCGGTCCTTGCCGTGCGGAACACCCAGGATCGTACCCGCCGAAGTAAAGGTGAGCGCGCCCAGCAGCACCAATGCCGTAGTCACTGGATTGATCCCGCGCAGCTTGACGAGGGCCCGCTCTACCACGCTCTGGTCAAGGGTCCAATTGGCCGCCGGCTTTCCTACTTTTGTGGTGGAGTAGAGCGCGGCCCCGGAGGCACCGACCACGAGAAACTCCTGCAACACCGTGCCGTGAATTTCCTGCAGGGTCAGGTAGCGCAGCCAGTAGAAAAGCAGAGTGGCAGGCACGATCCAGTATGCCAGCAGAATCGAAATTGCCTTCTCGATGACTCGGGTGGAAGGCGCATCCTGATTCATCCACCGGAAATGAACGCGCATCAGCCCCACGACGATTCGCGGCTGATTCTCTCCTAGGGCGCGGCCATCCGGAAAGACGGCGGGCAGCTCCAGCACGGTGTCCCACAAGTGCTGCAGGTGAAAATGGAACACGAGATAGACAATGAACAGCGCGAACGGCGCGATCAGGTAGAACTGCACGGTTGGCAACGCGGCAGACGCTTCGGGTGAGTGCAGGAAGCGAAGAATCGAGGAGTTCGTGAGGAGCTGAAAGTCTTTCGTCGCCCAGATCATGATCCACGACAGCACGCTCAGCGACATCATTGCCGCGAAATAGCCATACACGGTGCGCGAGGCCCGCTTGAACTCCGCGAGCGCCTCGAATTGGAGAATATGCGGGGGAAGCGCGGCTTCGTGGAGATTGGCGCCGGCGAGTTGATGCGGCACCAGACCCATGGACGTTTCAAGCGACGCGCCTTCCAGATTGGCACCTTCCAGGTTCGCGCCCACCAGGCAGGCATCCCGGAAGTTCGCCCGCACCAGGCAGGCGTCCCGCAAGTCCGTCATCAGCAGGTCGGCCGCCCGCAGATTCGCGTCGCGCAGATCCATGTAGCGGAGGTTGGCGCCGATCAGGTCGTTTCCTTCCAGGTCGGCGGCGGCGAAATCGATTCTCTTGCCGGTCGCGCCCTTCGATTCGATCCATTCGTGATGGCTGGCCAGCTTTTCTTCAAAGGACCAGTCGCGCGAAGATCGCGCCGGGGCCCGCGGCACTGCCACGCTTTCGGATGCTGCCTTCGCCGAAATCTCTTGCGGCACTTCCGACGTCGCAACTTCTGCGTCAACTTCCGCGTCAACTCCCGCATCAACTTCCACATCCACCGGCGATGTGAAATGAATGCCTGGAGCGGGCGATTGGCCGCTCGCTTGGGGTTGCGTCGCGGAGACCAAAGAGGCAGGAGCTTGTTCTGCTAGCTCCTCGTCGCGAGGAATTCCAAGGATGGTGTTGAGGTCCTCTTTTACAGCCATTGACTCTGGAGCCTTCTGCTCGGCTGTGGCGTCTTCGGCATGTTCGAGCCGGCTCGCCCGCGCCGGGTCGCTGAGATTGGCATAGCGTTCAATCGCCGAGGCAATGGCGAGGTCGTCATCGCTGGTATCGACGATTTCGTCCTCGGCAAACTCCTCCTCGTTTTGGAACACCGGTTCGGCTGCCGCAGAATCACTGAAGGCGGCGTGATTATCGGCTGGCTCCTCACGGAGCGGGCGGCGAGATGAGCCGTCTTCGCGCAGTTGAGCCTCGAGCTGCCGAATCCAGGGTTCTTCCGTTTCAGGTGCGAAAGCTTCCAGGCCCGCGGCCGAGGCTCCGTTTGCCGATGCTTCTGCAGTCATCTCGCCGGACTCTGCCAGGACACGCTCTTCAGCAACCGGAACTCCTACGCTAGCGGACTGACCCAAGCGCGTTGATTGTTCCGCTGGCGCGGCAACTTCGGCCGCTTCCGGTTCAGCCTCGGCGGATGCTCTCGAGACGCGCGCTTCCGAATTTCCGGCAAATGCCGCCTTGACGTTGCGGAGCAATCGCGAAAGGACCGATTTCCTCGGTTGGGTTCCATTTTTTGCGGCAGCTGCATTCGGACTTGGATCAGCCTCCTGCGAAACCGTCGCTCCGTTGGGAGACTGCGATCCGTCCTGTTCCGCACGCTGCGCGGAGAGTGCGGACGTCATCCCGTCCTGGCCCGGAGGCTCGCTCGGCTCGCTCGCTGAGACATCCTGAATCTCGGCCTTGGGGATCATCGAATCGGGTACTTCATTGGAATGATTGGGAGTCGGCTGGCTCGATGCCGGTTCGTCCATAGTATTCGGCGTGGGAACACTTGCAACGGCAGCAGAATGCCGTGTGGCGCTGGAAACCGTGTCTGCAGGCACCGGGCTTACAGAAGGAGGAGTCGGGATGTCGTCCGGAGGAAACAGTTCCGCCAGAACCCCGGCTGCCGAGGGCAGCTGATCGGCGGGCACCAAACCTTCCCTGCCTCTTGCCACGACGGCCTGCAAAGGCTCGCTCTGCGCGGGCAACGGCGAGTCGGCAGTTTCCACGTTCGACGATGGGATCTGGGATGTTGTCGACATAGGCTGCTTCTTGTTCCTCTTCATAGGACCTGAAATACACGGGCACTTCTTCACCCAGCGCCCGCGTTGCTGGTACCTGCCCGTTTACCTGTATTTTACCCTTGCGAAGCATAGCGGGAACGAGTGTGAATTTGCCCTGTACACAAGTGCCAACGATGGACAGGTGTTCCTGTTCCTGGCTGTCCGGGAAAGTCAGAAACTCCGCCGGTTGGAGCGGTTGCTACGGGTGGCCGACGAGTGACGAGCGAGTGACCCGGCGGGTGACCAACGGGTGATTTGTTACGGTTCCTGGCTAAAGCTGGAAGGGGCCCAGGGGCACTCTCTGCGAGGCGATATGCAGCGTGCCGCGAAAGGCGAAATCATCGGCGCGGCGGCCCAAGGCCTCTTCGGCGGAAAGGCGGGCGAGGTCGGGATTGTTGTTCTGCTCGGAGAGGTGCGCGAGCACCAAGTGGCGCGCGTGGCCGTCAAAAACCTCCGTGTCGCTCAGAAATTCGCTGACCACGGTGTTGGAAAGATGCCCGGTGCGGCTCATCACGCGCTGCTTGATAAACCACGGATAGGGCCCGACCTTGAGCATATCGAGGTCGTGGTTCGATTCGAGGATCAGAAAATCCGCTTCGCGCAGGTGATGCTTCACGAGTTCCGGCATATAGCCGAGATCGGTCACGATGGCCACTTTCGTGCCGTTGCAGCGGAAAGCATAGCCCACAGGATCGGCTGCATCGTGCGGGATAGCGAATGGATTGATTTCGATGTCGCCGATCTCGAAGCGCTCGCCCGCATGAATATGCTCGACGCGCTCCATCTTCTGCACCGGCCCTTCGGGATACATCTTCAGGATTTCGCAATGAGTAGGCTCGGTGAGATACGCCGGGCAATTGAACAGGCGCGCCAGTTGCGCGATGCCGCTGGAATGATCGGAGTGCTCGTGGGTGACCAGGATGCCGTCGACGCGATCGGGTTGCGCCCGGCCGAGCGCCTCCAGGCGGCGCAGCAATTCCTTCTTGCCAAGTCCTGCGTCGATGAGGAGGGTGGTGTGCTCAGTTTCGAGCAACGTGCAGTTGCCCGTGCTGCCGGAAGTCAGGATGGATATGCGGAACGAGATGCGTGTTCCCTCAGGTGACGCCGCGCGCTCACAGCTCGCGGGCGGCATCGCGAAGGATCATGGCAAAACTGCCGGTCCGCGTCAATTCAAAACCGGGCAATCGCACGTTTTTTAGCGAAATTTCGGGCCCCTTTACCAGTCGGGACGGTCCGCGGCGAAGAACCAGCCCTTGAGGACCGACACCTGGCCCGGCTCGAGCGCTCGGAATCGAACGCCCATGCCCTTGCCCGGTTCGGAACGAACCACGTCACCAAACAAAGTGATCGAGGTTTCGTTGAAGAGGAGTTTCAGGCGAATCGCGGTTCGCAGAGGCAAGGGATTCGGTGTCTCGAGGTAGCAGCCGGCAACGCTCAAATCCAGCGTTTGTGCGCTCTGCGATTTTCCCGACTGTACATCCACCACCTCGGCAGAGGCCGTAAGGAGAATGCGAGGAGATCGAGGTTTTTTGGCTTCCATGAGAATCGCCATGCCGATGAAGTCCGCGGTAGTGTAACCACCGCAAACTGGATTCGACATACAGACTTACCCATCCAACTTCGGTGATTATAATGCAGTTGCGGCGCGAGTTTTCAGCGTTGTGTTCGGTTCACAACGGCAGGGCTGCGAACAAGGATCGGAGCAGAAACTAGAAAACGAGTTGCGCGGGGGTGAGTTCGAAGCCATCGAGCGCGCCAACCACGGAGGCGGCCACGCGCCCCGGCTGGAAAAATTCCCGGGCGATCTGCTGCACTTCTTCGGCCGTGACGCTCTCGAGCATGGCGATCAGCTCCTGCGCGGTGAAGTGCCGGTTGAAGTACATGTGATAGCGCGCCAGGCTGTTCATCCGCGAGCCGGTGCCCTCAAGAGCCAGCAGCGTGGCGCCTTTCAAATGATCCTTCGCGCGCTGCAATTCCTCGTCGCCGAGAGGCTCGTCCTTGAGCTGCCGGAATTCATCGAGAACGCAATGGATCAGCTTCCCGGCGGTCTCGAGCGAAGTACCCGCGTACACCGAGAGCATACCGGCATCGCGATAAGAATTCATCTCGCTGAAGATCGCGTAGGCCAGCCCCAGGCGTTCGCGGATGTTCTGGAAGAGCCGCGAGGACATGCCCCCGCCCAGAACGTTGTTGAGAACGGAGACGGCGAAGCGCCGCCGGTCGGTGAGCGGAAGGGCCGGTACACCGATGCAGATGTGCACCTGCTCGAGTTCGTGCTTGGTACGCAGCGTGATGTGCGGGGCGGGTTTCGGAGGCGGCTGCTCTCCGTTTTTCGTGGAGGGCGACAAATGCGAAAAGCGCTCCGCCACCAGATCCACCAGCTGCGCGTGCGTCAGATGCCCTGCCGCCGTAATCACCAGATTGTTCGGCGCGTAAGAATCCCGGAACCAGTCGCGCAGCGTGTCCTGAGTAAGCGCCGAGACCGTTTCAGGCGTGCCGAGAATCGGCTTGCCCAGCGAGTGCGGATTCCAGAAATTCTGCGTGAAAAGCTCGTGGACCAGGTCTTCGGGATTGTCCTGGGTCATGCGGATTTCTTCGAGGACCACCGATTTTTCGCGGTCGATATCGTCTCCCGCGAATTTCGGCTCGAGAACCATGTCGGCAAGCACGTCGAAGGCTTTGGGAAGGTGCTCGGCAAGGACACGTGTGTTGAAGCACACCATTTCCTTGGCGGTGAACGCATCGAGCATCCCACCGACGCGATCCACTTCGCGCGCAATATCCTCGGCGCTGCGGCGCTGGGTTCCCTTGAACACCATGTGCTCGATGAAGTGCGAGATCCCATTGATCTCGGCCGGCTCGCGCCGCGATCCGTTGCGCAGCCAGACACCTACCGATACCGAGTGGAAGTACTCCATCGGCTCGGTGATCACCACGAGGCCGTTGGGCAGCGTCTCTTTGTAGACTCCGTTCACTGGGTTGGACATGAGCATTACCATTTTGACATGCGCACTCCGCAAATGCCATTCGCGAGCGTGCTAAGATTCCTTCAAGATGTCTTCCACCGGCGTTACGAACCTGCTCGGGAAGTCGCCCGAAGAGCTGCGCGCCTTTCTCTCGGCGCTGGGCGAGCCCGGCTATCGCGGAGCGCAGATCTATCACGCGCTCTACGCCGAGCGGCGATTCGATATCGCCGGTATCACGAATCTTCCCAAAGGCTTGCGCGAGCGCCTGGCGCGGGAGGCAGTCGTCGAACTTCCCAGGATCGTGCGGCGGCATGCGTCTTCCGACGGAGCCATTCGCTACGTTTTCGGCCTGAATGCGCGCGAAAGCGCGGGCGGCGGAGCCGCCGTAAAAGCCGCTACCGTCGAGACGGTGTTCATGCCGTCCGAAAACCGGCAGACGATCTGCGTCTCCACGCAGGCAGGCTGCGCCGTGGACTGCCGGTTCTGCCTTACCGCCACGCTCGGGCTGATCCGTAATCTATCCGCCGGCGAAATTCTGGGACAGATTCTGGTCGCGCTGGAAGAAAATCGCGCGGCGCTCAAGCCGCAGACCAATATCGTCCTGATGGGCCAGGGCGAGCCGCTGCTCAATTTCGAAGCGGTGATGGCCGCGCTGCGCATCGTGCTCGATCCCAACGGCCTGGCTATTTCGCCCAAGCACGTGACGCTTTCGACGAGCGGGATCGTCCCCGGCATCGAGCGCCTCGCGCGGGGAAAAGTAAGGCCCAAGCTGGCAATTTCGCTGAACGCCTCGTCCGACGAGCAGCGCGATGAAGTGATGCCCATCAATCGCAAATATCCGCTGGACAAACTTCTGGCAGCCTGCAAAGAGTATCCCCTGCGTCCGTGGGAGCACCTCACCTTCGAGTACGTTCTGCTCGGTGAATTCAACGATTCGCCCGAGGATGCGCGGCGCGTGGTGAGGCTGCTCGCGAATTTGCGCGCGAAAGTGAATCTGATTCCTTGGAATCCCGGCGAGCTGCCCTACGAAAGGCCGGAACCCGGAGCCGTGGAAGCGTTTCGAAAGGTACTGTTTGAAAAAGGTGTGCCGGTTTTTGTGCGCGATTCGCGCGGGCAGGACGTAATGGCCGCCTGCGGACAGCTCGCGCTGCTGGAGTCCGCCTCCCGCCCGCCGGCGCCGGACGTGCACCTGGCACGCTAATTGCAGCGCCCGCGACCCCGAAAGCCCAACCGATTCTCAGCGGATGCCAATAGCCGCCATCAATCGCCCGGTCGTGCCTTCCCGACGGTAGCTGAAAAACAGGTCGGTGCGGCAAGAAGTGCAGAAGCCTGAGGAGAAAATCTGCGCGGCCGGTACGCCGGCCTTCGCCAGGATCGCGCGATTGGCCGCGATTAAATCCAACTGCACGCGCGGGGGCGGCGGTGGATGGCCGGGCGGCCGCATCGTCAGCCACGGAAGCCAGTTCGGGTCGTTGTCGCCCGCCGCCAGCGAATCGAAAGGTCCGTCGAACCATTCACGTGCCTCGGGAAATTGCGATGCGAACTCCCTGGCCACTTCCGAACCTACCTCGTAGCAACAACCGCCGATGGCCGGGCCGATGGCGGCGATTACATCAGCGGCCTGTGTGCCGTAGTCCATTTGCATGCGGCCCAGCGTTTTTTCGGCGATGCGGCGGAGCGTGCCGCGCCAGCCGGAATGGATGGCCGCAACCGCGCGATTTTTCGTGTCGGCAAGCAGAATCGGGACGCAATCGGCCGTTTGCACCGCGAGCAGCACCCCTCGCTCACGCGTGATGAGCGCATCCGCCTGGGCCGCTTTTTCCTGCGCGGTCGCCAGCGAATCCACGCGGTAAACGATATCGGAGTGGACTTGGCGCAGGGTCACGACGCTCATCTTCCCCGCGCCTAGAGCATTGGCAAACTTCTTGCGGTTCGCCGCCACGCGCTCGCGCGCGTCCCAATCGGTAAAGCCAAGATTCAGCGCCTTCGCGCTCTTCCCGCCGACGACGCCAGAAACAGGAAGCTCGCTTGCGCCTCCTGGACGAGTGCTGAATCCGTGCACCAGCCATCTGTGCCGCTCTAACACGGGGGTTTGCAGAAGCTGCACAGATCCCGTGCGGCGTAGTACCCAATTCTTCGTGCGATGAGGCTGACGTGGCTTTGGCGCATCTTTCGCCGTGGCAGACTTTTTCTTGGTTGTGGTGGGCATCTTGACGTTCGATTGGTTCTGCCGCTGCTCCATCGCGGCGATTCAATTATAGGTATAATCGCGCGGCGGTGCAGCAAGGGTTCTCACGTGGAAAAGAGACACACATGATCGTCGGCTTGGGAGTGGACATCGCGGAAACCGACCGGGTGGAGGCCGCCATTCTCCGGCACGGCGCGCACTTTCTGGAGCGTATCTACACGCCCCGCGAAGTCGCCTATTGCGAAAAAAAGAAAAACAAGTTCGAGCGCTATGCCGCCCGGTTCGCCGCCAAGGAAGCCGCGATGAAAGCCCTGGGGACGGGCTGGCGCCTGGGCGTTCGCTGGCGCGATATCGAGGTGACGAATGCCCCGAGCGGCAAGCCTACGCTAAATCTCGCGGGCGCCTCGCGCCAGTTCGCCGATCGCCTCGGTGTGAAGCAAATTTCGCTGTCGATCACCCACAGCGGCAATCTCGCGTTCGCCCAGGTGATTTTCGAAGACTGATCCGCCCCCGGCAGCAGGGGCCGGCTCGCCCTCACGCGGCACGCGGATTTCGTGCCATTCATTCGGCGCATATTGGCCCGCTACGCGAACTTTCAGATAATTTGCCGTCAGCGCCTCGGTCCAACCGTCGCCGGTGCGGGCAAGCGTGAGCGCTCGAAGCGAACGCCCTTCCTGCAATTTCCGGAAAGCGGAGGCCTTTTGGTCTGAAAGCTGCCTCAACGCGCGAGCGCGCTCGCGAATCACCTTCGCCGGCACAGCGCCGCCGCCCCTGGACGCCTCCGTTCCCGGGCGTGTCGAAAACGAGAACACGTGCAGGTAGGTGAATGGCAGCCCTTCGATGAAGTGGAAAGTTTGCTGAAAATCCTCGCCGGTCTCGCCCGGAAATCCTACGATCACGTCAGCGCCAATCGCGGCATGGGGCAGCCGCCGACGTACGACGCGAATCCGCTCGGCATAGAGTTCGCTGCGATACCAGCGGTGCATCGCCTTCAGAGTGCGGTCCGATCCCGATTGCAGCGGGACGTGAAAGTGCGGCGCCAGTCGCGTCGAGGAGGCCACCAATGCTACGAAATCCTCAGTAACGTCCTGCGGCTCGATCGAGCTGAAGCGGAGATGCTCCACCTGCGTCTCGTCGAGGATTCTGCGCACCACCGTGGGAAGATCGGACCGCGGCACGAGATCGCGCCCATAGCTGCCCAGATTGATGCCGCTCAAAACAATTTCCCGAGCCCCCGCCGACACAAGCGCTCGCACCTCTTCGACGACAATATCGGGCGAAAGGCTGCGGCTGCTTCCGCGAACGAAGGGAATCACGCAATACGAGCAGCGGTTATTGCAACCATCCTGAATCTTCAGGATCGGGCGGGTGTGGCCGCCCGCCATCAGAGAGGCAGGGGCCAGTTGCACCGTGGCCCGCGCAAAGATATCGCTGGTAAGCACTTTCGCAAGCCCGTGGGCGAGCGGCAATGTCGCGTCCGTCGGCCGCTCTTGCTGGTGAGTTGCCAGTTGAGTTGCGAGTTGGCTCACCGGCACAAAATCGCTCGACCGCTCGGCCGCCATGGGCTTCCCAGCCCCGGCTCCCCGCTCGACCAAGCCCGGAATTTCGTTTTGCCGGCCATTTCCTACCACGTATGCCACACCATCAAGCGCCGCAAGCTCCTCCGGCGCCCGCTGGGCATAGCAACCGGTGAGAATAATCCGGGCTGCGGGGTTCGCGCGATGGATCTTCCGCACCGCGTCGCGCGCTTGAGAATCGGCCGCCGCCGTCACGGTGCATGTGTTCAACACCACGACATCCGCGAGAGCAGGATCGACCGAATGGACGAGTCCTTTGCCCGAGAGCGCCTGGCGAATGGCGGTGGCGTCCGCCTCCGTGGCGCGGCAGCCGAAATTCTCAATGAAAAAAGTTTCCATGGATCCAGGTGCCGCTATGCCTTCCGCCTGATTCTGTCAGGGAAGAATCGAGGAATTAACCAGAGGCGAAATTATAGCAGTGAAAGAGACATCGGCGAGGCAGGTAAACGGCACGAGAGAAGCGGGTGTTTGGTCAGTCTCCGATGATCCGGCTACACGAGAGTTGAGCAATTTTTCGAGAAAGTCTCGTCATTTTTCGTCGCATTTTACCCGAAAACCGTCCTTCTTGGCCCGGCCGCGTATCGCGCCGTCTAGAATGTAACCGAAGGGTGAAACGTCGCGCCATTTAGAATGTAACCCAACCGAGAAAGCGTTTTGAGGGAGGACGGGTTGGGA
>Ga0265325_10002573_pt1 | contig 12169 bp, 8 predicted proteins | sample 41420metaG_FD_202090 | JGI IMG/M metagenome (GOLD analysis project Ga0265325, IMG submission 202090) | Rhizosphere microbial communities from Carex aquatilis grown in University of Washington, Seatle, WA, United States - 4-14-20 metaG | ecosystem: Host-associated > Plants > Roots > Rhizosphere >...
CGACTTCATCGACAGCCTCGTCGACTCCACGTCCGGGACGATCGCGGCCAAGGCGAAATTCGCCAACGAGAACTTCGAGCTGTGGCCGGGGATGTACGTCGACGTCGAGATCGATCTCTCGGTCCGGCCGAAAACGGTGATGATCCCGACAGTGGCGATCCAGAGCGGCCAGAACGGGCCGTTTGTCTTCGTCGCCAAGCCGGACAAGAAGGCCGAGATGCGCAAGGTCGATCTCGTCGGCGTCGAGGGCGATCGCACGGCGCTTGCCTCGGGAGTGAACGACGGCGAGCGCGTCATCGTGGAAGGGCAGATGCGGCTGGTCGATGGCGCAAGCGTCGCCGAGGCCGCTTCGCCAGATGGCGCCAAAGGCAAGGGTGACGGCAAGGGCGGCGCGGCGAAAGCGCCGGCCTCTGCCGACACCGAGGCGCAGCGGTGAATATTTCCGAATTCTGCATCCGGCATCCCGTCGCTACGACGCTGATGTCGGCCGCCCTCGTTGTCAGTGGCCTGTTCGCCTACATGTTCCTGCCGGTGGCGGCGCTGCCGCGCACGGAATTTCCCGTCGTCAACGTCTCGGCGTCATTGCCCGGAGCTTCGCCTGACACCATGGCAAACGCCGTGGCGACGCCGCTCATCAAGCAGTTCTCCGCCATCGCCGGCATCGACAGCATCAGCTCGACGAGCTCTCAAGGCACGGTTTCGATCGCGATCCAGTTCGAGCTCAACCGCGACATCGACGCCGCCGCGGCCGACGTGCAATCCGCGATCGCGCGGGTACAGAAGCAACTGCCGGCCGAGATGACCGATCCGCCGAGCTACCGCAAGGTGAACCCGGCCGACGCGCCGATCCTGCTTCTAACCCTGAGCGGCGAAATCGCTCCGCTGCAGGACATGGACGCCTTCGCGCAGCAGGTGATCTCGCCGGCGCTGTCGACGATCGACGGCGTCGCCCAGGTCCAGGTGTTCGGCAGCCAGAAATACGCCGTTCGCGTGCAGTTGAATCCCGACGCGCTCGCCGCCCGCGGCATCGGCGTCGACGAGGTCCAGGCGGCGATCACGGCGGCCAACGCCAACACGCCGATCGGCACGCTGAAGAACACCAAGCAGTCGCTGACCATCCAGGCGCAGACCGAACTGTCGAACGCCGACCAGTTCCGCAACATCATTGTCGCGGTCCGCGACGGCCACCCCATGCGGCTGGGCGACCTCGCAGTGGTGACGGATTCGGTCGAGGATAACCAGACCGCGAGCTGGTACAACGGAACGCGTGCGATCCTGCTCGGCGTATTCCGTCAGCCGGAGGCCAATACGGTCGAGGTGGTCGATCGCATCAAGGCGCTGCTGCCGAGCTTCGAAAGCCAGTTGCCGCGTGGCGCCATCCTCAACGTGCTCAACGACCGCTCGACGTCGATCCGAAACGCAGTGCACGACGTTCAGGTGACGCTGGGGCTGACCATCGCGCTCGTCATCATGGTGATCTTCCTGTTCCTGCGCAAAGTCAGCGCCACCCTGATCCCGGCGCTCGCCGTGCCCATTTCGCTGATCGCGACGCTCGGCGCGATGTACCTGCTCAATTTCAGCATCGACAACATTTCCCTGCTCGGCCTGACGCTGGCCGTCGGCCTGGTCGTCGACGACGCTATCGTGATGGTGGAGAACATTCATCGCCACATGGAGGAGGACGGCCTCAACGCGTTCGACGCCGCGCTGAAGGGCAGCCGCGAGATCGGCTTCACCATCATCTCGATCTCGATCTCGCTCGTGGCTGTCTTCATTCCCGTGCTGCTGATGGGGGGCATCATCGGCCGCATCTTCAATGAATTCGCCGTGGTGGTGACGGTCTCGATCGTGGCGTCGGCCTTCGTGTCGCTGACGCTGACGCCGATGCTGGCGGCCAAGATCCTGCCCAGGCCCGAGCCGGCCGGCACGGTGCGGACCGGCTGGAGCGCGCACTTCGAGCGCGGTTTCGAAGCGGTCCTGCGGGGCTACGACCGCACGCTCAAGATCAGCCTGCGCCACAGGCCGTGGATGCTCGCTGTGTTCTTCGCCACGCTTGCGGGGACGGTCTGGCTGCTCATGGTGACGCCCAAGGGCCTGTTTCCCCAGGAGGACATCGGCCAGCTCTCGGTCTCGACCGAAGCGCGCCAGGATGTCTCGTTCGAGGCCATGGTGGCGCTTCAGCAGCAGGTTGCGGCGGCGTATCAAAGGTCGCCGTACGTCGCCAGCGTGGCCCCCACCGTCGGCGGCACCGCGCTCAACGCCGGCAAGATGTACGTCGAGCTCAAGCCGCGCGGCGAGCGGCCGGCGTTGCAGAAGGTGCTGGCGGACCTGCGCCGCGACACGGCCAACATCGCCGGCATTCGGACCGTGGCAGTGCCGGTGCAGAACCTGCGGATCGGCGGCCGGTCCAGCAAGGCCGAATATCAATTCGTGATCCAGGGCCTCGACCGGCCCCAGCTCTACGAATGGTCGCAGAAGATGGCCGACGCGATGGGCCGCGATCCGTTGTTTGCCGACGTTAACAGCGACCTTCAGATCAACGCGACGCAGGCGACGCTGGTCGTCGACAAGGACAAGGCCAGCTCGCTCGGAATCTCGGCGGCGCAACTTCGCTCGACGCTGTATTCCGGATTCGGCAGCCGACAGGTGTCGACCATCTACGGCACCGGCGACAGCTTTTCGGTGGTGATGGAGTTCAACGAAAAGGCCAATTGGACGACGGCCGAATTGCCGGACGTCCGCATCCGCAACAGCAGCAGCAAGCTCGTCCCGATCGGCGCGTTCGCGCGGATCGAACGAACCGCCGGCTCGCTGACCATCAACCAGATCGGGCAGCTTCCCGCCGTGACCCTGTCATTCAATCTGCCGCCGGGCGTTGCGCTCGGCGACGCGGTTGCGCGGATCGACGAGTTGAAGGCCGCGCAGAAGTTTCCCGCGACGCTGACAACGGGCTTCGCCGGCAACGCCAAGACCTACCAGGATTCGGTCGCCAACCAGGGCGTCCTTCTCGTGGCTGCGGTGCTGACGATCTATATCGTGCTGGGAATCCTGTACGAGAGCTACATCCACCCCTTCACGATCCTGACCGGGCTGCCGTCGGCGGTCATCGGCGCGCTGCTTGCCTTGCGGCTGTTCGGCATGGATCTGAGTCTGATCGCCGTCGTCGGCCTGCTGATGTTGATCGGCATCGTGAAAAAGAATGCGATCATGATGATCGATGTCGCCTTGACGACGCAGCGCGAAGGCAAGGCGCCGGCGGATGCGATCTACGAAGCCGCGCTGCTGCGGTTCCGGCCAATCATGATGACGACGCTCGCGGCACTGCTCGGCGTGCTGCCGATTGCGGTCGGCATCGGAGCCGGCGCTGAACTGCGCCAGCCGCTGGGTGTGGCACTGGTCGGCGGCCTGCTGGTGTCGCAGGCGCTGACGCTGTACATGACGCCGACCCTCTACATTTACATGGAGCAGATGTCAGCCGGCGCGCGCAGCCTTTATCGGAAGGTTGGCCGCCGGCCCGAGCCCGAGCGCAGCACCGGTCTCGCCTGAGCGGCCGCGCGTTTCGCGTTCGCAAACGCGGGGATTGGATTGCTGGCGCGCCCGGAGAGATTCGAACTCCCGACCCCCAGATTCGTAGTCTGGTGCTCTATCCAGCTGAGCTACGGGCGCTTGCCGTTCCGCGAGGGAAGCTCCGCACGCCGGGGCGCGGGAACGCGGCTAGAGCTATCGCCTTCACCCCTGAATGGCAAGGGTGGCCGGATTCGGCCGGCGCGGCGCCTCACGCCCGCGCCCGCACGCTGCGGTGGGCCTCGAGCTCGACCGCCCGGTCCGGGATGGTGAACCGAAAGGTCGCCCCAATGGTGCCCTCGACAAGATTGATCTCCCCGCCATGGGCGCGAACCAATTCCGCGGCGATGACGAGGCCGAGGCCGGTGCCGCCGCTTCGCGCCGCGGTCTGGAACGCCTCGAACAGATGAGCGTGCGCCTTGGCCGGAATACCGGGCCCGGTGTCCGACACCTCGATCACCACCACGCCACCCTCGCGGCGGCCGGTGATGCGCACCTGATCGCGCGCCGGATCGTTCGGCGCCTTCGTCTCGAGCGCCTGCACCGCATTGCGCGCCAGGTTGATCAGCACGCGAAGCAATTGATCGGGATCGGCGTCGGCAATCAGCCCACGCTCGACCGCAACAATCCAACCGATCCGCGAGTCGGCCAGCGCCAGCGTCTCGCGCACCTCCTCGACCAGTGCTTCGACCTCCACCGGCCGCCGGTCCGGCGGCGGCTCCTGGGCGCGGCCATACGACAATGTCGACTGACAGAACGCCACCGCGCGCTCGAGCGCCCGCATCAGCTTCGGCGCGAACCGCTGCACGCGCGGATCGGGCACGCTGGTCAGCCCCTCCGAGAACAGCTGCGCCGAGGTGAGAAGGTTGCGCAGGTCGTGGTTGATCTTCGACACCGCAAGGCCGAGCGCCGCGAGCCGGCTCTTCTGTTGGAGCATCGAGGCAATGTCCCGCTGCATCATCGACAGCTCGCGTTCGGCAAGGCCAAGCTCGTCGCGGCGCGGCGACGCCACGATGATGCGTGCCGGATTTTCGGGATCGTCGCGGAACCGCATCATGTTGGCGGTGATGCGCCGCATCGGCCGCACCAGGAGATAATGCAGCGCCAGATAGACCAGCGTCGCCGTGATGACCGAGATCAAGAGCGACAGCAGCAGGATGTTGAACGAGAAATGCAGCATCGCCTTGCGCAGCGGCTTCTCGTCGAGCACGATTTCCAGGAAGTCGCCGCCCATCGGCGCCGGGCCGACGACCCGCATGGCATCGTCGTCGTTGCACAGCAGCGTGCCGAAGGCGTCGATGATGGCGCGCGTCCAGGAGACGGCGCGCATGTCGATGTCGTGATTGATGGTCGGCGGCATGTCCGACACCGCAAGCAGCCGCCGTTGCGTTCCCATCTTCATCGCCAGCGCCCGCGCGCCGACGCTGCCGAGAATCTGCCGCGCCAGGCTGTCCGGCACCATGCCGCTGGGTGCCGCGTCCAGCACCAGCGCCGCGGTATGGGCCGCGGCCAGCCGGTCGTTCAGCCAGTTGAGCCGGAAGTTCGCGACCGACGGCACATAGATCAGCGCTTCCGCCAGCATCACGAACGCCGTCGTGAACAGCAGCAGCTTGCCGGACAGGCCAAGCCGCGCGGATACGATCCGGCCTTGCGGTTCCGTCGAAGCGTCCTGTGACATTCGCGTCTCAGCCAAAGCGCCGCACCGAGTTGAGCAACCGTCCCACCCAAGATGTGGCGAGCCGCGGCGTAAAGAAAGAGACGGCCGCGCGCTTTCCCACCTCCGAGTAGGTGGGATAAGGCATCACAATTTCGGCGAAAGCGCGGACATTGAGCCCATTGGCGATGGCCAGTGTCCAGCACGTGATCTGCTCAGCGGCGGCTGCCCCGACAATGGTGGCGCCCAGGATGGCGCCCTTCCCGTCGGTCACCACCTTGATATGTCCGCGGATTTCGCCCTCGGCCTGGGCCCGGTCGTTGTCGCGGTACGACCAGCGCAGCACCTGGATGGCGCCGTGACGCTCGCGCGCCTGCTCGACCGTAAGCCCGACCTGGGCCAATTCCGGATCGGTGAAGATCACGCGCGGAATCCGGTCGAGGTTCATGGCCAACGGCGCGCGGAACAAGAGGTGCCGGATCAGCAGGCTCGCCTCGTGCTGGGCGGCGTGCGTGAATGGCGGCAGTCCGGTGACATCGCCAATCGCGTAGACGCGCTTGTTGCTGGTGCGGAAGCGCTTGTTGATGAGAATGCCGGCCGGCTCGTGCTGGACCTGGCCGGCCTTGAGATCAAGATTGTCGATATTGGGCCGCCGCCCGACCGCAATCAGAAGATCGGTGCCGTGGATGACCTCCTCGCCCTCCAGCACCACCTCGATCCGTTGGCGCAGCCGGCGCAGCCGCTCGACCTTGACCCCGGTGCGCACCGTGACGCCGTCGCGGGCCAGCGCGTCGAGCACAATGGCGGAGCACTCCGGGTCCTCGCCCGGCAAGGCCTGCTCACGCTCGAACACGGTCACTTCCGATCCCAGGCGGCGGAACGCCTGCGCCAGCTCAAGGCTGTTCGGGCCAGCGCCGAGGATGATGAGATGACCTGGCCGCTCGCGTAGATCGAAGATGGTTTCGTTGGTGAAATAGGGCACTTGATCGAGGCCGGGGATGTCCGGCACGACCGGCGAGGAGCCGGTCGCGAGCACGAAGCAGCGAGCCTCGATCTGGTGCGTCACGTTCTGCTCGGGACGGATCACGATGGTCCGCGGATCGCGGAAGCGCGCCGTGCCATCGAGCACCCGAACGCCGAGCCCGGCGAAGCGCTCGCGCGCGTCGTTCGGCGCGATCGAGTCGATCGCGCGATGGATGTGCTGATTGACCTGGTCGAAATCGACGTCGGCCGGCGGCGCGTGCAACCCGAACCGCGGGCTGTCCCGATGCAAGGCGGCGCGCTTGCCCGCCGCGATCAGCGCCTTGCTCGGCATGCATGCCGTGTTCAGGCGTTGCCCGCCCATGCGGCCTTTTTCGATGAGGACGGTCGGCACGCCGATTGCGGCCGCGGCAGCGGCGACCGACAGTCCCGCGGCGCCGGCCCCGACGATGCAGATTTCCGGCTTAAGGACCTCGGTCACGGCAGCACGCCTGGCAGCACTCTTGGTCGCACTCTTGGTCGCACTTTTGGCAGCACTTGGGACAAATCCGACACAGCAAGGGACCGCAATCGGCGGCACCACCCGATCTATACATCAGGCCGGCGCCGGACAAAGCCATCGCCCTGATTTTTGAGGCAAATTGTCATACCCGGCAGGGCCGCCGGGACCGCCCCAGGGGGCTATTTGACGTTGTCCCCGGCCCTCCCTATAAGCCGCACGCGACGGCGAACGGAGACAGTACTCGTGAAGCGGACCTACCAACCCAGCAAACTGGTGCGCAAGCGCCGTCATGGATTTCGCCATCGCCTGAAGACCACGGGGGGCCGGAAGGTTCTGGCTGCTCGGCGGAAGCGCGGGCGCAAGCGGCTCAGCGCCTGATCCCGGCGCGGGACCTTCGCATCACAAGGATGCAGCGGCTCAGACAACGCGCGGACTTCCTGGCCGCCGCGACCGGCTCAAGGGCTCCTGTCACGGGATTTGTGCTGCAAGCGCGGAACCGGCGCGAGAATGGACCGGTTCGGGTGGGATTTACCGTGTCGAAGAAGGTCGGCAACGCCGTCGAACGCAATCGGGTGCGGCGCCGGCTGCGCGAGGTGGTGCGGCTCGCGCCGGAGGCCAGCATGCGAACGGGTTACGATTACGTGCTGATCGGCCGCCGCGCGGCACTCGCCCTGCCGTTCGACCGGCTGGTGGAGGATTTAGGCCGGGCGCTGGGCTGCGTCCACGCTGGCAACGGTGCGGCCGCCACCCCACATGCGGGCCCGAGATAGAGCGCCGGATATGATGACCGACAACAAGAACACCCTGCTCGCCATCGTGCTGTCCGCACTGGTGCTGATCGCCTGGCAGTATTTCATCGGCCTGCCGCAGATGGAGAAGCAGAAGCAGGAGGCGCAGCTCAAGACGCAGCAACAGCAGATCCAGACGCCGGCACAGCAGACCCAGCCGAACCAGGGCGCGACCACAACACCGGCCGGTCAGACCGCCGCGCCCGCTGCACCCGGCCAATCGCCGGCGACGACACCGGGCCAGACCATGACGCGTGAGGCGGTGATCGCAGCCTCGCCGCGGATCGAGATCGACACGCCGCGGCTGCGCGGCACCATCGCGCTGAAGGGCGCGCGCATCGACGACCTGGCGCTGACGCAATATCACGAGACGGTCGATCCGAAGTCGCCGCCGATCGTGCTGCTGGAGCCCTCAGGCGCGCCCAATCCGTTCTACGCGGAGTTCGGCTGGGTCGGCGCCGCCGGCGGCAACATCAAGCTCCCCACTGCCGACACCGTGTGGACCCGTCAGGGCTCGGGCCCGCTCGGCGTCGACAAGCCGGTGACGCTGACCTACGACAACGGCGAAGGCCTGGAGTTCCGCCGCACCATTTCGGTCGACGACAAGTATCTGTTCACGATCCAGGATCAGGTCGCCAACAAAAGCAGCGCGCCGGTCTCGCTCTTTCCGTACGCGCTGATCTCCCGCCACGGCACCCCGCAGACGCTCGGCTACTACATCCTGCACGAGGGCCTGATCGGCGTGATGGGCGATCAGGGCCTGCAGGAGGCGACCTACAAGACGATCGAGGACAAGAAGAATCTCTCGTTCAAAGCCACCGACGCCTGGCTCGGCATCACCGACAAATACTGGGCAGCGACGCTGCTGCCCGACCCGAAGGCGACGATCCAGGCCAAGTTCTCGTTCAGCACCCAGGGCACCACCAAGACCTACCAGACCGACTATCTCGGCGACGCCCAGACCATCGCGCCCGGCGCGACCGGCCAGACCTCGACGCGGCTGTTTGCCGGCGCCAAGGAGGTTGCGGTGGTCGATGGCTACGAGAAACAGCTCGGCCTCAACCGCTTCGAGCTGCTGATCGATTGGGGCTGGTTCTACTTCATCACCAAGCCGATGTTCTGGTCGATCGACTGGCTGTACCGCCACGTCGGCAATTTCGGCATCGCGATCCTGCTGATCACCGTGTTCGTCAAGCTGGTGTTCTTCCCGCTGGCCAACAAATCCTACGCCTCGATGGCGAAGATGAAGGCGGTGCAGCCGGAGATGGCCGCGATCCGCGCGCGCTACGCCGACGACAAGATGAAGCAGCAGCAGGCGCTGATGGAGCTGTACAAGAAGGACAAGATCAACCCGATCGCCGGCTGCCTGCCGATGATCATTCAGATTCCGGTGTTCTTCTCGCTCTACAAGGTGCTGTTCATCTCGATCGAGATGCGGCACGCGCCGTTCTTCGGCTGGATCCACGATCTGTCCGCGCCGGATCCGACCAACATCTTCACGCTGTTCGGGCTGATCGCGTGGGACCCGACCACGATGCCGGTGGTCGGCCACTTCCTGCATCTCGGCATCTGGCCGCTGATCATGGGCGTGACGATGTTCATGCAGATGAAGCTCAACCCCGCGCCGCCCGATCCCACGCAGAAGATGATGTTCGACTGGATGCCGGTGATCTTCACCTTCATGCTGTCGAGCTTCTCGGCGGGCCTCGTGATCTACTGGGCCTGGAACAACACGCTGTCGGTCACGCAGCAGAGCATCATCATGCATCGCCACGGCGCCAAGATCGAACTGTGGGATAATTTGAAGTCGCTGTTCGGCGGGAAGAAGGACAAGGGCACCACATAGCCGCGCGAAGCAGCGCCGACTTCGCCGCGCCGCCTCTCGAGTCGCTACTCAATCACTTCGTCGGCACGGTTGAGCAAAACCGGCGAGATGGTCAGCCCGAGCGCTTTCGCAGTTTTGAGGTTGATGGTGAGTTCGAACCTGCTCGGTTGCTGCACGGGCAGGTCCGCCGGTTTTTCGCCCTTCAGGATCTTGTCGACGTAGGCGGCAACCTCGTGGCCTCGCTCGACGAAGCTCGCGCTGTACGACGCGAACCCACCAACCCGCACCATCGACTTCTGAGTCGAAACCGCCGGCAACCGATACTGCAGGGCCAGATCGGCCATGTCCCTGATGGGCAGGCTCACCTGAGCGATCACCGCAGCAGCGTGCGCGCGGCTGATATCGGCGAAGGCGCTGCCCAAATCGTCCGCCTTTTTGACGAGAACGGGCTGGACCTCGATTCGCATCGAACGCGCGCCCATTTCCACCTGCTCGATGTAGAGCTTGCCAACTGGGTCCTGGGCGCTGGTCAACACTGCCACCCGACTGGCAGACGGAATGACCTCACGGATCAATTCCAGGCTCTTTGCCGCGAGCTCGGGACCCGTGCCGGACACTCCGGTGACGTTGCCGCCAGGCCGCGCCAGGCTCGCAATCAGCCCGGTCGCCACCGGATTGCCAGCCGGGGCCATGACGATGGGAATATCGCGGGTGGCGTTCTTTGCCGCAATTGCGGCCGGGGTCAGGGAAGCGATGATGACGTCGACCCCGCTCTGAACGAGCTGTGCCGCCAGTTGAGGAAGGCGGTCTGGTTTTCCTTCCGCAGATAGAATCACAAACTGGATGTTGTGCCCCTCGACATGACCGAGCTCTTTCAGCCCCTCCCGGACCGGCCCCATTGTTTCGGCGTCGTCAGTGAGCAGGATGCCAATGCGCGCCATTTTCTGTTGCGCATCCGCCGGCGGGCTCAAAAGCCAAGCCGCGGTAACGCCGACGATACCGAGAAATTGCCTTCGCCTCATGCCTCGCCCCGCTCCGCCGAGAGCATGGTATCGGCTCAGGCCGGCGCTGCGGAAGGGCTCCTTGTTGGTGACCGCCCGCTCGGGCGGGCGCGATCAGCGATAGCCGTAGGCCGGCACTTCCACCGGAACCAGGACCTGCTGCACAGCCTCGCGGCGGGCGCCGTAGGCATAGGCGCCGTAAGCGCCATAGGCCTGGAGCAATCCCGATCCATGACACGTGCAGGGGCAGCCGCACGGCGCAGCCTGTGGCACCATGACCGGCACGATCACCTGCTGGATGCGCTCGACCACGCGATAGGCCGGTCGCGCCGGACGATAGACCGGCGCGCGCTTCACGTAGCGGATTTCCTTCTCGATGATGCGGTGGTTGTGCAGGATCGTGCCGACGTTGCGGGTCTCGTTCTCGTGGATGACGAGCTTGTTGTACTCTTTCACCCGCGGGCGGACATGCACCACCGACTCGGTGTTGATGACGCGCGAATTGTCGACGTCGCGGCTGTTCTTGATGACCTCGACCTTGTCGTAATGCTTGCGCGGCGGCGGGCACGTCTCGCATTTCTGCGAACCGCCATCGCTCGCCGGCTGCGGGCTCGCGGCACTGTCATCCTGCGCGGGCGTGGCGGCGGGATAGCGCGGACGATCCATCTCCTGGCGGATCCGCGGATTGTCGCTGTCGTACTGCTTCGCCGGCTCCGAGCTCACGGCCTCATCGTTGTTCGGCTCCGCGATGGCGGCCGAGCCCGATGCGGCCAATCCGATCAGCAGCAAAGCACAAGCGGCGGCATATTTAACCATGACGATGTCCCACGGGCTCGCGTTCTTCTGACTGCCCTCCCTTCCATAACGCGCGTAGGGAGCGCTGCGGGAAAATCCGGATGATGAGGTAAATTGGCTAACGCGCTTGCGCGCGCAGCCTTAACATTAACGCGCGTGCTCGTGGGCTTGCCGACGGGTCAATCGAGCAGGCTGGTGCCGTCCCACTCGGTGAATTCGATCACGGCGCCGTCGGGATCGTGGATATAGAACTGGCGGCCGACGAACACGCCCTTCTTTCGGTCTTCCTCCTCGAACACCTCGACGCCTTTGGCGGCGAGGAAGGCCTTGGCGGCGTCGTATTTGTCGGCGTCGACCTTGAAGGCGTGGTGGGCGCGGCGGCTATCCTTCGGATTGCGCGCAAGCGGCGCGTCGCTGCGTGCCAGGATGACGTGATCGTCGCCGGCGCGCAGGAACACCATGCCGATGCCCGGCGCATCCTGCACCAGCTTGAGCCCGAGGATGTCGGTGTAGAACCTGCGGCTCTTCTCAAGGTCGCTGACCGCGATGCTGAAGTGGACGACGCTTCTCGGCTCGATCATGGCGCGGTCTCCGTCATTGCGGCTTGATGCCGGCCGCCTTGATGATCTCGCCGAACTGCTCGATGCCTTCCTTTTGCAGGGCGGCGAACTCCTCGGGCGTATCGGCGATGATGGTCATGTCCTGGTCCTCGAGCTTGGCGCGGATCGCGGGCTCGGTGATGGCCTTCCGCATCTCGGTGTTGAGCCGCGTCACGATCTCCGGCGGCATGTGCGCGGGGCCGAAGAAGCCGAACCAGGTCGATGGCTTGCGGAAGCCCGGCAGCACTTCGCTCATCGAGGGAATATCAGGCATCCTGGAATAGCGGTGCGGCTCCAGGATGGCGAGCACCTTGGCCTTGCCGGAAGCGAGCGCGCCGCGCGCGCTCGACAATGAAATATGCAGCATCTGGATCTGGCCGGCGGCGACATCCTGCATCGGCTGCGACACGCCGCGGTAGGGCACATGGGTGATGTCGACACCGGCGATGCGGTTGAACAA
>Ga0265325_10002577_pt1 | contig 12161 bp, 4 predicted proteins | sample 41420metaG_FD_202090 | JGI IMG/M metagenome (GOLD analysis project Ga0265325, IMG submission 202090) | Rhizosphere microbial communities from Carex aquatilis grown in University of Washington, Seatle, WA, United States - 4-14-20 metaG | ecosystem: Host-associated > Plants > Roots > Rhizosphere >...
GCCCCGTTGGTTTCGTTGTCGGTGAAAAGAAGACTCCCGCCCGGCGGTCCATAGAGGTGCGTTGTTTCGAGGCGGTATTCTTCCGTCAGGTTACTCAGTGGCGCCATGGCGCTCGCATCGGCTTCGATTCCGAGGATGCCACCGTTTCCGCTTGCAGACCCCAGCGGTCGGATCACCGGCTCCGCGCCTTCCGGTTGGGTCCACGCCCAGGTGTTGCGGAACCACAAGTGCGGCATCACGTGCAGCACCGCTTCCTCGGGTCCGCGATTAAAGGCTTCGATCCGTATGCAGATGTCTTGCGGGCCCGCCTTGGCGTACTCGATAAAAATATCGAAGTAGCGGTCATCGTCGAAGATGCCAGTATCGATCAGCTCAAATTCCGGCCCGCGGCCTTGGCGTCGCCGGTTTTCTTCCAGAAGATGGGAATACGGGAATTCCGATTGCGGATATTTGTACAGCATGCGCATGTAACTGTGGGTCGGCGTGTTGTCCAGGTAGAAGTAGCACTCTTTGACGTCCTCTCCGTGATTTCCCTCCAGGGGATTCAACCCGAAAAGTCTCTCTTTCAGAATGGGATCGCGTCCGTTCCAGAAAGCCGGCGCAAACACCAGCAATTGATAGCGATCGCAAATCCCGCCGATTCCATCTTCACCCCAGCGATAGGCCTTGCTCCTCGCCATATCGTGGGTCAAAAAATTCCACGCATCGCCATTGGCGCTGTAATCTTCGCGCACCGTTCCCCAGGCCCGATCGCTCACATAGGGCCCCCACCTTCGCCAGGGCTGGACGCCCGCCTCGTCGGGCGCATTCAATCGCTGGCTCTCTCGAGTCGCTGTTCTAGTTTTCGGAGACATTGTTTGGCGCCGGCGGAAGGCCTTCGCAGTGAATGATCATTTTTATGAGGCCATTCTATGAAGAGCTTTGCCTGGGATCAGGAGATTTCTGAAACGCGTGCCACAATCGCGCTCACGTTGTCTTCCCCGCCGTGCTCGTTCGCCAGGGCAATCAGTTTGTCAGCGCCTTCCTGCGCGCCGGAGGATTCCAGGAGCGTTCTGGCGATTTCGTCATCTTCGACCATGCGGGTAAGTCCGTCTGTACACAGCAGCACGACGTCTTGGTTCTGCAGCACCCACTCGGTCGCGTCCAGTTCGACATTTTCCTGCACTCCCAAAGCGCGAATGAGCACGTTCTGCATCTTGCTCAGATGCGCTTCTTCCGGTTTGATGAGCCCGCGCCGAACCTGTTCCGCCACCAGAGTATGATCGGACGTCAGCCGCTTCAGCACACCGGACCGGAGAAGATAGGCCCGGCTGTCTCCCACGTGAACCAGATTCAAACGGGCCCCTTCCAGCCACGCCGTCACAACGGTCGCTCCCATCCCGCGCAACAGGGGATTGTCCAGCGAAGCCTGGTAAATGCGGCGATTGGCGAGCCGAACGGCGCCGGCCAGCCGGTTGGTCTTTTCCGAAAGGTCGGGACGTAGTACCTCACCGTAAGGAAGAGAAGAGTCTTCCGGAGTTCCCAAGCAATGCGTGGTGATGGTGTCGCCTGCGATGGAACTTGCCAGTTCCCCGTGCGTTTCGCCGCCCATGCCATCCGAAATGATGAGCAGATTCAATTCGGATAGTACCCGGCAAGTGTCCTCGTTGTTCTTGCGAACACGGCCAATGTCGGTTTTGGATCCGATTTCTACCTGCACGCATGCGCTCCCGGTCGACGGCGAAACTTGCAAAGTCTTTTCCTTATCGGTTCAGCGAAGATTTTTTACCGAGCGTCTTCAAAAAGTACCAACGGCCATTTCACGTCTTGGTTTCTTCGTCTTTGACACTCTTCACACGATAGGCAAGAAAGTTTCCTTCGTGTTTTGTTTCGACCGTGGTTGGCTCGATCTGCACGATGCGCCAGACCCGTTCGTGCATTTCGGGGCTGATCACCACATCACCTCCCGCCGCGCCCGCACAATAACGCGATGCCTTGTTCACCGCGTCGCCGATGACCGTAAACTCCATGCGATCTGAAGTGCCCACAAATCCGTGAACGACTTCCCCGCAGTGAATTCCCACTCCTGGTTCGGCGCATGGAAGTCCGTGGGCGAGCCGCCTTTCGTTCACTTTGGCCACGGCCGTCTGCATCTCCATGGCGGCGCGGACGGCGTGTTCGTGTTGCTTCGCATCCGGCTCTGGGCTTCCGAAAACGGCCAGGATTGCATCGCCAATAAACTTATCGACGGTTCCCTGGTAGGAAAATACGATGGGCACCATCACGGCGAAGTATTCGTTCAACATCTCCACGATGTCGTCCGGCTCCATGTTCTCGGTGAGTTTAGTGAACCCCCGAATGTCAGAGTTGAGGATCGTGACTTCGCTTCGTTCTCCACCCAGACGCAAATTGCCGCGATGCTTCAGCAACCGCTCCGCTACTTTTGGCGAGAATTGCCGCAACAGTTTCGCGCTGACGACCGATTCCTGGCGGAGTTTCTCCTGTAGCCGGTGGCTACCCACAGCCATAGCCGCATACTGAGCCATGAAGACAATGAGCCGCAGATCTTCTTCATCAAAGGGCCCTTCCAGGCTCCGCGACTCCGCGCAGATCACACCAAACGCCTCATCTTGCCAAAGGAGAGGCGCATACATACCGGTGAGAATCGCGCTTGCGAGAATCGTCCCGCTGAGGTCTCCGCTGACTGCGTTCCAAATGAACGCCTTCCGCTCTGTCATTGCGCGCCTCGAAAGAGTTTCGCTCAAATGAGGGTCATGCTCGCATCGATAAGCCTTCAAAAGGAGCGCATTGCTCTGAGGGTCGCGCAGCGCGAGCGCCCAACTCTCGGCATTGGGCACCAGATCGACCAGACGGTCGACGATGGTCGGCAAAAGATCTTCCAATTGGGTCTTGGCCGCAAACAGTAATGGAAGCTCGCAAACAAGCTTTAAGCGTTGGGATCCGGCTTCCCCCGTCCCCCGCGGAGACACCAGATCGAGGTTCGTAGCGTCCAGCGCTCTCGCAATATTCACGGCCTCTTCCGTCTCCCGTTCGTCATGCAACAAGGTCGCGCCAAACGCCAGGTAATTGGTCTGCGAGGCGAAATCGGATTCAAGCGACTCCACTCGCAGATTCGTGTCTCCGGCAGCTATTACATCGCCGCCCTGGAGTTTTTGCCTGCCCTTACCCTTGATCTCAACATTATTTAGAACCGTTCCATGCAGGCTCTGGCAGTCTTCGATCCACCACGCGTCGTCTTCTTTCCACACCCGGGCGTGTACGCGCGAGATCTTCTTGTCGGGAGTTAAATCGATCAGCGCCGGGGAATTTTCATGGGGCCGGCCGAGAACGAAATCATTCTCGGCCACATCCCACGTTCTTTCCGTGCCGCGATACGAGCAGAGTATGCGCATAGCGAAGTGAAGATAGCCGGAGAAATTGCCTTCCCGACGTCGAAATCAGATTATTGCGACAACGTTTCCGAATACCTAGAAGCTGTAAGACGCGCCAAACAGAGGCACGGCTCTGCTGCGGAGCCCGCCCTCGTCCAACTTCAGCAGCACGTTTCCGGTCAGCACCAGCCGGCCCCACGCCCGATACTTCAAGCCCAGAGACGCGCCGGTGATATTTACATCCGTAACATTCGTGCCGATGTCTGGATGAGTTGTTCCGGCCGTATACACCTGGCAACCCAAGGCCGCGCCATTGGTGGGTCCGCTGCAATTCCCGTGATCGGTGTACGGTTGGGACACGAGTTCAGGAGTGCCAAACAACCGCTGTCCGTAGATATCGAATGCGACAGTCATCCGCGTGACTACGCGAACATCCACCCCTGCCGTATAGAGGAAACGGTTCGGAAGTCCGCCTTTGGCAACGGGTGTTCCAGTTGTTCCGCCTACGATATTGGTTCCGGCGAGCGTCGAATCGCCATTTACTTCGTAACCGGCCTCGGCGTGGGGGGAAAAGCGCGCACGATAAGAAATTACGCCGAATGGCTTCACGCCCGTCGTCCCGGAACCCAAAAAGTTCAATTCGTCTCCGCTAGGGAGGCGCACATCCAGTCCGCCTGCAATCGAAAGCCTCTCGCCTTTATAGAGTGTGTATTTTCCACGAAGTACCACGTCGCCGAGCCCCACCGCACTGCCCGTATCCGAAAAGGTAGCCTTCAAACATGCGTTACCGCCGGTAGTTTGCGTCGCGCACTGCGCGGTCAATGCCGGGTTCGTCGAATTGAAGGAATGCCAAACGTTGCCGGGGCTCCCAAGGGCGGCCGGCGCGGCGGAATTTGGCACGATTTGGGCATTCGAAGTTACCCGCATCCGCACGTTCAAAATCGGAATCGCCACGGAAAAATCCAGACGGTTTGTAATTCCATAGGTTGCGTAAATCGTGTATTGGTGAACCGTCAGATCAATATTATTTGTCGTTTGTATGTAATCCCGAACAAAACAAGGGTCGCCCGCATACTGTGTCCCCGTCAGCGCTATCTGATTGGGGCACGCCGGTATTTGCGGAGGCTGCGGCGTAAAGGGTTGGTGTTGCAGAACGGTTGGGATGCTGCTCATATCTTTTCCGTCGATCGTGTCGAAATTGAAATATTGGTAGCTGAAACCCACGAAAATCTTGTGTTTTCCGATGGTCGTTGCGCGATCACCGAGAATTGGGCCCAGACTCTCATCCGTTGTGGGAGCAAATGTCTTGAGTGTCGGATCATAAGTGAAATTGATGCCCGACGAAGGAGAAGCGATCGGCAATTGCGAGACCTGAATCCCAACGGCTTCGTTAATGGGAGCGAAGGTGGTGAGGAAGTCGCTGGAAAAGTGAGCCTCGTGGCCAAATCCCGTCGACAAGACCGACTGGGTGGGGTTTGACGTATCGCCGAATCCAAACGGCCCGTAGACCTGCGGGATCAAGCAGACCAGCTTGGTGCTCGATGTGCCGTTCAAAGGGCACGTCTGCGCCGAAACGCCGCCCGCAACAAGAAGCATCAGGACCGCAAGACCACCAAGCACGATTCTTTTCATTACACTCCTCCTCAGTTAGAATAACCGCCGCACGTTTAGAATTGCTTGGTCTATCTCTGGCGAGCAGTTTCGCGCCGCTGGTTGTCGCAGCTCTGCGAGTTTATTGATGTTCCCCGGAATGTCAAGAAAGCCTTCTGCTCTTCTATCCACTTCATCGGACATCGGTAATGGCCCAGGTTCCATTAATCCTCGCCAGTTGAAAGGCCCAGGAGTCCGTCCGAGCCATTGTTTTCTGTCCCTTGGGGCTGTATTGCTGCGCCAGCTGGGCGGAGACGGTCGCCGTAACTCCGTCCGGATTTATTTTTACGGTTTCACCCAGGACTTGCATCTGAATGGCGCTTGCCTTGTCGAACGAGCTCTTGTAGCCGGCATATGTCCTTGCCGGAATCGTGGGCCAGACCTGGTTAATGCCTTCGGGATTTCTCTGCTCGAAAGCGCTTATAAACCTTTGCACAACGTCCCGAATGGCCCTTTCATCGGCGGCGGCCGTGTTAGGTGGTTCTGTTTTTACCGCGGGAGGCGGCGGAGGCGCAGGCTGATTCAAGGCATCTAGTTTCCTGTTGATGTCCGTAAGGTACTGTTGCGCATCGGCTGTTTGCGGACCGTTTTCCCTCACAATCGCCTGGAAATCGCCGCGGGATTTCTCGAGTCCGCTCTTGTCCCGGCTGCCGAGGCCGTCGTAAGCCTGCACGGCTTGCTGGAACTCTCTTTGCTGCTGCGACGCGCGGGCTTGGCTTGCCTGTGCCTGGTCGATCTCCTTCAAAAGCGCGGCTGAATCGCCCCCCGCTTGCCGGACTTGTTCCGCTTTCTGCCGCGCGGAGTTCAGATCACCTTGTTGGATATTCAAACGCGCCGCGGCTTCCAGTGTTGCCACCTGCAGCCCCGCGTTCTCCTGATTCAGGCCCGCGAGCTTTGCGTTCGCGTTGCGCTGAAGTTCTTCGGCTTCGGTTTTTCGCGGGCCGTTCATTGCGGCGACTTGCCCGAAAAGTTCGGCCGCGCGTTGCAGCCCCTGCGGGTCGCGGGTGCCCGATTCCTGCTGCGCCTTGCGAAATACGTCTTCTTCCTTCTGCCGTCTCGGAATTAAATCGTTGAGATATCTTTGTGCATCCGCTTTCCGCACTCCGCCGTCGCCCGATGCCACGATTTTCCGGAAATCCCGCTTCGCGGCGTCGAACTCCGCCTTATCCATCTCGGCCGTCGCCTGTTGCCACAAGGCCGCTTCCTGCTGCCGCAACGAGGCGAGCGAAGCGTTCTTCATCGACTCATTCACCGTCAGCTCTTTGCTCTTTATCTCGGCGGACAGAGGGCCGGACAGATTTTCAGCACCCTGTAGGGCTCGCAGCGCACCCTTCAGGTCTCCGGACGCAGTGAGCTTGTCCGAAAGAGCGAGCGCGCTCCGCTGCTGCGCTTCGACCGGATTTGCCGCAGGTTTTGCCGGCACCACCGGTGCGGTCCCCGGATTGGCACCGGAAGGCGCGCTCTTGGGCCGCTCGATAGCAACGCCGGGAGCTTCGGTCTTCGGTGATGAGACGAAATGAGCGGTCGCCCAGACGCCGAGGACGAGCCCGACGGCGATTGCCGCCAGCAGGGCCGTCTTTTTGAACTCGCGGGGTGCTGCCTCGGTCTCGGTGCGCGTTTCAATCTCTCCTGTCCGGCCTGGAGCGCTAGCAGGCGCGGCTGGGCGCTTGGGATCTGCCGGAACAGGCGCTTGCTTTTGTTTGCTCGGCCGAACAACGTCCGGAGTTGCCGCAGGAAGAGCAATCGATTCCAACCGCTGCGGGAGCATCGGAGCGGTTGGCTCCGAGGAAATCGACGGATGGGCGGCGGACGCCTGCGGCATCGCGGCTTCCGGAACCCCAGCGGCATCAATTGGAGGTGGCGCGTCGTCGAGCGGGCGTCCTTGCAGGAAAGCATATTCTTTGGAAAAATTAGCTGGCGCAGACGGCGCAGCTGTGGACGGTGTAACGTTGGGTGGAGCCTTGGCCGCGTCGATTTCATGCGACATGCGGTTTACGCGCGAGTCAAATGGGTTGAGGGCCTCTGTCTCCAAGGCATCGTGCAGAGTTTCAGACGCTCCGTCCACATTTCCGGACTCCATCATCGTCCGGATCTCTTGGATCTTTTGCTCTTGTTGACGCTTCTTTTCCCGAGCCTCAAATTCCACGACGGCCGAATTGAGCAGTCGGGTGAGCTCGGCTTCCGGACCCGTGATCGCAATCGTCTGCTTGGCGAGGTCGATCGCTTCACTCAAGTCCTGGCGGTTGATTTTGAATTTGATCTCGCGAATTCGCTGCTCGATCATCCCGCGCGCGCGTTGCTTCTTCTCCTGACCTTCGGCCTGTTCGCGCAGGTAAACCAATTCACCGTTTCCGGGGAAGTCCTTCAATCCGGCCTGGGCGCTTCGAATCGCGTCCGTGAACCGGCTCGCGCGAATTTGCGATTTCACTTCTTCCAGGGCCGTCCGTAGACGCTTTTCGCCGTCGATCTGCGCCTGCTGGTTTCGCGCAAAATCGACCAGCCGCAGCAGATCTCCATTCGTGGGGAACTCCTCCCTTAAAGGTTCCGCCCGGATGAGAAGCTCGGAATACTTTCTCTCGCTCACGAGTTTCTTGAGGCTCTCCAGTTCGCGCTGCAGGCCTTCGGTGCGGCTCTGCTTCTCGCGTTCGCGCTCCACCAGTACGCGAAGTTTCTTGACCGCGTTATCTTTGGGATGTAAGCCGCCCAGACCATCGAGCAATTCAAGAGCTTCGCTGAATCGCTGGGCCGCCAGAAGGGCTCTGGCTTCAGCGAGTTTTTGCTGTTTCTGTTGTTCGGTCTGTTCCTTGAGGGCATTCGCAAGCAGACGGGGAATATCGCGGTCGTCCGGAAACTCGTCGTTCAGTTCGGTAAGCAGCAAGACCGACTCGGCGTAATTCCGCCCCGCGAGAAGGTTCCTCGCCTCCGCCAAGCTTTTCAGCTTTCGCTGTTCAGCAAGTCCTTCTCGAGCGGTTGCCAGGAGCTTCGGGACTTCCAGGTCGTTGGGGAATTCCGTTGCCAATGCGTTCAGCAGACCGATGGACTCGTCGTAATTTCTTTTCGCGAGCAGATTCCGCGCCTTCGCCAGGCTCTCCTGCTTTCTCTGATCGGCCTCCTCTTCCGTCACGGCCGACTGGAGCTGCAGAATTTCGGGATCGGCGGGGAACTGTTTCTTGAGCTTTGCCAACAGCGCCGCGCATTCCTCGTAGCGTCGCGATGAGAGCAAACTGCGAACTTCCTCCACTCCCTGCTGCCTCTGCTGTTCCGCTTGATCCTTCCGGGCCGTCGCAAGTAGCCCGGCGACCTCCTGGTCATCCGGGTACTCGCCGCTCATCCCCGCGAGCAGAGGGACCGACTCTACGTAGTTCTTTGCGGCGAGCAGGGTCCGCGCTTTCGTCAAATTTCCGGTTTTTCGTTCCTCGGCCTGATCTTGGGCCAGGGATTTCTGGAGCTTGAGGATGTCCGAATCGTCTGGAAACTGTTTCTGTAATTTCGCCAGCAGCGCATTGCAGTTGTCGTACCGTCCGGATGCGAGCAGCGCGCGGGCCTCCGCGATGTCTTGCTGTTTTTGCTGCTGCGCTTGATCATCGAGGACGGCCTTCTGAAGGTCCAAGATCTCGGCGTCCTGGGGAAATTGCTTCTGCAACTTTGCCAGCAGCGCCTTGCATTGGTCATAGTGCCGTGCCGCCAAAAGTTCTCGCGCTTCCGCCACTCCCTGTTGCCGTTGTTGCTGTGCTTGGTCGTTCCGGTTGGCTTTCTGAAGCTCCAAAATTTCCGAATCGCCCGAGAACTGCTTCTGCAGTTTCGTCAACACCGCGTCGCACTCGTCGTGGCGGCCCGCTGCCCGAAGAGACCGCGCTTCGGCGATGCCATTCTGCCGCTGTTGCTGGGCTTGTTCCACGCGAGCGATCTTGACTAACCGGGCGATCTCTTCATCGGCTGGAAATTCCTTGGCTAAGTCCGTGAGGGCCGAAATGGACTCGTCGTGATGTCTTGCGGCGAGAAGATTGCGGGCCTTGGTTAAGCCCTCTTGCCTTCGCTGCTCCGTCTGATCTTCCCGGATCGCCCGTTGAAGGTCGGCAATTTCCTTGTCGTTCGGAAATCGCTTCTTTAACTTGGCCGCCAGCTCCGAGCACTGGTCATACCGCCGGGCGGCCAGCAGATTGCGCGCCTCGGCTAAACCTTGCTGTCTCTGCTGCTCCCTTTGATCTTCCCGGGCCGCCTGGATCAGTTGGGAAATCTCCCGGTCCTCTCGAAATTCTTCCTGGAGAGCGGTGAGCGTTGCAATCGATTCGTCATACTGGCGGTTGGCAAGATAGCTTCTGGCTTCCGCCAGACCCTGGTTTCGCCGGTGCTTCGCGTCATCCAGCCGGATTTCCTCCAGCAGTCGGGGTATCTCCTCGTCGGCCGGGAACTGTTTTTGCAGGTTGAGCAACAGCGCTCTGGATTCCGCATAATTTCCGACCGCCAGCAGGTTTCGGGCTCCCTCAAGGGTTTTCTGCCTGTGTTGCTCGGCTTGATCCTCCCGAACGGTATCCAGCAGCCGCTGAACCTCTTCCTCGCCCGGGAATTCCCTTTGCAATTCGTTGAGGAGTCCAATGCAGCCCTCATAATTCAGTTGAGTCCACAATCCACGGGCTTCCTGCATTCTTTCGAGAAGCAGCAACCGGCGCTGCCGTTCCTCCTTTTCCGCCAGAACCTGCCGCTCCAGATCTTTCGCCTGCTTGTTGGCCGGTTCCAGCTGGAGCACTTTGGCCAGTAGGGTTTCGGCTTCCTCCGGTACTCCCTCGGCGAGGCGCTGCCCCGCGGCCTGGAGCCATTCGGCAACCGTTTGCGCGCGATCAATCTCGCGTTTTACCTGCTCTTCCAACTCCTGAGCCTGCTCGAAAGTCGAATCCAGTTGCAGCGCATTTTCGGCTTCCGTGCGCGCCTCCTGAATCCTTCCCTCCTCCAGCAGGGCGCGCCCTTTGTCGACGTGCTGCTGAGCCTTCGGCCGGATCAAGAGCCGCTTCAGCTCGGTATTGACCTTTTCCAAAAGCGTTCGCGCTTGTGTATTTGCCGAGTCGACCTTGAGAGACTCCCGCAAAAGATCGCGCGCTTGCGCAAATTCGCTCTTGTCGATAAGTGCGCGGCTTTGATCGATCAGTTCCGTGATCGATCGCGCTTGGAGTTCCTTGTACACCGGCTCCAGTTCCAGCAGGAGGTCTTCCATCGACTGGAAACGATCCTCACGGGACTTCCGGAGGATTTTGGCGAGAATTCCTTCCAGCGCGGGGGGGCAGTCGGGAACCCGCTCGGTCAGACTTCGTGGTTCCTGCGAGCAGATGCTGTGCATCAAGCTCGCGGGATTCTCCCCTGTGAAGGGGCGCTGGTAGCAAAGCAATTCGTACAGCAGGACGCCGAAGGACCAGATATCCGACCGTTCATCCGCGTGCTCGCCGTGATACTGTTCCGGAGACATGTAGGCGAATGTCCCGATAAGCATCCCGGTTTGCGTTTTCGACGTGTCCAGAACACGGGCGATGCCGAAATCGACGACCTTAACCACGCCGTCCTTGCTCACCATCACGTTGCCGGGTTTGATGTCTCGATGGACGATGCCTCGCTTGTGCGCGTAGTCGAACGCGCGGCAGGCTTGCAACGCATAGGTAAGTTTCAACGCAAGAGGTACGGTCGTCCGGCGGGCAATTAGCGGTTCAAGGCTTTCACCCTCGATCAGTTCCATCGCGATGTAGGGAAGATTTTGATCTTCGCCCATGTCGTAAATGGTGACGATGTTGGGATGTTGCAATCCGCCCGCCGATTGGGCTTCCCTGTAGAATCGCTGGAGAAGATTCGGATCGTCTGCGAGACCTGTAGTAATTGTCTTCAGCGCGACCATACGATTGATAATCGGATCGCGCGCGCGGTAGACAACGCCCATGGCGCCGTGGCCCAATTCTCCGAGAACTTCGTACTTGCCCAACTTCCTCAAGTGCGTCCTCTAATTAGGGCCCTACCGACGGGACAGTAGCGATATCTGGAAACGAATGCAGACACTTAGAACACTGCCGAGAGGCGAATGGTCGCAAAAATCGTTTGACCTGTCAATATGTTTGCAGATGCAGCCGTCGTAGGGAGAACCATCTGCCTTAGTACGCGTCCAATCGATAAAAGGTTCTAGGTGACATGCCCCCCGTGTTTGATCCAGTCATGAGTTAGCGGTCAGGTCTGGCCCTGAAGCTGCGCTGTGAGGACCACCGTCGCCGAGGCTCGGGAACGTGGGAATCTCGCCGGGTTTGCGGGATACCCCAGGCTGCTGCGCGGTCGTACCGCATTGTAATCCAACCGCCACGTCTCGATGATCCTCTGCGCATCGTCCAAGCTCACGAACCAGTTCTGGTTCGGGCATTCGTCCCGGAACCTCCCGTTAAGACTTTCGATAAACGCATTCTGCACCGGCTTGCCCGGCTCGATGAAGTGCAATGCTGCGCCGTGCGCATAGGCCCACTTGGTTCGCCGCCTAGCTGACGAATTCAGGCCCTTTGTCCACTTGCATCGCTTCCGGATATCCGCGCCGTTGCGCGACTTCTTCCAGCATCCGCACCACGCGCGAACCCGGCAGAGAAGTCCACTTCAATCCGCGGTGATTCTCGCGTGAACCGATCCATCAATTTCAGCGTGCGGAAGTTCCGCCCGCTCGCCAGCCCGTCGCGGGTGAAATCCATCGTCCACAGCTGATCTCCCGTGTAGGCAGCACCAGCGGCAGACGCGCTTCGGCCCGAAATCGTTTGCGTTTCTTGCGCCGCATCGCCAAGGGCACTGTTTTGGTGAGTCGCTGTAGGCGCTCAGTGCTCGCACCTTCTGCCATGAATTGAATTTCTTGACCGATAGAACCCTGCGGATATACGACACTAGCTGCGCTTTCCTGAGCAGCGCAAGAGTCGCAGTTCGTAAACGAATGTCGTCGTCTCCAAACATATGGGTGAATCCGCTTTACGGGCCTTCGCGTACAGATAGTGACAGTAAGGAAATACGGCTCTGCACAAGAATTCGTAAAAGTATGCAATTGGCGCGGGTTTCAGAATGCAGGGCTTCGGCGTTTAGGGGATGGGTTTGCCATCATGGGCCGTTGGTGTGGCGGCTTCATCAGAGGCGATGGTC